>Ga0307931_1000798_pt1 | contig 20635 bp, 20 predicted proteins | sample OrgLakmetageno47_FD_201816 | JGI IMG/M metagenome (GOLD analysis project Ga0307931, IMG submission 201816) | Saline water microbial communities from Organic Lake, Antarctica - #47 | ecosystem: Environmental > Aquatic > Non-marine Saline and Alkaline > Saline | place: Antarctica: Organic Lake...
GGAAAGATCCAACGGGAGGTGGAGGCTGAGCTTCTCCGACCGGTAAGAAAGGAAACAGAGGGGCACGGTTTTCGCGTTCTCGCATCCCAGACCACTCGTTGCGAGGTCCGCCTCCTTGCTCTAAGAGGTCAGCCAAAGTCGAGCCAGTTAATCCACCCAGCACCTATGAAGTAATGAGGGGGTGCAATTTAATTCTTGACTTTGATCGCTTGCTTCCATTGTACATAGTTGTGCTTGGGGTAGTCATAAATTTACCAATATTACAGTTATCAAAGATTGAGTATTAGCAAAAAGTACGAAAGCAGTGCAAACGTAGTTTCAAAAGGCAAAATGATGAATAGAAAAGTCTCATCTTCTTCGTACCTCTTTGGCGCCCGGAGCTGATGCTTTTGAGGTTACTACTCCTCTCAAGCGGCAGTCGCGCAGGCGCAAAATGAGCGCTGAAGGGCCATCACCATGCGACGACGTAAACACAATCTCGTGCGTCGCTGTACAAAAAAAACAAGGAACGACAAAGAGATGATGAATGTCTGGTTGCATGTATTGAAATTGAAATGCATATGAGATAAACATGATTTCGTTACCGAGGTGGCAGAGATTTCGAGGAGACCCAACGAGAAGACCAGGGGAGTTCGGAACTCGCTCTTCTACTACAACTACCATAGACCATGGAAAACGACCAGACTCTTGTAACTGTCGCCTACTTCTCTTTCTTGATCGCGATTGTTGTTCGTGCAACTGCTCTTCCTCTTGCTTCTTCTGCTCGTAAATTGACTCACTGCTCTTCCAGGTTTTCATTTTCCGCCCTTCCACTCTTCCTTCAATGAATCCATCTACAAGCTCATCATCAGTATCTCCTAAAGGCGCTTTTTTAAAGGTTGCGCCCAGCAGCTGCCGCCGCATACCCGAGTTCGAGGGCACAATGGTCACGCCAGGAAACTCGTCATCGCTGCTACTGCTGCGCACTACGCTGTTCCCTACACCACCAATACCTCCTCCTCCTTTACTGCTGCTCATACCTCCACCGCCTCCTGGGTGGGGAGAACCATGCAAGGACGAATGGCCCAGTCCTTTCTTGCCGTGGCCATTACCCCCTTTTGGGGGTGAATTCGGGAAAGGAGGATTGGGTGCTATTATCCCCCCGCCAATGTTGGCACCCAAACGATTGGTACTGCTGCTACTGCTTTGCGGCCGGGGCACCTATTTTCAAAAGAGTTTTAGGAAGACAAATGCTATGGTAGTAAGGATTACAACAGGTATTACTGAGTTTGAAGTAGTAGCCTTTTTTTGTTTTGCAAGGAACGAATCAGATTCCTCAATGTTTCATGTCACTTTCAACCCACCGTCATCAAAGCGCCGTCGTCGCCACTCAGGAGCCCTTCGCCGATTTCGTTGAGCATGTCCTCGGAGGACATCTGATGTAGGCATGGAAAGCAAGCATTGATGAAGAGGAAAGTATGAGTCAAATCAAAAAGCAATCGAAGGACACTACAGCGTCTGAGAGCCGTGAGTTAATTTGTGCCAAAACTGTGCAAACATTGAAATACAAGGACTCGTAAAAAAAAAAACATGAGCATGAAATAAGGGAGATGAAAGAACTAGAACACGGACCTCGCCCACATGTGGCCCATCGTCATTGCCACTGCTGCTGCTGTCGCCCTCACTGTTGCCACCTCCCTTGTTGTTGCTCGATTTGTCCGGGAGGTACACTGTCAGTAAAGTGTCTCCAGAGATGCTTTGATGTTGAGCGCGGCTGAAAGCATAGCGAATGCCGGGGGGTGGGCCGATCTAAAGTAAGGATACGTATGGACAATCAACGAGGAAGCATTCCCAAAGAAAACAATTGGAGTTGGTGTATATCAACGCTAGTTCAAAGTAATATTTTGCGCGACTTCAACGGGCACCATAGTGTAGCAGGAAAACAAGGGAATCAGAGCATAGGTCGTACGGGGTAGGTAGGCATAAATAGAGGCAAACCTTACCCCTGTATCGGCGCGCACGTCCTTGCGTTTGGTGAAGTGAGGTGGGGGGCTGATGGCTTCAGATCGCAGCCGCTGCCAGAGCTGAGACAACCGCTTGCCCGGCCACAAACGCACTGACAAGCCTTGCGACACTGAGGCGGTGTAGGACGCATGCCCTCGCTGAACTTCCAGTAGAGCCTGCGTTGACGATGAAGGATTGTGAAGTGAAAGATTAACTGACGTAAGGAACAACAAGTATATACATGTATTTCATTACGTTTCGCGCACATATCAACTCCCTCGGAATCTTTGCCTAGTAATGAATGTTTACCGTGGACAAGAAGGCTATTGGATCACGACTCATGGCCTCAAAGAACGGAGCTGGTGCTAATTTGGTCTGATGCGAAAATACAAAGGGGTGATGCTTCAGAGCCAGGAAAGGCGCAACAGGGTGGTCTTCCAAAAGGTGTCGCAAAAAAGTGGGGTCGCGCTCGTCGGCCTGAATAGAGGTGACAAGAAGAGGACAGGAAGGGGAAGGATAGAGATGGTGATGTAAAGAGCGGAAGGTATTATTAGTACACTACCTGATCAAGAGAAGACGCGAAAAGCACACAATGGCAAGGAGCAAGACCGTGACAATCCAATTAAAAAAAAAGCATCTTCCTTATCGTCGTAACTACACGCTACCTGATGAAAGCCTCCACATGGGGTCAGAGGCACTCCTAAGCGCGACAAGCAGCGGTGAAGCACCCAACCCCCGCCGCTCACGGCTCTTTTCCACGGAGCTGCGTCGTAGCAACGAGCTAGATGGGCGTGCGAATCCCGCAAGAAACGACCGCTCAGCTGTGATGCAAGCAGAGAGAGAGCAGCATACATGTGCGCTCGTTGAACGGCCAAGAATGAATCAGGTTAGTCTCACGAAAAAAATAATCCAAAGCTATCCGGTATGATTTGTTCCATAGGCAAAATATCACTGCGACAGATCTGTGGTCTACATGTACCGCAATGCCCGCGCCCCCCACGGCCGAATCCCACCCTGTATGCTTGCGAGTCTCCACGCTCTCCGACCGACCGCCCAGATACCTATAGCGTAGTGGGTGGCGAAGCGAGTATGATTTTTTTTCACAAACATAAATACGGGCTGAACAGAAATTTGACGAATATATGCATTGTGCTTATGGTTCTCCAATAAGCTAAACGGTAAATAAAGACCACAAAAGAAAGTAGCATGAAGGTACACATAACTTACCAAGGCTCCTCCGGAGCGAAATTTGTGAGCCATTGTGAGAGCGCGAGCGGATTGAACAACGTGTCGTCGTCACCAACAACGTACCTGCGGGAAAATAGAAAGATGTAATAAGAAACAAGAGTCAAAAGGAAGGAGCACGAGCATTAAAATACAGTTTCATAACACTGAAAAAAAAAAACGAGAAATCTTGAGTTGTTTCAAACAAAGTCGGTGAAAATGAGAAAAAAAACTGCTAAAAAATGAAATGCATGCAAACTTCGGGTTCCACTTAACGCTGACCACATGCGCCGAGGAAACTTGTGCAGGAGCAGAAGCGGAGCGAGCGCAAAGCCGGTGCTGGTGGAGCTGCCGTACCAAGGTGTGGCCAACACCTCGGGGGGGAAAGTGCACAACTCCAGGCCGTGGAGTCCCTGTATTATAATTTACAAAAAAGAGTTGAAGATACTAATGAAACGAGAATTTATTCTCCTTCCTTTTCGACGCTTATTATATACGATGCACAATCTGAAATAACAAAAGCTAGTAAAAACAAGATGCATATCATGCATCACATGTACAAACCCTTCGCCGGAGCTGCTCGGTGGCCAAGACTGAACTTCCAGCTTCGCGGAACAAGCACCCGCTGCTCCCACTCAGCCACCTAGTAGGAAACAAAGTGACATTATGGCACGCGAAGGAGGAATTCTTGAGGTACTGTGAATTCGTAACGAGCAAGGCCTAATTTGGTGGAGTATTTAAAGATGTTTGAAACAAGGGCAGACAACATAAAGCCAACTTTCCCTAAAAGAACAGTTCCTTCATGATAAATTAAATGCACCCAAGGAGTCCAAGCGAAAAATAACAAGAGTGAAGTTAAATACGGGTTGAGCACAAACCAGAGGGCAATGAGGTCGAGGCGAACGTCGGAGCTTTGGGTTGTTGACGGCGAAAAGAGTCCAAATGCCAACTCGCTCTTGGCGAAGGTAACCTGCAAAAGCAGCCGCCACATTACACCACAGAAAAGAACATCAGTTTAGAAAAGCACTCTTAAATTGAAATGGTGAAGATTTGAACCCAAATTGATGAATGACTAGGACAATTTTCCACGAATCCACCTCTTCTATTCACCCACACCTCTCTTCGAAGCCACCAGGGAGGCGCATAGATTCGAGCAGCAGATGCTGAATCTGCGCCACTTAAACCATTGTTGGTGAAGCTTGCCTCCGCGTTGGCGCTAGGCACAGGGCGCTCAGCCAGCACAGGCGGATATGCGCCTTCACTAAGTCCAGCTGGAGCAGCGGCGTGGGTGTTAGCTCCTTTCGAAGCGTGGGCTCCTTTTGCAAATGGATTGATTTTCACAGCCAGCCGACGCTCATGCATAGGAATAGCTTTAGTTGCTGCCACAGCGGAATCAGCCAAAGAAGCTTGAGCTAGTGACCATGCTTCGAGCGTCCAATGATGGTAGCTCGACTCCCCGTCGACTGCAGTGTCATTGGTATTGGCTCCAGCGGCTGACGCCGAATGATCAGTAAAGAAGCTAAGTAGAAGGACAACTGCTTTAATATGAGTATACATTGTGCTTCTGTTGTGTGTAGCCATCAGCACTCTCAACACGCCCACGTCACAATTCGCTACAAAGTTCGCCACCGAGGCTTCGATAGAGGAACAGATATCTGTGGTGCACGCTATACCAAATACTATCTACTAGCTAACGATGGAATAACTTTGGCTGAAGGCACTCCTTTCCAGCGACAACTCAGGTGACGATCAAACATACAATTACTAGGCTACTGTAGAATAAACGTTGCTCTATGACCGTGCGGCTTTGGCCTGCTCCCCTCCGGAAATAATCACAACATTGTTTTGTTTTTATGGCTGAGCCTCCGACGAATCCGACCGTTGGACTGTTCCTACAAAGAGTTCTACACAACTTCACCCTGTAAAAAAGCCTCATCAAAATCGCGGCTCTCAAGGCCGCCGTGGGAGTTTTCTCCTTAGGGGTGCTTAAGGCACACACTTGTTGAATTCCTTTGTGCTAGCCTTCTAATTCCGGCCCTTCGGGGCCTGTATCAAAATCCGAAATCTCCGCATAACATTCCGACGACGAAGTGACACCTCGAACAAGGATACTAAGGTTCCGGGAAAAAAGCAGAGCTTTTATTTGGAGAATCCTGAGGGGAAAAAGCTCAAAAAAAGCTCCCTAACGGACAAAAGATAGCCCAACGGACAACGAGATTGTATAAGGAATTCCCAAATTCCCCCCTTGGCGGTGGAAATACGTTTCTAAATACGGTAAAAATACGGTTAATACGTCTGCAGATCCGTAGAAGCTTTTTTTTGCAGCTTTTTTTTGGATTTTTGAAGCTTTTTTCCCGGAACCCTAAAGGATACCCTTGCCTCGAAGTTGAACACTAAACTTTAACTTGGTGAACACTATTTGCCTATCTCAAGCTAGGGCGAGATGTTGCAACCTCTCCTTGGTCTTGCTTTAGTGCTTGTAAATGCACGTTTGAGCGATGCTAAGGTAGTGCTACCATATGCTAGTCAGTCGAGTGTCCACTCAAAAGTCACAGCATTGAGCGGTGGGCATGGTCGCAGCATCAGCCGATTTGTTGCGAGCACTCAATCCATCCGCGGAGGCTCTACTGCACCAACGCCAGAAGATAGCCCAGAATCTTCTTTGGAGTTTCCAGGGAACGCTGGGGAGTCAATAACTGAGTCTGTACCCGCCAAGGAGGCCCTCCCTTCTCCACCAGCTGAAGAGACCAATTTGCCTCCTCAAATCAATCCCACAACACCCCCACAGCCCGTAAGTCACCACAACAAGGTGCAATCAGCCATGTAATGATGGCAGACTTGTGCATATCCTAATTGCTGGATTTTTTGGAAGTTACCATTATTAGTGTGTGCTCACACAAACCTTGTGCATGATGATTGTCCATCATTTTCGGCAAGCCTCACAAGATTATTCTCACATCATTTAGCTTCATTATGTCCTCCGATGCCTTGGCCTCTTCCTCTCCGATACTATGTAGGCCAAACTCCACACGATGGATTTGCTGATATCCGAGTCTCAAAACCTCTTTTTCAGCGAGCATGGCCGCTGCGGTGCGGCTACTCGGGCTAGCCAACGCTGGGTAGAAGGGTGCGTCATCAACACATAAGCTCGTCATTATCATTCGTCGTCAACGTAGCCACCTTCAAACGTTCATTGGCTGACTCCGCGTCCACATCACGCCATTTTGTAACCATTTTCAATTATTCTAGGTACCAAGCCGCTTTTTGGCAGAATGCCGTGGCAGGCTTGACCGTCGCTATGACCCTACTGCCCGAATCAATGGCCCTTGCTCTTTTCGCTGGTAATTATTAGCGAGGAGTATAGAGGAATTGGGGTTTGTGTGCATTACTCCCTAGTTTTGATTACTATTTTAGTTGGACTCATTTTCTCATTCTGTTCTTGCTTCCTTCTACTTTAATTCGTTCTTCTTGTCAAGGTTTGCCCGCCTCCACGGGCCTTTGGACTTCGTGGGCCATGGCGGGAGTCGCCGCCCTTACAGGGGGGAGAGGGGGCACGGTGACCGGAGTCAGCCGGTCCTGCGCCGTGGTTATCGCTGCGCTGGTAGGTATTGTTCGTTGGGGGAACCAAATCTCCACATGCGATAATTTTATTGCCTTGTGGGGGGGGGGGTGTTCTACTAGTAGAGGTCGCATGCTTCTTTCTAAACTTCATGTCTATTCTTTCCCTCTCTTTCTATACTGCATTCTATTCTATTCTATTTTAGGTGAGGGCGAAAGGCGTAGAGTACGTGCCGTTTGCCGTGCTATTGGCGGGTGTGCTTCAACTGGCGGCGGGCAAAGCACGAGTGGGGAAATACATCCGCATCGTGCCTCATCCGGTATGTTTGCACGTTATATATATACGCAATGTGCAACTCTTTTATGGACAGATGCAAATCAGAATAAGAGGTGCTACAAGCAAGATCTGCGCACTCGGTGTTTGTTGCAGTCATTCAGCACCTCGGTGATGGATGTTACGATTTATTCATGTCATATATATATATTTTATTTCATGTGTTATATTAGGTGTTGCTTGGGTTCATGAACGGCTTAGCGTGCCTCATTTTTCGGGACCAGCTCTCGCACTTCAAGGACCACAACCAGCAGTGGCTGCCAAAGGAGTCGATGCTGGCGATGGTCTCGACCGCTGCCTTGACCATTGCTCTCGTGAAAGGGGCTCCGAAGCTCGTTGCTTATGCTGGAGTCAAGAAAGAGCGAGCGAACAAGGTATACCCCTTCTCTAAAATCATATCAAAAGAAAATTGATTGCCCACTACTTATCTTTATAAGGTTGGTACGATGATACTTCTGAATGGCAAGATAATTGCGGTTTCTTGGTGACTTCGCTTACTTTTTCTGTTCTCCCAACTCGTTTTCTTTGTGCTTTCTGCCGTTCTCCTCACCATCCTAAATCATGAAGGTGCCAGCCTCGTTATTAGCCATTGCGACGGCTACTCTCCTCACTAAGCTCCTACGATTGCCCAATCCAACGCTTGGAGACTTGGCTACAAGCGGTAGCAGTGGAGAATGGCAGCTGTTGCCTGCCTTTCAGGTTGGTTATGAATTAGGTTAAAATGGTGTGGTGTATGGTGCCCGAATAATTCAAGAATGTGCGATATGCACTAAGCTGCCTTCAAAGTAGAGCGAACTTGCACATTTTTTGAACCAGATTTTGCTCGACTGTAAATTGGTAAACCCACTACACTGTGCACATGTGAGTAGACTCTTTATTCTCATGCACATCCTGTGCTCTCGCTTCCTTCCTTGCTTTCCCGTAGGTTCCCGGCTACTCCCTCGCCAAGTCCATCGGACTCTTGCCACTCCTAGCGGCGGTGCTCCCTTATGCCACTTCGATGGCGGCCGCTGGCCTCATTGAGTCTCTGCTCACCGTGCAACTGGTGAGGAGATACATGTGGTGCATTGTGGATCCATTCCAATGAAGTTAGCTGCCCTTTATTGCTTGTAATAGTTTGTTTGTTATCTTCCTCTCGCCCATTCTTTCCCCTCAGATCTTTCTCTTCATACACGTCTCTATTATTCTAATATATACGCACACATGAAATATTGCCACACCAACACCATGTAGGTTGATGGCCTCGTCGGAGATAGCACGCGCGGCTCCACTAGCTCCGAGTGCACTGGACAAGGATTAGCCAACTGCTTTGCCGCAGTGACGGGTAAGATGAGAAGGGGAAAATGATCAATATGACCTCTGGTATTTCCTTTCTACAAGCTGTTGCAGTGCTTTTGCCGCTCAGTCAATGCTCTGTATAGTCACCAATGTTTCAAAAGCCATTTTGCACCACATTTGGGGCATGTATACGTGTGTGTTTTTACGAAATTGCGTGTTTTATCCCTAACATATAACATGTACAAGGCGGCATGGGCGGCGGTGCTCTCATGGGCCAGAGCCTGGTAAACCTGGACGCGGGCGGCACGGCCCGTTTGGCCGGCGTCGTGTGCTCGGCCGCCCTAGGCCTAGTCGCCTTGGGCAGCGGCGGCAGTGGTGGTGGCAAATGGGTGCTTGATTCGGTGCCGACGGGGGCGATTGTCGGGCTAATGCTGGTGGTGTGCCACAGGTACGAATATGCTCACTACAATCATTGTAGCTGAATACGTATTGTGATACGCGTGCGAATGCCCACGCACTCAGGAGAACGCACAAGAGACTCCGGTGTTTGTACCGGCCTATGTTCTATAATTGTGAGCACATGCACGTTTATGATGATTTCTTTCTAATTCATCCATAATTGTTTGTCACATCACTCTCTTTCTCTCTTGTACATAACACTACCACATGCCATAGCGCCTTCTCCTGGTCTTCTTTACGCTTGGTCGGGCGCATTCCTCGCACTGACGCACTCATTCTGGCTACAGTCGCGGTTACTACGGTAGTTGATATGTGTGTGCAGTGCTTTCTTTCTTTCTATCACTACCTACAAAGACTGCTCCTTCCATTCTTTTATTGACTTCCTATCGTCCACTGACATAGCTCCCTGTTTCACCCTACTTTGACCCTTTCTATTCATTATGAGTTTACATGTGCGCTCCTCTTCACCTCACCTTATCATCTCATCATCCTCAGGTCTTCGCGGATCTCGCAATTGCAGTGGTCACTGGCACTATCCTCAGCTCCCTCGCCTTTGCCTGGGAAATGAGCATTCGTGTGAGCGCTCCCATGCGATTAACCGATTCGGTTCACGGTTACGACGCCATTGGCGGAGAGGTACAAATATCCTCTCTTTAGGAGGGTACGAGAACGGAAAAGGGAGAGAAAGGCTTGACTTTATGTTTTGGATTTTGGAATGGAAATATTTTACTCGCTCTATTTTTCGTTCTCGTATCATATTGGAGCAGGCATTTGGCACTGCCCGAGTGTACAGCGTGGAAGGAAACGTCTTCTTTGGATCAGCTCGCCATTTTGAGGTAAAAATCTTCATTTTTTCACTATTTCTTTCATCTGCACTTCTTTCTGAACGCACGAGCTTTCGTGCAAGCTTGTTTCTCCTGCCCGGTCTCTGGCCGTGCCTATCTACGTGTATAAGATGTGTTTTCTTTCTTTTCTCAATTTGCCCGGTGAGATTTTAGCTCCCAATTTCTCTAATGTGCACCTATTACATGTGCTCACCATTATCAGGCCCTTTTTGACGGCGAGTCTATTGCTGGCCCGGCGTTAGTGTTTTTGGACTTCACCAAGGCACGTGTGCTCGATCATTCGGGAGTGGCCGCTATCGCGCAGGTGTGAAATGATTGCGTGAGGGTCCTTATGACGAGAAGATGTGATAAGTTCTTCTTCGGTAGTCTATCATCTCCAACTTGAGCGTGCGTGTAATTCCTTCTTCCCTTCTGTCGTTGTTACCACCACCCTCGTCCCCTATCATAAAATAAATAGGTGTGTGCGCGCATTCGGGCTCTGGGCAAAACCCCGGTGCTGCGCCGCTTGTCGGCTGACGTGGCCTCGCTGCTGGCGGACTTGTCAGCGAAGGAGCGCAACGCCAGCGGCCTCTTGCCAAGCCCTTACATCGTCGAGACGAGGGGTGGCCTAGGAGACCCGCAATACGGGTCGGCTGTGAACCGCTGATGGAATCAAATGTATTTTCGTAGGACGAAGAGAGGGCAATGGCACTTGAAGTGAAGAGAAAGAAGAAGTGCGCAATGCTTTCGAGTATAATTTTGCGGTCGAGAAGTTCTTCTGCGATCTTCGCAGATTATATCCACCCTTCCTGATTAAAAAACGAAAGAAGCCCAATGCAAGGCGGTTCATAAATAGAGAATTGGCGTTCCTTTGTTCAACTACTTCGAATTCCAAGTGGCATCTTCGCGTCTGAACTAAAAAGGCACCAGGAACTACAACCATATGCCTTCTTCTTTCTTCCAATTTAGTTAAAGGCAATGATATGATTCACCGATATAGTTGCAAGTAGACGTCTCTGTGCTATCTATTAGCCTATTCGGTGGCCTTTTTGTACAGCCATTCGAAGTATTTTTCCTCTGAGTGACTTCCATCCAGAGCTGCCGATTTATTCCTGTTTTGGTTCCACGCATCTCTCATAGAGCAATCCCACTTTTCGATTTGGGCTTTCTTGATAGTGAGGTCAAATTTTCTTGCTCTTGTTTTTCTTTTTGTTTCATGGCTGGAGGAATATGGATGGAGCTGCACACAGCTGACAGCTGACGATACGACCGAAACGAAGAACGAGAGCCATGACCACCTTATACTTCTTGCAACGCACTGCACTCAGTCGTCGTCAGCTCTCTCAATCCGGATCCGCCCACAAAGATTCTTTTCAACCTCACTTCCCTAATATAAGTACATCTAGTAAATGGACTCGCCGTCGGTGAAGTCGAATTCCGGCCTGTCGTACTCCACAAGGGGGGGATTGGGCCCATATTGTCCCAGGCCATTGAAGCCCACCGGCACCATCAGGGGGTTGATCTAATGTGATAGTTGTACAATTAGTGGCAACGTTTCGTTCAGGAAAAAAAATACTAAATAACGATGAGAGAATTCAGAGAGTGCACAGTCTTAAAAGGAGTTGATGATTGACAGATGCTCTTAATCCAACGCGAGCGCAGTTGAGACGTCACTCTAATACAGTACCTTGAACGAAAATTTCTTCATGACAGCCTTGTCGGTAATCAATTTGGTGGTGTCAAGGAGAGGTGCTGCTTCGGAGCACGGAGGAAGGCCGGGAACCACCGAAGAAGCGTCGCGAAGCTTGATTTGCATATATATAGAGAGAAAGAGAACGTAGAGAAAGGCAATTGAGGGCGCACGAATTTAAAGTAATAGACTCAACAGACTCTCGTGAGGGTAAGAGTCAAAAGAAAAAGAAGAAATCAAGGCATCTATGCAGCGATGGCACACCAGGACACTGGAGGTGTATACGAAGGGGGTGTTCGCAACCCCAACATGAAAAGTAACACCAAGAAATGATTCGCTTACCTGGTACCCGCCGCGGACTAGGTTGTAAAACTGAAACAGCAACACGTCCGAAAAGTCCTTGGCCTTGTTGGGGGGCACCTTAGAGTGCGTTGATATAATAATTGTAAAAACGAAAAAATAAAAGTGAGGCAAATGGAAAAGCACAATGAGCTTCTTGTATCAGCTACTATTGTGGCCACAGCGATGCTATCATGTGTAATCATCTTCTCGTGCACACGAAATGAAATAAGACTGAATTCACGCGCATGGTGTTTGACATCACCACCAAACATGCTCATGCACATGTATACGCCTATTCATATCGTCTCACCTTCTCGATGATGAAGGACACGAGCTCGACGAAGTTGGTGATTGGCTCAGAAGGGCTCGCGGTGATGGCGCGGAACACTTCCAGCAAGAAGTGCGACGCTTTCGACTTCATTTCCACCTAAAACCAAGTGCGCGGGGTAGCGGATATCATCAATACTACAAGGAGGAGGGCACAATAACACTAGCCCCATGAACACGATGGGCGAAAACAAGAGGTCTAGAATAGGGCGATGCGTGATTACACGCACCACGGGCATTTGAGACTGCAGAGTGAAGAAATCAAAGGATCGGGTCGCCGATTCGACGCGCTGGTACCTAAAAGTGATCAAGAAAATAAAAATCAAGACGAACTCGCATCCTTTAAAAGGTGATGAAATGGCAGGAACACTTGTTTGTATGCTTGCTCTCCCTATTTTCTCACTTACACAAGTAGTAAATCACAGCAACGCACACTACACTACAGGTCTACAATCAATTCATGCAGTACCGCGGGCTTTCTTTGTCGTTGCCCGAGAACACCAGCGCGTTGTTTTCCATCCGTTTGCGCGCCGCCTTCATGCCAGGATTCGGCCTCGTAGCGCCCTCGGTCACGTTACAATTCTGCGCGTACATGAGCTGCGAGAACATTGTTGCAAACATCAATTTTGAATATAAGATACAAGTATACATGAATAGATGCAGGAAGGAAAAAGAGGAAGCGTACTTCGCAAGGCAACAATGGCAACTAAAGGCAACTGTACTCGAACTGAATTCACAACATTCAAATCAAATCCGTCCTTAGTCATTGGATTTTTAAGGTGTGTGCTCAATCACCGACCTTGGACTTTTCTTGTTGGTCGAAGCGGCTAATGAGGCGGCCTCCCACCAGACCGTTGCCCGTGCCCTTTTCTTGCTCTTTGATGGCTTTCTTGGCGGCCTTGGTCTCATTCAACTTGTCTTTGAGCTGACAAACGCAAGAGAGAAAGAAAGAGGGCGGCGCAATGCCAGAACAAATGTATTGTACGTTACGTAACGACATTAAGAAAACGGACATTGATATGCATTAGCATCTACATTTGTATCTGTGCGCGCGTCAAAAGACAAATATTTTCACTAATGAACATTCAAATCCTTAGCCACGCCTATTCACACCTTTTCTTCCGTTTTCACGTCTCCTGCAGCCGTGGCAATTTTGGACTTCTTTTTCAATTTCGACACGTCAAAATCTGCTTCGCCTGCTTCTTCTTTCTTGGCTTGCTTTTGTTTCTTCTTGGCGGACTTTTCGGTGCCGTCTTTGTTCGTGTCCTTGTTCTTCTTCTTGCTCTTTGCTAAATCTTCTTCTTCTTCCTCTTCATCACCTGTTGTGTCAGTTTTGACTAGCAACGAGCGCCCTCCGCGTTCCACTTTCACCACGGCGTCCAACGGCTTCTTGTCGTCTACCACTTTAACCTAATCATCCATCAATAAGAGTGACAATTGAAGGAGAGTGGTTCAGAATAACTTGATTCGGCTAATGATAACCTCGCAAAGTAAAGCTTGATTAAATCATAAATCATGCCCACACATTCCTATTTCCGTAATCGCATCCTAAATATTCCCCTCATTCACATTCACTAGGCAACTACGCAGGCCCTCACTTTGGAGACTTTGCCGGCTTTGATGAGTGGCAGGTCTTTCAGCAGCGTCGTAGCGGTGGCCTTGGCTCGCTTCAGCGGCAGAAAGCGAGACTCCGGGGTGGAAAACACCGCGTACCTAATGTAGTATAAACAAGAAATAGGTGACACACCTGGGAAAGAGGAAAAACACGTCTCTAAATGTGCTCACTTCCCTTTTGCTTCGGAATCTGTTGCATAGATAAGACCGATCACTTACTTGTAGTCGCACGGCTGTTGGTCCAAAATGAATGCGAGAGCATGGAGCCGCTTGCAGCCTTTCAGGAACCGCAAGTTGTCCTTGTCCCCCTGTAGCACCATGTCCCGGGCCTAGAATAGAAAATCAAGCAGATAATTCTTTTTCAAAAAAACGACAAGAAATGATATTCTCATATTGAATTTCTTCCAATCCGAACACGTCCAAGGTTTACTCAAGAAGAGCCAAGTCAACCGCCACGCACCTTGGTTGGCATGTCAGCTGGCCCGTAAATAATGGCGTTTTCTTTCAGCTCCACCAGTAACTTTCGGGCACTCGCGTCCGAAGCATTCCACTGCCGGAACAAACGAGGCAGCGCCGACACGTACCTTAGTAGCACATGCAGCGGGAAGAGTCAAATGTGAAGCCAAGATTTATGCATCGAAATCATAAACACTGCTAATTATTGCGCCTCCTCTCGTGCCCTACTCTCCATAAGAAAGGTTGCATCACCGCAACAATCCGCTATGTATATTTATTTATATCATTTTGTCTGCAATCAGCATTTCATCGTCATTCACCCCATCTTTAGCCTTATCTTCAGCATGTTTTCATGAACTACTCACGTGTTCAGGACGTTCTCGGACTGAAACACGAACTTCAAGTCGCCTTCTTTCCCATGGCCCATCCGATCGAAGCTCAGCAGCATGCCAATGGCTTTTTCCATTTGGCCCTCTGTGGTGGGCACCAAAAAGGCGACTTGTTCGCGCACGCTGTTGCAGTGGTGAATCACCTGCACGGGAGGAGGATGGTGCAAAGGAGTAACATGAAAACAGACAACAACAATGAATTTGAGGTGGAAGTTGAAGGCTTCTGCTCTAGTGTACATATATACGCAAACACCCGCACCAGTTTCTTCTCGTCTTCCTTCTTGTAGGCCTCCTCTTGCAGCGAGGGAGTGGTCTTGTGGATGAGGCCTTTCTTCTCCTTGCGCTCGTGCAGCACCTAATTTGGTATGGATGGAAAATATGTTAAACACACACACACTCACATGCTTGCACATCCTAGGATATGAAATGATAGAGCGAGAAAGGCAGAAGAGACCACGCAGCACGCACGTGCTTCTCGTCCTTTTCGATTGCGTCCTTCAATTCAGGGTGCTTCAACTCCGCTTTTTCGGCGATGGATTTTGCTTCCTGAGAACATACAAGAGTTTTGATATCATTTATTTAAAGGGGGGTTGTCAAGACGGAGGCAGCAGAAAAGGAAAGAACTGAATCGCAATGAGTGACACCAAGAGGACCCAATAAGTGCGTCGTGTTTCTGTCTTCGTCGTCCTCCTTTCTCTCTCACACTCTAGCTCCAACACCCTCAGCGCATAAAAGAACCCATCAGTCTACTTGCAGCGAACAAAAAAATATATATCATAATCGCAAGCCACTCACTTTCGGGTTGTTTTTCTTCACAGCGGCTCGTTTCATTTTCTTCTCCACTTTCGACTCCTTTTCCGCCGACTTCAATGCTTGATCCACTTTGCCCTTCAGCCCTTCCCCTAGTTGCTCGTAGGGTTGCTCAGCCACCTGCAAATTTAAAGCCAAAAAAAAAAGGAAAGAAAGGTCAGTATCATGACATCGCGCTCGGCCTATAGCAAGCGAATCCACGCAAAACCACCTCTCCGTCCTGTACCCAGATGCCCAATTTTCTACACTAGCGTTCCCTACTCGACATTAAAACAAACACACCCACAAGAACCTTGTCGAGCGAAACGTGAACGTCGTACTCCCCCATGGCTTTCATTTTCTCGCGCTGCACCTACCAACAACGACGAATGTCATCACAAGATGATGTCGCACCGTGAAGTTACAGAGAAATTGGAGAGACAGAGCTTAGCAAATTAACGTAAAGATATACAGCGCGCTTACCCAGCATCTAATTATTCAAAACGGAAACCACAACGAAAGCGCGAAAAGCAATGCACCCACACATTCGTGCACCACAAAAAGAGAAAACAGCAAGAGCGCACCTCGGTCACGCCGCCAGTGCTCTCAATCTTTTTGGTCTTCTTGCCCTTGTGGCCGGGTTTACTGTTCGATTCGCCTATGCATGATAGAGAAGATATTCATGAGACAATTGTTTTGAGTTCAAGATGACACTGGTGAAAGGTATTTGAGGCGCATCTTTCAGGATAAGACCAGAAGATGAAAGAGGCTTCGTGGTGGAATAACGTTGCTAAGGGAAGTACACGGGGAGTTTGGCAAAATATTGAACAACAAAACACGCAACGTACTATGCTTTCGTATCTATTGCGGCTTTCAACATTTATTATCAACTAGATGCGTTTGCCTTCTTTCATTACATCTTCTGAATGACCATTGCTGTGTGATGCCAGCGCGTTCACATGACCAGCTCAGGTTGGTAAAATAAAAGGAATGACACCAACAGTAGAATACGATCGTTCAATGCCTTCGTTTAAACGAAGCGTACACCACGGAAAACTACACTTAGCAAATATCCCTCCAAGGGCAGCTCGTACCTTCATCGAGAATGTGGTCAATCATTTCTTCAGAGTTAGGCTTGTAGTTGGAGGTAGACGCAAACAAGTTGCGACGCAGAGTGCGCAGAGAGTTCGTGACGGGATCTGCAGCCGCATTTCCGGCTAGCAGCAACGTTAGAGCGATGTTAGACCTCATCGCGCCCCAGCAACAAGATTTTTTACAAACGCCAAACCGGAGAGGCGTGAAAACGAGAGATGGAAGACGCCGAAGAAGTCGTCGCTGGTGGCTGGTGGCTGGGTGATGGTGTGATGGTCGTGTAGTACTAATATAATATGCAGCATAATTAGATTACGGGTACTGTAAGTAGATAATAAGAGACTAGAGATTGGATTAGATTATACTCCCCAACTCCCCAAGTGCAAAGAAACTTGAAGACGAAATAATATTAAGTGGGGGGGGGGGGCAATTCGACTGGGAATGAAATATGGGGGGCGGCATTTTTATGTTTTATAGAGGGGCGGGTGGCAATTCATTGGTGCTATTTATATGCACGGGCAACTAGCTCACAACCCGTTTAAGTTTTAACCTTGATGATAGTACTATGATCAGTATCTAGTTGGCTGTAAACTCCCTAATTCCGGCCCTTCGGGCCTTCGGGGCCTGTGTCATAGTAACATTAAACTCACACTCTCTTTCCTCCCCTGCGGATTTCGAATGCGGGAATGTTTGAAGGCTGGATGGCATGATAGTTTGGTCACGTAGCTCCCCTTTGCCGATTTTAAAGTCAACACCAATGACGACAGAAATAGCGCATAGTTCAGATGAGTAATGAGTAAGCCGCAAGCCGTAAGGGTAATACGACACAGGCCCTGAGGGGCCGGACTTAGGACAAGGTTGCGATTCACGTACCCGCGGGAATCACGCGCGAGATCTTAAAAATTCACTTCACGCGGTATTCACGCGGTATTTACGTGGGAATCACGTGCGGTATATATACGGTAACATCCTCAAATGTACGGTAAATACGAGGGATTCGTGTGTGGTGTCTTCAAGTTTCGTGTGTGGTACGCTTGCCTTTATCTTTATTCTCTCTTTCTCTCTTCGCGCCCTTTCCTCCCGCATTGTGCGTGCGCCTTGAGCTGCAGTGTTTATCGCCATGGACCATGGTTGTGCGCATACAGACAAGTGCGAAATGTTACTGAAAATTTCGAGGAGATTCCATGATGACGTCACTCTATTCTGAGCCGATTCCCGTGACGGAAATCACGTCTGATTGGTGAAAATTTCACTTTCCGCGTGATTCCCGCGTAATTACGTGCGTGAATCTTAACCTAGACTTAGGACTTAGGGGGCTAACAGTAACAGGCGGAAAAACAAAGCCAAAGCAGCTTGTAATGGGCGATTTGGATGAAACAGGGGACACCGAGAACCTCATCAGGGGAGCAGCTGCACTAAGGCTTATAAACGAGATTTCTCGACGCCACAAGAACAAAAGGAGCTGTCCTTCTCGAGGCGACAGGAAGAGAGAACTCCATTTGTTGTTGGTAGAGTTCCCCAAACGACATGACAAGAATTTTTAGAATCCTTTATTGCGGATTTACGTACTTCCCAAAGGAACTTTAGTACAAACTCGATGAGGAATTCTGAATATCTTTTAACCATCCCTGCCGTCTCAATTCGAGAACGCCCATAAATCATTGCCTGAGGAGGGTAACCACCTCGGTATGGTGCCTTTCTTCAGCCCAGTCCACAGCTTTTTTGCCGTTCGTGACTTTTGCCTCCTTGTTGGCGCCTGCTTGAAGTAGTAATCTTACGATGCGAGCGTGGCCGTTGACCGAGGCTACGAATAGTGCGCAGTTCTTGGCCTCCTCATTCGAACCATGTTGAACAAGAAGCTCCACGATGTCCGTGTGACCTTTTCTCGAGGCTACCACGAGCGCTGTCTTGTCAAGCTTGTCTTCTCCTTTCTGAGCACTCCCTCCAAGGAGAAGTTTTACAACGGGCGTGCGGCCTCTGGTCGAAGCAGCGATGATCGCATTGTCTTTGGAAACCTTGTCAACGCCTGCACGCAGAAAAATCTCTAGGACCGCAACATGACCATTTTCTGAGGCAATCATAAGTGCTGTGTTCCCATTCTGATTTTTGGCATCTGTGTTGGCACCAGCCTGTAGAAGGAGCTCCACGACGGCGGTGTGGCCAAATATTGAGGCAATCATGAGCGCTGTGTTGCTGTCTTCATCGTCTCGAGCCTCGACGTTGGAGCCTGCTTCAAGGAGGAGCTCCACGACAGCGATGCGGCATTTCCGTGTGGCTATGAGGAGTGCTGTGTTGCCATTGCTGTCCTTGGCCTCTGTGTTGGCACCTGCTTGAATGAGGCGCTGAACAACAGCGGTGCAGCCTTTTTCCGAAGCGTTCATGAGAATAGTTTTGTCACCACCAAGTTTAGCTTCTGCGTTCGCACCCGCGTCGAGAAGTAGACCCACAATGGCGGTGTGGCCTCTGACAGCGGCCTTCATGAGCGCGCTATTTTTGTCACTTTGTGAAGGCAGCGATGGTTGCACGCGGCACACATCTCCTCTGTGAATCTTTCCAGCTTCGACTTTGAGGAGGAGCTCTACGATGGCAGTGTGGCCATTTTCTGATGCCACGACGATCGCTGTGGAGCCGGTCCTGTCCTTGACATTGTTGTCTGCACCCGCATCAATAAGGGACTTCGCGATGGCAATGCAGCCTTTCGTTGAGGCAATCATAAGCGCAGTGGAACCGTATGTGGTCCGCACATCAACATCGGCACCTCTCGCGATGCAATCCTGTACGGTTGACAAGTCGCCTGCATTTGTGGCAGGCACCAGTTTTGCCGTCGCATTTGCAGCTACCGCTGCCTCGGCCACTGCGCGCACCCAAACGTGCGCCTTCCTCGACGAGCAGTACGCCAACAAGTGCAGTGACTCCGGGCGTGATAAAGCGATCTCGAGGTATTCTAAGATATCGCCAGCGCAATCGTCCGGTACTAACGAAAAGGGTGGAGTCATGGCCGCAAGCTGTATAATGAATGCATCACGTGCCCATTTGAAGACTGCGGTGCGAGCAGCGGGAGTGGCCCACAAGAATGAGGGCCGAACTTGATACTCACGTAAAGATAGCTTCTCTGCCCGCACTGTTTCATCTGTGGTTGAAAGGGTGGCGCAGTATGCAATGGCAGCAGGCACGAGAGCTGCTGGATCTTTTGCGAGTGTAGCGAGGACGGCAGCGTGGTGCTCGAGGAGCTCTCGGCAAGAAGCATCAGTAGCAAGGTCGAGGGGCGTTGCACAATTCCTATCCATAGCACAAATTTTTGCACCAGCCGAGATTAAGCATTGTATTGTTGTGGCATCCCCTCGAATCGCGCATTCATGGAGAGGGGTGCGACTATACTTGTTCTTGATCTCCATACCAGCACCGGCTCTAAGAAGGAGCACCACAATTGCGGTAAAGCCTCTTTCTGAAGCACACATGAGAGCTGTGGAACGACTCTCATTTTTAGCCTCCTTATCAGCACCTGCGTCGAGGAGATGCTCAACGACAGCAGCGTGCCCATTCTTGGAAGCGCAAGTGAGTGCTGAGTTGCCATTTATGTCACTAGGCCCATCGACATCCACTCCATGGGCAATGCATTCACTCACAAGATCAAAGTTCCCCACACACGCAGCAGTGATAAGCTCCTTTGCAGCTTCTGCTGCTTTAGACTTCACCGCCTCTGACGCCATTGTGTTCATGAAATCAGCTTTTCTAGCTGCCTTTATAATCACTCTAGACAAGTGCGAACGACCGCAGAAGCCCTTTAAGATATCCTTAAGCTATATCAGCTTTGCTGATTTCAAGGACTGCTACTCTGCCGGTCAAAGAACAGGTTGGCTCGTTCATAGATGTTTGTCCGCGCAGATGTCATTTCTTATCCTTTATCTTAAATGGAATTTGGTGGTTCGTTGGTGGTCGTCGTTTTTTCATGTACCTACAGTACTGTACTACTACTGTACTACAGTACGTACAGAAACTTTTTGAAAATTCTTTCCGACGATTTCGCTCACGCTCTCTTTCTAGCTAGCGGATGGACTTCTGAAAATGCCTCGAAGAAGAACTCTCCTCAGGCTGCCGAAAGAGTCGGCACACTTAAATGCTAGAAGCTAGCAAAGCACTCTGTGGGTGTGTGAGTGATCGTGAACGAATTTATGAGCAGCATCGTTAGTACTATGCTCAGGGAAGGCTAATGGACAGAATCAGCAAAGGAGAGGGAAGCAGAATAATGCAAGAGAGAGATTATTCTGTGCCGTGA
>Ga0307931_1000799_pt1 | contig 20614 bp, 17 predicted proteins | sample OrgLakmetageno47_FD_201816 | JGI IMG/M metagenome (GOLD analysis project Ga0307931, IMG submission 201816) | Saline water microbial communities from Organic Lake, Antarctica - #47 | ecosystem: Environmental > Aquatic > Non-marine Saline and Alkaline > Saline | place: Antarctica: Organic Lake...
TTTGTTCGACGACTGCCAAAAGTTTTACTTTTCGCGGGACCACTTCGACTACGAGCTGCCCGCGTGGGGCGGGATCGAAAAGTACACGTCCATGGTGGAGACCCTGCCCCTCGTGAACGGCCCTGCAGTCTTTGGCCTGCACCCCAACGCGGAAATTGGGTACTACACCGATGCCACCAAGCAAATGTGGACCGACTTGCTCGCGCTCCAGCCCCGCACGGGCGGCAGCGGCGGTGGCATGAGCCGGGAAGCGTACATCGACGCGCTGGCCAAAGACATTCGGGCCAAGGTGCCGCTGCAAAGCATGGACGTCGGGCAGCACGATCTGATTATCGTGCGCGAAATCATCAAAGACCGCAACGTAGGCGACCCCCCCACCCCGCCCCAAGTGGTGCTGCTCCAGGAGCTCGAGCGCTGGAACTTCCTGGTGATTCGCATGGCTGCGTCCCTGGAAGATTTGGTGCGGGCGCTGGTCGGAGAAATTGGCATGTCCGACGTGCTCGATGCTCTGGGGGATGCCTTGTTTAACGGCCGATTTCCCGACCTGTACCGCAAGCTGGCTCCCGACACGGAAAAGAAACTGGGGAGTTGGATGCAGCACTTCACCCGCCGACAGAAGCAGTACGAAACTTGGATCGCCGATGGCGAGCCGGCGTGCATGTGGCTCTCGGGGATCTCGGTGCCGGAGTCCTATTTGACGTCCCTGATTCAAGCCACCGCGCGGGCCCGCAACTGGGCCCTCGACAAGTCCACCCTGTACACCCAGGTCACGCCTTACTTGACGGCTGCGGACGTGCCGGGCGCCCTCACGTACGGGAGCTACGTTACCGGCCTGTACCTCGAAGGTGCGGCGTGGGACACCGAGCGGCTGTGCTTGCGCAACCAAGACCCAAAGGTGCTGGTGACCGAGCTGCCGGTGCTGCAAGTGATCCCCACGGAAGTGAGCAAGCTCAAGCTGCAAAACACCTTCAAGACCCCGTGCTACATCACGCAGTCCCGCCAAAACGCCGCTGGCGTGGGTCTGGCTTTCGAAGCCGATTTGCGCTCGGAAGAGCACACTTCGAACTGGGTCCTGCAGGGCGTCGCGCTTGTGCTCAACACCGATACGTAGTCACATGTGGTGATTATCTCGAATTAAATGGCAGAGAGGAGTCCGAACTAGCTAACCTCCTAGCGATGTCATGTAGACCTCGGTTTTCTGAATATTGCACTAGATCGGCTTTAGCACTTAAGGGAGGGGTCGTCTTAAATTCATCCCTTGGTCATGCCATAGCAGAGGGTAGGTCGGAGTGGAGATCGCAGACGTACTCGAAACCTATGCCTATGCCTCCTTCCGAGACTTCCGAGAACGGAGAATTGATCCTTCAGGGTTCATGAGAGTAAAGATGGACATTTCATTACGCAAAAGAGCACTCAGCCCAGTCAGACTTGTTCTGGAGGATTCATCAAAACGCAGCTTTATGCTGCTTGTTGTTGTTTCTTTGCCATTGGGGAGTATTATCTAATCTAAGTAATCTAATCTACATAGAATTAAAAAATTACGCATATATAATGACGTATGTGAGCCGTTGTTTTGACGTACAACCTTGAAATGAAGTTTTGGTGTCGTGTTTGGTGTGCTGGTGGGACCGGCGTGGAGTTAGAGGGGTAGTTGCGTAGTTGCTAGCTGTGAACTAGCTGACCACTAAACTAGCTAGCTCTAGCTTGCTTCAGACAATATCAGTGCATGAGCTCACTATTTTTATTTATTTGATTCGAGGTGGCCCAGTTATACTTTCAGTCTAGCGAAACGCTCACGGCTACCTTAGAACACACAACCTAACCTTTTTATCATCGATGATGATAACGCCATTGATTTTGAAAGTTGCTTCGGCGTTCCTCCTTGGAATCCGCTGCGCCAATTCATTCAGCACTCAGCCGTCGCGCATGGCACCTATATCAGATGTCAAGCAATCGGATGTTGAAGCGATGTTGGAGCCATTACCAGGACCAACTGGTACCACCGATGCCGTCTTCCTAGGCACCGGAGGCTCGTCTGGTACTCCACATTTACACTGCCTGCTTGCTACAAGAGATACAAGAAGCAAAGGTGACAAGTATCAGCCCTGTGAGACGTGCAGGTTGGCCCTCGAAGGTGATCCGAGACACAACAAAAATTATAGAGGCAATCCGTCTCTGTTGATTCGCCATCGAACACCTAACAACAGGATTGAAAACGTCTTGATAGACGCTGGCAAGGTGCGAACTTATGCTGCATCATATTAGTTGTCCTTTCTTTTCGCTTTAATTATAGTTTGTTGTCGCTCCTGACCTTTCAGACGTTTCGCGAAGCTGGTCAGCGCTGGCTGCCTCAGTACGCGCCTAGTGGGCTTCACGCGGCAATTTTCACACACGAACACGCTGATGCGGTACTTGTTTTCTTTGTTAGCTTGCTAGCCCAAAGGAGTCGATTTTTTGTCGACTTGAATATTATTACTCTTAAACAAAGCTTTACCTTTGCGCTCCGATTCCCATTCTAGGTATTAGGTATTGACGACTTGAGGAGTGTGCAAAAAGCTCGACCGATGCCCATCTTTACGTCACAGCAGTGCATGGACCGCCTCGAACACGTGTTTCCTTACCTCATGCCTCGAGCAGATGAGAATCGAAACCCTCGTTTGTTTGTGGCCTCATTGGACTGGCGTGTTCTCGAAGGATTGTGCCTCGATGATGATGGTGACCTTCGTGAAAATGCAGCTTCGAGCTCTAGCTCAAGCTCGGGAACACCATCACAAGCAGCCCCACGCCACTGCACTTTCTCTCCGGTAGAAGGCCTTGAAGTAGAGGCTTTTGCAGTCGAGCATGGCCCGCGCTTTTTGAGCCTAGGTTTCTCGTTTGGGCCCAGCGATGCCAAATTCGTGTACATATCCGACGTGAGCAGCGTGCCTGAGCACTCGATGGAACTGCTTCAAGCGTACGACCAAATTGCCACCCTCGTAGTCGACTGCCTGGACCCAGGCGACAGCGGCTTCACTTACCCCACGCACTTTTCGCTGCCTCAAGCACTGGAGTTAGTGCGCGCGTTGAGGCCGCAGAAGACTTTACTGATAGGGATGACGCACGCGTTTGAGCATTTTAGCGGCAACGAGCGCCTTGCGAATTTGCTCGACGAAGAAGGGCTCGACGTGCAACTCGCATACGATGGCCAGTGCATTCATGTTGGTTGAAAGAAACGAAGCTCTTCTCGATCTATTTTGTCCTGCTCGTGTATATTGGCACTGCTTTGATCCTTGATTCTGATGTGCCCTATAATAATATTCGCCATGGGGTTTTTGATATTTGACTCGCACTTGGCACGTATTTCGCGTGGTTTTGGGCTCTGGCTTTGGCGGTAAAAACCGGTAAATACTTCGTACTTCACACTTCATATGCATATGCAGAAAGCAGAGCGTAAAGGTTATCCTAAAAAACAATGAAGACACAACACGTTTAACTTGCTTACGTAATTCGTCACTCCATGGTCTTCCTTACTCATCTTATTTGCGGGTCAATGGCTTGCTTTTTCTTACTCAATTTCTTCCTGTAGTCTATAGGTCCAGGTCCAAGGAGCTCGAAGCAACAGATCAAACCTTGGATCTAGCGCAGAAAATAGACGCTAGACGCCTAGGTATGAAGAATAACCAATGGAAGAAGATATGTAGGAAGTCCTTGAATACAACGCCCTACTTAGGTGCCCCATCATCTTCATCGCACCTATCTGATTATCTTTTCTTCAAATTCTCTTTGTGCAACTCTGAAATTCGTTCGTGCCGCTCCAAGGCTAGCGCATTAGGGAATTTCCGCCTACAAACCCAGCAGCAAATTGGTTCGGTAGCATTATGAGAAATTTGGTCTGCTTTTCCTATTTCGTGACTTTTGCTCTCATGGGCAGCTAGTGGAGCCGCATCTGAAGTATCAGCCAATCTCTTTGAGGTGCCTCCTTTGAAAGCACGCCACCCTCTAGCCCGGTTGTCTGCTTCTTCCCCCAGAGCTTCTGCCAACTGGGCATTTGATTTAGAACGCTTTGCGCTGACCTTGTCATGGCGCTCTCGTTTCGCATCAGCGGCAGCGCGCTGCGCGTTGCGGTGTACGTCGTTTGCCGCCTCAAACGCGTATTCCATGGCTTCAAATTCGCGCATCATGTCTGCCCATGACTTCGCTGGAGGTGGGCGATCGGCACGCTTTTCATCCGTTGACCCGTTTGATTCAGGAGATTTCTCTGCTCCTCCTCCTCCTCCTTTTGCTGCGGCCCATTCAGAGCGCGGTCGCTTCTTGCGCTCCTTTTCTTGAGGCTGGCTCGCTAGCTGTTTGAGGTACTGAGCTTGGGTCGTCGGTTCACCAACAATCTCAAAGGCATCGGCGAGCTTTTTGAAAGCTGCCTCTGCTCCAGGGCTAGAATTCTTATCTGGATGTACCTATGAAAGAGGTGGCAAACACTGGGCTGAGCAGAGATGTACTAAGACCTGGATCGTCTCTAGGAAAGTTGTGAACTAGCATATCATAGCACTCGAAGTCTTTGATCCTGCAATGCGAGGTGAACGGAGTCGAATGCAGCACCGCGCACCTGAAGTGCACGTTTATAGTATGCTCGCTTGACTGCTTCAGGCAGTGAAGCGTCCACGGGTAGTCCAAGAACTGCAAAGAGATTTGGTGCGTTGAGGACATCTGAAATGGCCGGAGCAATGCTAACATCCATTACGTTGTCTACAAAAGCTGACTTTCGAGTACAAACAATATGAAAGTCATCCAATGACCAGCAAAATTGCTTAGATATGCAAGCTTGAAGGTCTTTATGGTGCAAGATTCGTTTTAGGCTGTCCAAGAAAGTCGATATTGAAGCACCATTTTGGAGGAGGCAATCTGCTAATTACTTCATGAACCTATCCATCGTATCAGTAAAATATGAAGCTTACACTTCAATGTGTCCTATAGCATTGCGTGCGACAAAACAGAACAATAGGCTCTATTGTTTAGGAGGGAGACAAATAATTCAATTCTAATTGCACTAGCCTTGCCTTCGACACACTCTCTAAATCTACTGTATCGCTATTGAAGTGCAACTCTGCAACTCTACTACTCGGCGCGGCTACCCAGCACTCGAATGTGTTCTCGTTTGGTGGGTGTTCGGGTTTTAAAATTTACCAGGAGGGTTTAGCAAAGGAAGAGAAAAAGTCATCCGGAAGAATGACGTCAAGAATCTCAGTCATCCGTCTACGTCTGTGGGGCTCATTTGCTTGTATCTGCTCTCGCAAGGCATCCTAAAGAACACTAGAGGTTACTGCATGTGCTCGAAGGTACCATTGCGAGTTGATCAAAGTGTTCCTTGTTTACAAAGCACTGTCGGGATGCGATCGCATTTGCCTGTAGTCGTGGGAGCGGCCCTCGTCGGAACTGCAACTGCGTTCACGACCTCGGGAGTCTGGAATTCATTTCTACGGCAACCTCATGGGATATCTAGACAATCTGCGTCTCGCCATAGCGTCTTAACTGTTGCATCGTCAGCGTCCACTCAAGCTGCTGAGCCAAAGGCACAGCTTCCTGCCCTCTTGCAGCTTTCTCATCGACGAGCAATATGGACCGTAGCATGGCCGGCTATGGCAATCGGAGTGCTTCGCACGCTCTACGGGGTTATTGACGCATTCTGGATCGGTAAGTTAGGTCCAGTCGAACTTGAGGCTATGGGGGCAGCCTCATTTGCGACGTGGATCATCCTAATTTTAGGGGAGTTGCCTGCCGTAGGCGTGCACGCTGTTTCAGCTGCTCACGAAGGCAGCGGCACTCGATCCAAAGTGGGCCCGACTGTCGCAGCAGGCTTGTGGATATCTCTCTTCATATCTCTGGCCCTGGCGGCATGTTTACCCTTAGGTATTGTGCACGGCTACTTTGAATTGTTGGGGCTGGGTGCCTCGGGCGGTACCCACGCGGCTGCTGTGTGTGCTGTAGGCGAACCCTTCTTGTTCTGGTCAGCGATAGGCGCTCTTCCGTTGGCAGCGGGCGCCTGCGTAGGCTCGGGATTCAAAGGATTGGGTATCATGCGGCCAGCTCTGTTCGCGACAGCGGTGAGCGTAGCGTTTAACGCAGTGGTGGATCCATTGTTCATCTGGGGTTGCCCAATGCTTGGAATTCCAAAGCTGGGTGTGGTTGGTGCTGCTCATGCCACGAATCTGTCAGCCCTCCTCGCACTGCTTCTTCTCGCTGCACGCTTCCGGAAGATATGCCCATCACCTCATTCAAGCACCTCAAGTGTTGGTGGCGGCGACGTTCGTCGGTCGTGGTGGCCCAAGTCGGACTTGCCAGCGCGATGCTTACATGTGGCCAAAATTGGTGCCCCTGTAGCTGCAAGCGGCATGCTCTTCACAGTAGTCTTCATTGCGCTCGGGCGGCTCTTGACGTCCATGGGACCTGTAAACCTGGCAGCCATGGGCATAGGACAGAGACTAGAGTCGCTTCAATACACGGTGAATGAAGCTTTTGCCGCTTCTGCCGCTACCCTCGTAGGGCAATGGCTGGGGGCCGGTAAGAAAGAACAGGCCAGACGCTCGGCTTGGCGCTGCGTGCAAATTGCTGCTTTGATCAACGTGCCCTTCATGGTGATGGGCTTGTGTTTCGCCCAGCAACTGGCTTCCTGTTTCGCGAACGATGCGTCCGTGGCCGCTGCAGCTGCGCAGTATCTCAAAGTAGTGGCCGTAGTGTTTCCTCTGGCTGCGGTGGAGGTCACCTTCGAGGGTGCCTTGGCGGGTGCGGGGGACACGCTGCCGACGCTGCTGATTGGCTTAGCGCTCAACGGGTCGAGGGTGGGCCTGGCCATGTTCCTGTCGAAGAGCGGGCTTGGAGTGAACGGAGTGTGGCTCGCGATTGCGGCGACGACAGTGCTGAAAGCTTTTGCGAAATGGGCAGCTTTTCACTTCTCGGGGCTTCCTGCTCTTAGACAACCGGCTGGAGCAGCAGAAGAGAGCAGCATGGACAGCGCAGGTGGAAGCGAGGGAAGGATACAACCCGGAGATGGTGATAAACCGCTTGGATTTGCTAGTAGGTAAATTATATGTTTGGTTTATTTCCTAGTGCATTATTTCGGTTTTCTCATGAAATATAAAATATACAAAATTCACGTCCACCAATCCCGATAAGAATAAAACATGCAATGGCGAGAGGTTTATTTCGAATTATACGGCAGTTCAGTACTGGGCGCAAGCTTTCTTACGGCATATCGAGGACACGAGAGTACCTCGAGGTACCTCGATTGTCTCTTGTTGTGTCTTCACGTTACACGTTGCACGTTATCTCCCTTTCCCAAATACTAAATATTCCAGATTTTTGATTTGGCGTTCAAAAGACCTAGTGTTAAAGCTAAGATATCCGCCTAAGATTTCTAGTATGCCATATGACCTACATTTTATTGAGTTCGAGTTCGAGGTATCGCAAGTAATTGCGCACCCAGCTCTAGATAAATCCGGAGAGTCAGGAACAAGGCTATGTGGCTGCCTACTCATAATGATGCCAACAGAGACCAGAGAATATAACTTAAACACGTGCAAGTAAGGACATTTCGACGCAATACTTCAACCGCATAGTGAGTTCAACATCAATCTCTCCAATCACTTGAGTTCCCCAAGGAGCGTCACTTGCGGTGCGTCTTCCGAGGCGCGGGGCACCAGCCGACCAATCATGCGCGCCGTTTCACCGTTGGCCGCCAGCATGTTCGTGGCTTCCTCTGCTAGCTCGGCCGACACCACTACCACCATCCCCACCCCACAGTTGAAGGTCTTGGTGAGCTCGTGTGGGGACAAGTTGCTGGCTTGCTGCAGCCACTGAAACACGGGCGGCAGAGGCGAAATGCTCGCGAGGTCGACTTCAGCCGCCAAGTCGGCGGGCAGCACGCGAGGAATGTTCTCCGGCAGACCACCCCCTGTAATGTGCGCCAGCGCCTTCACCAAGCCACTGCGCTTCAGCAGGGGCATGAGCGCTGCCACGTAAATCTTGGTAGGGGTTAGGAGGGCTTCCCCCAGAGTGAGGCCTGGCGGCGTAGTCGTGAAAGGAGCTGGATCGTCCCACTTGAGACCCGACATGTTCACCAGCTTCCGGACCAGCGAAAAGCCGTTGGAATGTACGCCACTCGACGAGAGCGCCAAGAGCACGTCGCCCGAGGCAACTTGCATGCCTGGCTGCCAGGTGTTGGGCAGAAGGTCGCGTTTGCGGACCGCGCCCACCGCGAAGCCCCCTAGATCGTACTCTCCGTCCGCGTACATGCTCGGCATTTCCGCGGTCTCTCCGCCCACGAGGCCGCACTTGGCTTGGGTGCAGCCGTTGGCGATGGACTCCACCACCGTGGCCGTGGTGTCGAGGCTCAAGTGGCCCGTGGCGAAGTAATCGAGGAAGAACAGGGGTTCGGCGCCGCAGACAATCAGGTCATTGACGCACATGGCTACGAGGTCAATCCCCACTCCACGGTGGTCCACGCAATCGAACGCCACTTTGAGCTTGGTGCCCACCCCGTCAGTCGCGCCCACGAGCACTACATCGCCGCTGTCGCTGCCGCCCGGGGCCGAGCTGCCTTCAGCCCCGAAGCCAGCCGCAGACAGGTCGAAGAGGCCCCCGAAGCCCCCGAGGTCGGCGTCACAGCCAGGGCGGCGGGTGGCCTAGGGAAGAGGCGAAGGAAGAGAAGAAGAAGGCGAGAGATAAAATAGCGAAGCACGCTCAAGGCGGACTCAATGGGAAAGTGTCGCACTAATCAAATGTAACGAACTAAAGGAAGGCTTGAGATGTTTCCTAAAAATTAAAAAAAGGGGTCAAGAAAGCGAAATACACACGCATACCTTGCACGCAGGCTTGATGCGCTCCACCAGAGCATTGCCGAGATCAATGTCAACGCCAGCGTCCTTGTAGCTCACCACCAGACCACCACCTTTACCCGAGGTAACCCTTGGCTGCCGGTCGAGAGTGTTCCCTACTTTTCCTTCTTTGAAGCTCATAATGGCTTCCGACAGCGCAGCGCCTTCAAGGGCTTGCACCTTAATAAACAAAAACAGCATATCGTCAGGGGTATTGTGCTAAAGAACAATGAAAAAGCGTGACAATTTTAATTATGTAGAATTGTTGCAAAAAAAACAACAACTTATTCTTCGATTTTTACTCTCCCCTTGCTACCCCCCCCCCCCACACACCTTCGCCTTAAGCGATTCTGCCGTTTCCCCGTCTGCAACCGGGCACTCCTTCTGCACTACATGTGCGCCACCGTCCACTTCCTCCGTGACCCAATGCACCGTGCAGCCCGTGGATTTGGCCCCCGCCGCCAACACTGCCGCGTGCACGTCCCCGTCCATGCCCCCAGCAAAGGCCGGCAAAAGCGACGGGTGCACATTCAGGCAGCGCCCTTCCCACCGCTTGCAGAACGAGGCGGACAGGATCCGCATCCAGCCAATGCACAGCACCAGCTCAGCCCCGGCCTCCGTAAGAGCAGCAGTGACTTCTGCGTCGTAGTCGTCACGAGAAGTGGTCTTAGCGCAGGGCACGTGAACCGAGGGCACGCCTGCTGCAGTTGCTTTCGCCAAAATGCCAGCGTCGGCCTTGTTACTCACCTTACGTAAGCAGGATTGAGATGAAATAGAGTAGAATGGGAAACATAATTCAAAACATAAAGAATCACAAACGAAGATCGATTGTGGTGACTTAACATGTATCTCATGGGGAAAACTGTGACGTTGAAGTTGTCTATCGCAGGGCCAGAGTTGAGACATACATAACTCTTGCAGCGGCAGCAAGAAAGAAGAATACTATTGAGCCTCCACGAACTCACCACTACACAGAACTCCACCCCGGGGAGCTGCCCCTTGGCCGAGGCCTCGAGCAAATACTGAAAGTCCGTCCCATTGGTCGAGCCCAGAATTCCCACCACTACCGGGCGATGCGGCGCTGCTGCCCGCCACCCAATGTCTGAACGGCGGTGCAATCCTTCAAAAGCCACGCCGTTGTCGAGGGCCGAGTACGCGTGGTGCAAGGCCGTGGCGAGGGTGGCGCCCGTGCCAGTGACTGAAAGCACCCGCCCGCCGGATGTGACGAGCTGGCCGGAGGGGTCGACCTGTTGTGCGCAAAGATAGAATAGAAAGCAGTAGGTAAGGGAGACACGCAAGAAAGAATGGTTACTTGTTCACCAACGAACCAAACACAAAAACGAAATTGACAAAAAAAAACAAGAGTACGCAGATGATGTAACAAGAAAGTTGTTGTAATGAAAAAAGAAGGAACAAATTGTTGTTAGGCCAACCTTGGTGCCCGCGTGGTAAACAGTTGAGGACTGAGCCAGCAAGCTGCCCGAGGGCGGTGGGGTCAACGTAATGGGGCTGCCCTTAGCGTATGCTTCCGGATACCCACCCGCGGCAGCCACGACCGTTGCAGCGAAGGTGCCGGAAGGGGCCCACTCGACGCGAGTGGACGCGAGGGTGCCCAGCACGCACGCAGCCATGACGTCAAAGAGATCGGATTGGAGCAGCGGGAGCACCACCTGAGTCTCTGGGTCCCCAAAACGGCAATTGAACTCCACCAGTCGTACGCGCGGTGCTTTGGGGTTGCTTGGGTTGGGGGGTCCAATCATCAGCCCGGCGTAGAGCACCCCTTTGTAGGGGGTACCCTCCGACGCCATCGCATTTACGGTGGCCTGGCACACGCCCATGGCTTCTTTGCGAAGCGCAGGCGTGAGCACGGGAGCTGGCGCATAGGCCCCCATCCCACCGGTGTTGAGGCCAAGGTCGCCGTCGTTGACCCGCTTGTGGTCTTGGGCTCCTGGCATCCCCACCGCCACTGCGCCGTCGCAGAACGCCAAAAGCGACACCTAAAAAACATGTTGCATACGTAGTGTGGTTACAGATTACGAAATGAAAGCAGGTGAGACTAGAAGGCTCTAATATAAAAAGTACCATATATCAAATATAATTTGCTGCTTTGGATCATTCATTTATCGAGGAGGGCAATCAGCAGCAAAAGATTCACACTACTTTGGTACAGAGTAAATTCGAACCTCTTGGCCTTCCATGTATTCTTCCAGCACTACTTCGGAGCCGGCACTGCCAAACGAGCCGCCCATCACCTCTTTGATAGCCGCATAGGTCTCCTCCTTGGTCTCCGGCAGCAACACTCCTTTACCTGCCGCGAGGCCGCTGCACTTCACCACAACTCGAAACGTCGCCTGGGGTTGTTCGAACACACAGCGCAGATTACACACATAGGCAAGAACAAAATGAAATCATCTGCGTGTACTGCAGCTGCCACACATTGGACATGCAAATGAACTTTTCATCGGCGATGTGTTAGGAACCTACTCAAATAACCCAGTTTCTATCAACATGCATCCCACCCTCTCTCACCTTCTCAGCATAGGCCAAGGCTGCTGCTTGATCCGTAAAAGTCGCAAACTGAGCGGTGGGTAGGCCATGCTTCGCCATGAACTGCTTCGAAAACGCTTTCGAGGCTTCAAGCTGAGCTGCGGCTTTCGAGGGTCCGAAGCAGGGTAGCCCTGCGGCCGCACACGCGTCAGCAAGTCCGGCGGCCAGTGGATCTTCAGGTCCAACCACCACCATAGCTGCACCTTCGCCCTTCGCACATGCAACTACCGCAGCGTGATCCTTGATATCTAAAGCACCCGACAAATTTGAGACTTTGCCACCTGCAGAAGCCGTGCCGCCGTTTCCTGGCGATACCACGACCCGAGCGACGCGATTCGATTTGGCGAGAGACAGGGCAATTGCATGCTCGCGCCCTCCGCTGCCTATGAGCAGAACGGTGGCTGGTGCAGAGGCCGAGGCACCAGCGAGCAAGCGAAGGGACGAAGCTTCGGCTTCTAAAGCTGCTATGCGCTGCGTTTGGTCCATGGTCAGAAATTGACTTTCTACAACTCTAGACCTGTATCTTATGACACCATCACTCTATAAAAAAATGTCTGCTATATTTTTTTAAAGAACAACCTTCAAGAGATTCAAGGTTTGTTCACTTCGAATCAGTCGCGCATTTTTCCGAGCCACCCAGATAAAAATACCATCTCCGTCGGAGTGTTTCACGCTCCAGGGACACTTCTATCAATTCTATTTTCAGCTCGAGTAGCAGCACAACAACACAACAAGACCAGTAGTTCTTCCCAAACCTATATCGAAAGATACATGGGAGGGTTCTTCCTCGACCTCTTTCCCTCGGCTTTCGCCGTGCTGCTATGAGCTAAGTACGAGGCTGCTACGAGCTGGTGATATATTTGGGTAATACCCTCTCCCTGTAAATGGATACTTAAATTACTCTACAGAATCTGTAGTTGATTTTTTTTCCCCAAAAGATACTCCCGACGACAAGGAAGTTCCGAGGCTGATAACGGTGGCTGCGAAATCTCCTCGAGAGCGGACACATTGGGCGAACAATGGCGACGAAGCCGCTCATATTCGTTTTATTATTTTTACACATGGTGCTATTCGATGCATTCAATATTGAAGTGTTGAAGCCACGAGCGCCGAAAGGTGTGGTAACAAATAAGTCCATCAATGAAGCATCGAACCCTCAAATACCGCTCGCACTCTCGGGGAAAGCCCCCGAGATAAAATACAATTATGCATTCATAGCGTTCATCTTAAACACATAAAGGGGATAGAAGCGACAATGTTTTACACGTCTTTGCATGTGCTTATCTAGGTTTCGCCTCACGACCTAGCAAGACAGAGTTGGGTCCTCTAGTCCTTGGTGCAACCGCGAACACCAAAGCGTCATCTCCAGAGCCGATCCCCGAGCCGAGTCTTAAGCTCATGTCTCTATCCGAAGTCTCACCCGAAGTTCCACAAGTCCAAAGGACAGCACTACCTCGCTCTCTGGGCGCTCCATTAGGCGCAGTCCTCATTGGTGGTGGCGTGTTATCCACTTGGCGACAAACGCGCACTTCTAAAAGCGACGAAAATGAAGTGCCCACGCCCGCAGCAGCCGCACTCTCGCCATCGCTCTCGCCGCCGCCGCCCGTACCCACTCCGTCACCCACATCCTCACCTTCGCAACCACCGCCCGCTGTTCCTGAAACGTCACCTAAGCCTGCTACCAAGGCTGAGGAGCCTGCTGCGCCGCTTCGTGCACCAATATCGAATCCATCATCCAAAAAAAATACCATTACCCTGAGCCCAAAGTCAGCGTTTAAAGTGACGGTTACACCGGATGCGCTCTCGCCCTCTCCGTCTCCGCCTGCTGTTCCGGAGTCGATTCCAAAGCCAGTCACTACTTTTGAAGCGACCGCGGCGTCAGTCCCTGTACCATCGAATGATAAGACAACTAAGAAGGTTACCATTACCTTGAGCCCAAATTCAAATGTAAAAGTAGCGGTTGCACGTGTTGACCAAGCCCCTGCGATGGAGTTTGCAGGCAGCACGGACACAAGCTCAGCTCCTTCTACCATCGGTTTCGTAAGCGCCTTTCAGAAAGTTACCCGTGGAGAAATGGGCAAGCGAGTGTTCGTAAAAAGCCGCGTGAAGCGTTTAGCGGACAAGATCAGTGGAGCAGGACCTGCTTCTGCGGCTGCGGTGGCCCTCAAGGTAGATCCGGGCACGGACTGTGCATCAGAGGAAGATTGCTTGGTTGAACTAGAAACAGCAGACCCTTTCCTCGTTGATATGGCCAAGAAAGGCGACTACTAATGTGCCAATCCTGTTTACACAAGAAGCTCCAGGCCTCTAGCTTTGTTTCCTCAAGAACAAACAAGTGCCAAAATTTGAAATCGCTCATACCTGAGGCCACTTCACCTAAATGTTAATGCGGCTGTATCGTAAAATTTATATTTTCAAAACCATTTTTCTAGTTGCTAGTCAGTGTGCGTGCGATACTGCCCTTACCCGAAAAGCAAGTAGCAAATGAGAAGGCAAATACACAGAGACAGAACAGCTGGATTTTATTCAAGAGACAGCAGAACTGGGAATAATGGGAATGTAAAATATGAACGTGGTGGGCTACATCAATTCAACATCGATTTAAGATTTAAGATTTTAAGGGATATCCAATTGGCGATTGGGGAAATACCATCCGGGGTAAGTACCCTTCAGAGGGCAAAAGTATTTGCAGAATGAATTTAGAGATCTAGCGCAATGCGATTTACAAGAAGAGCAGGCTAATCGGGTCGGCAGTGGAACGTTTCGTACTCAGTCCCGAGGCCAGCTCGAGCTCGTCGCAAAGTTGCCATCTCAATAGCGAGCAAAGTATACGTTGAGCGAAATCCAGGTTTTCCTTCGTACCCAAACATCATCCCATCGCGGGCGTGGGACAAGAAGTAGAGGTCCTGCGCTGAGCCAAACCCTGACCACGGCCCGTGCTCGATTTCTACGCCTTTACTCTCCCGAGCTGTTTTCGTGACTGCCATGAATTGGCAAGGAAACTTTGTTTGCGACAATAAGCGCCCAAGCCCGCTGACAGTTCGGGGACGATCACTTGAAAGAAGCAATGTGCATTGCAAATCATCTTTGGCGTGAAACTGATTAATACTCTTGGCCGCCAATTTGTCTAACCAATCGTTCAAGCATTTGCTAAGGTACTTGACGTTATCGCCGAGTGTTTTTTTGCCCGTGTGCCTCACATGAAGCCCAAGGACAAAGGAACCTGAAATGGATTTGCGATCTGGTAAGTAAGGCTTCGTTCGATTGCGAACATCAGCTGTTGGAATAAAAGACCTCTGCAGCAATGCACCATAAGCTACATCAGTGCCCAAACTGAATAAGGAGCGTGCACGGTGACGCGAATCTGAGTCTAGACTAATGAGCAAGTCTTCTGTTGCAGCCAAATCCCCCATTTCTCTCTCATAAAGTCCATTGAAATCAGCAACGACTGCAGAACTGGTGCTATATACTGTTGCTTGTAGCGTAGCTGCTAGTGCTGCTTCGAGCCTTTCAGATGCAGAGGCCTTGCTTTTGATATCCAACAGCCCCGGCATTGGAGTTCCATCTAGACCGACAGTACTCATCGAAGAGTGTACGTCGCGCAACGACGGTATCCATGGCTGCCGAGCCCAAGACTTCGAGCATTCTCTAATACTTCCAGGTTTCTTGCTTGCTCCTGTGCACTGGTATTCTTTCCCGTCGCAGTAGTGCCACACGAGTGTCCGATTTGAAATTACAGCGGCCGCAAAAGCGTTCAGGAAGGAATGAAAGCGATTCCCAACCTGCAACCGTTGTTCGTTATTATAATGATGTTTTAAGCATCGTCGAACAAATACAAGTGAATGCCTTGAAATGCACGTACAATCATTGACATCTTTTGGCGAAAAGAGTTACCTGGTTCGGACATGCGTAGCCTGCAGAGACGAAGCGCCGTTGCAAGTGCTCTGCTTTACTTGTTCCGAGGTGTTCCTTGGAATGGTGCTCTATGTATGCGTCCAATAGCGTGAACGGGGAAGCCACGTGATTAACACTACTTATCCTAGGATAACTGGATAGGCTCAAGAGGCAAGCAAGAATCTTCATGCAGGGCTCGAGGATCCTAAGATTTGGTCGCTAGACAGACACTAGACACTCCACGCAGAGTATGAAAACGTGCATATTCAAGCTATCCTAAAATTGGGATATTATGCTGACTGCTTCATGGCTATATGAAGCTAAGAATACCTGAGCAGTACGCTAGGATGAGGGTTGTCCAGCCTGGCTGTTCTGGCTAAACTTAGAATCAATGAGAATGCCTAGCTTCAGATAACTCGCCGTGAGTTTTGGCACAACATTTTTTGGCTGATGCGATGATCTGAAGGGAGGAACAAACACAACGACTTCACGACTTCACCTCACCCCCAGAGGGTGGGACTGTCGATATCTGTCTACTTTTCGGCCTGTGGCCTGTGGGATTCTGACGAGAGGAAAACGCGACGTGGTGTTGACCTAATTATTCAACGTGGTGCTGCAGTAGTTCCTGGACACCATCTTAGCGCATTGCCTTACTCATCGCTTTGATGTCAGAGTAGAAGTGCGTCTCGATACGAGCATGAAGCGAAATCGAAGCCTAGGACTGTGCGCTGTCCTGATTTTATCGACGATTGAAACTGAGACATCTGTAAATGCTTTCGCACCGGCACCACGCCCGTTTCTTCTGTACCCGACTACATTCTCACTGAAGAGTTGCGTGGTCTCCAATTCTGAAGCTTCTAGACGCGCGACTTGCTTGGGAAGTACAGTTAGTACTGCAACTGATCTACCAGCTACATATTCCGGCCCTTCGGCTGCCAGTGCCCTTGCGAAACGAGCTCAGGCGCCCGACGGGACTCGCAGCAATGATCGTGGCAGTCGAGCGGGAGAGTTGCGGCGCGCAGTGCTGGGCTGCGTCCAGGAAGGAGCATGGAATGACGCGATGGCGTGTCTCGAGCTTGCGAGCAAGCAGCGTATAGCAGCAGCAGAGCTCTACCAGCGGACATCTGCCGATCTTCAGAGGAAGCAGCAAGCTACTAGCGCTACTGTTGCAGACGTCGGCAGCGACACCCCGAGTGGAGTAGGCGGGCCAGAAATTCACCACCAGAGTACTAACAGTAGTAGCATCGCAGTCGGCCACGGGTCGCATAACGACCCCGCAACGGATACATTGGGCTTGGCCGAACGTCAGTTGGCTGACTGGACAGTGAGCTTCAATCTATACAAGGCAGTGGTGGAGCATGCTTGTGTCGCTGGCCGTTTGCCTGAAGCAATGGCCACTTTGCGCTTGCTGACCGCAGATGTTGAACTCGCTGCAGCAGCATTCAAGGAGCGGGCCGAGTTCGAAGCTACTACCTCTCTCGTGCGCGAGGAGGCAAGGAGCTCCAAGCACGCTGCTGCAAAGCTCTCAGCCACCTCAACAGCTCCACCAGCACGAGTTTTGCAAGCGAGCCCTGGCCCAGTGATTGGCGTGGCCCGTGCCAACGAGCACGTGTTTGCGCAGGTGCTGGACCTTGCGTCGTCGGGGCGAGTCCCCGCGGGCCTCGACGGGCACCGCGCCACGTCGACTGTGGTGCCGGCAGCTGTTGGCCTTGAAGCTAGTGAAGAAATCGTTGGTCTCATGGCGCGCTGTAAGGTCCAGCCTTCGGTGAATGTGTTCGCCATGCGCTTCGCAGCGAGTGGGCGGGCAAAAGATAAGCATGCGGTGCAGGCCACACTTCGAGACCTGGCGGCTGCTAAGGGAGCTGGAAGAACACGAGGCTTGGTACCGGATCTAGTGTGCCTCAATGCGGCAATCCAAGCGCTTGTAGCCTGCGACCAAGTGGATCAAGCCGAAGCAATGGTGGCTGCAATGGTTGCTGAAGCTCAGCGCAGGGAACTTCCGAGTAAAGGTGTTGAGGATTCTTCAGCCCGTGCCTTTAAGAACTTCTTCTCAGAGAGCGCGCTGAGTGCGGATGGGAAGACGTCGTCAGTGGTGCCTGAGGGACTGTTGCTGCAGCCGCCTGACGCGCGCTCCTTCAACTTGCTCATGCGTGGGCTCGCGCAGCGTGGTGCGCCGAGGGACCTGTCTGCTTGCCTAGCCATGCCTGCGGAAATGGCCTTGCTCACCAAGCAGCACCAGAAAACCTGCCGCAAGTGCGCACCCGATGACGTCACTGCCAACACCCTAATCGACGCGGTGGCCAATGCACGAGGCGGCCGCGCGGCGGCTACGCTCATTGAAGAGCTCGAAGCAAGTGCCACCGCAGATGATGGAGAAGCAGCAAGAGGAGAGCACCAGCATGGCAGTGAACCTTCATTACCTGTAGGGGTGGCAGGTTTTCGAGCTAGCGTGGCAGGATGGACGGCGGCCGTAGGGGCATTGGCAGCAGACGGCGACGTGGCAGGCGCAGCAGCTCTAGTGGCGCGCATGCGAGCGAGCTCTGCAAGCCGCTCTTCAACCTCGTCGTCAACTTCCATTTCTATGCACCACTTGGCGCCTACGGTAGTGACGTACACGGCGCTGTTGAGTGGCTTGGCGTCCGCGGGGCGATATGAGGCTGCCCGCCAAGTGTTTGCTTCGCTCTTGGCCCATCCCGACGAAGAGCTCAAGCCCACAGCGGTGACTTACAACACCATGGTAGCCATGGAGTGCAACGCGGGGAATTTGGGTGCTGCTCGGGAGCTGATCCAGCAGGTGCAAGCAGCGGGGCTAGGGCCAGACATCGTCGCGCTCAATTCGCTGTTGCAAGGCCTGGTGCAGAGCTCTTTCTCTTCTGGCATGGTAGGCGCTGCTGAAAGTTGGGCAGATGCTAGCAGCAGCTACAGCACATTCAGTGAACTTGGTGCGAATGAAGAAGGCATCCTGCCTATGGTGGAAGCCGAGCAAATCTTGGAGAGCATGGAGGTGAATGGCCCGCTTCCGAATGCGTACACTTGGGCTACTCTCATTGCGGGCTACGGCCAACGGCAAGACTTGCCCAACGCGCGGCGCTTGTTCCACCGGGCATGCGTTGCTGCGAGCTCGGGCACCTGTGAGCGCGATGTAGCAGTGCTGAACGCTTACTTGGCAGCCTGTGTGAAAGCCGGCGTGAGTGCGACGAAAGCAGCAACTTCAGCATTTTCATCGTACGGCAAGTCGTCCATGGACTCGTGGTCGAAAGATTCGGTTTCAACGGAACAATCTCCGATGACGGAGGCCTTAGCCTTGCTGGCGGAAGTTACGAGTGCGCTAGACAAGGCAGCCGCTACTGCTGCAACGACACAAGGCCGCCGCCGCAAGGGTGGTAACTCGAAGAAAAGCGCTGGGTCTTCGACCGAGCACCTCTTTGAAGACAAAGGATGGAACGAGGTGGACTCTGGGTTCAGTCTCTTTTCAGGCGGAGTAAAAGCCGTTTCAAACATGGCCTCTCATGCAGCACCAGAGGCGAACTCACCATTTGCAGCAGATGCTAGCGAGTCGGCGGCGGCGCGCATTTTCAAGGACAAGGGCTGGAATCAAGTGGACTCGGGCTTTTCGTTCTTTGGCGTTCCCTTCGACGATGCGCCCCATCCCTTGCCACCGCGAGCGCGCACCCTGGCTGAAGTGCTTACGGCTGCGCAAGCAGCTCAGCGGACACCTGCGGATGCAACTTTGGGTGCTGCGGCTGCCAACTCCGAGACGACGGGCGCTGTGGCAGCAGCAGCATCGAGTGGTAGTGCTGTGGCGGCTGCAGTGGGACTTCCCGACGTGGTCACGTACGGCACGCTGATTGGTGGGTTGAGCCGCAGTTCGGACCCCAACGCGAGCCAGGAAGCGTGGCGGCTCTGGCAGCAACTGCGCCAACGCCACGTAGCACCCGACGAGCGGCTCGTGGAGTCTCTGCTTCAATGCTTAGCAAAGTGGCCTTCCGTCAGCGGCCAGGCAGGCGACAGCAGGTTGTCAGCGTGGCGGGCTGTGGAAGCGGATCTAAACGCTCTAGGCTGGGACATCGATGAGTTGATGAACCGCTCGGGGCTGTCTTCTCCGAGCGAGCAAACTTGGAAAGTTGACCCCACCAAGTCCGAGGCGTGGAAAGCAAGCTGAACGAATGCGGGGCCGAATTCAAGCGAGTACAGGGATTACCAAGTCTTTTTTACAGAGGGCTGCGAAGACCACAAGGCGGATTGATATCCTTTCTGGCGTTGCTTTGCAGGTCGCCCGTCAAAGAAATCTAAAATATACATGTGCAACGAAAAAAAGGGGGCATTCGCGGATTTAAGGTTTGAGTTAAACGTTTAGTTTTAAGTTTTAGTTTTAATTCTTAATTGAACGCCATGCGAAGTTTCACCTCCCAAAACATTCACCCCGATGAACGTCGACCACTATCCCCGCGTTGTTGTTCTTCTGTTGGCAGGGATGGAAGATCCCGCAACCATCTGGCAGCTACGTGCATTGCGGGAAGTTTCTGGGGGCTTTGGGGTTGGGGGTTCTATGCGCACCGTATCTCGCATTGAATTACTGAACTTCTGAAGGCCCAAGAAGGAGCACCAAGTGTAGCATACAAGATTTTGGTGCTACTTAGAATTATTACTATGCAGCGGGGTGAGACCTCGGCTTCATTCGAATGCTGGTACGCGTAGAGCTGCTAGTCGCGCACGATAGCGAAGTCGCCGATGCGCGCACCGCTGTTGCCACCACTTCCGAACAAGCCGCATCCGAACGAGATGAGACTCTAAAAGCACGCTAGCTGGTACAGTATCGAGCGAATTTACGATGTGTTCAGCAGGTGTAGAGCGAACCTTGGCCACAAGCCGAGCTCTAGTATGTACTGTGTGTTTTCGTGGAGGTGGTAGCCTTGAACAACTGCTCTGTGGCAACTTTTCTGGGAAATTTGAGGCAGTCCTTGTTGGGTCATCTTTCACCCAGGCACGAAGAAGGCTAGAAACGCTGTCTTCTCCTATGTGAGATTGATCTACATTGAGCCGACGATCGGCTACGATAAGGGTGGGCACCCCGCTCGAATCGATTGACTCCATGGTTTCCAAAGATTCTGAGATGCACGGACGATCAAGACAACGCTACCATTACGATCTGAAATACTAGGTGAAAGCCTCATATTTCAAAGCAGATAAATACCACATGATTAATCTTAAGCTGACCGCACTTACGAGTATACGGTGGATATGTAAGTCCAAAAAGACGATTTTCGAAATGGCCTATGGCTACCTACTGATTTGAGTTACCTCAGGATATTGTAAGACAAACAACG
>Ga0307931_1000801_pt1 | contig 20581 bp, 24 predicted proteins | sample OrgLakmetageno47_FD_201816 | JGI IMG/M metagenome (GOLD analysis project Ga0307931, IMG submission 201816) | Saline water microbial communities from Organic Lake, Antarctica - #47 | ecosystem: Environmental > Aquatic > Non-marine Saline and Alkaline > Saline | place: Antarctica: Organic Lake...
GTGTTTCCGAATGCGGCCTCGCTCGAACGCCTCGTCAGCGCCGTGCTGGTCGAGATCGACGACAAATGGGCCGCCGACACAAAAGGCTATATCAAGTGGAGATGCCAGGATGCGTGATCATGGCGCCAGTGAATTTCCAGACCACAGGTTGCACAATCCATCTACTCAATTTGGCATTTGCAATACCTATTTACGAGGGTATATAATAGGTATCAATAATACCAATTAAGGAGCGCGATTCATGACACTGACAAAAGCCTTTTTATGGCCCGGAACCAAAGTATGTGAACGCTTGGGAGTCGATCCCGAGGGAGAGGCCGGGCTCATCCGATGGATGGTGAACACGCTTGTCTACCTCGCGGTCTGCCTTGCGTTTGTCTGGATCATTGTGGCGTGACCATGACGCCACGAATACCCGTCACAGAGGAGCAGATCGACCGGGTCGTGTCGGAGTTCTACGCGCACGTCCGTGTCCACCCTGCGCTCGGCCCGGTATTTGCGGTGCATGTGATGGATTGGCCTGCACACGAAGAAAAAATTGGGCGGTTCTGGCGAAACGCCCTGCTGTATCAGCGGAGTTATGACGGCAATCCGATGGAGGTGCACAAGACCGCTGGCAACGTTAGGGCAAAGCATTTCCCTGTCTGGTTGTCATTGTTCGATGCCGTTCTCGACCAGGAATTGCCGCCACATGCCGCACATGCCTGGTCGGCGCTCGTGCACCGGATCGGACGGGGACTCAGCTATGGTTTGCCCGTCGATGATGGCAAGCCGAACGTGCCCAACCTTCGTGGGTTCTAACGCGCTGCATTTCCGTAAATAACCGTGGACTCAAAAATCAGACCAAGGACCGCGTCGCGGCGAATACGAGCGTAGAAGGTCTGAACCAGCTTTCGCAGGACGTTCTCGTCAAGGCCGGTCTCGCCCATGATGGCATACGTCACTTCCGGGCGTGCGGAAGCGACGCGTGGCGATGTCCCAGGTGAAGTCATTTCAGCGCCTCGACCATTGATGGCTTGCAATCGATTTTGCGGCTGATAATAAGTATTGTAAATGCCTATTTAATGGCGGAGCTTCGCGACCATGCGTCTCACATCTTTTACAGACTATGGTGCCCGGATGCCCATGCGCATCGCCAGAGATCCAGGGCGTTCTTTTCCGACGGTTGAGCTTGCTATCGAGTTCGGTCCGTCACGCCATCATCGGGCCAAGGTCATGCAACGTCTTGCACAAGCGGGGTTCGTCACGACTCGCCGCGGCGAAGGCAGTGGCGCAAGACTGGCTCATCCCGCCGTCGACATCCGACTTGGAGAGCTGATCAGCTTCCTGGAAGACGACCAACCTATGGCCGAATGTTTCTCAGCCGGCGGCGGCGGTTGCTCGATCGACGCTCGGTGCCAGCGAAACGCGCACTTGCGATGCGCCGAAGCGTCGTTTCTTGCGGACCTCGATCACTCGACATTGGCGGATATCCCCCTGTGCTCGGGTGCCACTCGCGTGAAAGGCAGAAAGATATAAAAAATGGCCGGAACTCTGACTCTCTCTGAACGGCGGATTGCTATCGGCCTGTCGATTGTTCTCGCACTGCTTGGCTTACTCATGACCGCCGCGGCGCGGGAGGGTGTCATGGCCGTGCATGGTGGCATCGCGATTGCGCTGGGACTCAGCCTCGTCTTCATCGTCGGCGGCGCGCTTTACGATTACGCCGAGCCGGGGCGTGAAAGGCTGACACGATATTATGACGCCCCAACGCGTTTCGGTATTGCCATGACCTTGATCTGGGCGATCGTTGGAATGGGCGCAGGTGTCTGGGTGGCAGCTTTGATGTACTGGCCCGAAGCAACCCCCGCCTGGCCTGCGACCAGTTACGGTCGCTTGCGTCCCGTGCACACATCCAGCGTGATCTTCGGCTTCGGCGGCAACGCCTTGATCGCCACATCGTTTCACGTGTTGCAACGCACCGCGCGAGCGCGCCTTGCGGATGCAATCAGTCCTTGGGTGGTTCTGATCGGTTTCAACCTGTTCTGCGTTTGGGCCGTGACCGGATACTTGATGGGCAGTACTCAATCCAAGGAATACGCCGAAGCGGAGTGGTACGCCGACCTGTGGCTGGTGGTGGTTTGGGTGACCTATTTCGCAATCTATATTCGCACACTTGCCCGGCGCCACGAGCCGCACATCTACGTAGCCAACTGGTACTACATGGCGTTCATCCTGGTCGTTGCGATGCTGCACATCGTCAACAACCTGGCTTTGCCGGTCAGCTTGGCCGGGGCGAAAAGCTATACCATCTGGGCCGGTGTTCAGGATGCCATGATCCAGTGGTGGTACGGCCATAACGCGGTGGCCTTCTTTCTGACCGCCGGATTCCTGGGGATGCTGTATTACTTTCTGCCGGTTCGCGCGGGGCGACCGATATGGTCGTACCGGCTGTCCATTGTCAGCTTCTGGGGCATTGTCTTTTTCTACGTCTGGGTGGGTTCGCATCACCTTCACTATACCGCGCTACCCTTCTGGGTGCAGACGCTGGGGATGACCTTCTCGGTCATGCTGCTCGTCCCGTCATGGGCCTCGGCCGGCAACGCGATCGCGACGCTGAACGGGGTCTGGCACAAGGTGCGCGACGACGCGACGCTCCGCTTCATGTTCGTGGCAGCGGTTTTCTACGGGCTCTCGACCTTCGAAGGATCATTCCTGGCGATCCGCGCCGTGAACTCGCTCTCCCACTATACCGACTGGACCGTTGGCCACGTTCATTCCGGAACGCTGGGCTGGGTCGCGATGATCGTATTCGGGGCAATCTACACGCTGGTGCCGCAGCTGTCCGGACGCGAGACGATGGCCTGGCCCAAGGCCGTCGAATGGCATTTTTGGCTCTCGGTCTCCGGCACGCTCATCTACGTGATCGCGCTTTGGAATGCAGGCATCACGCAAGGCTTGATGTGGCGGGCCTACGACGAGAATGGCGCGTTGTCCTACAGCTTCGTCCAATCGGTCGAAGCCATGGCTCCCTACTACGCGGTGCGAACCTTGGGCGGCTTCCTGTTCCTGGCCGGCGCCGTGCTTTGCGCCTTCAACTGCCTGGCCACGACCCGCAGCCGGGCTCAGCCAGAGACCGACGATGCGTCGGACCGCCCACTTGCCACCCAACCCGCGGAGTGAACCCATGCTGAAGTGGCACTACAACCTTGAAAAAGTATCGATGTGGTTCGTCGCGGCCATCATTCTCGCCGCCTCGGTTGGCGGTATCGTCGAGATCGCCCCGCTTTTCACCATCGATGAGACGGTCGAGCTTCCCGACGACCTGAGGCCGCACACCCCCTTGGAGCTGGCGGGGCGCGAAATCTACATCCGCGAAGGCTGCTATGTCTGCCACAGTCAAATGGTGCGCAGCCTGGCCGATGAACTGGATCGCTACGGGCCTTATTCGTTGGCGGCGGAAAGCGCTTACGACCACCCGATGCTCTGGGGGTCCAAACGCACCGGACCGGACATCGCGCGCTTGGGTGAAAAGTATTCCGACGACTGGCATGCGGCACATCTGATCGACCCCCGCAGCGTCGTACCTGCCTCGATCATGCCGGCCTATCCCTGGCTCGTGCGCACTCTCGACACGGATATTCTCGAAGGCAGCCTTGCTACGCTGGCGCGTCTCGGGGTGCCTTACGACGAGCAAATGATCGCGAATGCCGAGGCCGACTCACTTGCCCAAAGCAATCCCGATTCCGACGGTGCAGGCGACGTGCGAGCGCGCTATGGCGAAGAGGTGGCCGTCCGCGCCTTCGATGGCGATCCCACGCGGTTGACGGAGATGGACGCCATTGTAGCCTACCTGCAATCGCTTGGAACGCTGACGGACGCGGCCAGCAGGACTATGACGGAGATTCGAAATGACCCATGAAACACTGGTCCTGATTGCCAAGACCTTCGGCCCGATCTGGATGATGGGCTTCTTCCTGATCGTCGTGATCCGGGCCTACGCGCCGTCGCGACGCGCGGATCATGAACGTGCCGCACGATCGATCCTGAAACCCGACGACCGTGAGCAGGACTCATGACCGACCCAAAGAGCACTGACCCGAAAAAGCTGCCCGGCGCCGATCCGCACACGGGCCAGCGCGAAGTTGATCCGGTGACAGGCTACGATACGACGGGTCACGACTGGGGCGGGATCAAGGAGCTGAACACGCCGTTTCCGAAGATCGTGATCTGGGCGATGGTTCTCACATTCCTCTACTCTGTCGTCGTCTGGATCCTGTTGCCGGCCTGGCCCGTGGGACGCGATTACACGCGCGGCCTATTGGGTCTCGAACAGGGGAGGATGGCGATAGAAGGCTTCGAGTCCGTGGACACCAAACGTCAGGACTGGCTGACGGAGTTTGATGGCGAACCAGATTTCGCAGCGCTCGAGAGCGACTTTCCTTTGATCGCGCGCGCCATGCCCGCAGCGGATCGCTTGTATCTCGACAACTGCGCCGCCTGTCATGGCAACGACGGCGAAGGCGGTTTAGGCTTCCCCGTGTTGAACGACGATCATTGGCTCTGGGGTAGCGATCCCGAGACAATCGCCGAAACACTTCGTATTGGCATCAACACCGATCATCCCGAAACCCGTTGGGCTCAGATGCCTGCTTTCGACTGGATGGATGCCGCGGATCGACAAAGTCTCGCATCCTACGTCGCGGCACTTCCCACCGGTTCAGTCGATCACGACAGCGACGCCGCGATCCTGTTCGATGAAAACTGCGCGGCATGCCACGCGGAACGTGGCACGGGTGGATTGATGAACGGTGCACCAGCCCTGACGGACGAGGCGGTCATCTACGGGCAGGACAGCGCATCCGTGATGACAACGCTACGTCTTGGGCGACAGGGAGTCATGCCGCACTGGTCGGACAGGTTCAGCAGCGCCGAGATCAACCTCCTTTCACTCTACGTGTCGGAGTTCGCGGGCGAAGTGGAAGAGGAGCAGCCGTGACGGGCTTGACCCAGAAGCGGGTGGCGATCGCCGGCGCACTCATGGCGCTCGGTCTACTGATCGTCGCCAATGCCCACCTGGTGACCCTTGCGTTCTCATCACAGCCAGCCTGCATGATGACAGAGGACGATCCGATGCCTGCCAAACGTGCCTGTTAGGAAAGACCGCCATGCTTGAACCTCTTCCAACGCTCCGAGACCCCCAGCGTCCCGCGTCGTTGCTCGCGCGTCATCTTCCGGCGTCGGCGGCCTTCGATTGGCTGAAGGTCGGATGGAACGACCTGCGATCGGCGCCAGGCCCCAGCCTGGCCTACGGGGTCTTTCTGGTGGTTTTGTCCTACATCGTCATCTGGGCATTTTCAGCGACTGGGTTGCTCTATCTCGGATTGCCCGCCATCTCCGGGTTTCTGATCGTCGGACCGTTTCTCGCTTTGGGTCTTTACGAGAAAAGCCGTCTTCAAAGCGAAGGTCACAACGCAACGCTATCGCAGATGGTCTTGAAACGGCCCGAGTCGGGGAAACAGTTGGCCTACGCGGGCCTGATGCTGGGACTGCTCGTCTTGTTTTGGCTCCGTGCCGCCGACCTCCTCTACGCGCTGTTCTTTGGTCTCACGCCGTTCCCGGGGGCCGGAGACGCGCTCATCAATGTGCTGACTACGCCCCGCGGTTGGGCTTTGATCCTTGTGGGGTCGATCGTAGGTGGGTTGTTCGCGTCTTTCGCCTTTGCACTCAGTCTTTTCTCTGTGCCGATGCTGATGAGCAGCAAGCGCGACGCCCTGACAGCGATGGGACTGAGCTTTGCGATGACTACGCATAACATTCGACCCTGCCTTGCCTGGGGCGCAATCATCGTTTTCGGCATGGCCCTTAGCTCCGTGACGGGTTTGCTGGCATTGGCCATCGTGTTTCCGGTGTTGGGCCACGGCACCTGGCATGCCTGGCGGGCAATTTGCGGAGGTGACCAGTGACACATCTTCTTTTCCTCATACCCCTATCCATCGCCATGGGACTGGTCGGGCTCGGGGCCTTTATCTGGGCGCTGCGTAACGACCAGTTCGAAGATCCCGAAGGCAATGCCTGCCGTGTCCTTATTCAGAACGACCGGCCCGGCAAGAAGACCCCCAAGGATGATAAGAAGGCTACCGCCTCCGGCGGCGAGTGAGCGACGCCTTCGTATGCTTGCGGACCGTTTGGTCTGCAAGCATACGAAGGCTCCTATTGAACAGGACGCCTCGATGCTCTCCATTGCCGTACTTATTCTCGCCGGCCTGTCCGCGGGAATCGTAAACGCTATCGCCGGCGGGGGCACTCTGCTCAGCTTTCCGACGCTCATCTGGATCGGGGTTCCTCCGATCATGGCCAATGCAACCGCCACGCTGACCGCGCTTCCAGGCTACATCGGCAGTGCTTGGGCCTACAGGCACGACATCAGCGCCGAGGGAAGTCTCTCGCTTCGCACCATCATCCTTGTCGCTGCCCTGGGAGGCCTGATCGGCGCGGGACTGCTGTTGATCACGCCCGGAGACGCATTCGTCGGCATCGTGCCTTGGCTGCTGCTGACCGCCACGGTCATGTTTGCATTTGGTCCACGACTGTTGACGTATGCCCGGGCAAAAGGGCGGGGGGCCATAGGCCCCGCGCTTTCAGCCTTCGCGATCCTTCTTGTCGCGGGATACGGAGGGTATTTCAACGGTGGCCTCGGTATCATGCTTCTGGCGGTGCTCGGCTTGATCGGCTTCCAGAACATCCATGGCATGAACGGACTCAAGAACCTACTATCGGCTGTTCTCTCGGTCGTTTCGGTCGTAACCTACGGGATTGCTGGGTTGATCGCTTGGGAGCATGCTGCGGCGTTGGCCCTATCGACAACCGTTGGAGGGTATATCGGGGCGCGGCAAGCCCGCCGCATTCAGCGCACAGAATTGCTCCGGGCTGTCATCGTCGTCATCGGCGCGGTGCTCACAGTCGTATTCTTCCTGTTCTGAATCGAGATCACATCTGCTGCCGTTTCGGCTGCTTTCGGGGCCTGACCCTCACGCCGTTCGCTCTTCCGCCCCGCTCAGAAGTAGCCGTATGATGTCGGAACGGGTCAGTATGCCGACAAGTCGTCCCGCGTTCTGGATCGGGACGACTTCGGTTCCTTGTGCCGCGAGGCGATTGAGCAGGGTGCCGACTGGCAGGTCCTGCGGAACCGCCCGGTCAGCGGGATGCATGACCTCCGATACGGTCCTTGATGCGGAGCCCTTGCCCCGCACCGTGAGACGACCAGTGGTGACAGGGGTCAAGAGGTCGGCCTGTAGAACGAGCCCCGTCAGCCGCATGTCGTCCTGCACAACCGGTAGACACTTGATGGCGTGCTGGCGGAACAGCCTTACCGCTTCCGTCAGCGTGGTATCGGGCCGCACAGTGACCAGCTCGGTGGTCATGATGTCGGAGCAGAGGGTTCGATCGAAGCGATGCTGCGCTGCCTCAGCTTCGGCGGCTGCCAGAAGCCGTCCAAGATCAGCCACGCCAAGATTCGTCGCCTGATTGAACTGTTCGAGTAGGGCTTCGAGCTGATCGTTCGTCAGCCCGATGCGTGGGGCGGGGTCTTCCGTCTCGTCCGTTGCAGGCTGGCGGAAGGGATAGACCCGACCCGTAAGCCGATTATAGCCGATCGCGGCAATGACCAATATCGTGGTCGTCAGGCCGACCGGCAGCAAGGCGAACACCGGGTCAGTCTCAGTCGGCAAAGCCGGATCGAGCGCTACCAGCAGGGCCACGGCACCTCCCGGTGGATGCAAAGCCCGGACCAGCATCATCGCCGCTATAGCACCGCCGACAGCCACGCCAGCCGCCCAGGGCGCAGGCACGATGGAGACGACGAGAAGTGCAATCAGCGCTGAAATCACGTTCCCGATGATCGCCGACCAAGGCTGTGCCAAGGGTGAATTCGGAACGCAGAAGACGAGCACTGCCGTCGCTCCGAGGGGAGCCACGAGGAAGAGAACCGGACCGCCCAGGGCGTCCAGAAAGGTAATGGCCAGCACGCACAAACCGATCCCGAGCAAGGCACCGATACCGGCCCGCGCCTGTTCGGTAAGATAAAAGGCCGGCAGCGCGGGATAAAGGTGATGCCATGCGCGCATGAGAAAATCTCCGGTTGATCGTGAAACTGAATTGCCCCGCGCCTCGTCCGATGTCCTGCCATCTAATCCATAGCAAGCGCTACAATCGGCTTTCCTTCGACCGGAATAATGCGGTCGGCGGAGGGCGCCGGATGCAACATTTGCGTAGAACCTATGGATCGCCCTGGAATCAATGCACGGGTTGACTGACACGAGCACTCAGGCCTTAGCTTACAATATCCGACCAAACCGGTAAGACAGTGCGCGATGCAGCTCAAGCCAAAGAAGATGAGCTGTTTGCGACCTTCAGGTCATGGTCGTGGCGTCTGTCTTGCTCGGATGTGGTCGGCGCGATCTACGATGTCGGTCATATGCTGGGCTGCACGGATCGTCAGCGAATGCTGGGTCGCGTCGGCACGGGGTGAAATGATCTCCGCAATCTCACGGGCCGTCTCACGTTGTTGATCCGAGCCCTCCGCAAGGACCGCGATCAGTAGGTTTTCGAGTGAGATGACCCTGACGCGCAGTAGCACGAGCTCGGCGTTCGTCATTTCAGGCGAGTCAGCCTGCATTTCTTGCGATACATCCAGCTTGGTACCCCCTTCGTTGTCCCAACGTGACAAGGCATCCAGACGGAGGTCTGATGTGTCCAATGGCAGGTCGGAATTGGACATCAAGCAATACTCCCAGAAGTGACTCTTTTGGCGTGTTTCATTTGCGCGGCCCTCACCGGTAGCCGACACCGCTTACATAATCGACCAACAGGTCCTCTTCGTGCTCGGCATCTCCGAGCAGCACACCAAGAATGGCTCGGGCAGTCAACAATCCAATTGCCCGGTTGGCGTCGTCGACAAGAGGAATGCACTTCAGATCCCGTGCTTTCATGCGCAGTGCTACGTCTTGCAAACGCTCGTGTCCGTGGCACCAGAGGACGTCGCGGGTCATCACCGAAGAGACTGGGCATTGGCACGCGCCACCCTGGCAAGTGCTCATCTGCCTGACGACGTCAGTTTTTGTAACGACGCCATTCGTGATACCCTCCCGGTTGTGGATGACGATGATCTCCGTCTTGGCTGCCAAGGCTTTCGCAGCTTCAATCAGCAGTGCATCTTCAGCAAGAAGTACCAACTTCGAACGTGCGGTCTCCGGCATGTCATTGACGAACATTTCTTTTAATCCTTTACTCTCTCACCATTTAGCCGATCGGGTCGCGCGCGTTGCGCGAAAGACCCTGGTTGTGGCTCGGCACGTTCAGCGCGTCGTATCACCCCCCCTATTGTCCTCGACGACACCCCGGGGGAGGGCGCCGGATGCAATCCGACGCCCCCTCGGAAAATCAGCTGTCGGGAAGGTCGACGCCGCGCTCTCGCAGCCAGGCGCTCATCGCCGCGATTTCCTCTTCCTGTTCCGCGATGATGTGCCGTGCCAGGTCCATGTTCTCCGGATCGGACCCGGCGGCCAGCTGAATGCGGGCCATGTCGATCGCGCCTTGATGGTGTGGGATCATGCCAAGCACAAAAGCGACGTCAGGGTCTTCATGGCTCAGCCCTGCCATCATCTCGTCATGCATACCCATCATCGACCGGGCGTAGGCGGCCGTGGCCATCCCGGCATCGATCCGCATGGGCGCTTCGTCCGAACCCACCGGCGCGTCGGTCACTGTCGCAAGGGCCTGCGGCCCATGCGGATGCTCTTCCGAGTACGAATGCGTCGCCATTTCGGTCTGCTCGGCGTTGATCTCGGCCATGGTTCGCGTGTCGGTGCCGTAGAATGTAGCATGCAGCCCCCAGTAGGCTGTGCCAAAGATGAGCAGCGCCGCAGCAAGGCCTATGGGCACCCCGATCAAGGCGCGCCTGATCCAGCCCCAGAAATGCAGCTCGCGGGTCTGATCGACCGCGATGACGATGATGATTGCCATGATCAACGCGTGACCGATCAGGTCGACCCGGCCAAAGGGGTAGACCGCCGTAATGAAGATGACCAGAAGCGCGATCGCCGACAGCCTGCGGACCAGTGGTGTTGCCAGCAGCCCAAAACCCATCGTGAACTCGGCCACGCCGGCCATCGGGATGAATATGTCCCGCGGCAACCCGAAGGTCAGGAAGGGCCGTTCCTCAACCAGCGGATAGAACCATTCCGGATAAGCGAACTTTTCGAGGCTTGACCACATCAGGGCAATGGCGACACCCCAGCGCAGAACCTCGAAGCGGTGCTTGCGCCAGTCGGGCCGTTCCGAGGCTTCGAGGACCAGATAGGCGGACACGGCCAAGCCAAGGGCCAGATAGTCCAGCAGATGGAACGGGTCGTAGTCGCGCAACGCCAACACCCACAGGAAGATGATACCGGCGGCGGACAATGGCATGGTCCGGCGTGACACCACCCCAATCGCGATCAGAAGCTGGACCCAGCTGACCCATTCGGCTGGGGTTTGCAAGTCCGGCGTCAGGTAGACGCCTCCGACAGAAAAGATGGCGACGAAGAACCCGGCGATGACGATGCGGACGAAGTCATCGAGCCGCAGCCAGAGCGGCAACGCAATCCGGTCCATCCTGTCGAGCGTCGCCCCGCCCGCGGTGCTGCGCTCGAAGAGACGCGTCACCATGAAGAAGATAAGGACAAGCGCGGTCCCGCTCCAGAACCAGGTATTGGTCAGCGTGTTCGTGATGGGCGCGGGTGCGGCATCGACGATATAGGGCGCGAACCACTTGACGTGCGCAAAAGCCGATGCAGGTGCCACGATGGCGGCGAGCGCAACGAGTGCGCCAAGCCCGGTCGAGCGGCTGGAAGAGGGAAGCATCGTAGTCTCCTTTCAGGAGAGAGGGGTCGTCAGCTTTTGTCGGTCAGTGTCGAAAGGTCGATCGGACCTGTGGTCGGCGGATGGGAGGGAAAGGTGGCGCGCGACAGAATCGTTCCTGCCTCGTCCACGACAAGGCGCAGGGCACGTCCGCAGAAATAAAAGGTCAGTCTCCAACACCCGGCGTCGTCGTCAACGCCGGTTTCGCACCGGCTGGTGATATCGCCCACTCGCATGCGTGCGGGAACATCGGCGGCGTCCATCTTGAAGACCGCTCCGATGATTTCTGCATCGACGACGAAACCGGCGGTGGAAATCGAGACATCGCTCATGACGCGATCTTTGCTGCTGCGCGGACCGGAATTCGGGCCGGCAGCGCAATATCAGCGAGGGTGGAGCGATCGAGTTCAGCGAGAAACGCTTTTTCCGCGGCCTGAAGCTTGCCCTTCAACCGGCACACCGGAAAGACCGAGCAGGCCCCCTCTGGAGAGAAGCATTCCACCAGCGACTGGTCTTGCTCGAGCAGTCGAACGATCTCACCGAGACCGATCTCGGCCGCGTCACGGGCCAGCGTCGCGCCGCCGCCGGTTCCCCGGCGCGTGGTAACGATACCGTGCCTCGCAAGCCGCTGTATGATCTTGGTCAGGTGGTTTCGAGAGACGCCGAACTCATCCGAGATCTCGGTCGTCGAAAAGGCCCGGTCCGGCGCACTCGCCATTCGCATGAGCGCGCGAAGCCCGAAATCGGTGAAGCTGGTCAGACGCATGAGGTGGTCTCACTAATAATAAGCATTGGAAGTACCTATTATGTATGGCGCATTTACAACAACTGCAACGACCAATAAGCAAGCTCAGCTATGTCCGAGAAGCAACCTTCCCTGACACTGATCAGGTCTGCACGAGCCACGAGTACCGACGAAGGGATCGAGCGGAAAGTATCGAAGAAGCCCTGCCAACTTTGTGGGCCCGGTCCTGTGTACGCCAGTACGTAGGAGTCCTGAATAACGTAGACTCGGATAATAGCTTCGGCTTCAGCTTTGACTAAGTGTGAGGCACAACTTGCACTTGCAGCAAAAGTCCGATATCCGACGTCACTGAGCTAATATCTCAGACAGCAGCGGATTGGGAAATCTTCGTTGCAGCGTGACAGCCATGAACGCCTCTTTCATGCCGTCAAGCCGTGCCGCCTCGACCAGAAAACCTGTTTCGAGTTCATCGCGGACCACGATCGGAGGAATGATGGCAAGGCCTGCGTTAGCGCGGGCCAGTAGACGGATCATCGCCATATCGTCGACTTCAGCAGCGATGATCGGGTTCACATTAAGTCGCATGGCGAGCGTATCGAAAGCCGCGCGAATAACCGTTTCGGGTGCAGGCAAGATCAAAGGTTCGGACGACAGCAACTCCTTTAGAGACCGCGGTGACATCCCCACACGGGAGGGCGTCCCGATGAGGCTGACTGCCTGTTCGTCGATCCGGTGGATCAACCACGGACTGACCGCATCGCGCGGCGGAGCAAGGTTGGTTAACACGACGTCCAGCGAAAGCGCTTCCAGCCCGCGCAACAGCTCCTCCTGAGACCCTGAACGCAGCACGACTTCCACATCGGAACGCCCGATCAGCGGACGCAGGAACTGCATCTGAAAATTGCGAGAGAGCGTCGCCAACCCCCCCACCCGCAGCGCCCGGCGAGCCAGTCCAGTGTCGCGCAGGGTCGCGGTCAGGTCGTCGGCGGTGCGGAAAATCGACTCGGCATGGTCAAGAGCAATCCGCCCCGCTTCGGTCAGGATCAACCCACGACCCCGCCGCTCGAACAGATCATGGCCCAGCGATGCCTCGAGTGCGCGCAACTGAGTCGAGAGTGCAGACTGGGACAGGTTCAGCGACCGCGCAGCGCCGGTCAGCGTGCCGACGGTCGCCACTGCTCGAAACAGACGCAAATGGTGCAGGTTGATCTTCATTACACTTCTATAAAACAGAATATTAAGGATCAATATATGTAATTTTATGAACTTCAGTCAGCGGCTACACACCGGCGATGATCCCCAACACGGTTGCCTCCCTCATGTTCTTTCCGCTTACAACCCTTGCTCCCATCGTTCTTTTTGCCGCAGCCGCGCTCTTTCTGATGCGTTCAGGTCGCCGGCCGGGTCGCCTGCTCCAAGTCGCCGAAGGATCGACACTGATCGCTATCGGTGTCGTCCTCGTCGGCGTCATCCAGCTCTGGTCGGCCGGTTCCCAAGTGTATCCGGCGACCGGGTTGGCAACCCTCCGGCTGGACGCCATCAGCGTCACTCTGGCCGTGCTGGTGTCCTTCATCGGCTGGATCGTCATTCGATATGCAAGGCGGGCGCTCGACGGAGAAGCCCGCGAGGGCACGTTTCACGGCTTGACGCTGGCCACGGTCGCAGCGGTGCTGGTGCTGGTTCAGGCCGGGAACCTTGTGGTCCTGATCGCCAGCTTCATCGCGATCGGCATCTTCCTGCGCCAGCTTCTGCTCTTCTATCCGGAACGTGACGAGGCCCGGCGGGCGGCTTCCAAATTTATACGGGTCTGGGTCACCGGTGACATGACCCTGATCGTAGCGGCAGCCTTGCTTTGGCAAGCCTTCGGCACAGCCGACATCATGGCACTGACCACGGCCGCGAACGACGGGCTGCCTGCCTTGGCGCAGGTCGCCGTGGCTCTGCTGGTCCTAACGGCCCTGCTCAAGACAGCGATGCTGCCCGTCCACGGATGGCTGACAGAGGTGATGGAGGCCCCGACGCCCGTCTCGGCACTGCTACACGCGGGGGTTATTAACGCGGGCGGCGTTCTTTTGATCACCCTGGCCGGCGTTGTGCAGCAAAGCAGCGGCGCCATGGCGGTCTTGGTGATGCTGGGAGGACTGACCTCGCTGTTTGCGGGCGTCGTGATGCTGACGCAGAGCGCGATCAAGACGGCGCTGGCCTGGTCGACGATCGCGCAGATGGGCTTCATGCTGTTGCAATGCGGACTGGGTCTGTGGCCGTTGGCCCTGCTGCATATCGTGGCTCATTCGCTTTACAAGGCGCATGCCTTCCTGTCATCGGGCAACGCGGTGCGGACGGTCAACGCGATCCGCAAGCCCGGGCCGGTCGCCGTGCCGGGACCGGGTGCCGTGCTGCGATCCTTTGGTCTGGCGCTGGCGCTTTACGGCACTGTTGCCCTTGCTTTCACGCTGGTCGTGGGGCCGAAGACGCCGCAAGCGTTGGCCCTTGGTGCGATCCTCGTGTTCGGCGTCTCCTATCTGATCGCTCAGGGCCTTGCCGATGCCGCGCCGGGCGCCCTGACACGGTTAACCGTCGGGGCCTCGCTGGTGACGGCACTGGCCTATTTCGGCTTTCACGTGGCAGCCCAAGCCCTTTGGGGCCCTTCCCTTCCCGCACCCCCCGTGGCCGGCGCCCTGGAGTGGCAGTTGATCGTCCTTGCCGTCCTGTCTTTTGGAGGAGTTGCGGTGGCGCAATCTCTTTTTCCCTACTGGGCGCATCACCCTTCGACCGCAGGTCTGCGGGTGCATTTGACCAACGGACTTTACCTCAATGCGGTGTTCGACCGGATGATCGGTGGTTTCCGCGTCTCGCATAAATCCTGACAGGAGATTTTACTGATGTTTCTCAAAGCCCCACCCGTCGCACCGGACCACGTGACTGCCATGCTGAACGCTGCCGAAACGGCAGCACGCGCGATCCCACCGGCCTTTCCGCTTGACGCCACGGTGGCCGTCAATCCGTTTCTCGGCCAATCGGGGGAGGACCTGGCCCATGCCGCCGCCCGCTTGGGGCGCGTCGCGGGTGTCAGCCTGACGCCACCGCGCGCGACATACGTCGCAAAAATTGCGGCGGGCGAGATCACGGACGATGATCTGGCGACCGCGCTGATCGCATCGAACTCACCCTTGAAGCCCCGCGACCTGGCATTGTTGAAAGCAAAGATCCATGTCGATGCGCCGCAACCTGCGGCGCTGCCAACCGTCGCGGATCTGGCAGCCACAGCAACCAGCACCGACTGGCCCGCGATCCTGCACCGGTGTTTCGGTCTTTGGGCCGCGGATCATTTCGACCGCGGTCAAGCCCTGTGGACACCACGACAGGACCATACGGCCTATGCCGCATGGCGCGAGTGGGCCACTCACGATCTGACACCAGAGATTGCGGGGCTTTCCGGGTTCTGTGCCCATGTCGCGCAAGCGCCCGATACCGCTGAACGCGCGATCCTGCGCGCGGCGGAGCGCTTGGGTCTGGCGAAAGACGCCGGACCAACCGCCTTTCATCGGCTTTTCATCGATCTGGGCGGCTGGTCCCAACACGCGCGGTGGCTCTTGTGGCAGGCGGAACTTGCAGGCGGAACGGACAGCACCCTGACCGATCTGTTGGCGATCCGCCTGATCTGGGAGGAAGCATTGCTGGCACAGTGCCCGCAGGTCGTGGAAGACTGGCAGACGACCATCGCAGCGCACGCGGCTCCCGTCTTGCCCACGCCAGACCAGGTGCTCGACGTGATCTTGCAGGAAGCCGCCGAACGCGGCCACCAACGGCAACTTGCCTCGGTCCTGTCCGGTCCAACTGAGCGAGTCGGACGCCCCGACCTTCAGGCGGCGTTTTGCATTGACGTCCGGTCCGAAGTAATGCGGCGGGCGCTCGAGATGCAGGACGATGGGATCGAAACGCTGGGGTTCGCCGGTTTCTTCGGATTGCCCCTGGCGCACCGCCAGCACGGCAGCGACGAGGTTCAACCCCACCTGCCTGCCCTGTTGCATCCCACGTTGATCTCCACTGGTCACACGGACGCATCCAGCGAAACCACGGCCCGCATCCGGGCTCGCGCAGCACGCGCCTGGGGCCGCTTCCGGCAAGCGGCGGTATCCTCCTTCGCCTTCGTAGAGGCGGCGGGGCCTGCCTATGGAGTGAAGCTCGTGAAAGACGCTTTTGGCCACGGCGTGACTGGTCTCGCACCGGGCCCGATGCCCCGGCTCGAAAACGATCTCACACCCGAGGCCAAGGCACAGACAGCGGCCTCCGTTCTGCGCGCCATGAGCTTGACCCAGAACGCCGCCCCGCTGGTTCTGTTGATCGGACACGGCGCCCAAATGACCAACAATCCGCACGAAAGCGGGTATCACTGCGGGGCCTGTGGCGGCCAGACGGGCGAAGTGTCTGCCCGCCTGCTGGCAGCGCTGCTCAACGACCCCGAAGCGCGTGCAGACTTGCCGCAGCATGGCATCCATCTGTCCGAGGACACGCATTTTGTAGCTGCCCTGCATGATACCGTGACGGATGAAGTAACATTTTACTCCGACACGGCAGCACCGGATCACAAAGCCGATTTGGCCCGCGCGCGGAGTTGGCTTTCCACCGCAAGCGGTCTGGCGCGGACGGAGCGCGCGCAGCGGCTGCCCGGTGCGACTGGCGGCAGCCTGCTGAACCGCGCGTCCGACTGGGCCGAGATGCGCTCTGAATGGGGACTTGCAAGCTGCACCGCCTTCATCGCCGCCCCGCGCAGCACGACGGCAGGCCGTGATTTGAAAGGCCGTGCATTTCTGCACACCTACGACTGGCGCGCCGATGATGGGTTCGTCACGCTGGAGCTGATCCTGACGGCGCCCGTCGTGGTAGCAAGCTGGATCAGCCTGCAATACTACGGCTCGACCGTTGCACCGCAGGTATTCGGCGGTGGCAACAAGCTGATCCACAATGTCGTGGGCGGCATCGGCGTCGTTCAGGGTAACGGCGGTCAGTTGCGCCCCGGCCTTCCATGGCAAGCGGTGCATGATGGAGAAACCCCAGCCCACGATCCGCTCCGCCTGTCCGTGATGGTCGAGGCCCCGACGGAGGCGATCACCGAGGTGCTACGTAAACATGACAGGGTGCGGCAGTTATTCGACCATAGCTGGCTGCATCTCTTCACGCTCGACGAGGGCCGCATTTCAGCACGCTACAGGCCCGGTATGGCTTGGAGCAAAAGCAACAGATCCTGACAGAAGTGTTCCAAATGGCGACCTTTGAATTTTTCTGGTGAAATCGCTTGAATTATATACGTGAGCGTCACCAGGCGGGCAGAGGACTCTTATCCAGATTGTCGCGCTAAAGAAAATGGATTTTGCGGGGGCGTCCAGATCGCTCGACATCTTAAATGCGGCGACTGTGCCCCTATATGCGAAAAAGAACTGCACCGGAGACGATATGGCTGCCACTAAAATCGCGACCTGCTGCTATTGTGGCACCCGAGCAGCCTTGGCCTTGAAGGGTGACGTGCGACACGAACTGGCATGTGCACAATGTGGCGCACCGCTATCAAAGATGAAAATGTTAAAGGCCGAACCTGAGAAGGTGCCGACGTCCAAGCGCCACACGGTAGACCATCGTTCCCGTCCAGAAAGGTCTCGACCGAAGAAGGTTAGCCGCAGAAAGTCCCTTAAGAAACGGGTGCTGTCCGAGGTCTGGGATGCGATTGAGGATATTTTCGATTGAGTGAAGCGAGCGCAGAACTGCGCGATTTTCCTACGTGCGCATAGGTCTGCGGGAATGTCAGCTCTAACCAATCGCAAAAGGCAATTCTGCACTCGCAGCGAAGGTCCGGTATCCGCCCGCTATGTAGAACACGTCCAGCAGACGTTCCCGGCCCATCGCTGCCGTTCATGGGTCGTGCGGGGAACGACCGCTGCCTGTCCGAGCACTAAATCGCTTCGCGATAGGGGCGCTTGTGGTCGGTGTTGTGCTGAACCGGGATTTGTTTCGCGTTTTGTGATGTTGGGTGTGTGCTGTTGGTCGAGGTGATTTTGCCTCGATTAACAGAGGACAATCCGATGAACATTCAGCACTCCACACCAACGACACCCCTTCGTGCGCGCATGATTGCCGATATGTCGGGGCGCAATCTCGGCCCTGCATCCCAGACCAGTCACCTGCGCGCCTGTAAGCGTTTTGCGGCATGGCTCGGGCGCTCACCAGAGACGGCGACGCCGGATGATGTGAAGTATTTCCAGCAGTATTTGGTCGAGAGCGGCGTCAGCATCTGCACGCGGAACCAAACCATGACAGGCGTTAAATTCCTGCTCCGCGTGACCCTTCGGCGTCATGATCTCGTGGCTGAGATTTTTCACCTCAAGGAGCCGGTAAAGATACCGCTGGTTCTCAGCAAGAAGGAGATCAAGCGCATCTTAACCATGGCCCCCAGCCTTAAGGCACGGGTGATGTTGTCGCTGGCCTATGGCTGCGGGTTGCGCGCAGGCGAAGTCGTGCGGCTCAAGGTCGGCGATATTGATAGCGATCAGGAGATCATCCGCATCGTGCAATCGAAGGGGCGCAAGGATCGCAACGTCATGCTGCCTGTCGATATTCTGAGCCTTCTGCGCGAGTGGTGGACCGAACGCCCCACCGGTCAGGATCAGGATGTGTCCGCGCCCGAGCGCGTGCTTTTCCCCGGATACCGTGGCAAGCACCTTTCGGCGCGGCAAATATCGCGGCTATTCAAAGAGACCGCGCGGGAAGCTGGGATAACCAAACCAGTCACGCTACACACGTTACGGCATAGTTTTGCCACCCACCTGCTGGAGCGCGGGGTCGATATCCGCGTCATACAGGCACTTTTGGGCCATGCCAAACTGACGACCACGGCGCGCTATGCCAGCGTGGCCACCGGCATGATCGCGGCGGTGGACAGCCCCCTAGATGATCTGAATGGAGCCAAGCGGAAGAAGGGCAAGCCTAAGCCTTCATAGGCCACCATGCCCCGTCCATCACGGGAGGTCGCGGATATCTTCCGTGACCATGGTGCTGCCTGGCGTGCGGCAAACGCAGGGCACATCAGCCTGAACCAGTTCAAAGTCATGAGCGCCATTGAGCGCTGCCGTACGGCAGCGCTTGGCGGGCATGTGGCCCAGTGCGTTGACTGTGCGCATGAACACATTGCCTACAACTCATGCCGCAATCGGCACTGCCCAAAATGCCAGGCGGCTGCGGCGAAGACCTGGCTTGCGGCACGTGAGGCTGAACTGCTGCCTGTGCGGTATTTTCACTTGGTCTTCACCCTGCCCAAGCCCATTGCCGATATTGCGCATCAGAACAAACGCGAGCTCTACAATCTGCTGATGCGGGCCAGCGCGGACACTGTGATCAAGATCGCCGCCGATCCCAAGCACCTTGGTGCCCGGGCTGGCATGATTTCGGTCCTTCATACCTGGGGCTCAGCAATGACGCATCACCCTCACGTTCACATGATTGTCCCGGGTGGCGGTCTGTCCACGGATGGCGCAAGCTGGATCGCCTGCCGCAAGAACTTCTTCCTGTCCGTGCGGGTTCTGTCCCGTCTGTATCGCCGCCTCATTTTGGAAGGGCTGACCAAGCTGCACATGGCCGGGAAGCTACAGTTCTTCGGTGAACATGCGGGCCTCGTTGATCGCGCCGCATTCGATTCTTTCCTGCAACCGCTGCGCAAAATCGACTGGGTCGTCTACGCCAAGGAACCCTTCGCCGGACCCAAAGCAGTATTGGCATATATGTCGCGATACACCCACCGCGTTGCAATATCCAACAGCAGACTGATCCGTTTCGATGCGCGCAGTGTTACCTTCCGCGTCAAAGACTACCGTCTTAAAGGCGCGGGTCGCCACACCACCATGACGCTGGCGACGGCCGAGTTCATCCGCCGGTTCCTGATCCACGTTCTGCCAAAGGGCCAGCACCGCATCCGTCACTATGGGTTCTTCGGAAACGGTAACCGGGCCGCCAATATCGCCAGGATTAGGCTGCTGCTTGGGGCAAAAACGTCCGATCATCAGCACATCAATGAAGGCAGCATCAACGATGCTGGCGAACCGCTCCGTACCCTTGCCCTGCCTTGCCCGTGTTGCGGCGGACAACTGGTCATCATCGACACAATCGCACCCGCCCAGCACCCCAGAGCACCACCAAAAACCGCGAGGGCCGCCGCATGAAGCACGCGCCGCACGTCGTAAATTGCAGTCTCAACCGCACGCTACACCGCCTGCGGAGCAACGGTCATGCGCAAATCAAGATATCTAAGCGGCGGAAGTTGATGACACCGATGGGATGCGGCGCATATCGACCAAAGTTAAGAAAAACTCATGAGGCGTTTTCCCGAAAATGCCCCATGCAACCAGCCTGCCCAGTCGGATCCAGAGCACCCGAACCCCACAAATCCCCATAGACACCACTGATCCACCAAGACCAACCCCGCGATTTCCCGCTTGAGCGCTTCTCCGACGCCAAGCAACGATCCGCGCTACACAAACGTCGCGCGTGGCGTCCGAGAAACCTACACCAAAGCGGACACTCCTATATTCGCATCTCGTGGTTTAATGTCTTTGGTAAACTTACCAAAGCGCGTTCGTAGGTCGTCTGTCCAAGTATTCCAAAAGTTGCATTTGGACAAAATCAATAACCGCGCAACTTGCTGGACATTATAGACCTCGTAAGGTCCGAGGCGTGGTGTATCGTTCGAAAATGCATGTGCAGTCATAGTATTGCGCAAATACTCGCAAAAAGTTATAGCATCCGGCAGGGAAACCCGCCGGTCGCGAACGTCGCTACCATCGGAGTGATCTGAAGGGGCGTCGAGCATTTGATAAATGCCGACTTCGGTTTGGTCACCACGGGTCACCCAATCAAATGTAATTCCCGGATCGATCCCTGCCTTTCGTAAGCGCTCTTCGAATGGACCCAAGA
>Ga0307931_1000803_pt1 | contig 20569 bp, 15 predicted proteins | sample OrgLakmetageno47_FD_201816 | JGI IMG/M metagenome (GOLD analysis project Ga0307931, IMG submission 201816) | Saline water microbial communities from Organic Lake, Antarctica - #47 | ecosystem: Environmental > Aquatic > Non-marine Saline and Alkaline > Saline | place: Antarctica: Organic Lake...
GGGGTTAAATTCAAATCGAGCAATTAGGCAGGGTTATTTTGGGGGTAAATAACCCAATTATTTGTTTTTTTTTCATTTGGGTTATTAACCCCGCCCTACACTAAGTACAACTGCATTTGAAAGAATACAGTACAGTATGCTCATCTCTCATGTGTAACGCAGAGTAGTTCATGATTCAACTAATGGCAGAGAGACAGGATGAGGAAAGATGAATTGTGATCATTAACCAAATCATTGCTACTATATTGACGGTGTTCGGCAACCATGCTAGCAAGCGCGTGGCTACTAATGTTAGTAGCCGACGGCGTTATTAGCACATTTTCAAATCCCATTGCTGACCCTAGAATCTACAAAGAGGGCAGCCATCGACTCGACAAGGTACTCAGACTGAACGAGTAAATTACACAGTGCAAGTATTTCGCAAAAACTCATGAATTGCTGCTCTCTGCTCCGGGTCTCAGGTGGTTGAGAGGTGCAGTTGGAAATCATCGCCACTTCCTTCTTCGATGAAGGTCCAAAAGATTTGCCCTGGTAATGGCAAATGTCTTTCTAATGAGGATATGTCTTTGCTAGACAGTTCAAAAAGTCAACCCATGCATACAGATGGCGTCGTCTTTTTGAATATTTGCGAGTCTCCAGGAGTGGCTTACGATGGCGAGAACGGAACTTGGCACATCATGCATATCGGTCCGTTTGAAACACGAGGAGGCATCGAAAGTATCACTGCTGATGGTTGGCCCTTAGGGGCAGCTTGGGAGGTTGGCTGGGCATTCACTGAGTGGGCTGCGTCAGTGCGCAGCACACACGGAGGCGAAAACCTAAAAATGCCTGACTTCCATTTACACCATCTCAATCAGTTCACCAAACCACCTCGCGAAGGGGGGAAGCTATGGGCAGGAAACAAGTGGTGGCGCGAAGCTGGCTGTGGAGATGCAAGCTCAGGCTTATTTACCGTAGCCAATGACCTCGAGTGTGACTTCAAGACTTCAACTGAAGGAAGCGGCTGTGGCACGGACTTTTATTATAATGCTCTGCCTGAAGGGTACGCATACTTCGTATTACCCGAGCATCAGACAACAGAAGGGCGTTTGACTTCATTCGTTCAGGATCTGCGGCCCATAGGGTCTCCCCCCCTTCAATGGAACATTGAAATTGCAGCTTTACGCGTTGACACTGCGCATCGCCGCGCAGCTTACAAAGTATTATTCGGGCAAGACAGGGCTGAGACTTACTCCCGGTTTCAAACCCAGAAACTTCCCGCTGGATTTGAAAGTCTGAACTGGTTTCAGACTCATTGGCCAAGCGATGGGAAAGTTTTGTTCGGGAAAGTGCATACGCATGGTTTTGCGGCTGAAATGTGGATCATTGCGGGGAAGCTCGAAGACTGCGGACTTAGCGAAATCTATGTAAAAGCGAATCCACTTTCGTCATCACAAACCTACGCAGTTGATGCAAGGCCCTTGCCAATGCAGGTCAAAAATGGAAAGAATATTTCTACGCTTGAAGATGCCCGATCTTACATTCATCACAATATTGCCCGAACGGGAAAGCAGATTGTGTGTAAATACAAATTCAAGAATGTTACGGATGCCGGCGGGAACACCATAATGGTCCTCAATGTAAAAGACACTATGCTTTGCAACAGTATGAACTTCACTTTTGAGAAGGGTGAACCTGTTACATGCATTGCATTCTCGTACGCTCCTCCAGCGGACTTGTATCCCAAGGGGTTTCAAGCGCATTTCATCTGGACTCCGTTTATTTACCTCTCAGAGTACGATGAATTTGCGAGAGAAGAACTACAGTGGTATGGTGAAGAAGCAGCTGATAGACACTTCGGTGAATGGAAGCCTCATTTACGACTGCCGAAGCCTCAGGCGCAAACAGTCGCATTCGTACAATTTCAGCATGCGCACTAGGTCTGGGTGGGCTCAAGGTTTCAAGGCGTGTGCGCACTTCTTTGAGGTCGGCCCCTTCTAACCGCACTTGTTCCACGCTCATAGCAACCAGCCCTTGCGCGCTCGCTGCAGCCCCCATGCTGAGCTGCCAACTCTCAGTACCTAGCGGCCTTCTTGAGCGCACTGAAGAGGAGCACCCTCGACTATAGTAATTATTTCCTATGCTGCTAACTTCCAATAAATTGTAGTAGAATATGATAGCTCGCGAAAGGCAAGTGCTCGAACTACTAGGAACCGCCGGTAATATAGGCAGGGTGGGCCCATTTGCGTGGGCGTTATGTTTTCAAGCACCCCAATGCACCGGCTTTTATCTAATGCATGTCGCGAAGTGTATGTCGTATGCCCATGGGCCGGAGCCCCTAGATTCCAGACATCGATGAATGCATCGCCGTTGCTAAGGACAGGCCGAATTGGGGACATCAATTTCACTCCATTCCCAAACCTCCTGATTCCTGATGGCTCAAGGACACCTCAGAGTTACCTCGAGAGTACAAAATCACTACAATTGCTTTACTAAAGGACATTCAGCCAAGTCAGATATGCTCTGAAGGTTACACTTTTCTGCTGCTATGTGTTACAGTTACAGAGGTGCTTCTTTTTATTTTGGGAGTGCAGTTATTTTCGGGTAATTAGAAGGGCAAAATTTGCCCTCAATTACTGCAGTACAAGAAGTAATTCGATTTCTAAAAGGATAATTACCACATTCCAAGCCTCAGTATTTTAACGTGACAAACTCTTAACACCCAAAAGCACCTGTATTGATTAGACTACAGTACTGTACGTGCACTGTAGCTAGCCTAGCTACACTTCCTAACCTACATTACACCATGGCGACCGTGGAACTAGCCAGCCTTGTATTTTATATAATTCAAATTCCCATGTAGCTACAGCTACTACACAAACTACGACCCCAAGCTAAACCGGCGATCGATTAATCACCGGAATCCCCATTTAACCCGGGATGAAGCTACCTACTTAGTAGCAGCACAACTTTTCTCTCGGATTTACTGATTTCGGTTTTTCCCTTTTATCCCTTTATACTTACCGTACAGAAAGACACGAAGTGCAGTAAGAAGTAGTACAGGTCTGGACGTCTGGACAACCAGGGTGTTGGAGTATGGGGCACCCCTGTAGTATACAGATAGGGTTGGCCAGTCGACTGTCCATTTTTCTTGCATGCACTGGTCCCTTTTATCCGCGTTAGCACCGAAACTTGAATTCGAACTCGAGCTAATACAAACCCAAATGACACAGAAGCCAATACTGCGGGCAGAAGTGTACGCGCGTGCGTTGCGCGCAATTCAAAATCGTAAATAGGAAGAGTTTAGAGACGAGGAAGTTCGGACCCCCTCTCTAAAGTGGAAACTGTTCATGAAATAAATTTGACCAAAACTTTTGCAGGTTGATGGGCCTTACGCATTGGCCCCCGCCGCGGCTGCGGGGGGACACCCCTCCTTGGTACAGGCAGTTCCGGGTAATAAGAGTGGGGGGAAATGGTCTCAGCCCCTGTTCTCTTAGCAAACCCCTTATTTTTCTGCTTCGAAGGAGAAGTTTACAGAGCTCTCGTTCTGTCTACTTTGCTTTATGGGTGTGAGGTTTGGTGCTTACGAGAAGACTTATTCAACCGACTCCGTGGCTTCCATAAGCGATGTGGTCGTAGCATTTGTCGTGTCAGCCTTCGTCATGCCTTTCATCATAACATTAGTTCAGCCACTCTTTTTTAAAGGCCAAATGTCACGGACCTTGATAGCTATTATCACAATCGGATTCTTCGTTGGGCTGGCCACGTCGCTCGGATGCCTATGCACACTCAAGGCCGAATGGATGCCCTGAGATGACATGGGGTCGGACTTTAAAGGGGGCTCTAAAGTGCAAAGGACTACCTGCCAACTTCAAGGAATGGCGTGCCATAGCAGCGGATAGGTCGGAGTGGAGATCGCGGACGTACTCGAAACCTATGCCTCCTTCCGAGATTTGATCCTACAGGGTCCATGAGAGTAAAGATGAACATTGCGTTACGCAAAAGGGCACTCAGCCCAGTCAGACTTGCTCTGGAGGATTCATCAAAACGCAGCTTTATGCTGCTTGTTGTTGTTTCTTTGCAATTGGGGAGTATAATCTAATCTAATCTAATCTAACCCTGATTAGATTAGATTAGATTATACTCCCCCAGTGCACTTGTGGCATGTATCTGCGCGTTCCAGAAGGCTCTATCTGGCGTCGGGGAAGACGCCAGAATCTAACCCTGGCTTTCTTATTAGTTTCAAGAGGGATATGCACCGAGATGAGCAGCGACGTTGCCTTTCTTCAGATGAAACCCTTGTTCTCTTAGAAAATATTACCGAATTGCAACCCTCATTTTCTAAACGTGGCAACCTCTTATCACCCGAAACTACTGTAATTAGTACAGATCTGTAGCCTACCTGTACAACAGCATTCGACGATTCGATGAACGATGATATCCTACTAACTTCTGTACCTACTACTGTATTACCTACTACCTACTACAGTCTGAACTATACTTCTGTATCTGTAGTGTGTAATAACGTAATAACTACGTAATAACTATCTGTAAGATCTGTAATAACTAACTTATTAGCAGTACAACTAGTGATGGTTTCTAACCCAAAAATTGGAAGGTCAAGGGTTATTTTGGGTTATTTTAGGTTTTTTTGGGGTTATTTTCGGTTATATTCGATTTTCAGAAACGCTAAATGGAGTCAAATTTTCTCCAGCAAGCGCCAATATATGGTAGAAGCTGTGGGAAAGGCGGAGAAATGAGGGGTTAAATTCAAATCGAGCAATTAGGCAGGGTTATTTTGGGGGTAAATAACCCAATTATTTGTTTTTTTTTCATTTGGGTTATTAACCCCGCCCTACACTAAGTACAACTGCATTTGAAAGAATATAGTGCATGAGAGTGCTATGGTTCTTGTCGGACCTAATCTTGCTAATCAGCTTCTCGACAGCCACGGCATTTGCCTCATCGAGACCACTTCGAGGCTTATCTAGTCTCTCTATGGGTGCTAGTCAGACGAAAGAAGTTGAGTTGCATCCTAATGGAAAGCGAAAACATTACAAAGGCGTCGAGTACAGCGACGACGGCACAACGGTAAGTACGAAGGTATAGTAGGGCTCCGGAATATTGACTCGAGTACGTTGATTTATTCATTTGCCTTGACTTTTGCAGGTAATCGGGAGCCTTTTTGGTCGCATCGGCGATGGTATTGAAGCGCCATCATGCGAAGGTCCTCGTGAGCTCCTATACCAAGACGCTCATGTCGCTTGTTTCGTTCCCATGGTAAGACTAAAGCTTTCTCACTGTTCCACCCTTAAAATATAACTTCCTCGCTAAGTTTTTTCTTTTGCTTATCGCTACTGGGTTGGCGTTTGAATTGAATTTAAAACGTATTGCAGAAAGCAGTGCACGACCAGCATGTTCTCGTGGTGCCTCGTTGCACGTACCCAACTACAGCACCCCTCGAGACCGAGGATAGAAAGCCCCCGAATTCAAAGCCGAGGCACATCACTACATGTGCTGATTTGTGTGAATCAGACCGGCCTCTGCTCCAGGTGTTGTGCATGAGGGAGAAATCGCGTAGTCCGTATTGACTCCTGTTCTTCAGATACCGGCAGCGCACTTTTCAATGTCTTTTCTCTGTCAACGCTGCTTTCACTCTCCAAAAATATGCGCGCGATATCTGCAATGCTTATTTCGAAGTAATGTGTTATTTGTTTTAGCGCATGACTCATCCGCCTAAGTATGCTAGCTGTTTTACTAATCTGCTGTGATTATTTGGGGTTTGCAGCACATGCGCTCAGTAGGCCAATTAGTGCTGGATGGTCTGGCTGTAGACCCTCACGCCAGAAGTAATGCTGCTGCTGTTACTGGACCTGGAGCTGCTGGTTTTACTGAAGCAGCAGATACTTCCCAATTGTCAGCCGCTCAATTGTCGGCGCCAAAAGTCGCATGCGAAGCGTCGTTCGTGTTCCACCGGCCCCCGTACAATTCCATTGACCACTTGCACTTGCATTGTATTGGGGTACACCCACGCCGACGCAAAGCTATCGACTACATCAAGGTACAATGTATGACGAAGTGCGCACTCATCTCTTTGGAATACGAAATGTTCAGCGATGTTCAGCGTGCTTTTGTGCATCTCGGGAGGATGGAAATAGGCGCATCAGTTTATGCTCCTCAGAACCGTTTTCTTTCGCCACATGATTTGATTTGTATACCATACTGAGCTATTATATCATTGGTCTGAGAGCACCTTTTGCTCTTGCCAATTCTTGGTTTAGTTTCAGTACCTGTTTTCGTTGTTGTCGATTTCGTTCAATGCTCTTCATTTCTCGTGTGGGGTTGTTGCTCACAGTATCCGCCTGGGCTCAATGTGCCGTGGTGTGTTTCGCTCGAGTCCCTCCTTGCCCAGCAGTTACCTCAGCTACCTAGCTAGGCGAAATTCATGTAATATGCAATACATGTTTGGTATCAATGGAATAGTTAGATGTGGCAATAAATCTCTCAATTATCACAATTATACTTGGACTGAATACGGAGTGCGTACACGTGAGTGCGTGGCCATGCACAAACACCATTTAGCAGCGACTTCGCCAATATTCTATCCAGCCAGGTAATTAATATAAATCAAGTCATTTTCCGAGGGGGGCACAAGAATCCTTTGTGGAAATGGAATCTCTTGAATTCCAGTTGTGGTTGTTGGTCGTTAGGGCTGGGTCTTGAATTGATTGCTCTGCAGCGGCGCGAGTACGCCGCACCGCGATCAACGAAAACTTTTACCGAAAGACTAAAAATGTGATGTGACAGAACTACGGACGGAAAAAAATCCTTGGTTTTGATGTTCTGACCCGACCACTATATTTGTTAATGGAATTGATAATTGACACCAGTGCCCATTCGAAGGATCCACAAACTTTTTGCAAACAAAGCAAGTGCGGAATGATTCAGGAGGCTTTGACGGGGCAGGAACTCCTTCCTCTTCCTCGTCCGCGGAGTGGCAGTGAAAAGAAAAGCCCCCCCTCAAAAATGCAAACAAAAGCATGCAAGCGGGCCGCTTGTGGCCTAGCGGCCCCTCCCTATCATAGAGCTAAACCATGAATCTTCCATCAAACATCCCGGTCGCTACTCGTGGTCGTCCTCCAGCGTTTTTCGAAACCCTCGCAAGGCCCTCCATCTAGAGAGCAAGTTGATTACCTCATAGTCATAGCGCCAACCAGATTCATAGTTATAGTTGGGCTGGCCACGTTACAACCGCTGCACGTTGCTCGGATGCCTATGACTCGGGCGCCGCGGCAGTTGTTTACTGGCTGGGTAGCACACTCACAGCCGAATGGGTGCCTTGAGATGACATGGGGTCGGACACTAAAGGGGGCTCTAAAGTGCAGAGGTCTTCCGGTCATCTCCAAGTAATGGCGTGCCATAGCAGAAGACAGGCCGGAATGGAGATCGCGGACGTACTCGAAGATTTTCCTCCTTCCGAGACTTGATCCTAAAGGGTCCATGAGAGTAAAGATGAACATTGCATCACGCAAAAGGACACTCAGCCCAGTCATCCTAGTTCTGGAGGAACCATCAATATGCGCAGCTTTTTGCTATTTGTTGGTGTTTCTTTGCAATTGGGGAGTGTAATCTAATCTAAGATGGAACATTGAAATAGTTTATAATATCGAATGTTCCAAATTCTTACCTAGAGCAGCGAGTTACCCCATTAGGCTAGTTAAGGCCCGATATATTTGAATGCTTAGATCTTGTGCGTTGGCTCTTTTTTTCAGCGCTTTCTTTTCTATATTCTATATAGCATTATAAGTTCAAGAGTTCAAGTGCGGCGGTCTCTCGAAAGTTTTGAAAGCCCTAAAAACTGAAAGCAGAAAGGGGGGTTAATGAATCACATTCGAGCGCCCTTTCAATTTAGAATGCTTTGAATGGCATTAAGTTGAAATTAGCCCAGTTGTAACGACCAACCGCGCAACCACAACCACCATCCACCATCAGCCACCAGGGCCATCTGGGCCTCTACGGAGACTTTAAGCTTTAAACTTTAATGATTCCGAATTCAGGGTCTTTTGAAGTCTCAACGCAAGTAGCAGTAGCAAACAGCAAAGGTGAGCACGAAAGGAGTTCACTAGCAATTAGCCCCCTGTTTTGACTGGTGACTTAGAGATAGTCACAACTATAAACTACAAAGAGGTGAGTGCAAGAATAAGATTCATAAGGCTTAAGCTGCCCTCATAGATGAAATGGCTAGTACCGCCAGCTTACGAAGAGTCGACACCAAGAGGCTTGCTGCCACAACGGTAATGAGGGGCACTACGGCCACTGCGAGCGCGTAAGGGCGGCTTTTCGGAGGCGATAAAATGCCACTGCTGCTCTGGCCACTGAGCGCGCGACCAGTGGTCTCCGAGGGCGGTGGTGCTTCCTCTCCCTCCACTTTCGCAAATTCACCCGCCCAAGTGGGGGAACCTGCCACCGCGCCTTGGCTTCGACTGCTGCTGCTGCTTTTCTTTGTTTCTTCGTTGTTGTTGTTGTTGACCCAGCGGCAAGTGAGAATGCGGCGAGAAGCTTTGGGTTCGCGCAAGCTCAACACTGACAAGCGGGCCACGTCTCGCCGCCCGATTTGCGACGCAGGCGGAATGGTGCTGGTCACCACGGCGTCAGGAGGAGGACTGGGAGGAGACGCGTCGAGCTGCAGGGCGGTGCCGCTCTCTGCCGTCTCCACGGACTTGTCGCTTAAGCCTACGATAGAGGAGAAGGGGTAGAAAGAGTAAGCAAGAAGAGCAGGAATTATATATGCTTCTCGAGGGGGGGGGGCGTGGAAGGGCGATTTTGACGCATGAAATGAGCTCATTTTAGATACCCGGTGGGCGCAAGATGGTGTAGTCAAGCGTGCTAGCCCTCAGAGCACCTTCGCCGCGGCCGTGCCATTTGCTCGACATGCTCAGCAAGAAGTTGAAGAGCACCGAGACCGGGTGCCACACCGGCAAGCCTTGAGTGAGGCCAGTGAGCCGCACAAATTTTTGCACCTTTCACCAATTTGCACACACACAAATATTGAGGAGGTGGCATATTCCGTGTGCACGACCACAGGTATATCATACACTGAACGAGCAGCATCGGACACAGATGTACCAATAAGATATTGCCAGTATCAATATGATTGCAGATGTACGTGCACAGAGAAACAATAACATTAGAATCTGGATAATACGATACCATACAAAGCAAACAAAAATAACAAGCTGAATGCGTTAAATGACGTCAGCGAGGAAAAGTCTACCACCTTCTACTTCTGCTTCCTCTCACCTGCAGCTCTTCTGCTAGCTTCACCAATCGTCGCGTGCCCACAAAGTTCACGTAGTAAGGGTGCCGCAAGTCGGCGCACCATTTCATGCAGTCGTTGCCGAAGAAGCGCCACGGCAACAAGTCGCTCGGCTTCGTGAGGCGGAAGGTGCCCGCCACCGAGATCACTGCGCCGCAGCCCTCCATCGCCGCGCGCAACGACGCTTCGTTGTTCACGTCACCTGGAAATAGTTCGAGGCGCCCGCAGCTGGCGGCTCCTCCTTTTTCTGTTGTTGTTGTTGTTGCTGCTGGTGCGTCGGAGCAATCGTCGCCGCATAGAGCGGGTACGGAGGCAGAAGGCTCGAGAGAAGCTGCGGCTGTATCGCTTCCTATGGATGAACCGGAAGAAGGAGCAGGCAGTACCTCGGCCGCTTTGGTTTGGTTCCGCACTAAAGCGTGCACCGAGTGCCCCTGCGCCAACAGTTCCTCTACGACTAGCCGTCCTACTTTGCCCGTTGCGCCCACCACTAAAGTAGGCTTCGCTTCTATGGGTGCAGTGACTGCGTGCACGCGTGGAGCTTGGCGAGACCCGAAAGTCTATTGCATGGTGGGAACAAGAAAATCGGGGATGCGAGCATGAAGCAAGTAATGTGTGTATCATAGTGAGAGAGCGGTCGGAGTGGCGACATACTGATGACAAAGACTTAACTTTGCACGTACACCGCATATCTATGCTATATAAAACTCGATAAAATCTTTAGTACACCTACCTCGACCCTCGAAGCTTGAGAGACCGGAAAACTGGCCACGAGAGTAGTCAAGTTCGCCAGGAAGACTAGAAGCAATGAGGTGCTCATGGCGAGGCTAGCTACGTTGTTACGAGTGCTTCTTTCTGGGCTAGATGGAAGACTATGAACTCTATGAGGATGTCCTAAGCCACGATGCTGTCAAGACCTGAAGACGTCAAGATAGATAGATCAGATGTCATCTCATCAGTTGCGACGATGATGGCAGCCAGCCCGTTACTTCTGCTTTTCTTGAAGTCTTCTAATTCCGGCCCTTCGGGGCCTGTCTCAAAAAGTAGTCGCGTTTGACACGAAGACGCGAACAAGCCGAACACACGACTACCTACGCTTCTCCCCTGTAGCCTACAGATCTTGAGCAGTACTTCCCATTTAGTGGCCCTGTATGAAATCCTTCGCTTCCGTTTGGGATTTTGGATTAAATTCCTTTGAACCGAGTGAAGCCTCCGCGTGTGGAGGCGTAGACCCATTTGATGAGGTTTCGAGAGGAGTTGGCGCCGCTTTTTGTCGTAGGCTGAGTGCGGGGGACCCATAATCCCAAATCCGCACGGAAGTGAATAGTATTCAACATGGCGAAATTATACGAGCAAACCAGGCAAATCACCATGCCAAATGCAGTGAAATATTGACACGATACTGATGGTCAACTTGCTCGCCTAACGCCACTTCTATGCCATTCGCCCCCAGATGGAAACACGAAGCCTTTCGCTACGAAACACGCTACGAAGCACGAAGTCAGCCTCAAAGAACAAGGTCACAGAGGCAAGCGCTACCATTGTAGCCTGATACTTGGCAACTTGCCCCATCTCGCCTGCCTTTGAAGTAGCCAGTGCTGTGATGGAATTTGCACGCATCTTCCCGCGGCTTTTGTGAATCGGTGGCTAGCTCCTCGTAGCGCAGCGACCGCACCCGCATTCGCACTTTTCGATGCCTCCGAGTACATCGCTTGCGAAGCAACGGAAGCATCGAGCCCGCAACTCGGGCTCATCTGTCCGTAAATCCAACGGAGGAATGTTCCCGCGCAATCGAGTTCTTCAGGACACAGCTACAGTGCGATGACCAGAAGAAAGAATACCAAATACACGGCTACGACGAACCGCTCACCTTTACGACACTTAATTTATACTAATCTCGAGCCTACCTTTCAGTCTGGCCCGGGAGACTCTACAGAGCTGACTAGATTGAACCCTGTAGTATATTACTGCAGTTATTAAAGTCCGGTCTCCCCACGGGGGTCCTCAAAAATCCAGGGAGGTCATGAATTACAAATACAGTCATGTTAAATGATGTGACGCTGAACGCTGAACGCTGAACCCTAAAACCCAAAACACTGAAGCATAAACGCTGTAACCTGGAACGCTTAAGGCCTAACTTACAAGTCCATTCCCCTTCGTAACTTGAGAGGTGCTTCAAAGTACTCGAACTCGAACTCGAACGAATATAAACCCAACTGACACAGAAGCCAATGCTGCGGGAAGAAGTACAAAGTTCCGTGTATCAGCACGCCCACATGGCATGAAGGATCGCAATTGCACACTCGACCAGTTCCGTCTGGTCCGCTAATCCCATTGCTTTGCGATCAAGCCAAGCCCGGTGTTGCATACCGCAAAATTTAATAACATTATAAAAAGGAGAACTCTTTCTTATTCGTTAAATATGCACGCCGGGATATAGAAATTAGAATTATAGGGTGCTATCCTACATGTGCTTCGATAGAACAGACCCACGCAAGTACACTACAAGAATTCAACTATCTGTAGAAATCCCTTGCCTCTACCTTTATTCTCTCCTTCGTAGGAATTAGGGCAGTTGGATAAATGAATACTGAAACTGATTACGTAGCGCATCAAATAACTCGCCATTTGAATTGTACCTTCGCCTAGCCCAATTCATCTAAGGCCCGTGTCATGGCAATTATCTTGTATCAATAAGCATTATTCGGTATGACAGCCGCAAGTGGAAATGGGTGATTAGGCTGAAAGTGCCTGTGGGCTGTGGTTCTTTCAATTGAGACCTCCCGCTGGGATTTTGAAAGCAACTGGATTGTCTTCCCATCGCTCCAGCATACGAACCAAAGCTTCTAAAGGTACTCCATGGGCGTTTCGCGCTGCCAGGGCTTCCAGCACGGCTCTTTCCTTGCGCGAATGATTGCTGCCATTTTGGCTCGTTCTGCTTCGAGAGTGAGCTGACCAGCTTTGCCCACCGTTGCGGTGCCCGCTTGAAGTCGAGTTAGCAGACGACTGAGTTGACGGGCTGCTACGATAAGGAACAGGAAGGGTGAGCTCGACTACGTGTACGAATTCAGCAGCAGCCGCTTTCGCAGCCGCAATGTAAGGTTCGTATTCCCAGCGAGTTGTGTTTGTGTTGTCGACTACCACCACGGTGCCCGCATACGATGCAGGAGCAGTTGTGGCAGCAGCAGCAGCACTGGCACTGGCATGTTGCTTCAAGGCGTCGTCAAATGATTTCTTACACGACGCGTGTGCTTCCCCAAGCAAAGAGACGTTGAATTGATAATGCCCAGTAGATGCATCCTCGAAATACTGAGACCGCGTATTCAAAGACGCAATAAAACGAAACAGTAAGAAACCAAAGATGATAGAAGAACGAGATCTCAGAGAGAATTAAATCGTTAAATCGCCTCAGGCATCCTTAAGTCAAGCCATCTCCCAACAGTAATTAAAAAGGGCTCAGTCTGCGAAAGAATAGAAGGGGAGAAGAGCAAGCAAACGACTGGGAAATGTAACCCTACTGTCACTTTTATCTTTGCTCCTTCCTTTACCTTGTCTGCTGAGCAAGAAGCAAACGTGTAGCCCGCCTCAGCAGCGGCTGCTCCTAGCTTCCGTGCCAAAGTGCTTTTTCCGCACCCACTCAGCCCACGCAGGATTACTACAATTAAACGAGGAACCACTTGCTGTGATGGCGGCTTAGGTGGTACGGCTGAGGAACTGTTTTCATTGGCAGCACCAGTGGTGGCAGATGACGAAGACGAAGAAGAAGACAGAATCAAGTGCATAAACGCATCTACTGCGGCATCGTGAGTTCTCTTAGCGCCATCCTGATGGTGGCATTTTTTTCTCCCAGAAGAAGTTGCCGATATCCACTCGCCTCCATCGTCATTTCCATTGCTACTACTATCACCACCACCACTAGTACTGCTACTACTGTCTAAATCGCGACCTGCCGATGCCTGAGACAGTGAATGATGCGCGAACTCGTCGATTACTTCTTTTAGATTGCTTACTGGCAATGCTGCTTCTTCTCTACCTTTGTCCTCGCTGCTGAGATGATAGAGAGAAAGGTTGGTGGTGTTGCCTAAGCCATGATGAGCAACTGCGGTAGCAAAGGGCGTGAGCCAGGGAAGGCCCCAGGTATTGGTGACAACCCGCACCTGTAGATGCATTTAATTTGTCCCAAAACTTTTTACTCGCTCACTCATCAGAAAAACACGCAAGCAAGCAAGCACCAATGAACAAGAGGTTGACAGAGTAACCCATGCGTAAATCAAAGGAAAACTGTCATAAGCACGATGAAACTCAATTGAACCTGATAAGAGCCTTCGCTTAAACATACTACTACATGAACCGAATGAACAGGAGGACGAGGATGAAGAGGAGGATCATCAACGTGTTGTTGGCTCTCCTCTCCACAATTGTCTCACCCCACGGTGCAAAGCGGCGTCCAGATGAGGGCGCAGTGTCGCGATTGCTTCCGGCAAAAGGTACAGGGACACTACAGTGGCTTTCTGGAACCGTTCGCTCGTGAGCACTTCGGTTAAGTCTCCTTCCACGCACGAGCAGCGCTCTGAATGGCAAAAAAATAGCCAAGAAGAGAGTAAACGAAGCAAAGGTGAGCAAAAGGTAAGGAGGGTTAGTGGAAGGCACACTAGCAACGACGTCGTCATTGTACAATACAATTGGTAAAGAATTCGGTGGCAGTGGCGACGACGAAAAAGACAAAGTAATTTTCTTGATATTAAGACGTAATCAATAGTCTATCCACTCTATTTAGGTTTTTGTTGCCGCCGCCGCCACCTACTAGAAAACAACCTGCCCTGTTCGTCCCTACCCCTGCAATGTATACGTACGCAGGTACAAAGGTATACGTTGCCACTTGCGTTACCTGCAAGGTCAAAGGCAGCCACGTTGGCGCGAAACTTCGCCACTTCCTCCGCATCAATTTCCACGCCCCACGCGGTGGCGCCATGGGCCAGGCATGCTTGCACGCAAACGCGGCCGTCGCCGGCGCCCAAATCGACGAGCACGTCATGCGGCCCTACTTGAGCGAGAGCGAGCAGCGCGTCGACAACCTGTAAAGAGGGTGAGGAACCAACGAAAATAGGGGGGGGGAGTAGGTGAAAACTGGTGAAAGAAAATAAAAGATGAGCTAGCCAGTTTAGTAGTCTTCGAAGGTGTTGGAAAATATAACAGGGAAACTGTGGAGAGAAAGTGTTTATAGCTATCGTGGCCATCCAACAGCAATCACCTACCACGAAATTGTGCTGAAAAGGAAGTGATATACAGCAAAAAGCCTTGAGGACTCGTATACTCTCTATGTCTTCGAAAAGCTGGCCTAAACCCAAGTACCTCGAGGTTGCTGGAGCAAGGTGGCGCGAGGGAGTCACCCTCAATCCACTGGCTTGGGGGCCACGGGAGCTCCGCGTCGTGAGCGGCGTCATCGAGCGCTGCAAAATGAGCGGCTGCCGAGGCTGCGCCTACGACTGCTGCTCCCCCTCTGGGCGTACTCTCAACAGCAGCAGCAGCAGCAGCTGGGGCTGCAGCAGCTGCGGGCGTGTGTTCAGCGAGGGTAGCCTTAGACGCATCTACGTCCAGAGGCTGTAGTTGTTTCACTAGGAAGAGCATTGCCTGTTGATCCTCAGGAGTCACGCCGAGATCATTAAGTCCATCCTCGTCTAGCAGCCCAAAGGACTGGACGTCGATGCCAGCGGCAGCACACATGCTACTATAGCGGCCTAATCCTATAGATTCTAAAATGGTGGCGAGGTTCATGAACTTAACTTCTAGCCGAGTGCGCGAAAAGCGGCAGCCGCGAAAACTTGCTTAAACCTGGAACTTATGATGTTGTTTTTTGCACGAGGCACTGCTCGCTAACCTCCTTCCTCCCACTCCTCATCATTCGTAAACCTACGTCTCAAGCTTCCTTCGGAAAATTAAGGCCTAAAATGCCCGTGTCAGGCAAGGTTTTAGGTACATAGAACACATTAAAATACTCGGGAGGCCAAGGCGGGCGGGTGGGCGCACGTCCATAGACTTTCCGTATGCCCAAAATCCACGAAAAAACAGGCAAAAAGCGAAAAGGCACGCCCAGAGGCCATAGTTGCCACTAGACCGGGTAGGTAACGAGCATAGTCGCGCAAAATCTCTTGTGGCAATGCAATTTACGAAGCTTGTGCCTTCATATGCACCCTAGGCTCAATCAAAATTGTGAAAACTGTTGAGCGCTGAACACTTCATCGACGAGGTGGCCACACTGCCAAGCAGAAGATCCATTATTCAATGCACGTCAACGTCCTCGACTACCGCCTAAATCTCACAGATTTAACAACAATAATCAATTAAGGCTTCAGTTATGTCTGCGGAGCCAATTTCATGCCGAAGCAGCGCGGCCTATAACTTAGTGGCCAAATGGTAAAAATGCGCCGCAGTAACCCCTTGGCGGTAAATTTCGGCTCGCGGCACGTAATCTCAAAGGAAACGTGGTCGAGGGCGCCACATCTACAAATGAAACCACATTGATGGCTTCAGACGCTGGCACGGGTCAGCCGGGTGATTTTAACGGCTGACTTGGCCTACTGGGTCGTTTTTGCGTGAGAGGGCGTAAAAAGTTGGAATCAAAGAAACGCAGACATGAGAATGACGACATCTACACAGGCGTACATGAGACGGCAGGGCTTTGTTGACACTTAACTCGGAGCCAATCGAGCGCGCGAATTCGATGAATGTGGCTCACAGCGAGCGCACGGGCTTTCAGAAGTATGCCCGTCGCCGGACGTGGCACCATTCTTTGCAGGCACCTCGCAGAAGGTATATAAAGCAGCGACGCAAAAAAATGAATCGCTCTGTGGAAGCGGTGTATCCTAAAGATAATCTCTACGCACATAACTTGGCTACACCTTTATGCTATCGGCGTCAAGCGACGGTTTGCTCAAAATGTTTCCACCATGGGGCGTGAACCATGTACAATTTCGTTTGATTTCATCATCCCAGAGAAATACAGGGAGGAACTCTTACCACCCAAGAAGATTCCCCTTAACAATGATACTAAGGATGAAGATACCCTTGATGATAATATCAGCACAGGAAATGAAATCGAAAAGAGACACAGACAGACAGAATGAAAAAGAAGTTACAGATCTGTAGAACTAAGTAACTTCTGATCAAGAAAGATGTCGAAAGAAGATCAAATTGTATAGAACTTGAAAACTTCAATTACATGTCAGCGGAGGGGACATGTGTCGTGAGTCGAAAGCTATCTCAGCAGCGTCAGCTTTAGAACAGAGGTAGGCACCTTAAGTGGCAAAAGCTTCTTTCGCAGTAAGCAGCATAATAAGGCGTACCTGCATCAGAAGCCTCAAAGCTTTCTTTAAGTCCAAAATTCCTCGGCGAATCGTCGGCTTTTTAAACGTGAATTAGTTACATTTGTCTTCGGTCTAAGAATGCCTTCAAAACACGCGCGTATCGAAGAATCTTGTGCGTGTGAGACGATTGCCAGAGATAGCGACATGATTCATTCTTCGCTGTCAGGGAGGCATTCTCTTTTTTCAATTGAGGAAGAAGAAACTTTCAAAGCCGAAGTCCGGTTGGTAGCTGGTTTAATGCCATGTCGCGCAGCTTTGGTAAAGAGTGCAGCAGCTTCCCGCGCCGTGCTCTCCAAATATCGGTCATCTGTCGCTCCTGACTTAGCGGAGATGCTCGAAATTGTTGGAAATTATGATAGCGAGCAAAATTACCCACCACTTCTTGAATCAATATTGCGCAAGGACACAGCGACAATGAGCTATCTTATTGCAAATGGCGCTAATGTGGACGAGGATGCCTGGGACGGTACCTCGGCTTTTGAACTTGCTTGTGACGAGGATGCGTGCTGTGATCTCCTGCAGCGCCATCTCAATTTCGTTAGCGACCTCAAGTTGAACCCTGGACTTCTCGTGTCTCTCGCAAAAGTCCACTGTGACACCCTTTCAACTCCTGGTAGACACAGACCTGAAACGGCACTACCTCTGGATGCATATCAGCTTGACTTTTCCTTTCAATGGGCCCCTCCTGCTGCAAGTGCAGCTGTTATGGTATGGGCTCGGGATATTTATATCAGTCAACTGGCGGTCAACTTCAAGCTCTTGTTGGAACTCCCGGACGATTGTTGTGGTGATGTTTTGGAGTTTCTTGTGATAGAGACGACTCGTAGCAACTTGCTGGACATGTTAGACTGCTCGTCTTCCCCTGAGACACGTGCTTGGGTGCGTAGACTTGTGGTTTCAGCAGTCGCGGCAGATAATGCGAGGAGGAGGGCAAGCGAATTAGTGCCCGCTGTTGAAAAAGGTGACTTGGCACTGGTACAGGATTGCCTTGCAAATGGCGTCGATGTTGATACGCAATTTCAGTCTGATTATACAGCGCTCGTCTTGGCTTCAAAATTAGGTTACATAGCCATCGTGGAACTTCTTCTTCAAACAGGTGCTGAAGCTTCTTCATGTAATGCCAGTTACGATACTGGCCTTATTCTTGCCTCATTCTACGGCCATGCCGACATCGTGAAACTCCTCATTGATGCTGGTGCCGATATTGAAGACATTGGCAGCAAACACTGGACAGCACTCATTTACGCCTCTTCCCAGGGGCATGCTGCCATTGTAGAGCTCCTCCTCGAAGCGGGTGCCGAAATTGATTCTCACAGTTCTGTGAATACCAATAAGTCCAGTGCCCTTATTGTGGCCTCAAAAGAAGGCCATGCAACTGTTGTGGAGATCCTTCTCAAAGCAGGCGCAAAATTAGAAGCTAAAGACAACGAAGGCAGCACAGCACTACTAGTTACTTCAATTCACGGCCACTTGGCCCCGTTGGAGCTTTTACTTGAAGCGGGTGCAGATGTGCGTGCAAGAAACGTATTTGACAACACAGCGCTCATTGAAGCTTCATCAAATCGGGAGGCTGACGCCTTAATTGTACGGAAACTCCTTGAAGCAGGAGCCGAGCTAGAGGATGCAGATGTTCATGGTGACACAGCACTCATGATGGCCTCATATCACGGCTACACAGATGCCGTGAAGCTCCTCCTTGAAGCAGGCGCTGACATAGAGTCAAAGAATGAGCTTGGCAACACGGCACTTATACAAGCCACATTCAAAGGCAATGCTGCTGTTGTGAAGCTTTTTCTTGAAGCGGGAGTCGACATTGAGGCAAAGGGTGACTTCGGTAACACACCGCTTCTTGCAGCCTCATCATATCAAGACAATGCCGCTATCGTGAAGATTCTTCTTGACGCAGGCGCCGACATCGAGGCGAAGAATAGTTGTGGTAATACACCGCTCATTGAAGCCTCGTCGTCTGACCGTCTTGCCGTTGGACAGCTTCTTCTTGAAGCAGGTGCCGACACGGAAGCTAAAAATGATGATGGCGACACAGCACTCTTGAAGGCCTCGCATAAATGCTTCAACAGGTTTGTAAAGTTTCTCTTAAAAGTAGGTACTGAGAAAGAGGCGAAGAATAATCGTGGCTACACGGCACTTATTGAGGCCTCAAGTATGGGCAACGTACCTGTCGTAAGCCTCCTTATAGATGTGGGCGCCGACATCGAAGCAAAGAATAACTGTGGCAACACAGCACTCATTGTTGGGGCTATGCGCGGTAATGGTGTAAAAGTTCTAAAGCTTCTTCTAGATGCAGGCGCTAACATGGAGGCAAAGAATAATTTTGGCAACACAGCACTCATTGAGGCTACGCTCGGTAATCGCGCAAACGTTCTAAAGCTTCTTCTAGACGCAGGCGCTAACATGGAGGCAAAGAATAATTGTGGCAACACAGCACTCATTGAGACCACGACGTGCGGAATTTGCGGAGGAATATGTGCAGCCATCATAGACAAGATTCTTCTTAAAGCTGGTGTCGACATGGAGGTGGAGAATTATTGTCGCAACACAACAATCATTGAGGACACAGGAATGCGTCGACTTTCTGTCCTATGCCTCCTTCTGGACGCAGGCGCTGACACGGAAGCAACAAATAATAAAAGTTTAACAGCACTTGCTCAGGCTTCATGCACACGCCGCGTACCCTTTGTAAAGCTTCTCCTCGAAGCAGGTGCAAACATAGAGGCAAGAAGCAATGACGGCTCAACACCTCTCATATTGGCCTCGATGGAAGGCCAAGCAGGTGTTGTGAAGCTCCTCCTCAGAGCGGGCGCTAACAGGTACGCTAAAACCGAAATTGAAGGAGGCTCGGCTTTGTATTACGCTGATGAGAAAGGCCATGCGGATGTAGTTACCCTTCTTTGCCAAGAAGCGTCCAATGCATAGTTTACGTGTAGTATAAACTTCATAAAGCGCTCCAAATTTTTCGTACTAGAAAGAACTCGAACTCGAACTAACCCAAATGACACAGCAGCAAATGGTGCGGGCAGAGAAGTGCACGCGCGTGCGTTGCCTCAAGTCAAAATCCTAAATAGGAAATGTATGTCCTCATGTTTTGAGCAGTGTGAGTCGGGAGTCGGGTTGCCGAGCGACTCGCACGTTCATAAAGCTGCCATTTTAGCTAGAAAGGGCGATTATATGCTGCTGCGAGAAGTGCTTTTAACTTTTAAGAAACAGATAAGCACCATGCCACTACCTGACTAGATTGCGGTGGCGATGGAATTATGAAAGTATGAAGAGGCAACAATATGCGATAACAAGTGGTGGATACTCAGCCCAATCGAACTTGCGCTGGGGGACTTATCAATACGTAACTGCAGCGGCGCGGGTCCGCCGCACCGCGATCAAGGTAGTCTAGCTACTGTCAGTACAAAGCATCAAACTGCATTGATCTTTTAGATAACTATGCTTATTTCTTGATGTCTTTTCGACGCAGAAACAGACATAGAAACGACCTAGGCCTACTACTTTACAGGGGGCTGGAAGCATGAGAAATTTACTGTACCTCTGCTCTGTACCATTTAAGGATTAAGGACTAAGGATCCGAAAAAAATCCTTCGCGATTTCAAGCGATTTTGGCACAGACCCCGAAGTGCCGGAAATAGAAATAGAGAGCTAACGGAAAGGAATACGAACTATTAATGTTAGAAATTAAGCTCGTACTTATGCTAGAAGAGGTGCTAATCAGGCGCATATGCCTTCTGAAAATCTGAGTGTTAACGTTAAATGGCAATGGCAATGTCTAGTCTAGTCTAGTTAATACTCTCCCAAAAACAAAGAAAGACAAGTACACAGCAGTCACAGAGGCACATAAAGAATGCACTTGAGCTGCAAATGCGCTAGCGAATTCGCTCCAGAAGGCCAA
>Ga0307931_1000804_pt1 | contig 20557 bp, 32 predicted proteins | sample OrgLakmetageno47_FD_201816 | JGI IMG/M metagenome (GOLD analysis project Ga0307931, IMG submission 201816) | Saline water microbial communities from Organic Lake, Antarctica - #47 | ecosystem: Environmental > Aquatic > Non-marine Saline and Alkaline > Saline | place: Antarctica: Organic Lake...
ACTAGTGAATTTTTTTATCCCTTATCCCTGATCCCTGCCCCCCCCCCTCTCGGGAGAAAAAAAGTTCGTTTTTGTTTGTCTTCAGCTTTTTCAGGCTTTTGCTGGCTACGCTACTACTCTTACAGATTCAACATGATTCAAACCATGCCGATTTTCTTGATGTTGTTGCTAGCAAGCATGCTTGCTCCCGGCGCGGCTTTCCTTCGCATTGGGAATGCTCTGTCTGGAAGCCAAATGATCAGCTCAAGGCTTCTTGCTTTGAAAACACACACGCCCTTACCCACACCCTTAGCTATGCCAACCGGGTTACCTCCTGGCCCATTTCTCGGCCTTGAAGGTGTCACGGACTTCTCGTATCTTGAGGCAGTGCTTAAAGCCAGAGTGTACGAAGTATGCATTGAGAGTCCTCTGACCCCAATGAGTCGACTCTCTGAGCGCATTGGGAACTCGTTGCTAGTGAAGCGTGAGGATATGCAGCCCGTCTTCAGTTTCAAGCTTCGGGGCGCTTATAACCTCATATCAAATCTCCCAAAGGTGTTGACCGCTGCATCATAAGCTTCTTTCTAGCCTGGTTTGATATATTCAAATTTTGAGTCGTATTCATATCCGATTCTTGAGACACAAATGAGGGCCCCTGATGATGCGCTTGTATCTGGGTTCTCAAAGACAAAACATTTTGCATTTGCTACCCCATCTTTCATCTCAGTCGGAGCTGGATAAAGGGGTTGTGACAGCCTCAGCCGGGAATCATGCTCAAGGCGTGGCGTTTAGCGCAAAGCACCTCGGTTGCAAGGCGACCATTGTTATGCCCATCGTCACTCCTGAGATCAAGGTCAGCGTTGACTTCAATTGCATGTATGCCCCCCTCCCTCCTCACCCCCCCCCCCCCCACACACACTAAACACCATGAATGCTACCACTAAACGCGAGCGCACATTATGCAGGTTTCTGCGGTGCGTCGCTTGGGTGCAGAGGTTATTCTGATTGGGGATACCTTCAACGAGGCGTCGGAGCATGCTTTGAAGCTGAGCCTTGAGAAAGGCAGCCCCTACATTCCGCCTTTTGACCATCCCCTCGTCATCGCCGGGCAGGGCACCATTGGTATGGAGATCTTGCGCCAGGTGAGCTCCTCTGTGGACCTGGCCGCGGTATTCGTGCCTGTGGGCGGAGGCGGCATCATTTCGGGCATTGGGGCGTATTTGAAGGTGATTCGGCCGGAAGTGCGGATCATCGGGGTGGAGCCCACGGGGGCCGACGCCATGTACAGATCCCTCCTCAAGGGGGAGCGAGTCACTTTGGACAAGGTCGACACTTTTGCCGACGGCGTCGCGGTAAAGTTTACATTTAAGAAGTACATGGCATAACACTGACTTTGTACTAGCACCCCTTCTTGTTACTACTGAAGTGCGATAGCTAAAACATTTGTGGTTTGATATGAATTTGGGCTCTTGAGGATAACATTTGCCCGTGCTTCTTGCATTTATTTCCCCCCCCCCTTACCCTCCAGGTGAAGACTGTGGGCAAGGAGACGTTCCGGCTGGCTCAATCGGTGATTGACGAGATCGTGCTGGTGACCAACGACGAGATCTGCGCCGCTGTTAAAGACATGTTTGAAGACACGCGCTCCATCACGGAGCCCTCGGGCGCGCTGGCCATTGCAGGAGCCAAACACTGGCTTCGAGCCACAGGCACCAAAGACCGCACAGTGGTGGCAGTGGTGAGTGGAGCCAACATGAACTTTGATCGGCTCAAATCAGTGGCGGAGAGCGCGGGAGTGGGGGACAAAGCAGAGGCGATGCTGGCGACCTTCATTCCCGAGGAGAAGGGCAGCTTTCGGAAGTTCATCAATACTCTGGGGGACGCAGGCTTGGCACGAAATGTTAAAAGCCGCGCCATCACCGAATTCAAGTACGTTGTTTGTTAGCATTGCACGGTTATTTGGAGAGAATACCGTAAATTGAGATGCCCCTACGGCCAAGGGAGCAGGCAACACTCAACTGTGGGCGCTTGTGTTTCTCAGCTCAACCTCTTTGATTCGACACCCTCTTCTGCCCCTTGTTCTTCCTCAGGTACCGCTTCAACGCGAAGGGTCAATCTGCGAACCGCGCCACGGTCTTTTACAGCGTCAACACGGCTTCGTTAGAGGACTCGGCTGAGCTGGTGTCGCAACTCAACGAGGCCGGGCTAGAGACGGTGGATTTGAGCGCCAACGATCTGAGCAAAGATCACGTGCGGTTCCTGGCAGGCGGCAGCGCGGAGGTCGAGCACGAGGCCATCTACCGCCTCGAGTTCCCGGAGCGAGCTGGAGCGCTGCGGAAGTTCTTAAATGCTCTTGAGGACCGATTCGACATCTCACTCTTCCACTACAAGAGGTAATTGTGCCAGGCTCTTTTTCCTTTCAGAGTAATTATCGCTGAGAAGTTTTCGATTGTTTGTGACTTCGTGAGTTTTAAATTGAAAGCAGTATTCAGGTACGCTCTATTTAATATGCACACGTGTTGCTCTTTTTTTCATTGGCCTATTTGAACAGCCGCGGCACCCTCTCGGGTTTAGTGTTGCTTGGGATTCAGCTGCCCTCGGAGGAAGATCGGGTGCTGTTTGAAGGGATTGTGAGCGGCCTCGAGTGGGGCTTGAGCTGCGAGACCGACAACGTTGCCGTGAAGCTCTTCCTCTAAGAAGGATGAACCCTTTGAATCAATACTTTGTAACATATGCGTTTCATGTCTGGACCTGAACACTTCTTATTTGCTCAAGTTTTGTTTATACCTCTCCACGCCAAAGAAATATCGCCTGGTGAAATTCCAAGAGTTATAAAGGCATTCATAATACATTAATACCTGTGTATTTCTGACGGATGAAATGAATATCGCATTGGCCTTGTATATGGAACTGGTTTAGACATAGGTCTTAGTTCAAAATCTTTAGCCTCGTAGCTCGTGTAGTGTGGTGGTGTATGTGGTGCGAAGAAATAGTACTTCAGTTCTATATCCGGAAATAAAAACCTCCATGTGGGAATGGGAATAGCGCATATTGGGGCTTCGCCCTATATCATAACGAAAAATGGATTGTCCAGCTAGATATAGGCAGGAGTTAGGAGTTATAAATTATTCTTAGCCCTAACCCAGGAGTAGGAGTAAAGTTGAAGCCTTAAAATTTGACTTAAGGCATAAGAATTACCTCGCCCCGTCAATAAACTGCAATTGTAGGTGATAATGGAACAGTTAAACGAATTGCCCAGATCCTCATGAAACAGAAGTTCCGCCCTCCTCATCAGAGGAATCCAGGGCTGCTGCTCGGCTTGCGATTTCGCCCTCGAGGTCAAATGCATCGATGTCAAATTGGTCTTCTGTCTCGCCGGTGAAGTCGCTGACTTCCATGGGCGCTCTCAACAACTCACCTCTCTCAGCTGCTGCCTCCTTCCTTTCTTCGTAATCCTCCTGCATGGCAGCCACTGCAGCCGCTTTGGCCAGCGCTACTTCGGCTTCTTGCACTACTCCTCCCTGCGGTTGCACCCTCTCTGCAGACCCGTTTAGCCCCCCTGTAGCGAAGAACTGATCTAAGATGACGCACGCGCTTTCATCGTCGAGCTGGCCACTATAGGCGCCGCGCTTTTTCACGTTTTGAAGGTTTACCGCCGCTGAAGCATTACAGCAGAGCATTTCAAAGGGGTTAAAAGCTGAAGTTGTCGCGGGAACCGTGTTCATTCCCAAATAATAATACACCTCGAAGAAATTATTCGAATTCACCTTGTTTGGAGCTGAAGCGTTCATCAACGAGAACTACAGGCGGTACACCAAGCTTGGCCGAGCTAAACGCTTGGTCTATGACCGAAGCAAGGAGCACGGCGAAAGTGCGCGTCAGTAAAGCTTGCGACGTTTCCACTCCATCCTTGTTGAGAGGCAGCCCCATCACCACTACCGACGCGACCTGCTCACGTGCCACGATAGCCAACTGCCTTGCCGCCAAGAGATCATTACCCGGATGTTCAATAGCACTCAGCCTACGGGCCGCCCACCCTGCCATGGTCGCTGTGCCAATGCGTGTTGTGCCATAATCCACGCCAAGTGCCACTGTTCCTTCCTTCAACTGAATTTCAGAATAAATTGTAGGCTTGAGTGAGATACATCTATAATAGAGCCGTATCATAAGAGTGCATGTACGCAGACAGTCTTTTCTAGCTACGAAATGAAACACTGTTGTGACCTTTGATCTTGCTCTCAGAATATTGCACCTTGCTTGTTGAGGACTGCGAAACCTTCAACGAATCGAGGCCAGAAAGGCCCCAGCTACCGCGCAACCGCAATAAAGAAGAACTTGAACGTAACAATCGACCCTGAAATCCTTCACTCAAACCAACAATACTCAGGAAGACGAATAAAATCGCTCGGCGAGGAGGCGTAAGCATTGAACTAACTTTGAATTGCTATTTTTTACACTGGTTCTCTGGCTGCGTGGTTGGGATCAGGTTTTCAGCACAAGAGCTGCTAGTCTACACTTATAAAATCAAATGAAACTCGCACAAGAATTTATGCATTGAGGCGTAACGTAGATTCGGGAGTAGCAATAAACGCATTATGCAAGCCTCTATCTGAAGCTTCATTGAAATATGGAGCCCATCGCATCTTCGACACTTTCTTGATGTAGAAACCAAAGGTACCCTTGTAGAAACCCTCGCCTTGACACACAGTACTTTCGACATTTTCAACCGAATTTCTGTGCAACGGCTCTCTTGGACATCGTTTGGGGTGTGCTGTGAGCTGTGAGTGCTGTGCCATCAGGAGCGCCGAGGAGCACCGCGTGAAACTGCGCGCACATGCGCGGAAAAGGGATGTACGGCATGCGCTCCGTGCTATTACTGCTTATCTTAAGTCTAAGTGGCACTTATGGTAGTGGCGATGCTCCGTTGCCTGTGGAGGACATCGATTCGGTACTTGTTGCTTTCACCATACTCTCTGTTGCCCCCCTCTGCCGCCCGGATACGGCCAGTACTTTTGTTCCTGCACCAAGTTCGTTATAAATATGGAAATTGTCAATCAGGAGCCTTATAATCACGCGTAACTCTCTCTGAGCGGATGTTTGTTTAGGTTCAGTTTTTACCTCAATATTTTTGTGCCCTCACTTCCCCTGCTTTTCTCCACCCTCGAACAGTCCACGATTACGTTGCCGCCATCACCCTTTCCTTCAACGTGGCATCCGAGCGAAGCGCCATCACCCTTTCCTTCAACGTGGCATCCGAGCGAAGCGCCAACGCCTTTCCCTTCGACGTGGCATCCATCACCGCTGCCTACTATTCGGCCCTCGATTGCGCCCACGGTCGGCCCCACGCCTTACCCCTCTGGCGCGCCGACTGCCACTCCCAGCAGCGCACCTACCGACACCCCCACTGTAGCGCCCACCCACGAGCCGTCAAAGAAACCAACGGAGCGCCCCTCGATGCTGCCGTCCGTGAGGCCCACAGTCAATCCAACTGAAAAGCCTACGCATGAGCCTACGGTGCTCCCTTCCCCCGTGCCCACCACCGGACCTACTCCTTACCCGTCGCAAGTGCCAACTCCAGCGCCTACTGAGGCACCTACTGTAGGACCCACGCCGTTTCCATCGACGACGCCCACTCAGATGCCTACGCAGAAGCCATCGATAGCGCCTTCTGGGGCTCCGTCGCCTTTCCCATCTACCTGGCACCCGTCGCCTGTGCCCTCTTTGTCGCCCACTCATTCGCCCACCCATCTCCCTACCACCTGGAGTCCTACTGAGGCACCCACGCCAGAGCCCTCGAGCATGCCCTCGGAACGGCCGACGCAAACGCCCACGAAGTCTCCCACGCCTTCGCCTTCTTTTAAGCCTACAGGCGCCCCCACATACACCCCCACAATTGCCCCAACGGTAGGACCCACGCCGTTCCCCTCGCAAACACCTTCGAGTGTACCCATCCCAGCGCCTTCGAAGCTACCCATTCCAGCGCCCTCGCAGTACCCTACCGGTGCTCCATCTCCTTTCCCTTCTACCTGGCACCCGTCGCCTGCGCCAAGTGCTTTGCCTTTGCCTGCGCCCACATCTCGACCTACACACGCGCCTTCCGAAATCCCCTCGCCAGCGCCTACCATCGGCCCCACTCCTTTCCCGTCGCCAGTGCCTTCGGAGCTTCCCACGCCAGCGCCGACCGTTGGGCCGACGCCGTATCCTTCGCAGTTGCCGACTACGGCGCCAACACGACTGCCTACGGGTTCTCCCACCAAACAGCCAACCGAAGTGCCTACCCCAGGCCCAACCCATAGTCCCACCCATCTGCCTACTCCGGAGCCTACGAGAGTGCCCACCGGTGCGCCTTCTCCTCTGCCGTCGACTGCAGAGCCCTCGCAGGAGCCGACTCATTCCCCCACGCAGCTGCCGACATCTTCGCCCTCCCCGGAGCCTACCTACAAGCCTAGCTACGCGCCTACGGAGACTCCCTCGCCAGCCCCGACCGAGCAACCGACCCACGCCCCCAGCGCCAGTCCTACTACGCTGCCATCGCCCGTGCCCACACATTCGCCCTCGCACGAGCCTACGGGAAAACCTACGGAGTTGCCAACCTCGTTGCCAACGTCCATTCCTACGCCAGCGCCCACGGTCGGTCCCACGCCTTTTCCATCGTCTGTGCCGACTCCGCCTCCCTCGCAGTTGCCGACTCCCGTACCTACCATTGGACCTACTCCATTTCCCTCGCAAGTTCCCACTGAGAGCCCAACGGAGTTGCCTTCGTCGAAACCTACCCGCAAGCCCACTTCTTCACCAACCATGGCACCTACCGAGGGACCTACACCGTTCCCATCGCAAGTGCCAACCCCGCTGCCCACTCTCAAGCCTTCACCAGCGCCCACGCTCTCGCCATCTCATGACCCCACAGCGCTCCCCACTCCTGTGCCCACCACCGGTCCAACGCCTTACCCGTCGCAAGTGCCGACGCCGGACCCTACGCACTTACCCACTGTGGTGCCCACGCCAGCCCCTTCTCTGCTGCCGGTGCCTGCCCCGAGCCCCAGACCGACCAGCCAGCCTACGAAGACCCCAACGCCTGAACCTACCCACGGTCCCACCATGAAGCCGACCTCAGGACCTTCCGGTGCTCCATCGCCTTTTCCTTCGACCTGGCACCCTTCGCCACTGCCTTCTCGGCAACCAACGCCACTGCCCACCACCTCGACCTTGGTCACCACAACTGTCACTCTGGGTGTGAAGGCTGCCAACAAGGAGAACGTCACGGCAGCGGTCATCTTCAAGGCGGTGTCGGAGGCGATCAAGGACATCAACACCACCGACTTGTTCAATTTCGTTGTGTCGAACGGGAAGGCTGCCGACAATGGCAGCGTGACTGCTGACGTGTCGTTTGATGTGCGCAAGGATTTGGAGGACACGGACTATTCGACAGCTGCCGAGCTCGAGGATCACATATACAGTGAGATTGAGACCGCTATTGAAAACGGCGACTTGACTTTGGACTTGACGAGCGCAGCAGGTGCCGCGGAGCAAGCAGATGACGTCACTGTAGAGCTGAAGCGCGACTACCCCACGCTCAAGCCGACTCCTTTGCCCACTTCTAGGCCCTCGCACAAGCCCACGCCTGCGCCGTCGAAAGCGCCTTTTCCAGCGCCCTCATCTTTGCCTACCCCAGTACCCACGCATGCACCCACACATGTGCCAACGCCGCAGCCCTCACAGCCCCCCACGCCAGCGCCTACTGTAGGCCCCACCCCCTTTCCGTCTCAGCTTCCAACCGTCGTACCAAGCCCTGCTCCTACTCACGCTCCCACAAGTAAGCCGACCTCTGGACCTTCGGGTGCTCCATCGCCTTTCCCTTCTACCTGGCACCCGTCGCCTGCACCTACCCTGCAGCCGATCCCAGTGCCAACTAGCGAGCCCACGCACGTGCCTACCAAGGTGCCATCGCCACTGCCGTCGCCAGCACCTACCATTGGGCCTTCTCCATACCCATCGCAAGTGCCTACCCCACTGCCCACTCACAAGCCTTCACTCTTGCCTACGGTCCAACCTTCGAAGCCACCGACGCCGCAACCGTCTCTGACCCCCACGATCGGACCCACGCCATTCCCATCGCAAGTGCCAAGCCCGCTGCCCACTCATAGGCCAACGTCGGAGCCGACACCTACGGAGGCCCCTTCGCCATTTCCTTCTACCTGGCACCCTTCGCCTGTGCCTACTGCCATCCCCTTCCCTGTACCTTCCTCAGAGCCTACTCGAACCCCCACACCAGTGCCGTCACCTGCGCCTACCATCGGCCCCACTCCTTTCCCATCGGAAGCACCTTCAGGGCTGCCTACTCATCCTCCTTCACCAATTCCATCCTCAGCGCCTACTTACACGCCTTCGCAAGCACCGTCGCCCCTTCCGTCAACTTGGGTGCCAACACCGCTGCCCACCAACGCCCCATCTGCCGAACCAACACCCGCGCCTACGCAAGAGCCTACCCTAGCACCGACGTCGCTTCCTACGCCAGCGCCCACGGTCGGCCCCACGCCTTTCCCATCCGTAACTCCATCGTCACCGCCCTCGCAGTCGCCGACTCAAAAGCCAACGGCAGCTCCTTCCGGTGCTCCATCGCCTTTTCCTTCGACCTGGCACCCGTCGATTGCACCTACGCACTTGCCAACGCCACTGCCCACCACCTCGACCTTGGTCACCACTACTGTCACTCTCGGTGTGAAGGCTGCCAACAAGGAGAACGTCACGGCAGCGGTCATCTTCAAGGCGGTGTCGGAGGCGATCAAGGACATCAACACCACCGACTTGTTCAATTTCGTCGTGTCGAACGGGAAGACCGCCGACGATGGCAGCGTGACTGCTGACGTGTCGTTTGACGTGCGCAAGGATTTGGAGGACACGGACTATTCGACAGCTGCGGAGCTCGAAGATCACATCTACAGTGAGTTCGAGACTACAATCGAGAATAACGACTTGACTTTGGACTTGACGAGCGCAGCAGGTGCCGCGGAGCAAGCAGATGACGTCACTGTAGAGCTGAAGCGCGACTACCCCACGCTCATGCCGACTCCTGTGCCCACCATCGGGCCTACGCCGTTCCCATCTCAGAACCCCAGCATTGCGCCCACTCCAGAGCCAACTGCTATGCCCTTTCCAGTGCCAACGTCTCAACCAACGATCTTGCCATCCCCGCTGCCTACAGCCAAACCTACACACAAGCCCACGCCGTTGCCCACTGTGCAGCCCTCGATTGAACCCACGCACTTGCCCACCTACCTGCCTACGCCATTGCCGACTAATCGACCTACGCCAGTGCCCTCACCAGTGCCGTCTCCAGTGCCCACTCCTCAGCCTTCTCACTCCCCTACTTCGCTCCCGAGTCTTACCCCCACTATTGGCCCCACTCCTTTCCCATCGGAAGCACCTTCAGGACTGCCATCGCATCCTCCTTCGCCTATCCCTTCGTCGATGCCTACTCACAGGCCAACTGCTGCGCCTTCGCTGACACCTACGATCGGGCCTACTCCATTCCCGTCGCAAACACCTTCGAGTGTACCCATCCCTGCGCCTACAAAGCTACCCATTCCAGCGCCCTCGCAATACCCTACCGGAGCTCCATCTCCTTTCCCTTCTACCTGGCACCCGTCGCCTGCGCCAAGTGCTTTGCCTTTGCCTGCGCCCACTTCTCGTCCATCGCTGCCACCAACACCACTCCCCAGCCTTACACCTACCATTGGCCCTACCCCATTCCCATCGTCAGTGCCCACCAACCTCCCTACGCAAAAGCCGACCTCCTACCCTACCTCAAAACCCACGCACTCCCCCTCGCATGTGCCAAGCTCCGTGCCGACCAAGGTCCCTTCCTCCGAGCCTACGCTAGCACCTACCACTGGTCCTACGCCCTTCCCGTCGCCTGTGCCTACCGATCTCCCGACGCCAGCGCCTTCTCCTCGGCCCTCTCACGTGCCCACCTCTCTTCCTACGCCCAAGCCATCACGCCGTCCTACGCACGCGCCTACCAAAGTGCCTGTTCCAGGCCCCACTTCTCAGCCTACGCCTGTGCCTACTACGCCAGAGCCCTCTACTGTGCCCACTCCATTGCCGTCATCTGAGCCTACGCACGTGCCTACCGATGTGCCGACCCACTTGCCAACCGGCCGGCCTACGCATAGCCCAAGTGAAAAGCCTACCTCCTTGCCGACGATTGCGCCCACGCCTTTGCCGTCCGAGGCGCCCTCGCCTTTCCCTTCGACATGGCACCCTTCACCGCTGCCCACGGAGGCGCCATCGGCCGGACCCATGCACGAGCCGTCGTCAGCGCCTGTGCCGCTGCCTACTGCTGCCCCGACAGGGTTACCCACCTCGATGCCTTCTCACAGGCCAACTGCTACGCCTTCGCTGACACCTACCGTGGGGCCTACACCTTTCCCCTCGCAAGTGCCTTCGCCCCATCCTACCTCGAGGCCAACTCTCTCACCTTCCGAGGCCCCTTCGCCATTCCCATCTACATGGCACCCGTCGCTGACCCCGAGCCTTTTGCCCACCGGTAGCCCAACCACATCCACCCTGGTGACCACTGCGGTGTCCCTCAAGCTGCGCACTGCCAATGACGAAGACATCACCGAGGACACCTGTTACTCCGCGGTAGCTAGCGCTGTGTCAGGCGTAAGCACCAGCGACTTCTACAACTACGCCAAGACCTCCTTCAAGAGCCTGGGAAGCGGCATGGTGAGCGCCAACGTGACCTTCGACATTCGGAAGGACTTGGCCGACTCGGACTACGACACCGCCGCTGCTCTTCGGAAAGGCATCGGGACGAAGCTCACTGAAGCAGTGGACTCCGGCGAGCTCAAGACCGCTTTGGACTCCGCTTGCGACTGCGCGATGACCACGGAAGGCGCTCACACGTCACTGGCACGCGACAACTACCCTACTTTGATGCCGACGCGTGTGCCTACTCGGTACCCCACTCACTTGCCCACAGTAAGGCCGTCGCAGAAGCCCTCTAGCCTCCCAACTGCTGAGCCCACGATGCTTCCATCTGGCTCTCCGTCACAAGAGCCGAGCCCATCGCCTACGGAGATTCCAACGAGTGCGCCTACCGAGGCACCGGTGCCAGCACCTTCAGGACGTCCGTCGCCTTTTCCTTCGGCTGCTCCCTCGGAACTCCCCACAGCAGAGCCTACCCATGCACCAACCCAGAGGCCCACACAAACGCCCACGCCTTTGCCTACCGCCACACCTTCTCGCTTGCCCTCATCGCTCCCCTCGCCAGCGCCTACTATTGGGCCTACTCCATTCCCATCCCAGCTCCCAACCGCGGCGCCTACCAAACCCCCCACACCTCTGCCCTCAGGCAAGCCTACTCAACGACCTACGGAGTTGCCTACACCAGTGCCTACCACCGGCCCTACCCCTTTCCCGTCGCAAGTGCCTATTCCTTTGCCATCCGCGGCCCCGAGCGCCTTGCCCACAGTGGCCCCCACTCCTCAACCGACCACCTGGGAGCCTTCGCCAGTGCCCACGATAGTGCCAACGCCCAAACCTACCGGAGTGCCTACGATGATGCCTACTCTTGTGCCCACTTCTTTGCCTACCCTCCCACCGTCGCACTCACCCACTGCGGTGCCAGTACCAGCGCCTTCCGAACTGCCCACTATTCGCCCTACAGGGCTGCCTACTTTGCCTCCATCGTTTGCGCCCTCAGGCTCACCGTCTCAGGAGCCCTCTCACTTACCCACCGCCTACCCCACCGGAGCCCCCACTCAAACCCCAAGCAGTGATCCTTCTGCCGCCCCTACACCAGTGCCTTCGCCGCTGCCATCGACTGCTCCCACTTCACTGCCCGTGCCTTTGCCCACACAGCAACCCACGCCATTGCCCACTCATGTGCCTGCACCTGAGCCCACGCCGGAGCCCACCTCACTGCCTACGCACGCGCCCACGCCGCTGCCCTCGTCGGCCCCCACCCACGCACCTACCGCTCTGCCTTCCGGCGCACCCACCGCTGAACCTTCCTTGGTGCCTACCACTGGTCCGACCCCTTTCCCGTCGCATGTGCCTTCCTTGCCACCGTCGCATGCGCCATCAGCGGTGCCTACGGTATACCCCTCGTCATGGCCGTCAGTGCCACCGAGTCCTGCGCCTTCCGAGCCGCCTTCACACTTGCCGACCTACACGCCTACCCCACCGCCTTCCAACAGCTACTCCCCTTCAGCTACTCCTTCGGCTGAGCCGACGGCTCCTTCGCCTCAGCCCACCACTTACTGCACGCGCATGTGCGACTATTCCTTGCAAGGCCTTGAGTCTCAGGTTGTGGAGATCACCACTCGTTTGACGGAAGAAGTCAATGAAACTGCGTCCGAAGTCGAGCTGGAGGCTGAGATCATCGCGCTGCAACATTTCGAGACCTTGTCAGTTCACGTCAGTGAGAAGGCAGACCAACTCTTGCAGCCGACCGCCTCAGTATTAGCTTCCTACGACGAGATGCTTGCATCCCTGTTGCCTGACGTCAGTGAGTACCTCAAACTGGCGTCGTCTTCAAGTGACTTGGCCTCCGCCGCAGGATCGGCAGCAGCAGCTCACTCGAGGAGTGCAGCGCGGCGAATTGCTACTGACCTCAGCCAGTCTGATGCCTCTTCATCCGGCGATCACTGGCAGTCAAGGAGTAGCTCGCCTCCAGTCGGGGCGTCCCCCACCACTGCAGCCTTAGTGGTGTTAGGCGCGCTGTTTGCTGGCGTGGCGTTCGCCGGGGGTGCTGGTCCTTCAAACTATAAGGCAGACGGAGCCAGGCGGCGGGCCGAGTATGAAGCGCTGCTGTGAGAAGCCGCTCTGTATAAAAAGAGATAAAGCAAAAAGCGCACGACTAAGCTCGTGCATATGAGAGACAAGCAACTACAGAGAGAAATCGGAGCAGAGGAATTACGGAGGACTTCCCATCAACGAGGGCCTTCCTTCTTGTGCGTGCTCCAAGCCCCCTTATTCTAATTCGAAATAAAAGCCAAAACCAAGACTATACTTGTAGCACAGAAGAAACACAAAAAACACGAGAGTATCTGGGGCGCTGGGGCGTGGCTTTATATTTATAAATATCAGGGCAAGTCTAGTCTAGTCTAGTTAATACTCCCCAAAATACAAAGAAACACCTCTGTGGCAAATAGCAATAGCAACAGAAAAATGCAACCCTCAGTCCCTCAGAACAAGTCTGACTGGGCTGAGTGTCCTTTTGCGTAATGCAATTGTAATCATTTTCTCTCGAGGTGCCCCTCAGCCGTCAGGCATCAGGAGGTTTGGGAATGGAGTGAGTAAGCTGCCTCCACTTCGACCTGTCGTTGGCAATTGCGATCCACTCATCGAAATCCTTCGAAATGCCCTTACTTTTGAGCTTTTGAGCGCGTTCTCCAACGTCCTGCCCCAAGTCATCTGTGGAGAACCAATCGGTCGGGAATGCGATACCCAACCATTCAGTAACTGCCGTGGCGCCCGGCTCATGGGCATACGTGCGACGTGGCCAGCCCAACGAAGAATCCGATTATGAAAGTAACTGTCGATGTCAAGGATGCCCAAGCGTCGGAAAAGACAAGGGGGCAAGGAAAACATTTATACCTATACTATACTCTATACTTCATGATAAGAAGTAGAAATTAAAGACCGAGGCCAAAGGCCAAAAGTAGCGTGCTGCGCGGGGAATGGGAATGGCCAGGGAAGTCCGGGGTATACTACATACTACGCAGTTCGAGTTCGAGCCGACCGCAAATTTCAATTGCGACGCCACGATTAAGAGGAATATAAATTGAATTCAAGGAGAAGAGATAAGCCGCATTTATTTTAGTGGCCCTGCTGATGCTGACTCCGAAATTGCGCACTTTTTCTTTCCATTTGCACCTAACACATTTTCCACCTGCTTCTGCGGAACCAAGTTCGAATCTTGAAGGCAACAAAGAAAGAGTATGGTGGTAGGACAATGCCATAACCTTTCATGAAGCACATTCGCCTCTGGTCCTTCTTGTCGCCGCGGTATCTGGGGTATAAAGAGAAAGTAAATTGATGATGGAGCGCACGTGTTGTTGGTATCTGCTTGTCTGTACTTTTGTTTGATTTTTTCGTTCATTTTTGTTGTTGTACTCGATGGTATGAATCGCTTGGCCGAGATGGGTCGCCACGTCAATTGAGATGCACCTAGCGGGAACAGATTGGCACCTGCTTTCAAGCAAGTACGCCACGCTGCAACCCCATAGAACACCTAGATGGCGCTTTGGAATAACCTGGCACAAAGGAGAGGAGTCACAACGTTTACGCATTCTGTAAGCTCGCTGCCACCACTGCAGCCGCATCCGGGCACTTGGCCATGTACACCTGCGGGTCCAAGTACTCCACCGTGATGGTGCGCCCCGCAAACCACCGCCCGTTGAGGTGCGCCGCAGCTCCGGCAGCGCTGGCCAAGGTGCCGAAGCACAGGTACACGAGCCCACCTGGTTCCTTGGGCTCTACGTAGCAGTGCTTCACCTCCCCGAACCGGCTGCACTCCTCGGTGGTGTCCTCCGTGATGTCCACGTCCCACTCCGGCTCCGTCTCGGTCGCCGGGTCGAACATGTTCCGAATCAGAACCGTGATGGAGGGGGAGCCAATCACGGCGCGCACAGGCGGCACAGCAGGTGCAGGTGCCGGTACAGCTGCTGCTGCTCCAGGTGCGGCCGCGGGCTGAATCCCACCTTGAGTCATCCATGCCGGTAAGTTGGACTGACCGCGGCCCATTGGCGCCATAGGTGGTGGAGGTGCAACTCCTTGTAAGCCCTGAGGGAAGCCCATGCCCGGCATAATGCCCTGAGGAGGCATGCCCATCCCAGGGTTGCAGTGTTGGAGGCCCATGGGAGGTGGCATTCCTGGAAGCGGGGTGGCTGCTGCGCCACCGCCCAAGCGCTGCATGAGAGCGAGCCGCCCTGCTGCGTCAAGAGAGCCGCCATTGTTGCCCTGGTCCATGTTCCAAGCCCCTTGCTGCGGAATCGCGGGGGCTGTGGGCTCGCTGTAATACATGACCTGAAGTGCCGACCCCATGAGCTCTAAGCCCTCGCCCTGGATTTTGCCCAGAGCGACTGCCGCGTCTTCTTCCTGCTCGAACTTAACTATGCCTGCCCCCAAGCTAGCTCCAGTCACTGGATCTTTGTTCAACGTCACCTTCAAGATTCTCCCAAAAGCACCAAGCACAGTGACCAAGTCATCTTCACCGAGCGAAGGGTGCAAATTCGAGACGAAAAGTCTGTCTTTGCGAGCCGTCTCCGCCGCCGCGGCCGCTATAGTCGTTTCTTGCTTCTTGAGAAAATTCTTTTCAGCTTCAGAGGCTTTGATCAAGATGGGGAACTTTTGGAAGTCTGGCACAGCGTTGTGGAGCATGAGAACAAGGGGAATCGAGTCGAGTTCCTTCATCTCCACGTAGCAGAAGCCCTTATGCCGGTTGGTGTACTTGTCACGAATCATGATAACCTGCTTCACCTTACCCACCTGTATCAACAACACAAGACAAAGGCTGTTCGTTGAGACAAAACGTGATTTGTTGAGGAAGCATGTAAATAACATAAGAAACGATAACGATAACGGCACAGAAATGCGAATATATTTACGTCTAGAGTAGCACCTTCTCAAAAAAATTGCGGACAGCCCGTTCGTCAGCTTTCATGACGAGCTGGCTCACGAATACCGTGCGCTGATCTTTGGTCAAATCATCAATCTCACGGTCCGCGGCGGAGACCTCAGGGGACGGTGACCGCTGCTTGACCTCCCGCTCCCGCTCATGGCCACGCGAGCCGCCGTCGCGGTACCTATCACGACCTGGAGAGCGTCGCCGCTCCCTATCCCTATCACGAGAGCGGCTCCGGCTTCGGCTGCGGCGCTCTCGGCCGTGCCCTCCTGCAGAATACAGCATTCAAACAAATTACGAGGACGAGGATATATAAGGTTCGATACACCTCAAGGCAAAGGATAGAACTAACCGCGCCGATCATTGCGCCTGGAATCTGGCGACTTCCGCCTCTCTTTCTCCTTCGACCGGCTGCGGGCTTTGCGTTCTTCACGAGGAGGCGCAGCGTCCATGGTTTACAAAACTATTTGTGGTCCTCTCGTCCTCTCACCTCGCAGTGTGACGCGACGACGAGAACAAGCGATGACAGGTCACCGGTTGAGAGAGTTTTGAGAGAGTTGAGAGTTGAGAGAAATAACCTTTAGGTTTACGTACATTTCGTGTCAAATCGCCGACTCGCTTATTATTACACAAGCAAGCAAACGATGGTGCGCAAAGGCACGAAGCCAGCGGCCGCAGCACCGAAGCAGGCGGTTTCCGCCAAACAGGTGGCAAAAGCCCAATCTTCTAAGCAGGCTCCGAAGACTCAGCCTTCAAAAAAAATGGTTCAAGCACCAGCCAAAAAAGCTACGCCCGGAAAAAAAGGACAGCCAGCCACGGCAGATGAGGAGTCAGATGAGGAGTCAGACTCTGAAGAGTTCGACGAGGAAGGTGGCTCAGGAATGGAGGACGACGATGACGATGAGGAAGATGAGGAGGAAAACGACGATGAAGACGACGAGGAGGAAGATGAGAGTAACGAAGACGATGAGCCCAACCCGAAGCATCCTCACGCCATGCGAACAATGGATGAGTTTTTAGGCGGATCGGGGAGTGAAGAGGAGGAAGAAGAGTTACCCTTTGAGCGCGAGGCGCGCGAGCACGATGAGAGTGAAGCTGCAGTGTCGGCAGAGGCGGCGGCGGACTTTCGGGCCGAGGTGGACAACCAGCCCAAGTTCACTTTACCTGGCCGTAAGGAGCGCCGAGCTGCACTGCAACCGGCGCAGGGCAAGGCTGACACTAGCGAGGGCGAGGAAGAAGAGGGTGCATCCGACGATGAAGGAGACGAAGAGGAGGAGGGAGAAGAGGCAGGGGAGCTGGTGCCGCCTGCAGTGCTCAAGGAGCGCATTGGCGCTGTGGTAGAAGTGCTCTCTGACTTCAAAAACCGCCGGGAGGCTGGGCGCCCGAGAGCTGATTACATGGCTCAACTCGCACGGTAAAACATGCGTCAATATTGGGTACAAGCTTCAGAATGCTAAGCTTGATTGATGATTTACATTGACATTACTCTTCCTTCTGCTTTCATTATTCGTCTGTGCAGGGATTTGTGCGACTATTACGGGTACATTCGCGAGCTGAGCGACCACTTTTTGGAGATGCTGTCGCCTGCGGAGTGCGTGGAGTTCATGGAGGCGTCAGACCAGCAACGACCTCTCGTGATCCGCACCAACACGCTGAAGACGCGGCGCAAGGACCTAGCCCAGGCCCTCATCAAGCGCGGCGTTCACCTCGATCCCCTCGCTGCCTGGTCCAAAGTCGGCCTCAAAATCCTCGAATCACAGGTGAGCGCCACTTCCTGTTGAAGAATTCGGCTTCCATATTTTAAGCACTGTTCTTTCTTTTTCTCTTCCTTCCTGTGCTAGGTGCCTATTGGGGCTACTCCGGAGTACTTAGGAGGGCACTACATGATTCAGGCAGCTTCTAGCATGTGCCCAGTCATGGCCCTAGCCCCTTTACCCGGCGAGCGCGTCCTCGATATGGCAGCTGCTCCCGGCGGCAAGACCAGCTACATCGCACAGCTCATGAAAAACACGGGGTAAATATGATGTACAGAGAAGCTGCTCAAGCACACTGAGAGATACTCCACCTCCTTCCTCTTCATGCACCTTTTTTAAAACCTATCAAGTCAGTGTGGCACTTGTTGTCTTCACTGGCTTGATTGTTCCTCGGAGTTGCGCCTCCAGCTTTAATCCTATGCTGCGAGTGCGCACTCATCCGAGGCGGTGCTACACTCTACTGGGCATCACAATGCCTCGTGGCATTGGGGCCTAATCAGCCCCGGGCCGCGGTTGTCGCCAAGCTGCTTGACCTCGAGGCAAGGGCCATGCACAGCGATGTGCGGGGTCACCGCCAATGAACCACCAAAGTTGATAGGCGCAGCACACGTATTTCACTCACACTGGTGCATCTTTCTGTGCTGTCGACTCGTTTGTTGCCTTTTCTCAAGTGTTCTCTATCTCTCTATTTTTTTCAACCAGCACCATCATTGCGAACGATTTGAAGCGCGATCGCTTGCGGTCCACTGTGGCCAATTTCCACCGTTTGGGGGTGCAAAACGCGGTGGTGTGCCAGTACAACGGCAAGGAGTTCCCGAAAGTCATGTCGGGGTTTGACCGGGTGCTCCTAGACGCCCCCTGTAGCGGTTTAGGCGTGATTTCGAGGGACCAGTCGGTGAAGATCCAGCGCACCCTGAAGGACATCGAGCGCGTGAGTCACTTGCAGCGGGAGCTTCTGCTGGCTGCGATCGATTCCGTGAACCCGGCCTCCGCTACAGGGGGGATTGTGGTGTACTCGACCTGCTCGGTCTCCGTGGAAGAAAACGAGAAAGTGGTGGCCTATGCGCTGGCGAAGCGGTGTGTGAAGTTGGTGGACACGGGCTTGTCTCACGGCCGGCCGGGATTCACCCGCTTCCAGCAGCACCGCTTCCACCCCTCCGTAAGCTTAACGCGCCGCTTCTACCCCCACGTGCACAACATGGACGGCTTTTACGTCGCCAAGTTCCAAAAATACGACAACGGCGCCCCGCAGAGCGCTACTGCGCCCAAGTCCAAGGCGGAGATGGCGGCCGAGGCCGCTGACGCAGCGTTTGAGGCGGAAGAGGCAGCGGAGAATCCCAAGGCGGCGAAGAAAGCGCTGAAGAAAGCGGCGAGGGAGGCCAAGGAGGCTGCTGAGGCAGTTAACGCGCAAGTCGAAGAAATGGACAGCGACGAAGAAAATGAAGAAGATGAGGAAAGTGAAGAGGAGGAAGAGGAAGAAGAGGCCGATGAGCTGGAATCGGAGGAGTCTGCCTCAGAAGAAGAAGAAGAAAAAGTCAAAGAAGAGAAGCCACGGGCCAAGGGCAAGAAGGGAGCTCGCCCTGCACCTGCCCCAGCGCCACCAGCTACCAAGAAGCAAAAGAAGGAGTCTTCAGGTGCAGCTGAGGATGACGCAGCATCAACCGCCAGTGGGAAGCGCAAGCATGCCAAAGCAGCGGCCAAGCTGGCTCAAATGAAGGACGCTATGCGCTTCACGCCTCAGGCTGAGGTGCAGGCCGCAGGAGCTGAGGATGCTGGCGTGAAAGGGAAGAAAGGGGCGTGGCGAGGAGCAAGCACCACTGGTAGCAGCCCAGGAGGCGAAGGCACAAGGAAAAAGAAAGCCAAGTCGCCTAAAGCCGTCCAAAAGGCAGCGCACAAAGCGGCGAAGAGCAAAATGTACTAGTCAATTATTTGTCTAGTTGATGAGCTAGATCTACACATCTTTGCCTACTTGCCGAATAAGAGCTCAGCCTTAACAGACGGTTAAGAATTACGGAATTACGGAAGCTTCTATGTCATGTGAACCACCTGAATTACAAACCCCAAGATCCAAGATCCATATATATGCGCATTGATGCTCCTGAATCCTATATCAATGGGAATTGCGAGTAATTTAATGCAAAAGAGACTCGATGACCACTACAATTACAAACACATCGATATAATATCACCGCATTGCTACTTGAATAAAAAAACATTGGTTAGAAGCCAGAAGCGGCCTCAGAACAGCCGGGAAACGGGGAACTCGATAGAATATAGCCCTACTTCTGTATCGCAATGGTGGCGTATGGATTTCAGAATGAAATAGGCAAGGCACACAGCACACGGAGAGGGAGTTCGTTTACGAGCAGGCGCAGGTGTTGTGAGTCTGAGAAGTCTATGACGACGAGGGAACTATTTCGCGGTATGGCCTTTCGAGTCTCGTGCTTGTAGGCTCATCTTAAAAAAGGTTATTTGCTTTCTTGAGTTGCGCTTTTTGCCATACTGCTTTACTTTGCCACTCGCTCTTACTGCAACCCAAGAGCTCTACAAATTCGTGATCCGCCTGACGCACACGAAAGAAACAGGGAGAGAGGAGGCAGAATCCGTGTATTAGAAGTACGAGAAGTGATACGTATGCACAAATCCCATATTTTGCCACGTACCAGATATAGCTCCTTGTTGGCTGCATCCACTCCAGCAGGAGCTCCTTCCTGCAATTCCTTCAACGAGAAAAACGCTGGCGGCGGTGGAGGCGGTGTGTTTCCTGCGCTAGGGCCGCTGCCTGTAGGATTGGGTGTTCGAGCAGGCAAGGACGGAGCTGGCGGTGGCGCGGGCGTTCGAACAGGCAAAGGTGGCGTGGGCGCAGAAGCACGAGGGGGTATGGGTGGCGGCGCAGGTGGTGAAGGGGGTGCCACTCCAGGTGATGATGACGACGACGATGCCCCCCCATTATCAATCGTAGCGGTGGGTTTTGGCGGTGGCGCAGGCTGTTGATTGACGGTAGAAGCGGGTGCGGGTTTATAGGCCAATTCTTCAGCTTTTGGGGCTGGGGCAGCAGCAGCATCGGCCACAATGACGCGGTGCACCCCGTAACCGATGCTTTGCTTCTTTGCCTTGTAGCACACTCCGCACACACGCAAAAACTCGTCCTTGCTGATGTGCTCCAATCGAAGTTTCTCCATGCTGAGAC
>Ga0307931_1000805_pt1 | contig 20556 bp, 25 predicted proteins | sample OrgLakmetageno47_FD_201816 | JGI IMG/M metagenome (GOLD analysis project Ga0307931, IMG submission 201816) | Saline water microbial communities from Organic Lake, Antarctica - #47 | ecosystem: Environmental > Aquatic > Non-marine Saline and Alkaline > Saline | place: Antarctica: Organic Lake...
TCCTGCCCTCTACACACTATCCTCTTTACGATTTTGACTTGCGCGCAACGCACGCGCGTACACTTCTGCCCGCAGCATTGGCTTCTGTGTCATTTGGGTTTGTATTAGTTCGAGTTCGAGTTCGAACTCATCCGCCTCGAGCGATAAATTTAACGCCGCAACTGACAAAAATATACCTACTTCTTCTGCTTTCATAGAAATAAGTTCATTTGCAGTTGTGCGCAACACCACTGAAGAATTGGCGTAGCATGCTGCAGTTGCTAAGCCAGCAGCATCGGCTCTTAGCGCGGGGTCGGGCCTAAATCCTCTGCCACTCTGTTGCCCAGTTGAAGTGACGTCATCAAATTGGGCGCCAGCCAGTCCCACTTCTGTTTTCGAATGTCCGCTCCTGCGTCATCACTGAAATTTAGCAGCACCTGTATAATATGCGGTGTGTGCGTAGGCAGAGAGGGAAAGTGGAGACAGGATTAAGTGAGAAACCTTAGTCAAAAAGGAAAGATGGAATATCGAAATTAAATGATTCAATACACGAGTAGGCAAGATAAACTAGGACTGGAAACACGAATGACTCCAGAGAGATGCATCGTAAATATGAGCGCGTATATGCATGTGATTGCACAGCCGCTTACCGGCACAGGGCACGCAACTACACCCCTCGGAGCAATTCCAGCTCCTCCTCTCATGGGGGGCAACGGTGACTCCATTGCGCGAGACAAGAACGCATCGAGGCGGTGGGAGAGCGAGGCAATGGTTGCAGCAGTGGCAGATGAGGAAGACGCCAAAGGTCGCAGCACACGTGTACGCAACGCAGCCACCTTTATGTTTGGGTCGGAAACAAAGGAAGAAAGGCACCGTGAATGCACCGGTACGTGCACGGGAGCATCGAGATTGAATAAAATCAGTTGAGAGGCAGAGAGCAAGAAATCAAAGGGTGAGAAAATAGAACGCTTATATGACACGAGGCATGCACACTTCATTTAAGTTAATAAAAAAAAAAGGACAGCGCGCGTGATACATTACCTCTTTCTCAAACGCTTCTCCGTAAGAGCGCCACAGCGCACACGACGAGACGCGCAAGAAAGGCTCCAGCATCTTCTCAACCAAAGTCGGCACCTGCACGGAGGCTGCTGCGGAGGATATCTCTCTTTCCAGGACTGCCACGGCCTTTGTCAACCATCTCAACGCATTCGCTGTCCTGTTAGAGCTTCCTCCTCCTGCACTTGCTGCTGCTGCTCCCGAGTTCTGCACTGATGTATTAGGCTCCGGCACGACTGGAGTAGCTGCTGGCGTGCCAGGAGCAGGCAGAGGGGGCATCTGCGGCAGCCTTCCGCGTTGTTGGTTGATTTCACCGTGCAGTGCATCCAGCAGCATCGACGCAAGTGGTTCCATCAAACAAGCACTCAGCGCAGAGAGCTCTTTGTACGATTGCGCGTCCGTTCGCAAGCGTAAAGCTGTACTAGGAATAGAAGGTCGTAGGGGGGCTAACAAACACCCCTGGCTAGAGGTAGCGCTGCTGCTGCTGTTTTGGTCGGGGGAAAGGGCATCCGCAACGGCGCCCAGTGCAAGGGGCACTAAATTAGGACGAACCTGAAGGGTGCGCAAATGGAGAATACAAAGGTAAGTTGGCGAGTGTTATTTCAAACAAAGTCATCAACGCATGGGTGGGACTCAGCAATCAATGAACAGGCAGCATGTAACATGAAAAGACATCAAATTTTCACAATTTCAATGAAGAAGTCCCAAACTTACCGTGCCGCACTGCAAGAGCAAAAGCGCGTATTTCGCGAAGTCATCTGCGGACGCCAGCTTGAGGTCACCGACTTTACTCACCACCTGTGTGTATCAATAAACATCGATTAAGACGAAGACCGCGTTTACGGAGGGCCACTTTAAAAGCTCTTGACAAAAGATGCGTTTTCCACAAGACATTTGCAAGCTTCAGAGTTTTATCAAGAAGCAGAGCCCTAATGTATGAACTACTGCAGTGCATACAGCAGCTAGGAATTTGTAGAATAATTGCATGAAAACCACAGCTTAGATGCGCACCTCGTTGACGATGAAAAAGTCAAGGTGTTTGTCAACAGGCGGCGGCACCGGTGCCACAAGTGAGGCTGCTCTGGTGACGATGTCGACAGCAATGGTGCTGGGGTTGGTGTCGTTTTTGCGAGCATTCAATTTCACCTGTTGCCAGAGGAAGTGATAAAAACATTTCATAAAACAGTTTGACAAGAAACACGTTCATATACTTCAACTTCAAAAAAAATAAACATCCAAACGAAAAAGATGTGACAGTCAAGAAAGCCACACTCATTTCAGAATCCATCTACATGTGCCCCACCTTCCAAGTTCTCGACACTTTTTCCGCAGCGGTCTTGGCCGCTCGCCAGGCCTCCACAAACGGGTCTTTGGCCGCCTGTAGAGCCGCGGCAGCCTTGCGCTGTGCTTGAGCAGCTTGCCGTTGCTGCTGGGTTGCCGCTTGTTGTGCCGCTGCTTGCTGCGCCACGGCCTGGCCTTGCTTGCGCTTCTCTTCGGCCTCCGCTGCTTGCTTCTGCCGGGCTTCCTGCAGTTGCTGCTGTTCGCGTTTGTCTCCCTCGGCTTTCGCCCGAGCTGCAGCTTCGGCCGCAGCCTTCTCCTCTGCTTCTGCCTTTTGGCGCCGTGCTTCCTCCGCGGCTGCTTCAGCCTCCGAAATCTCACGCAGATGGACCTGTTCGGCACGTTGATAGAAATGTCATAAATTTAAAAAGTGTGTAACCCATCACCCGCAAAGAAAGGTAAGGTACACAAAGATGAAAAGAAAAGGATGAACGAACGATTGAAGAAGTAGTGTTCAAGAGGATATTATTCTTATAGTCGTCGCAATTGCAAACGACTACTGAAATGCCATGAGATTGACTCACTTCCTCTTCGACCGCTTCGCTTATCTTTTGTTGAGCCGCCCACGCCTCGGCTGCTGCTACAGCCTGCGGGCTCCGCACATGCATCGGCGATGACACTGAATGGCCATCGTTTCCGTTGCTGCCGACTCCTTCTCCTCCTTCCTCTTCGCCGCCCAAGCATTGCTCTTCGAACTCGATGAGTGCTGCTTTCAGTGACACTTCTTTATCCGGGGATATGACTGTGTTCGGTGCTAACGGTGACGATTGCGCCATTCCTGAAGGAGCTGCGCTTGATTGGCCTGGTGTTGGCGTTTGCATTTTGTTTGAATGAGGACCAGGCGAGGCACGGTGTACTACCGTCAAATTCGGGCTGAGCGCCACACTCGAGCGAGCAGAGGCAATAAGCTGTGCTGCCACTGTCTTTGGGTGCTGAGGCGATGCATAGGACCCCGGCAACGATGGAGATGGCTTCGATCTCATCGTGTCAGAGAAAGAAGGCGATTGAACGCGACCACTCGATTGGTATGGCGACGACGTTGAGGTAGGTGATTGAAGGGGCTGTTGAGGCTGTAAATACGAGAACCCATCGGAAGGGTGTTTCTCTTCTGAATGTTTCGCCTCTTGATTCTTTCGGCGATCACTTGGTGTAACCCGATCGTCTTTATCTTCGTCGTCATCTGAGGTGGTGCTGGCGCATTCATTGTCAGTGTGTGTTCTATCACTGTCGTCAACTACCTCGCCATCAACGGACACCACTTCATTGTCAACCTCGCCGCCTTCGCCACGGTAGCTAGGCTCGTTGTCATAATTTAAATTCGTATCCTTGTCAGCTGTGGGTGTTGTAGTTGCACGTGAAGGGCTTAACCCTGTACGATATGCGTCTTGTTGTTCCGGTGGTTTCACTTCGAAGTAAGGCTCTCGACGCACCGAACCGAATCGAGGTGACGTCGTTGCTGCCGCTTCTGCGATTGCAGCAGAGGGCTGCAATGATAGATCAGGCACATGCATGGTTCCTGGTGTAGATCGGCGACAACATAATTCATAGAAGTAATTTGCGAGGGTGATAACCAGAACTATGGCTGAGACGCCAAGAACAATGACAGCAGCCGAAGATGCGGCGAGGATCAAAGTAATCTTGAGCGAGTCGTTCGGCATACGACTACAAGACATTTGGCTGATTGCAGGCTGCTCCATAAGGTACTGACGAAAATGAACACAGATCCTCTCACCCTGCGCAACACGAATACGAGGAAATAGGAGAGAAGGAAAATAAATCAATACGTCAAGCACCAAGGTTGATTCAAATATAAAGTTCGAGGTCGCGGCATGATTAGCTCATTGATGATATTAGCCAAGCTAAATGACATTTCACGTGAAACCAAACTTGTGTTGCCATGCCTGTGCACTCACCAACAATCCTAGAGGTTTGAAGCTGGTGCCTAGATGCATCCACCATGCTACCAAAACCATGAACATTGATATTAATGCTAGCATGCTCTGAGTTCTGCTGACCAACCGCAAACCACATACACGCAGTGTTCGCTGCAGCTCTCGACCGAAGGCAGTACCAAACGAAACTTTTCGCGACTCGGCTGCCTCAGTAATATCTGGTCCTCGAAAATTAGCCTCTGATCTCGCGGCATCGCTACGCTTCGCTAGTATACGGTCACGATGATCTTCTTGTTTGCGTTCGTCCTCCATGCGCTGCCGCCATGGCGACAAAGGTTGTTGGGAAGCCATTTTTTTGTTTCGATTCAACTCGGACAACGATGAGAATGTACCGTTTGTTTACGAGAGTGTGCTGTCACCAGAGAAACGACGAAGAAACGAAGTCAGAAGTCGGTTCAGAAGATGGGTACAGACGGCTCGAACGTTGCCCCGCGATGAATAGTAGCCCAGCCGTCACTCGATTTGCTACGAAGCAAAAGCAACGCAATGCAGGTGCGAAATATATTGCAAAACTATTGATCTTATCGGTGAACTCACCATTCCTAGCGGACAGTTATGCCCGAAAAAATGTCAACCGTCAAGCATTCGACTATCTCGAACAACGGACCGAAGCAGAAGTGTCCCGCTAAGTAGCACTACTACCTCGTTAAAGTAATTTGTTCTATTATCACATATGAAGTAGATGGGAGCTTTGGATGGTGCCCTCGTTCGTTTGTGCTAGATCCCTTGGCCCGAACCTTAACTGCCGACGGCAACGGCAGCAGCAACTCGAGGCCAAGAACCTACTCCCTTGCGCGTGCTTCTGAAGCCCGGCATTGGCGCGGAGTTCATGGAACCTCAAATTGTGCGAGTATTGAAGGCAGCACCTCATTGGCGGCAGGAGTTGCCTCAGATGGTAGGTGTGGTCCTTTGGGTGGCATTGACATCGCATGGGTCTCAGGTCAAGTGTGGTCTCTGATGTTACACGATGACCGCGATGCGAGCGCTGAGGTATCGACTAGAATGCAATCCACGGGTGCAATGAAGAATGTATGCATTAAGAGTATTGAATATCAGGGCTGGAGCGATGAGTGGGAGAAATTACCGACGACTCACAACTCACACTTTTCCTTTGGCTTGATCATTTTTACAGGTGATTGCGGAGCGCATCAATTCAGCTATTCGCTCCGAGGATGCTCCCTTAACCACCGCACCGCCACCAAAGCCACTGCCTGCTGCTTCCATCATAGAATCAGTACAATTGGCGGACGCGGAAGGAACAATTCCTCCGTCGGTGGCAGAAGCAACAGCATTAGCTTCGAGTACCAACGACGGCAGCGATAACGTCCCTGTACACACACCCCCTCGTCGAGCGCAACAACCACACGCAGCTCGCAATGCAGATATGACTGACGCGGTTCCCTTGTCTTCAAAACTACGGCAGAGTACTGAGAGGCTAGAGGCTGGCAAGGTGCCTGCGCCACCGCCACTTCCTTCATTGTACGAAGTAACGCCGGCAACAGCAAATTCTCAGTCAGCAGCGGCAGCAGCGGCACCAGCAGGAACAGCAACAGCGGTTGATGAAGCTACTCCAGTACCAAATGCTTGGTTTGTGTCACCAGCGTCGCCTGAGTCGGAAATGAAGCACCGCCCTTCTCGAAACGCTCCGACGCCCACGCCACCGCCCGTGAAGCCTTCTTCTCCCGCTCTGTCGCCAACTCCTCCCGAAGTGAGCATCCTACCTGCGGCTGCACCGAACACCAACATCGAGCCGCAAGACTCCCGCAGTGACGACTGCCAACTTCTTCGAAAAAGCATTAGTGTGAGCAGCAGCAGTCGCGCAGACGTCATTCACGACAGCAGTGATGAGAGCAGCGGCAGCAGTGATGAGAACAGCGGCAGCAACGACGGCAGTCCTCGCTCGAGGAGTACTAGCAGGCCTGGCGTTAACCAAGAAAGAGGTGCCCATGATGAGGATGATGACGAAGAACCCAGTTACAGCGAGGACGACAACACCGAGCTGCACGGGCTCGCGTGTCAAAGTCACTCCATTCTTGAAGCCATCGCCGAAGCTGCTGCCATGGCGGCGACTGCAGCCTCCAACGCCGCTCAAGCTTCGACGATGAAGGTACCACCGCCGCCACCGCCGCACTCTTCGAGTACTGCGAGTAGCGCGCGCAAAACAGAGGAATATGCCCAGCAGAATGAAGGTCCTTTGGAGTCCATTCCACTAGTACCTCCGAGCTGTGACGCGTCACTCACCCCATCTCCGTCCAGTTTCTCGCCTGAGAAGCCGCAGTTTCAAACAGCAGCGGCAGCAGCAGCACCGTCGTCACCTTCACTATCACAGAAAAGCACCAACAACTTTGAAGGTCAAATTGCTCCAAATCCTCCTGGTACAGTCCTAGGGTCTCCCTTTCGGCCCCTCCCCATCCGAAGAAGTGCTGTTGCTGCTGCTAATGCCCCTGCTGCTCATGAGACTGCTACGAGTGGCACTGCAGTCAATGCTGCTGCTCCAAGTGCCGGAGGGCCACTATGCTCTCTTCCGTGTGAGCGCAGTGCACCTTTTCAAGAAGAGCACAACAATACCACCAAGTATTCTCTTCCAAGCACGAAGGAGGGCAACACAAAGACTAATCCTGAGCGAGACTCTCATACAAGGAGCTCAGAGCATCTTTCAGACCAACAGTATGACCATACGCAGCGTTTTTCTAGCATTTCGACTGCAGTAAATGCAGCCAGTAATGAAAACGAAGGCAAAATCAAAGCACTTTGGGATGTACCTGGACGATCGAGTGAAAGCTCATCTTCGGAAAGTTCTAGCGGCATTACTACCGCTGCTGCTTCAAGTGCCGCCAGTAGCACCAGAAGCAATAAGAGCTCATTCGGAAATAGTGGCCATGGTGATAGGAGAGGCAGTAATCCTAAGGGAGAAGCTCAGGTACCTCTGCACAGCTCGAAGCTTATCCTGGAGCGATTTGGGCTGCTGGATCACTGTGAAGAGAGCACAGCTCATCAGTCGAAACATCATCCGAGGTCGACGCACTTCACTGAAAGTGTGCCTACGGTGAACGAAAGTGGTAGCACGCAAGAGAGAAGCTTCAATTACTTGGCAAGCTGCGCAGGCAGCAGCGGCCGTAACAGCAGCTACATGTCTGACCCTTCGGAAGTTGAGCACAGAAGAAGTGAAGTCGTCACCTCAGTGCACGGCCCAGGCACATCTAGTAGTAGAGATCAAGGTGGTCATCATTGGTCTTCCGGGTGGCCTCAGCCGGCGCAATCGCAAGAACGAGACGACAATGGGGACGAAGAAGAAAACGAAGATAAAGACAGTTTCTTGGGTGAAGCCTGGGCAGCAGAAGGTCTCACTGCTGAGCAAGCTTTGCTGAAGCGATTTCACAGCGCCTTTGAATGGATGGTAAAAGCTCTCTGAATTATTCGTGAAGTGCCAACAATTGTCTTAAGAATGTATTCGACCATGTTTTTTGTGAATACAGGCCTCCACGCTTGAAACTGCCGAGGCTGCGCATGCAGCAGCTTTAGATGACGCGATCTCCAAAGAACGCGCGAATGCTGCGCGAGACAAAGCTCTACAAGCGGCTTCGATTGCACGTGAAGTAAAACAGCAAGCGATGGAGCAGGCTGTGAAACAGGTCGAAGGCCGCATTGCTGAGGCCATTAGCACTATAGAAGCAAGAGCAGCAGGGGACGTGGCCGCGCTCAGAGACCAACACTCAAAGGTAAGGCCAGTTATTGGGTTTTCCTTGTGACCAGTGCTCTTTGCGCATCAGGTTTTCTTCTCGTCAACCTGGAGTCTTACTTTGATTTATCGCCTTAACAGGTTTCTTATTGTTCTTGTCTCTTCTTTTAATCTTGATCCCCGTGGTTGTATCTTACTTTACCTAGGACCAAGCGTGTGTCGCTCAGGACCTTGCGGAATTGCAACGGCTTCACGGCGAGAAGTGCAGGCGGTACGAAGCCTCGATTTCCGACTTGAAGCACCAGCTTCAGTGTGCGCTGAGAGCTCAGGCTGAGTGTCAGTCGAAATGCCAAGCCGAGACACAGGCAGCAGCTTGTGAAGTGCAGACTTATTATGAGCATGCGCAACGTGCGGAAGCGCGAGGGCGAGAAATCGAATCTGAATTCAACGCCAAAAGAGAAGGAATGGAAAATGCATTTAGTGCACAAAGTGCTGAAATGGAATCTTCAATGCATGCCCGGTTGTCAGAACTGGAGTGTGAATTCAACGCACGAGCAGAAGAAATAGAATGCGCGGCCAATGCACGAGTGGCAGAAACTGAAAACGCTTTGCGAGCCCAACAGCGCACACGAGCTGACGAAGATCGAAACCAGCACCTCACTGAAGTAGCTGCGCTGCGAGAGTCGCACGCGCATGAAGTGGAAGTTGCTGTAGCTGCTGCAGTTGGGGCTGTCTCGGACGCTGCTGCTACCCGAGCACAAGCTGCTGCTGCAGGTGCCACTCAAAGAGAAGCAGCGGCGATGGCGAAAGCTTCAGCGCATGTTCGGAGACTGGAGGCTGAAAATGTACGTTCATATCTTAATCTAGAAGTCTCAAGAGTTTAATGAGTACGCATGCAATTATAATTTATTTCCTAGAATTTAATTGCTTATAATTCACGTTTTTTTTTTTAATTATTGTATGAATTTGGGTACCAACGCATCTCCACTTTGATTGAATTCGATCGTCCACTTTGATAGGCGGAATTACGACGACAGCTGCAGCTTGTGGTCTCCGCGCATTCGTCTCATTCATCTGGGGCTCGAGGAAGTTATCGAGACGGCGTGGCTGATAAAAGGGAATCCGAAACCGCTGTTAGAGCAGAAGCGAGGATACCGTCTTCGCAGCTGCCTCCTCAGACACATTCTCATGAGCAAGGCAGGCAGCAACAGCAAGAGACGTCAGCGGCACCAGCTCCATTGTCTCGAGAGCACCATTCACCGCCGCGCAAGGAATATTCACAGTCGGTGCCCAATACACCTCTAGGACACGAAAGATCGTCATCGACGGCAGCAAGAGGAGCAGGAGCGTTGCCTCCACGTTGCTTGTCTTCTAGACAACCTTTAACTTCGTCGATGCATGTTCTTCCAAACAACGCTAATGATGCTACGAAGAGCAGAACAAGTTCTACTGGTGTTGTCCCTGCCCATGGAATTACATCTACGATAACAACTACTTTATCAGGGCAGAAGCGCTCATCAATCCGCAGTGCGCCAAATACACCACAGCGAAGAACTTTTTCTTCTGCCAAAAGCTGCCTTGCTTCCGCGGAAGTTAGCTCAAGCACAAAGCGTGTTCCGTTAAAGACTCTTGTCAATCGCCAAACTAGTCAAGGAGTTGGCCAACAGGTTGGGCAGCAGATTAGCAGCGATTACCAACCTTACTGGGGCAGCTATTCTCGAGGAGGACTACCGCCGCGACCACCACCGCACATTCCACCATCTCCACTGCCACCCAAGTACCAAGAAGAGTACCAAGATGAGTACGCATGGGCTCAGGAGCAGCAGGCTCATTCGCAGCCCCATCTTTTAGATCTGCCGCCTCAGACTGCGAGAGGCGCAGCTGAGGATATCGTGTATGCCGATGATGACCGCTATGCACCGATAGAGCCGGCTTCATGTGAAGTTAAGCATGAGGACGATTCAGAAAGTGAAGTAAAATCTGACAATGGTGGGAAGGCGGGGCCGAAAAGTCGCTCCCATGTGAAAGCAAGGCGAGGGGCACTGACAGGGAAATCAAGTAAAGCCAAGGCAAAAGGGAAAACAGTTGGGAAGGCAACAGGGAAAGCAACGCATCGCCAGCATCATCAACATCAAGGCAGCAAGACAGCCGCGAGCGAAGGGGGTGTCCTATCAGGACAACACAAGGCACGCCCCATAGAGACTGCGATGCGACGGCGGCGACAGGAAGCATTGCGCGAAGTGCTTTAACGCCACTGTAAATGGGCCCTGGGACTGTTCTTACAGCGCATTTTTGAACTCAGAGAACACGTTTAGATTATAGACAAACATGAACGGCACAGAACGGCACGAAGGGAATTCAAGTTTTTTTAATTTTTAAGCAGGATGGGAGTTAAAAGTTTAAGTTAAAAGTTACAAGTAAGTTACAAGTACATATCAGCCTAGACATCCAAGGCACACCAAATAAGATACAAATTTCACCATTGCTCCTCACTTGATACTCCGTTGATATCTTTACTTATCTCGGGATATCCCGCATCCCGGGTTGATCTCTGATTCCGATCTCGAGATGGAGTATGTTGTTGTCACTCACTCTTACTGCAGCGGCGCGCGCGCCGCCGCGCCACGATCAACGTAGTTGATTTCAGTGACGTGGTAACGTGTCAGAACAATGAAGAAGGCTGCTCGTCTACAAGCTTGCACCATTGTACTCAGCAAAGTTGACTACCCAGATAAAAACCCGACGACGATGATTTAATGTACCCAGATAAAAATGTGATGTGACACACACACAGACATTTTTCAGTGAGAGCAGTTTTGAGATGCCGGTACTAAACATCAAACTACTAGTACGTTGATCTATTGGGATCGTGATTTTTATCTGGGTCGCATCAAATTGCTTGATTCTTTTTCATCACACCTTTCTCTCTTGCTTGTTGCATCTAGCCTCGTGCAAGATACTCCGCGCTGGACTTAGCTTTCAGCCTCAAGCTTCAAGTGCTCACCTAGGCCTAGCAATTACATGAGGACACTAGTCTCCTTCTTGTGTCTGCTGGCATTTCCAGTTCATGCATTCAACCTTAACAGACAAATTTCTCAGCCACAAAGGCTTGCAGCATTAGCGGCTGTCGATTCAAAAGCCAAGAATGCGCCCGTCGACGGAGATTGGACTAGTACTACTCGGCGAGCATTTGGGCATCGTTCGTTTGCCTTGGCTGCTAGTGTTGTAGTAGCAGTGGCGCCAATGAACGGCGGAGTGCAAGCAGTTGCTCCCACCGAGGCCGAAGTTGCTGCCGCTGCTAAAGCTCGAAACGATGAGGTTTGTAACCGTTGCAAGATAGGCACTGGACCGCCGTGATATTTGAGTTTTCCCTTCCTTGGTACACTCTGTTGAGTTCAGTTTCAGAGTCTTTCAATGCATACTTTTTCAGTCAAAATGCACCCTTCCGGTTGCCCGCCCAGGTCAAAGCTCGTTTAGCGGCTAAAGCAGCTGACGATGCAGCCTTTCGCGATGCCATGCAGACTACGCCGAGGGGCTTAAAGTGCGTTGTAGTGACTAATAATAGTTTACCTTCTCATTTTCAAGCCTCGGAGGCTAGCTAGATGAAAGTCTTAGAGATTACTATTAAATTATACCGCTTATTAATGCAGTGTAGGTATGCAATGTATTCCAAATATTTTCAATTTGACCCTTGCTTCGCGTGTTTTGTGACAAAGGTTTGGAACTATAACAGCACCTACCGATCTGTCAAGCCCTACCCCAGTACGAGGACAGGTGGGACAATAGCTGTAAACATTTGCCATCACTCCTTTCCGCTTCGTACCTCCACAGCTGTTGTTGGGTGTCTTCTCCAACGTACTGTTACCATTTATTGCAATGCTCCTCTCTAAATACTACGCAGAGCTTGCGCGTGGAGTACACTTTGTCAGTGAATGGTTTCAAAGGCGAAGCCGGCGCTATTGTTGTCGACGATTCCCGTGGATTTATGAAACCGCCGTTCGCGCTGTATGCGGGGGTAAGAAGACATTTGCACTTTTACCAAATGTTTGCGAGCTTAGAAAGTATGTCGGAGGCCGTGCTTTTCGTCTTGCCTCTGCGCTCGCGTAGAATAGAAGCTTTCCTGTACATCGGGACGCTTTCAGTAACTCTTTACTTTGCGGTTGTGTCGTGGTGTTTTATTAAGAAGCACCTCATCCTTCTCTCTCTCTCTCTCTCTCTCTCTCCCTCGCTTGTTGGGCGGCGAACCCAACATATACTGTAGGTGGGGTCTCAACTCCTCGGGAAGCCATTCAAAGCCCTCGACCTCGCTCTCATGGATATGCGCGCTGGTGAAATCCGTCGAGTGGTAAGAAGCTTGCATCGATATCCTAGAGGCACATATGCATCTCGTTGTCGCTGCTTTATTCTTAGTTGTCAGTTATAGCAGATGAAGGAAGCTAAGAACACAAGATGTTCACCCAAACTTTTCCCCACAATCCCTTTCTTTGTCTCGTCGTTGGATGCTGTTCCCACGCGCCTTACTCTTGCGTGCTTGAAGGTGGCGCTACCGAGCCTAGCTTTCGGTGCCACAGCCATTGGCCGATCCATCCCTGAAAATGCCGACATGTTCCTAGAAGTAACCCTCGTGGAGCTGGGAGCTGAGCCCATCATTGACGAAGAACAGGAACAATGGTTACGGCAAAATCCGTTATGAAGAGCTGAAATACCTGCTTAAGAAAGGTTACAGAGCGATTTACCTTATAGTGTGGTCGCCTAAGCATAAAAGAAAGGCCCTGCACGCCGAAATTTCCTTGTTGAGTTCCTTTCCCGCTTTCCCACTCGAAGTTACAGCTCGCCCATTTTTGACAGAGGTTCTTTGGTCATTTGCCGAAGAGGTTAAATGCGACCAAAAACCCTTGTTACGCCCTTCTATCTCCGATTACGTAACGTATTGATATCGCACTGTGGACTGTGGGAGAGAAGAACAAAAGGCAAAAAGAGGTTCGGCCCTGTAGTCTAGTCTGTCGTCGTGTCGTTGTCTGCGAGGAAATCCTCCACCGCCAGCTTGAACATTGTTGTTGGAGCAGTTACGAATCGAAGCTACTCCTGCGACGACTACGATGCGACTGCATCACGCCGTGTCAGCGTTACTCTTCGCTTCGAGTGTGAATGCATTCGCTTTCCAATCTAGCTCCCATGTGCATCGCAGCAGCTTAATCCACGTTAACCGAAGTCCCATCCCCGCGCTTGCCGACTCACGGACTTCATTTCAGCTACGTCGAACTACCTGCCGCTCAGCTGCAGCAACTGCTGGAAACGATAACAACGCCGAGAGCGACACAGCGCTCAAACGAAATTTGGACAAGGGATTTTTGAAGATTGGGCTTCCATCACTGGTACAGTTCGCAGCTGCCCCGCTGTGCTCGTTAGTGGATGCTATTTACTTAGGCCGTCTAGGTGCCGATGCCCTCGGCGGCGCAGGCACTGCGATTGCGGCGCAATATTCGGTATGCATTCCTCAATTTTGTAGGTACTTTCTAAGCATTCAGACCAATGGCAGCAACCACTAGTACTAGTGCTGATGTCTCTTAGTATTTTTGTAGAGGCGAGATTATGTATCACGGGTACCTAGAGTATCTTCACACACCATATTGATTGAAATGCCTTGCGAATACCAATGCAAGAGGAAGCAATCTTCTTATATTTGCTCTATTTAACGTTTTGTTCTACCTATATCAGATTGCGAAGCTAGCCAATGATCCGTTGTTGAGAACCTCGATTTCGCTGGTGGCAGCCGGCAAAGGAGCTGCTGAAACCAAAGAAGAAGAAGAAGAAGAAGTAGGGGGGCAAGGCAGCAAAAGTGGCAGTGACGCCACGTCGGCAGAAGCTGCCAAAGCCAGCGCCCAAGAAACGCTCGACAAAGCCGTTAGCACCGCGCTGTTGTTGGCGTGCACTGTGGGGCTGATTCAAGCCTCGGTGTACGCACTCGGGTCCCCGTTTCTGATGGCTGGTATGGGCCTCACTCCCAACAGCCCCATGTAAGCGAGATCCAAAGGACGCGTGTCCTTAGTGTATATATTAGCTCCTACTCGACTTATCGCTTTCGTGTTCATTCCAAGTTCAAATACTCGATTTGAACTGCGAAACCGCAGGTACGGCCCAGCTCTGGCGTACCTCTCAGCTCGCGCCCTAGGTGCCCCGGCCGAAACGGTGTGGCTGGTGGTGAACGGCATCTTTCGAGGCTTAGGCGATACGGTATGTGAGATGTATTCATGTTAAGTAGATAGGCGCTGTCGGCCCGCCACGTGCCATCTTCGCTCTTGTTTTCTAAAGCGCGTCCAACCCCTCTACATGTATCCATCGTTTTGTACAACCGCTCTAGTTCTTCACATCATTCCTCTTGATGGAGTAATCCTTTTCACATGTGTGCTCAGGTAACCCCTTTAAAGATGGCGCTGCTGCTGACGGGTTTAAACGCGATTCTAGACCCGCTGTTCATCTTTGAGACCATTAATTTGCCGCTCCATGTGCTGCCCTGCTTCTCACCGGGAAGCGTGCTGAGCCTGCCTGGATTAGGCTTAGGGGCCGCAGGTGCCGCCCTCGGAACAGCTGTGGCTTCGTAAGTAGCTATAAGAGCTGTGTTGATATTTAGATATCCTCACTTTCTTTTTGTTTTGTTTTTTCTCTTGTCTTATTTTCATCCCCTTTCAATCATGGTTATCTCCACGCATCTAGAGTACTTTTCATCAAAGGCCGCCGCTGTGTGTGAAGAATGAAACATTGTTATTTTAATGAGCTTGTCTTCTTATTACTGGTCTTTTATTTCTTTACATGTACTGTCCTGTAAAATGAACACACGCAGGTATGTAGCGGTGTTTGGTATTTTGCTGAAGCTCCGGCAGCGCGCGACGCTTCAACTGCAGTGGCGTGCCCTCTTGCCATCCCTGAAAGAGTACCTGAGTGCGGGGGCCCTGGTGCTAGTGCGCACCGTAGGGAAGGTGATGTCCTACACGGTGTGTGGGAGAGAAGCCGCGCTATTGGGAGCGGTCCCAGCCGCAGCGCACAACCTCATGTTCAACCTCGGTGAGTGGGAGAGTGGAGGTAGGAAATGCACAGCTAGCCTATGTGATTTCGGAGCGATACTGGCACTCTTACTAGCTGCACTGTTTTATGCTCCCATTTCATTGATATTCATCGCATGCTCCCACTAGGTGTGGCCACCACGCAAGTGTGTGAGTCAGTGGCAGTAGCCACTCAGGCGCTTCTCGCGCGTGAACTCGGCCGAGGCAATTCCATGCCCTCTTCTTCAACGTCATCGTCATCATTATCGAATGCGCAGCAGCAGCAGAAGCGGCGGCTGCGAGTGGCGAGCTGGCATGTGATTGGTCGAGGCGTGTGTGCGGGCGGCGCGATAGCAGCTGCCTTGAGCGTGTTTACGTGGTAGGCGCGGGATAAAGAGAGAGAGAGAGCCAAAGAGAGCAATTCTCAATGTTACTGATTTGAGTTTTTGCTCTTTTTTTTATCCCCTCATCTTCAAGCAAACGAACAAATACCACACCACAGGTTTCAGCGCGACAAGATTGTGGCTAGTTTGACTACTGCACCTGACGTGCGCGCAGCTTGCCTGGTCATCATGCCAATTGTGCTCCTCACACAAGTAGCCAAAGGCCTTGCTTACCCCGTAAATGGCGTCATCATGGGTGAGAAAATTTGCTCGAATTGATTGAGAGACGCAAGTAAACAATAATGAATTTTCTTGTTGAAAGTATCTCTGCTTATTGATTTTTCACACATTCTGAAAAAATATATGACTTAGTGCTTCATTCCCTATTTTCATTCAGTGCACTTATGTCTATATTAGGCGGCCTCGACTGGCGGTTCACCACCATAGCCATGTGGGTGGCGAACGGGGCTTGCCTGGCTACCTTAGCTGTGGCCAAGCAAGGCAGCGCTGGCCTCACGTTAGGTGGAGTGTGGGCGGCGCTAGCGGTCTTTATGTGGGTGCAGGTACGTGGAATGATTCCTTGGTTTAAATCAAGAGATGAAATGCCTCGGCTAGTTGTGGAATGATATTTCGTTTTATAGGTGATACTGCATTGGTGTTTGATTATTGTATCGCTGGAGTGCAAAGGAAGAACTAGGCTTTGATATCATCTTTTATCCAGATAGACCTTGCAAGTAGCCGCTTCTATTTTTCTATTTTTTCTATTTCATTCGTTTACGCGCGTGTATTCATTAGGTCATGGCGTCCGTGTTAAGAGTGGCCTCATCGACAGGTCCGTGGAAAGCTCTTCGCAACCAAGAGCCCAGCAACAGCAAAGGGTTATAAACAGAAAAGGAACTAATCTACATTTCTGCTGGAGGGATAGTGCGCCAAAATACGGTGCAAGTACCTCTACCTCTGTTTGTTCCTGTACTTTTAGACTGGGTTTCCTGAGTCCCGAGCCATTCCGCTTCGCGTTACCGCGTTGTTGAATATTGACACGGCAGTGGGAGATTTGGCTTATTCAAGGCAGGCCCCATGAAATCATAATCCATAATTCAATTATACTCGGTTTTTGTCAGTATTTCTGGAGTTGGCGATATAGAATTACAGAATTATAGAGGTGAATATGGATATCGCAAGCCCACAAACACAAATACAAATACTACACGCAAGCAGGCAAACTGTTTAATGTCGAATTGATTCACCAAGGCCCAAAACCCAAAAACCCAAAAATTCCCATTTCTTTCTAGCCCCCTGCCTCTTATTCGCATTATCCGGCCACTGTTTAATTCTGCTGTCTGCTGTTAACACGAAAGATGAATACCAAAGGCCGTGGATCATATCATTACGAGTAGACCGGAGTTAAGTCGGAATTCGGATTGCGCGCGTAAATAAGGAGGGAAAGACGGGGCGTATCTCCATGGCCGGTCAAAATTTTCTTTTCGTATTGCTCTGCTTTCCCCTTTTAAGTTCCTCTGATTTTTTGGTTTACGACTCGCGGCCGAGCACGTCCATCAGCTTGTCCTTGTACTCTTGCTTCAAGTCCATGAGGGCCACGTCGGACTGCTTGAGGTACACCAAGTCGTCGACCATGTCCACGCCCACCGACCGGATGTACGCCACGCACGCGCCCAGCCCTTCCTTGGTCAAGAACGCCACCAGGCCCAGCTCAAGGAGCTTCTTCTTGTCCGCGGGCGCGATCTCCATGTCGAGGTCCTGGAGGTCCGAGCGGCGCAAGTACGCCAAGTCTTCCATCTTCTCGGCGCCCATTTCCTTGAGGGCATCCAGGTAAATCTCCAGGCCCGCGCCAGGGAAGAGGTCGGACAAATTCTTCTCAGGGTCCACCTTAGAGAAAAAAAAGGAATAGAAGTGAAGCTAGCGCATACGGAGAAAAGAGCGTAGCAAAAGGTGAAGGGAAGATATAAGAAGTCTTCAAAAATACAGCGAGAAAAACACATGCAATCAAACAAAGAAACGGAAGTAAAAACCATGAATGCTCAACCCCCAATACCTCGTCCATGGAGATGCCTCCCACCATGTAACCCTCTGGAGTGGCCGGGGCGCCGGCGCCCGCGGCGCGGTTGGCCTCCTCTTCCTCGCGGGCCGCGGACACGAAGTCCTTGCCCTGGCGGGTGAAGCCGAGCACCACGGGGCGGCTGAGCGACATGAGCTGCTCCACGAACTCCCGGTCCGAAATGGTGGGCGACACCGGGACGCCGTTCAACTCCACCACGTTGTCGCCGACCTGTAAAAGTAGTAGTATATTAGGGTGTGGCAAGAGGAAGGAAAAAGGTTTAAAAAGAGAAGATGATATACGTGTTGAAGTAGGCACGGGATCGACCGGAGAGGCGCCAAAAGATACAACGGACTCTGGAATACTGAGAGATACCACAGATATAGAATAACCCCTATCGCTTTCATGTGGCACAGTGCCCTCATGATATATATATATAGCTCTACATGTAGCATCCATTCCCTCACCTCCACCCGTTGCTCGGCGCCGGACCCTTCTGGCTCCACGTGCGTCACCACTAAACCGTTGCCAGTGCCGTACACCGTGACACCGAACGGCCCGCTGCCGAAGATGAGGCGGGTCACGCCGGCCGGCTGAGGAGGCAGCTCAATGCCCACCACGTCGCCTTCGATGATCGGGTAGTCTGCATGGAGGGGCAGCAAGATTGAGAAGATAAGAGGGGAAGAGGAAGAAGACAAGAGTGAGTGGCCACTCCGAGAGGAAAATGGACAGATGATGCAGAACAAGAAGAAAATTCAAAGGGGAGAACACTAAAGCATACACACAAGTCTAATGCAAACAATCTGTCGATCACCCTTATATATATACATATACATATATATGATAATACCATCGTCGCCAATCATGTCGTCGAAGTCTTCTTCGCCCTCGTCCGCGCCGCCCGCCGCTGGCGCCGCGTCTGCCGCTGGCGGTGGCGCTGGCTCCGCTGCTTCGCCGTCGGCTGCGGGCGCGGCAGGAGCTGCTGCAGCTGCTGGGTCCTTCTTCTTGGGAGGTGGAGCCTTCTTGGGGGGCGGCTTCTTGACCGTGCCGTCGGCTGACTTCTTGGGAGGAGGCTTCTTGCCGGCGGGGCGCTTGGGCATCGGGGTGGCGCGCTCCGGCTCCGGGTCGTCCTTGACGTCCACCTTTTGGGGGGGGTTACAAAGGTTAGTACATTAGAGCAGAAGCGAGCCACGCAGAAGGAGCCACAACCGCAATGCGATGCGCTTTCTCGCAAGAGCAACATTCAGCAAGGAGTAGACTTGTCCCAAAGAAACAGTAACAGAAGAAGACGAAGTAATCAAGTAATTAACGAACACATCAAATCCACGCACGGGACAAGGCGCCCATTCTTGCCTTGATTTTCTCGACTTCGGGGAGTTTCTCGCCGTCTTCGGTCAAGAACAGCTTCTGGGTGGTGGCGACCCACAACAGGCGCGTGCGGTGCACCGGCTTGCACTTGAAGTCGACGTCAGCCTCCTCGAGCTTGCTCAGGTCCTTCACGTTCTTGAAGCCCCGGCGGGACAGCACTTGGTAGTACTCGTCCAAACCCTAGGAAGATACAAACACGCAAGAGTTACGGAGAGAGAGCGTGGCATGAGAAGGTGTGCGCATAATGAGTAGAAGCAGAAGCGTGCCGTTAATAGAGCCAAAAACACTCGTCGATGACAGGAAAGCACAGGGATGGCGAGACTAGAAGCAGCGGCAGCCGGAGGCAGCTCGTGGTCGCCATCCATGCTCTCAAATGCATTCACTTCTCAATTCATGCACTCCATTTCTCTCACCTGGTCGGCGAGGAACCCCTTGAGGTCGGTATTGCGCTCCATCTCGTCCCGAAGCTCGTCTTGCTGAATCTTCTCGAAAATCTGGAGAAAGCACGGACACAATCATCACTATAATAAGTCGAAATAGATTTGAATCACGGGATTTACACTAGCTTTTCCCCAGTGAGACGGGACCCCCCTCGCAAAAGAAAGTGAAGGCCATTGCCTCTACTCTACACGCGCGCATCATCACACTAAGCTACAGAAGGAGAGAGGGGGGGGGAACACTCTATATGTGCTTCTGGTACCTCTGGCGGGAGTTGCACGGAAATGGTGCGCTTGGGTCCGTCCTTGAGGGAGACCTTTTTCTTCGGCCCTGCAGGCATAACAAAGAGAGAGAGAGAGAGATGGAGCACATAAGATGCGAGCAAGAGAAGGTGAGAGCAAGAAACTCTGAGTCGGCGAAATTCGCGTCAACATACAGTAGCTGGAAAAGCATGAGTGAAACGAAGATAAAGCAGAAGGTATTGTCGCAAGCAAGCGGGATTGACCATGCAAACGAACCTCGCTTGGGGTTGGTCTTGTTCTCTTCCACGATTTTGTCCATGACTTGGGTGCCCGGGTTCTCGTCCGACTTGGTCAGCACATTCTCAAGCTAATGGGGGTTTACCGAGGATGCATGCATGGGCGAGGGAGCAAGTAGAAGATGGTGAGTTTCGAGTAAAGGAAGTGCGAAAAAAGGCTTAACGGCCAGGGGCAGCCGGTATTATGCCCGACACACACAGAAGCCGTTACCACACAGGCAGCACACGACTCGAAGCATGCGCACGTAAAGATGGGGCATCAGATATCATAATGATGGATACTCTTTCCTCGCTTAAGTAGAATGCTTAGGCTTTGCAAACGACCGCTTTGAGGTGATGGTAGATCGAACATTCCTTACTCTTGCTAATTACCACCCCACGCCCCGGTAAAATATGCATCAATCATAGAGGGTGTGCATGGAAATCACCTTGCCCGTGAGCGCCTGAATCTGGTCGCGAATCTTCGTTTCGTGGTCAATGGAGTTGCGGATCAACCGGTCTTGCTCCTCAGAGCTCATGCCGCCCTCTGCCTTCGCATCATCTTTGGCGGCGGCCTTGGTACCCGAGGCCTTGGCCGCTTTCGGCGTCGAGGTACCGGACTTTGAGCCTGCGGTAGGGCGGGCAGAGGCAGGGCTCTTTCCGGTGCGCGCCGCGCCCGTTTTCGGAGTACCGGTGGCAGGCTTAGGAGGCATGGTATTTGCGTTCGTGTACTACGCTCCCCACGTACTA
>Ga0307931_1000808_pt1 | contig 20534 bp, 26 predicted proteins | sample OrgLakmetageno47_FD_201816 | JGI IMG/M metagenome (GOLD analysis project Ga0307931, IMG submission 201816) | Saline water microbial communities from Organic Lake, Antarctica - #47 | ecosystem: Environmental > Aquatic > Non-marine Saline and Alkaline > Saline | place: Antarctica: Organic Lake...
CGCGCTAGTGATCGGCAAGATCGTGCTGACAATGCTTGTAGCTGCTGCCAAAATAAATCAATCCTCCATTGTGCCTGCCTTTGATCAAACGAGAGTCCCACGGATAATTCAAGTACCAAGCGGTGCAGTACAAAAGGTTACGCTGCTCTCATCTCTAATCGAAACCACCAGTTATATGTCTATGTATTGGTACCCGGCTTCCCTTATCACTATCACTACACTGGGGTGCTCTGCTCTGGCGGAAGCGTCGGTCCGTATACCGGCCCCAACTTGAAACCCCAGCACGTCCGTTTTAATTATTAAAATTGAAATATGTATATTCAAGAAATTACTAGAAAACAAAAAAAACACCGAGGCACATAAACATAAATCATATATAGAGTTCGGCGTGAGAATTCTGTTCCGTACAGTACACTATCGAATACAATTGTTTATAACTTTACTTCGCTTTTTTAGTCCTTTGGATTTTTGATCCGAATACTGAAGCTACAGCTACAGCTGTAGCTCGATCGTGGTAACTCAAACAGTAATTAAACACAAAACAAATAACACAGAACGCACAACACGCAACACAACCCAACGTCAACGTCGATAACACGGGGCCGAAAGCTGAAGCCTTGGCCTTAAAGGTAAAGTCGCAGCCTTATAAGCAGCGGACGCAGCGGGTATCGGACCTCAGTTGATTTCAACTCTCAACTCCAGAAAATCCAGCCAGCAGCTTGCGAATGAGACTTCACTCTCTGAACGAGGAAGTCGCCAGGAATAATGACATTTACCCATTTGAAGAAGCAGGGCTCGCCCGGAGAGCTCAAAGCAACGATGTACCCTGCCACTTAAAGCTCGGCCTCCAAAGAATGACGCTGGAGAGAACTTCGATCTACATCTCCGAACAAGCCAGCCACCATGCCTCGCTTCGGTATAACAGGCATCAATTCAGGAGAGACTGAGACATCGCCCTCCTCAGCGTCTAGAGAAAAGCGCTGAAGAGAACTTCTATCTGCATCCCCGAACAAGCCAGCCACCATGCCTCGTTTGGGTAAAGCACGCATCGATTCAGGAGAGACTAAGACATCGCCCTCCTCAGCGTCCAGAGAAAAGCGCTGAAGAGAACTTCTATCCACATCCCCAAATAAACCAGCCACCATTCCACGCTTGGGTGTTGTGGGCATGAGGTCTGAAGTAGCTATCATATCTGAAGAAGCTCTTAAAGTAGCGTTCTCGCTGGAAATACGTGCACTAGCCGGCGAGAATACTGTGACACCATTACGTTTCGCCAAGAACACGCGCAGCCGCCGCAGTTCTAACTTGCTCATGCATGCCATCAAGGCCTCGTCCGTAGCCAGATCCGAGTCTTGCAGGGCAGCCATGCAAGCAATCCCATGTGCTTTCAATGCTTCTACAAGAAACTGGAGCTTACACCGTTTCAAGAATGAGCGCACTTCCTCCAATGCTCGAGCGGCTCGAAGAGCTACAACGTGCTTGCGCCATTTGATGAGCGTATTTGCTGCTCCGTGCTGCTCGCGCAAAGTATTAACTGCAACTACGGTCTGGAATGTGTTCTTGAACGAGGCCCTCTTTTTCTTTGAAAACAGTCTCAATTTACCCAAATCTTTGACATCTCCTTGAACCACGACTTGAAACAATCCTAAAAATTCCGAGCCACTGATCCCTCCACTCTTGTTCTGGTCCGTCGCTGCAAAGGCTGCATCTAAGTCCTTGTCCTTAGGCCAGTTGGCCTCCGCAAATTGTTGGAAATCCTCTTTGAGTAGCTTCTTGACGAGTTCTCTGAAAGCAGCTTTGTCGAGCTCAACAAGCCCTTTCGACTTCAGCATTTCTGTATATTTACCCTTGATTAGCACGGGGTCGACCTCTATAGGTCCTGACGTACTGTCCTTCGGAGGTTCAATCCGATTGAGGCGCGTGAGCGAAAAGGTAAAGGTCTTGGGTCCTGCGGCCGTTTCAAAGATACACTCGGCATCACCATCCTCGTGGTGTACTTCCACGACCTTACCCAGAGTGCCTTCTGGCAACTCTTCATCGCTACCTTGCCATGTAACGGAATCGCCAGCTGCCAACGCAGTATTTACATTGACGATTCGGTTGAGACGTGACAGCATTAGAGTAAAGATTTTAGGGCCGGTCTCAGTTTCGAAAAGGCATTCAGCATCGCCATCTTCGTGATAAACCTGCACAATCTTACCAACTGCACCCTTCGGCAATTCGTCGTCGGAACTCTTCCATGTGACAAAGTCACCAACCACCAAGACACGATTGAGGCGCGTCAGCGCAAAGGTGAAGGTCTTAGGCCCTGCAGCAGTTTCAAAAAGGCACTCAGCGTCGCCATATTCATGATGAATTTGTACGATCTTGCCCATAGCACCAGCAGGCAGTTCTTTATCACTACCTTCCCAAGTGACAGTATCACCGACTGTCAACATGGAAGCCAAGCTTTTATCACCATGAATATCAGTGCCACTCTCAGCAGAAGGAAGATCAAATGCCTCAGGTTTCATGTTTTTATACTTCGAGAGGAAGATACGCAACTTGCACATTTCAAGAGCACCCAGACCACACGCAGCAAGTGCGTCGTTCGTAGCAAGCTCTTCGTGGTCCAGAGAGGCCAAGTTACAGAGGCCATGGTCAATCAAAGCCGTTTCGAACTTTTCTAAGTTACAGCTTACCAGGAATTTGAGTAAATTGTCTCGCAGGACCACATCCGCTGCTGATCGTTTTTTTTCATAAGATGCGGCATCTTCTGACTGCTCATAGTTGCTATGGTCGGCTACTGAAAGCATATCCATCACATGGGCACAATCATTCACAGGCACGCCATCAATTGACGCAGATACTGAGTTCTTGGCATCGGCTGGGGAAGACGTATCTCCAGGCGCAGTAGAATTGGCAATTTCATCATCACTCAGTGGACCTTGGGCTACGATAAGGTAATTACGAACGGCTTTTGTTCCCAAAAGGCGACGAAAATATTGGATTTTACTTTTCTTCATACCAATTTCTTTGAGTTCATCGTCTGTGAATATATTTGGGTCAGTGAAGTCATCAATGGAGTCATAACCGTTCTTTTCAAATTCGGGCCAGAAGGCATCCATTTTGATCGTCGCCAAAAATGCCTATCAGGTAAGAATGAAAGCATAGAATGTGTAGCAAAACAGAAATAGTTTCAATTAAGCATAGACTCAAGCAATGAACAAGCCTGTATGTACTGTAGTGAGCTGCTGGAGAAGTGAATGCTCGCAGACGAATAAAAACAGTAAGTGTGCTGTAAGTCAAGTCACAGCATTTCGGAGTACTCACCGGGACCGAACCACTCTCATAAATTGGAACCTCTTTCGAAGCCCGGAATGATTTCTGCCTTGCATTTTTCTTCAATTGCTTGGATAGTACTGACGCCTTCATAGACTTCTTGAAGTCCAATTTTTTCGTTGAGAACAGGTTTGCTTTGCTCAACCCATTGACCTTCCCAGCACACGCCAATTTATAAATTGCCAATGCCTCATCTTCGTCAATAGCATTGCTGTTGTCGGCGTCAGCAACCTCGAATGCCTGCTCAAGATCTTGGTCCGATGGCATGGTACCAGTGGCGCTTGACTTCAACAAAGACTTGATGAAGTCTTTGAACTGGCTAATATCCAGCTCATCTACGGCACATGACTGAAGCATTTCTTGGTAAATGGCTCTAACTTCACTGTCCGAAAAGACACTTCCGTCGGAAGCATCATTGGCTTTGAGGTAAATCTGCACAGCACCATGCCTCAGAAGACGACGGAAAAATTGAATCCTCACTTTACTCATGCCCATTTCTTGAAGCACCTCATCGCTGAAATCTCTTGAGTCCATGAAATCACAAAACATGGTGTAGCCCCGTTTCTCGAACTCAGGCCAGAACGCGCCCATTTTGATCGATGCCAAGAAATCTGGGACTGTCCCTTTTTTGTTCGCGACATCATCCACTGATCTCGCGAATGCTGACGCACGACGCGGGTTCGGCAATCGAGCTGGAAGACCTGCTGCATCAAACGACTTCTGAAAGTTCGCCTTTTTCGACGCATTCTTTTAACCCAATCCCTTCACGTGTCCAGCACTCGCCAACTTGTAAAGCGCCACAAATTCATCCTCATCAACCATCCCACTTTGATCAGCATCTGCGACTTCAAACACCCAGTCCAGGTCTTGATCTGATGGCAGGCTCTTGACTGATCTATCTTCTTTAAGAAGAGACTTGATGAGTTCTTTGAATAGGGTACGGTCTAACTCATCCACTCTGTTTGACTCCAACATTTGGTGGTATTTGGCTTTGATAAGTGATTCTTCGTATAAGGTCGCTTCGCACTGAACTTCCGGCTCATCTTCCACGAATCGAATGCTACGCTGAACACCCCTGCTCCTAGAACGTGATGATGGCGTTGGCCCCCAATCCTCATCGCCCTCTTCTTTGTTTTTTGCCTGCCATCTAGGCCGTGGAGACATTTTGGCCGAGAATTTCAGGTTTCGTTTTTGTAGTAGCATTTGACGTAATGCCAAGCGCGTCCTAAAGTTGCCATCAGTTTGCTCTGTGTCAGTTTCGTCGACGCTGAATGTGGCTTTGCGCACTGCAACACGCTGTCGCAGCGACACCTTCTCCACATTTGGAATGAGAATTGCCTCAAGGTCTTCTTCAGAAAAGGACTTCCTTCTCGAGCGGGATACAGACCCATTGTCTAGCGATATACCAGTATATCCTCGACTCATCGAGCCATCAAGGTCAAAATCAGTCGAGCCACTACGATACACTTCTGGGTCCTCTTTGCTGTCGTCACCGAAACTAATTCTATCCTTGCTCCTCCTGCTCGTTCGCCGGTCGCGGCTCATCACTGCACGCATGTCTTCCAGCCGCAATTCCTGCGTCTGGCTATTGCCAAGCTTACTTTCCCAAATCTTGGACACATTACTTGGCAGATCTTCCAGTTCCACGCCGCGATTGCGGTCTTCAACAAGGCGCCTTGGTGGCTGGCGACCGAAACCGGGCCCTTCTTCCAGATCCATGTCCGCGGACATGCTGCCCCGCATTCGGTTCATTTGTTTGTACAAGTCGATTGGAGCCTGCCTTCGCCGGGTTTTAAGGGTGCTGACCTTCTCGTCATCATCGCTATTGTCGATATCATCTTCACTTTTTTTCGTTCTGCAGAAGAGGCATTGTACGAGAGCACTCAACGTTTGCAACACAATTAAAGCTGGCCCAGTGGCCAAAATAACCACTAGTGCAGCGCCGAATATTTCTTGTTCGTCTCCACTATCTTGGGTCAAGTCTGCTTTGATGCAGATCGCACTGAGAAAAAATAAGGTAAGGCTCCAGGCGAGCACAATGCCAAGATCGTTGTCATCGTCGTCTTTGAAGGGCCGTTTTTCAAACACATGACAGAAACAGTAGCACACCAAGATTCCCAAAATAGCACTGGCAGCTGTGCCTGGGTTAACAATGCCAATCACCGACGCAAGCATCAAGCGTCGAGCGCATTCCAGCACCTCAAACCAGTAATACTCGGGCTTGTATGCCTATGTAGAAGAGAACAAATACTTTGAGGATGAAAAAGTGCATGTCAATTGGAACTCTTGAAGTAAAATTACTGCAATAATTTAGATTATACCTCGACGAGAAAAAGCACATGCCCAACATGCGGGTAGTTGTATGCAGCCTCCATCTCCAGTGCTGCTTTATCCGAGAGGATATGGCTGTACTTCGTCACAAGACTGTAGTACATTGACGGGATTCCGATCGGATATATCTGTATGGCATACGAAGAATAAAGCAGAATTAGTCAAAAAGAAATGCAGTTAATTGCGAAAGGTTAAATCAAAAGGAGCCCTTACCGCGATCATGATGAGGCCGTAAGGCACAAACCACCCGTAGCGTGCACTATTGCAATCCACAGAGTAGTCTCTATTCAAATATCGCTTTTCTTCGATTTCACCACGCTCATTCAGTGCCTCTGGAAATATCTTGCACTGAAAGAAGTCAAACACCGTCGAACTGCATTGCACGAGAATCAGAAATGTGAAAAACAAAAAGATATAGATGATTGTTGCGCCTCGTGGATCCGCTTTGTTGTTCAATCTGGCGCGGATGGAAATAAAACTATATATTGCACCAAGAGCTGAGAGAGCCATTAGAGGGCTAAGAGTTATAACCATCATCTTGTTCATATAGTCGAAGCCAGGGAAGCCTGCTCAGCAACAAAAGAGCACAAACAATACGAGGAGTTCATTGGGTAAGTTGATCAATATTACCATCCTGGAATGTTCAAGAATCGGAGTCTTTTCACAACGACTTACGACAGGCAAGACCAAGAGCTGGCAGAAAGTCCATGTTGAGCACAGCGAACACATTCAATATTTTCTCGAATATTGGTGGAAATGTCACTGAACATGTAAATCCGATATTAGCAGTCACTTGGCCAAAACTCATTAGGCATTTCAGTCGCGTTTTGCCATTGAAACCTCGAACACCTCGTTCAGTAACGCCTTCAACTTTGCGCACCGTGCTTACCTATTGAGATTAACAAAACATCAATTCAGGTTCGCAGAAAATCGTGTCATGACTTCGACTATCTTCATCAATTTATCTTTACCTTCGAGTCCAGGTCAGCAGCATCGGTGCAAAACAAGAATCTGAAGAGGAAATAAATGACAAGTAACATAATGCATGCTGAAGCGATGAGCCTCGGAGAATTGATTAAGGCCTCAAAAGGGTCTTCTAAATCGAAGCAAGCCTTGCACGTTCGAGTGTCTGGGCTGAAGTAATAGTCATCGTTTGGTCCTGAGGCGTCGTTCGCACAAACCCCACATAAAGGCCCATAGTACCCATCTTTGCAATAGTCAGCTCCATTGTAAAAGTAATCTGCACTTGTACTGAAATTCAAACCACCGATGCACGCCTCGGGCAAAGGGCATGGATAAATTTCGGTACTCTTGGAATGAATGCGCCAGAATCCCTCATCAAGCATCAATTTCTCCTGCGTTGAGCCACCATCAGTGTCGCAACTCGTTCCGCGAGGGCATGCTAAGCAGGTCCCGAGCTCGGAATAGAAGTACTAGTAACTGCAGCAATCATAGAAGCAAACCCAAAGGTACGGGATCATCATTTAAGATCACACACTCAATTGTTCTGCACGACAAGTAGTAGCAGGCATAGAAAGTGCACTATATGCACGCAAAAAAGTCATCTACTTACTTCTTCACGCAAAGCTCGCAGGTGGTCGACTTCGCACGGGAATAAGTTTCGCCTGAGCATGAAGCGCAGACGCCCTGACCGCTGGCCGCATTATAAGTGCCCGCAGGACATTCTGTGCAGAGGTAAGCAGCATTGCCGCTGTAGTAACCGGGGTCGCAAGCAGTGCAATTTACTGCATAGCCCTCGCTATAATAGCCCGCATCGCAAGGCGCGCACGTAATGGCGCCCTCCGGTACACCTGGATATCACAAATTATTGGGACTTAACAGTAACGCACGTGCTAAGACACCCTTAAAATAGCTCTCAAGATGTGCGAGCAATATTATTTTTCAATAAAGTATTAAATTCTTGGAAATGTTTTATAAAATAGTGAAAGTCAAAAATCGACATTGTTTCGTGTATGTCGAGCGGAATAAAGAGACTGTACCAGAAGTGCTGAACCCTTTTGAACACACGGAACAACCGGCTGAAGTAGCAGCTGTGGGCGCAAATGTACCCGGTGGGCACAACGTACAAATTTCGTCGTTTTTAACGTACGTTCCTGCGAGGGTACATTCGAAATCAATCAATCATAAGATAATTTCATGTGCATATAAAATACACAAGATGAAAGAATCATATATATTTCAACAAGTACCGGCTTCGCACTGCACGCAATCGAACCGCTCAGCCGTACTGAATTTCCCCGAGACGCATTTAAGGCTGCAAATTCAGCATACGCATAGAAATTAAAGAAGCATGTAAGAAAAAGGGACACTGCTGGCACGATGGATGTGAAATGGAATAGTACATACATAGATAATGGGTCAAATGAATACGTGCATCAGGGAAAAATTGAGTACCATTCAATCTTTCCCAATGAGGGCTGATAACGTCCAGACTCACAAAAAGTACATTCAGTGGTGCCTGTTTGGTTGGCGACAGTACCTGCAGCAACAAATAGCATTCACATATACTTGCACGGTACGCAATAAGCATATGCAAAAGATCCGAAAAAGACCAAAAATGCACATCAGGCTTGAGTTTAAATCCTTAAACATGCAATGCGGAGCCTTACCCGCAGCACACACAACGCATGATATAGCGCCTTCCGAGTCGTAGTAGGTGCCAGGGGGGCAGTCTATACATTCCGTCGAGCCGGTTGACGTTTGGTATTGCCCTGGTGCACACAGCGTACATGATTGAATACCAACTCCCTTGCAACGCCCTGCATCGCAGCTTGTGCATACCGTCTCCGCTATACTACCATTTGCTGCAACGTACTTTCCCGTTTCGCAGTCGATACAGGCATCGCGCCCTGTGTTCGGCTGGTACTTTCCCGGCACACACGGCGAGCATAACGTTTGGCCGATGCTATAGAACAAGAAGACAAGGAGCACGACATAAAAATTCCAATACACGTTTGACAAACAAAAATGCACTGCCTTGAGAAGTAGTAAGCTTTATACACTTACCCTGAGTATTGCCCGGCCGTGCAGCCACCCGTAACTGCAGCGAGGCCCTCGGTCTCGCAATAGGAGCCATTTATGCACGGCAAACATGCGAAGGTGCCGATGCTGTCTTGGTATTGGCCCTTGGGGCACAAAGTGCAGAGCTTTTTCACGTAGACATCGTCGAGTGCTGCCGCGCAGCTTTGCGGCGTATTTGCTGGCGCAAATGCAACAAACTTCAAGCCAACTTCAGTGGGCTCCAGCGCCAACTCTACTAAGTGCCAAGAGTTTTCGTTGTCGCTGCTGTTGAAATTTGATACGAACCACTTTTTAGTCCAGATACCAGGAGCTTCTTGGGTGAATAGGGTGAGCGAGGAATTCGTACAGCCAATGAGATGGTAGTAGAATGATAGCGACCCTGTACTGCTGCCGAGCGGGGCTTCAAGCACAAATGTCTGATTTGCTGCGGAGTATGAGACAGCCGGAGCGTAAACATAAGTGCCGGATCCAGTGGTACGGTCCTCTGATGGCCCTGCGATGACACCACCATTGCTACCCGAGTTCAGACTGTTGCCTTCAACCCAGTCACTGCTCCCTGTATTCACGAAGCCGCAAATCCCATTGCCGAAATTGCAGTCGAAGTCCGCCTCTTCAGTGAAGGTGCCCGGGAGGCAGCGCAGGCGGGTGGGGCTCGAAGAGGGTATGCTGGTTGGCACGGACGATGGCAATGGCGTGGGCACGGGCGACGGCAACGGTGTGGGCAAAGATGTCGGAATAGCTGAAGGAAGAGGTGATGGTTGCGCTGTGGGAAAGAGCGTAGGGTAGGTGCGCAGGCTGGAAACAGCTATGGACATGGGTACCCCGGTGCATCCACAAGCAAGCTGAATATTTTCTGTAAGAGTATTGTCAGCCAGTGCTTCGGATAAATCCGTATCCAATGCCGCCTATTGTATCAAAATCATAGAATTATTATGTACATTCGTGATGCTGGTGGGCAGAAATGTGTTCGCAGAATAAGTACACAGTCAGGTGTTTGCATATTTAACTAAAATGGAGAGATGGTTTGCTGACTTGAGTTCAAGCTGAATACACGAAATGAATGTAGGACGGAACGTAAAGGTTAAAAAATAAGTACCTGAAATCCATTAGCGTTTTGGTAACCAAGGCTCGACAGAGAGCCAAACACGTCAAACGTCGCGTTCACGAGCACGTTCTCAGCAAGTATTCGAGATTCGAGATGAACGTAAAACGTCGGTAGACATTTGGAGTGGTGCTCTAGCTGAAGGCGAATGCGTGTTCCGGAGTCGTGACTGTTTCAGCGTCGTATCTGGCTGAACGAGTGGCTCTGCGGTGCTGATGAATATTGCGCCTTCACTAGTTCTGCTGCTGATGCTTTGGGCATAGCTCAAGGTGCCGATATTGACATTACCGCCTGCATCGTTGGTGGCAGGCCCATTACCGTGACCATTGCTGGTGGGGCTGCCAGTGCCAACAACGATCACATCTAAGTTACGAATTGTTGATGAAGATGAGGCGTCAGCACCTGCAAACTTACCAACAAGAGCCTGCGCGAGAATGGCCTCAGTAATATCGTTCGTACTTGCAACGTCAGCGACCATCAGCACTCGCATAGCCACCGTATCGTAGGTGGTGGGCAGCGGTGAAGGTGCCGATGTTGGCAGCAGTGTTGGCACGGGACTAGGAATGAGAGTAGGGACCGGCGAAGGCGCTGGCGTGGGCATTAGCGTTGGTACGGGGCTTGGATTAAGAGTAGGAACCGGCGAAGGCGCTGGTGTGGGAAGCGGTGTCGTTGCAGGAGTTGGCGCCAGAGTAGGCACCGACGAGGGCAACGACGTGGGCTCCGGAGAAGGTATAGGTGTAGGGAATGGCGTGGGCGCTGGAGTAGGCTCCGGCGAAGGCACAGGTGTAGGCTGCAGAGTTGGCACAGGGCTTGGTATAGGAGTGGGGGCCAGCGAAGGCACCGGCGTGGGCTGAAGGGTCGGAACGAGGCTAGGAATCGGCGTAGGCACTAACGAAGGCACTGGTGTGGGCTGAATGGTTGGTACAGGGCTTGGTATAGTTGTTGGAGCCAAAGAAGGGACAGGCGTGGGCTGTAATGTTGGCACAGGGCTTGGACTAGGTGTCGGCATCGATGAAGGTCCTGGTGTGGGCATCAAGGTTGGGACAGGGCTCGGACTAGGTGTAGGCATCAACGAGGGCACTGGTGTTGGCTGTAGCGTTGGCACAGAACTTGGCACTAAAGAAGGAAATGAAGTTGGGACTGGCGATGGTTGAGGAGTTGGCACGTGGCTTGGTTTAGGCGTTGGAGCTGACGATGGCCCTGGCGTGGGTCGAGGAGTTGGCGCGGGGCTTGGAGTTGGAGATGGGCCCAAGGACGGAACTGATGTGGGCAGTGCTGTTGGCAAGAAGGTTGGAGTGGATGAAGGAATTGGAGTTGGAACTGAAGTAGGCGAGGGCGTCGGAGAAGCCGTTGGCGGCGGAGTGGGTGCCAATGATGGCAGCGGCGTAGGTTGCAGGGACGGCATGGGGCTAGGAAGCGGTGATGGGAGTATTGAAGGAACTGCTGATGGAACTGACGTTGGTATGGAACTCGGAATTGGCGACGGACGCGCCGTGGGAAGTGCGGACGGCCGCTGACTCGGCATGGGGCTCGGAATAGGAGTCGGAGGTAACGAAGGTGATGGCGAGGGTGCAGACGATGGTATCGAGCTTGGTATAGACGAAGGAAGTGACGTAGGAATTGCAGAAGGCAGCTGACTAGGCATGGAGCTTGGAGTAGGAGTCGGAGGTAACGAAGGTAATGGCGAGGGTGCAGACGATGGCATCGAGCTTGGTATAGACGAAGGTAGCGCGGAAGGTAGCGCGGACGGCTGCTGACTAGGCATGGAGCTTGGAATAGGCGTTGGAACCGATGAAGGTAAAGGCGAGGGTGCAGACGATGGCATCGAGCTTGGTATAGACGAAGGTAGCGCGGAAGGTAGCGCGGACGGCTGCTGACTAGGCATGGAGCTTGGAATAGGCGTTGGAACCGATGAAGGTAAAGGCGAGGGTGCAGACGATGGCATCGAGCTTGGTATAGACGAAGGTAGCGCGGAAGGAAGCGCGGACGGCTGCTGACTAGGCATGGAGCTTGGAATAGGCGTTGGAACCGATGAAGGTAAAGGCGAGGGCGAAGTTGACGGTAAGGAGCTTGGTATAGACGAAGGTAGCGCGGAAGGAAGCGCGGACGGCAGCTGACTTGGCAACGTGCTTGGGGCCGAAGAAGGCAGCAAAGACGGAAGTGCTGAGGGAAGTGCTGAGGGTAACTGCGTCGGACGTGGAGTAAGTGTCGGCATTGGTGTCGGTAGAAAGGAAGGCAGCAGAGACGGGCTAGCTGACGGCAGCAGGGATGGCAACAAGCTTGGTAATGCTGAGGGCAGTAAAGACGGGCTAGCTGATGGTAGCGTGGATGGCAAGGAGCTTGGTAGTGCTGACGGCAGCTGAGATGGATTAGCTGAAGGCAGCGTGGGCGGCAAGGAGCTTGGTAATGCTGAAGGAAAAGGAGTTGGGCTAGCTGAAGGCAACATGGACGGCAAAGAGCTTGGTAGTGACGATGCATGAGGCGAAGGAAGCATTGTTGGCATCTGAGTTGGCAGAAAGCTTGGAAACGATGACGGTGGCACCGAAGGAAGCGCAGAGGGTCTTGGATTGGGCAAGATGCTTGGTAGCGGTGAAGGGGTTGTCGAAGGAATTGCCGAAGGGACAGTTGTAGGGAAAGGAGTGGGAAGGAATGTCGGCTTTAAAGTCGGTGCTGGAAGTAGAGGTGGCGTTGGCAAAACAGTCGGCAGATTTGTAGAAAATACAACCGGCCTTATCGTCGGCCCAGAAGTTGGAGCAGATGTTGGCGCTGGTGACGGACTATACTGCAATGAGAACGAATCAAATGCAGCATCACGATCGTCTTTAGTTCCCCCATTTGTAGATGGCTGGGCATTGGAAAAACGAAAGTATTGCGGATAAATGCCGCTGACGTCAAGAGTGGCACTCAACCACGGGTCAGCCTGGCTTGATTGAGTTTGCGTAGTCTTTTGCCACACCGAAATCCAGGACAGGCTATCGATAGAATACTGGAATCGCACGTCCTGGAACCCTCTACCGTATAAGAAGTACTGGAAACTAACACTAGCGATGCTGAGGCGCGAACCAAAGTTCACTTGGTAGGTGAACGTTTTGCCATTCTTGAGTGCACATTCGCTGTAGATAAAAAAGGTGCCAATGGCAGCGCTTGAAGGGCCATAGGCCTTCGAGCCCGTTTTCCCTTGTCCCCGCGTCCAGACTGCTTGGTCAGTGTCAATCGAGTACCAACCACACTCGTCAGCTGTCTCCCACCCACAATTATAGCTCGACTCCACGTCCCGCAATTCACGGTGCGCAAACGCCTGGTGTTTTCTACTTGTGGTAATCATTGAGAAGGAAAGGTCGTTCAGCGCTGAGGCATTTTGCAGGGATGCGGTCTGGTCTAACACACGATCTTTACGAAGAAGAGAGGCATTTGCGATCATCGTGTGCTCCTCAAGTAACAGAATGTCTGCGGTATGATTACTCCAAAAAGCAGAAGTTGCCATGTCTGACATCCCAAGGACGACGGCAACGACGCGAGCGCTCGTGAGATGCTGCATTACTGAGGCTTTTGACGCAACACTGGAATCTCCATTTGCCATTCCTATAGGCTTATAGACGGTGCTGGTGGACCTTTTCAGAAAATCGAAATCGGGGAAAAGGAGGGGAAAGAGGAGGAAAAGAAGGGGGAGAAAGAGAGAAAGAGAAGGGAAAGAAGAGAAAAGGAAAGAGGGACGGTCACGGCGGATTCAGCTAAAATTTTGGGAACTCATAGAAAACATACGCAAGTTACGTATTGTCCCTAACATATATTATTCTGAGTAAAGCGGTTGGCCATAAGGAAGTTTTCAGTCAGAAAGTCGACGTTTCTCGCTTGTACTTCGCGCGGTGGTTTGCACCTGACTACGGCTCGCTCCCGTAGAAATGGGAAATATACCAGCAGATAAAAAAAGGGGATTTCACCGTATTACCTGTTTGAGTCATAGGCTTCCGGCGGCCAATCCGCAGTAGGGGCTAGTATACTATGGAACTGTAGTTCTACAAGAAAAGCAGAAGAGAAAAAGTTAGGGGCCATGCGAATTTAAGGGCACTCTTGTAAAATTCAAACAAACTATAGAAAGAAGTAGAAGAAGGAAAGGCTGGCTTCTTTTGAGGTCTCTGGGCTCCTATGTACTTCTTTGATATGTAAAATGGCCTCGTTGTACGGAAATTTTTCTGTTCCAAATGGGCAAAAAAATCTTTGAATTTCACCCAATCCTCCCTTAATTCGACTCATTTCCATCGATTTTATGGCATAATTCCCTAATATAGCGGTATTCCTCGCATCCTTGTAGCATAATTCCCTAATGTGTTGGGCTTTGCTGCGAGAATATTTTGTTCTGGCAGCAGCTAGCAATCCTCTGGCTTGCGCTCCCTCGTTTGTTCTGAAATCCATAAAGCTCAAGGCACCGCAGCGTCGTCGAGCTGGAAGAATGCAAGGAATTTGCGTAGACTTCGAAAGAGGAATGGTAAGGTTATTTCAAGTATAGCTAGCGAGGAATCTGTCTGCATGCGCCGAGGTAGACTTCCGGCATCGCTTTTGTGGAACTCGACGACACTAACAACGGAACACTTGCACCTGTGTCATTCCTTGATTTCCAATCGCATTCCAGATTCATTTAGCGAGTCTATGGATTCGATATTGATGGGCCCGAAAGGAAGATACTGCAGACAGACGGGGCTTGATCTAGTGATTTTGAGTTTGAGCAGCGCGGCAGCACTTGAAAAAAATGGATGATCCCGAATAAGCTTTAACGACAATACGATCGGCGAATGCACAGAAAGTAGGTTGCGCCCACAGATAACTTCAATAGATACCTCACCGTAATGTGTGGATGGGTGCTCGAAACTTCGTGGCTGAGACGTTTGATGCAGCCGTCACTGTCTTCGTCACTGAATAGGTGCGGACTGACAGCTTGCGAGGTACTCCGATTTAGAGAGCGAATGAGTGCTTGCTGAAGGATTCAGGATACTAATATGCTTAAAAAGTTATAATGACTGCATTATTGGGAAGTACATATGCTCTTTTTGGTAGGTCGCTATTTTCTGCGTACGTCTTTGCAAAATGCTATTTTTTTCTTCAGTGGAATCGAGAAAACTGAAAGGCTCATGTGTGTATAGCACTAATCTCCACGATGAAAGTAATAACGTGATCACTCGTTAGATAAACAACATCACTAGGAGCAGATGACTTCCTGCCGGTCTTGAGAGAGCGCAAAGCTAACAACCCGCACGGTGACGGTAACATTTTCTGCGAGAGTTACTCAGAAAGAAGTCAAAATTCAAATGCTGCACTCCCTTCACGTAATGAAGTGGACGCCTCTGACCTTACAGGCTAGATGATAGAAATATCAATATGCGGGCTAGATAATTCTAGCAGAGAAGAGTAGCGCAGATTTGCTACGTCCATTGCGATGCCATTAGCCATCAGGTACGAAAGCACGAAACCGCGAATCTGCCAAGCACCAAGCACCATGGGCCACTAGCAATCTAGCAACCTAGCAACCCACTTAATAAGACAAGACAAGCACCCCCCCCCTTCCTCTACCTCCCGATGCATGCCAGGATTAGAGCTCACAACAACACAATTAAAGTGGGGCTTGTGGAATTTGCTTTGCGGGCGGGGGAGTATTCAGGGACTGGGCCATACGTGAAGGATAATTAACGATATCTCCGATCGGATCTACAATCGCATTCGTAAAATTGTTCGGGTTAAAGTTTAAGGCAGAGGCCATGCTACGGCCCTCAAATGAATTAGGGATTTATCTATCACCTAATCACTACGGTAATCGCAACAAAGGCATATCATACTAGCTAATTCGCCGCTTACGAGCTTGAATCATTATCTACCATGGCCTATTCCATTCCATAACCCACAATTTTTGTTTATTGAAGCCATTGTCCGCGCAGACAAAGGAAGGCAGCACTCCAAGGGATGATCGGTATAATGCGCGAGCGACGCTAATCTTTTAGCTTATAGCAAGAAACAAACTTCGACAATGGGCCTCTTCCGAAAGACTGCCACAAAGATGGAAGGTAAGTGAGTATTAAGTGCAGGTAAGTATAAATTACTCTAGTGCGGGTGATAAATCAAGACCACCAAGTGACTACAGCCGAGTAACATCGCACCTGGAAAAAGAAATTATTACAGGACGTATTCCAGCAGCTAGAGATTATGCTAATGAGACGTAACACCAACTCGCCTACGGGATCGTGCATGCCACGGCCGCATCTAAGCGCGTATGATTTTGGGCTGACGGTGGCGAATTCCAAATCGGATAGTGTGTCGCGTGAATTTGGGCTGTGTTGGCACTTGTGGGAGCGTATCCTCAAGAGAAGGCCTACCCGTTAGCACAGCACAACTGCTTCAATCATATGACACGAAAGCCAAAAAATTATTTCAGCGCCCATGTAGATGCATAGCCGCTGCCGGGAAGGCACAAGGGCAGCAATGTCCCAGGGCCAGTCGAGAACGTACTTGTGATATGTGGACAAGCTCGAGCTCAACGCCGCTACTGCGCCTGCGACCGTCGTTGCTAGAGAAAGGAAACAATTTAACCTGCAAGAACAAAGTGGGTATGAATGAAAAATCGCTCGAAGCACTTGTTTGCTGTGTTCAAGAATGCAGTATAATCTGACACTCCAATAAACTTGCAATGAGGAAAGCTACCACACTTACTATCGCTGCATCAAAGCGCAGTGCCTTCGGACTATCATTTGCCTCCACTACGACTGTGCAAAAGGAATGAATATATAGCAGCTGCACCTGAATTGCCTTGAGAGGTTGCTGCATCTAGGCATTGTATAATAGTGCGCTACGAGCTTGCTTCATAGTCGCACGTTGATGAAGTGCTGTCATGCCCATCGAGTCGCTAAGCGGCCAACAGAAGTAATTCAGGGAAAATTTTAGGCATGCTTGATGGAAGAATTTAAACGCGAGAGCAATGTCGGCCTACTTACTCCTCCTGATTGTTGCTGATAACTTTGATACACTGCCTACAGCAAAATAATCTACGTATCTGCCCTTCGCATGTTTGTTTGAATGGGATTGCTCAATACACCTATGGCAACCTCAGAGTTGGTGTATGGTACATACTCAATATTTCTGACTTGATTCTATTGCCTAGTAGATGCATAATTGAGGCGACGCCTAGCTTCCCTGGAGTAAACCTTTGTTGATGAGTAATACATTAAGTACTTCAGGAGAGTGGAGTTAGCGCACTCCCTCGCTCAGAAGTACACTGTAGGTTAAAATAAATAAGCCATCGTCCAAGATATGATTCGCGTCGACTTTACGAACGCATCAGCCATGCACTAGTTGCCTAATTCTATAGGCTCGGGACGACATTACGGCCTAACATCAGTAGCTTTGTAGCTTCGTCGAATAGCTCTCGAATTTAGTTGTATTCGAGCAAAAATTGAGATTCTTTGACCATAAGAGTGCCCAAAATTTTACATGGTCCCAAAGATTTGGCTCAATCTATAATGGCGCCTCCGAAATCAATTTGACTAGGACATCGTATCAGAGATCCCGGCGACTAAGTGTTGAAACAATCTTCCTAGTTGAACCTAAGGGCCTATCGGGAATTCCAGGTCACGACAACCGGCTTCCCTCTCTAAAAGGCCCCGGCTGTTAGAATAAGTGACTACTACTTCGAAGTACTGCTCCTGGAAAACCCTGGGCGCCTCTGAATCGGATAATATGAGGCGTACGCGAAATCTTTGGAATGTCCATTACCACAAAGCTAAGGATTATGTTCACACTTAGTCATAACATCTTCTTTCATTTGGGCGTGGTGCGTAAACTTGTAGGGTATATTAGCCGCGCAGGCCGCAAGGGACGAAATTACTTCTGTAGGCCATTCGGCCGATCGGTTGAAGGCAGGGACAAATCAATTGATCAAAAATGCCTAATCGGTCAGTATAATGTTGATGATGGCCCCGGGCGGCCTGTTCTTGGTGTCTTTCCTATGAACCGTACACGGGAGATAAGAGATAAGAGAAGGGCCCCCACTTAAACTTCGAAAAGAAGGATGCACTGCCACGTAGATCTGACGATCCAGAGATAAACATCCCACCCCAAAGCTCTTTCTTCTGATGATAAGAAATGCGCTCTCATCTGAGTACCCGAAATGAGCTCGGCTCTAGTGGCTCATCAAGCGCAGTTATACGGCAGTAAGACCGAAACTGTTATGGATTAGTAAAGGTCACTTGGGTAAGCCCTTTCGCAACTCAAACATAAGATATTCCACTACATCCTTGCCCCCTAGTTATTTGTCAAGAGTCGATGAAGCTGTTTCTGGCACTACATGGGACCGCTAGATCGGCCACGCCACAGTGGAGTGCAAAAAGAGCTGAAGCGAAGTCCCAGCGGTAACAGGTTTGCGGGTAGCCAGCAAAGCTTTAGCTATCGGGGTATTCTTTACAGCGTCAGCGGCAGCTACAGCAACAGTAGCAGCAGCAGCAGCAGCAGCGATAGTAGAAGCAGCAGTAGCGGCAGTGATAGCCATCACAGTAGCAGCTCCTCATACAGCAGCAACAGTCGCGATTGAATTTAGAAGCTTGAGCTGCGCAGCATTGATGCTTGGTAAGCGAAATAGTTGTGCGGTTGCATGATCGCGACGCAGCCTCCGCACAGTAGTATATTGCAATCAAATTTACTCGATTTGACGATGGTTAGATGTAGAAACAGCGATGGAGGATGCTCGGCAGCGTCAAAGTGTCACGGAATGTATTAGCAGTCCATTCTTTCTTTTTCGACGTTGTGTAAGTGATGCATCCTCGTTGGGATTGCAAAAGCGCAAGCTCCCGCAGCCGCTATCAATCAATCAATGACATTTGCGCTTTAAAAATATGCTTCAAGACGAGTCAGTAAGCTATTGAGAGTCCATGGTGAAGAAGCGGCGGCCAAGTGTGCAGTATTGCTCGAAGCGTAGGTAACGTTGATGCTGGCCTGAAGCCTATCCTTCGACCGTAGGCACGCAGGTGAAACCCGGGTGCAAAACCAATACAAATTTCAAAGTAATCTGTAGCCTTCATTGTGGCGTTGGTACGTCTAGTAGCTTCAGTTGCTACTGTTGGCGTGGAAGTTGACGCGACAGCTGGCGGAAAAAAAAGAAGCAATTGCAGCACCGCGGCCAGTAGATGCTGTACCTAATGTGCTGCTAGGCATAGCTTTATCAATGATTATCATTTAATCTTGGTGCTTAAATTCATGTCGTCTGAGTCGTTTCAGGCTGCTTTGAGGTACTCCTGTAAGCATTTCTGATCATCGTGTTTCCAAATCTGCATCCCATGAAAGCTAGGTGGCCGCTGGCGCGGGTCCGAGTTCCGAATGTGAAAAGTGATATAATCTTCAAATCAAGTAGCCACTGTTAGAAGAGTTTCGTTACAACGCTGCGCGGCAATGAGGCCGCCAAGAGGGGCTCAAGGTGGAGCAAAGGCGCAACTTTCAGCGCTTTTTACCACCTCTTAATTCAAGAATATCTTATAAAAGAGTTATATTATTATAAAAGAGTTTATAAAAGACTCCACCAGCACCAACCACCTTCCTAAGGTACGATTCATCAAATATCGGAAATAACACAGTTTTACGCGAATTGATGTTTAAGGTGACCATCAACACCCCAGACGGTAAAAGTGGTACGGGCAAGTGCGTAATAAAGAAGCGGAACTTTTGGCGGCAGCCGAATTTTAGCTGTACCTCGTTACCCTTTACGAGGTGTGGATAAGTCCAGGGGCGACTTTACACATGTTGAGATAGTATCGACGACGGACACAAAAAAGAGACCGGAAATCGACGTATCGCCGCAAGAGGAAAATATTTTTGAAACTATTTTCCTCATTGGCCATTGTGGAGCGCCGATATCTTGCTATAAATACCCAGAGGAGCTATGGGGACTTTACATCTGGTGTTCGTACGTCGCATTGCCAAGTGGAAATTGTTGTCTTTTCGTGTAGTTGAGGAGAAGAGGGAACTTTCCGTGGAAGCAGATTTTCGAACGGGCCGAATCTTCCATTATCTATGTCACCTCGAAGGTATTTTGGGGCCAGGGCGTGGCCATTCTGTGGTAAAATCCTGCCTTCCAGGAGCGCTACAGGGAGGATTTTACCCCCTCCCTGTAGTGAAAATACCTCCCCTGTAGTGGTGAAATCCCCCTGTAAAGGGGCCAAAAAGGGTCATGTCTTGGATGCTCACGAAAACATGTTCATTCGATGCGTCTTGTCGAGCTGCGCTCGGCGGTCTATCGCGCGTACTCAAACTCGTTAATCCAGCCACACATTTTGCTTGCTCAATTTTTTCCGATATTTCGTGAATCGTACCTTAGGTCCAAATTTTTGCGTCTCGTGTAGGGTTCGTAAAAATAAGTAACAGTTTTGACCCAAATAAGTAAATAATTAAGTAAATACGGTAAATACGGTGGTATATACCGTATATTAGGGCGAGAAAGTACCATTTTTAAAATTCCGGTTTTTCAAAGTCCCATTTTTCAGGAAAAGTCGAAAAATCTGATACTTATTTACCTATAGAATTACTTATTTGGCCACAAAAATTTGCATATAAGTAATACTTATTTTTATCAACCCTAGTCTCGTGATAGGGAGGGGCCGCTAGGCCACAAGCGGCCCGCTTGCATGTTGTTGTTTGCATTTTTGAGGGGGGGGCTTTTCTATTCACTGCCACTCCGCGAACGAGGAAGGAGTTCCTGTCCCGTCAAAGC
>Ga0307931_1000809_pt1 | contig 20533 bp, 17 predicted proteins | sample OrgLakmetageno47_FD_201816 | JGI IMG/M metagenome (GOLD analysis project Ga0307931, IMG submission 201816) | Saline water microbial communities from Organic Lake, Antarctica - #47 | ecosystem: Environmental > Aquatic > Non-marine Saline and Alkaline > Saline | place: Antarctica: Organic Lake...
TCGAAGAGAGGCGTGAAGCTCGGTGAGGTGCTGCACGAGGCTCGCGGCAACCTCTTCGGAGAAACTGGCGTCTTCAGCCGCTGCTTTGGCCGTCAAATAAGCGGTGGCTTCGCTTTGGTCATCATCATCGTCGACATCGCTGCTGTTGCTGCTGCCACTTGCAAGCATGGTCGCAGCTGGCGGCGCTCGCGGCGGCAGCACTTGAAGGGCCTCCAGCAAAGCATCGTACAGGGGGCGCTTTTTTGCGTGCACGAGGTACGGTGTGATCCCAACTGCCGCAGCCGCTTCCAGGTTCACAACCGAATCGTCGAACAGTACCAGTTGGTACAGCTCGGGAGGGTACTGCTCCAGTAGGCCCGAAGCCAGCCAGAAAGCAGGAGACCCTTTTGTGAAGAGCCGCCGTGGCGATTGGTCGCTGCTGCCCGAACTGTTGTTGTGATCGTCGTCGTTGTCATTTTGGTCCAGGCGCCCGAGCCAGGTTTCGGGCGTGAGCACCGACGCCCAGCCCACTTGGTCGGGGCTCAGGCCGAGCTTGTGGAGGACAGGGTTGACATAGAGGGACTGCGGGGAGTTGGAGGCAAGGACTTTGGGGCACGGCAAATTGGCGAGCAAGGCGGCGAGCTGGGTGTCGTGCTGCCCTAAGATGCCCGTGGGCGCCCCTGCCTCGCCCGGCGCTGTGGCGACGCCTCCAGTGACAACTGAAGAAGAAGAAGAAGAACTTGTAGAGGATGGAAGGAGTTCATCGAGATTGAGGCCGCCAAACACGGCTTGATAATAGGCCCGTGCCCCCGCGAGTTCAATAGGCGACAAGACTCCTTCCGAGTCTACACCTTGGCCTTGGCCTTGCGCCTTCTTCTTCTTGGCGCTGTTCTTGGCGCCAATGGCCACTTCTCCGCCGAGGTCCGCCGACATGGCGCTCAGGCCCAGGTGCAGCTTCTCGTGGGCCAGCACTTGCTCATAGGTGCCCTGAAACCCGTCGGGCGCTTCGTACAGGGCCTGCGCGGCTTTGGCCTCGAACAAGGCGGCGATTTTCGCGGACTCGTCTAGTTCTTGTTGGTGGGCCTGCGGCGATGAGGATGACGGAGTGTCAGAATCGTCGGAATCGCTCCACTCCACGCCGGTGACCATCCGACCGAGACTCGCGAGCCCGGAAGCGAGCGCAGGGGGCGGCGGCAAAGGTCCGCCTGAAGCAAAGTTTGCACCAGCATTTACACCACCAGCACCAGCGGATCCAACAGAGGTGGTGGACCCGCCCACAGCAACGAGGCTAGACGCAGCAATGGCCTCCGTGACACCCCCTTTCGGTTTGCCCAGGAGGCCCAGCTTGTGAAGGCCAGCAATGCAGTCGCCGTGGCTCGCGTGCAGCGCGTCGCACTCCGCGGGGTTTAAACCGTAAGTGTGCGCGCCGTGCGCGTGCACGCCCCGGGCAATGGCGCACCCGCTGCCCGCGTTGAGGAGGGGCGAGGTAAACGCGCAGTTGTCGAGGTCGATTAGCAGCACTGGAATCCGGCCGCTGCAGTTTGCAGCATCGGCAGCGCGCTTGGCCGCACGGCCGGCCGCTGCGGTGAGCGCAGGCGACTGGGTAGGCAAGGATTCAAACACAGCTCGAGCCTTGCCAACCTGTGGAACCGATGATGACGGCGACGAGGTTGGTGATTTGTTCTTGGCTGCTTGTCGAGCCTCGGCTCGGGCGGCCAGGGCTAGGGCTGCATGCGCGTCAGGCAGCACCGCTAGACCTCGCGGGCTTCCCGGCGGCAGACCATAGGGTACACGTCCTCCTTTGCCTTCACCTTGACCTTCTTCTTGCTGATTCGTTGCGTCCGGCCACAACGGCGCTGCGTACGCCACCTGCGGCATGGCCAGGGAAGAAGGGTTCCGGAGCACCACCTTCAGGGCACGGCACTGGGCTCGGACCGTTGGCGGCAAATGCGCCACCAGCTGCCGCCAAAGCTCGTGCGCTGCAGCTGGCGACATGCTCGGAAGACGAACCACACCCTTCTCACCACCGCTGCTGTCGTTGAGGCGTTGGTGCACAGCGCTGCACACTTCATGCACTAAACCCGCCAAAGTTGAAGCGTCCATTCGTCCACTCCCACTGTCAGGTGTCTGAAGGCCGCTGCTTTCGAAAAACGCATCCACCACAAGTGGGGCACCTGGAAAGAACAGAATAGAGACGAAGATCAGATTACGGTACAAGCCTACTTAGACAAATAATTGCAAAACAAACATGTTGCATTGACATTGTGCATGCGGACTGTACTCGATCATTGTCTCTTTGCAGCTTAGTCGTTAGGGACAACTGTACCGAGAGAATTAGCCGTGGTGGAGTTGCTTGTTGGGAACGAAACTGAAGACGGCGCTAAGGTGCATCCATGTACTGCCAATCGCCAGCATTCGCTCGCATTGAGCCGTTGAGCTTCGACAGAAGCGTCGACACTGGCCTGTGCAGCTGCTGTCGACGCGGCGCAGGATTCCGTGGCGTGCGCCGCCAGTGCAGAGGCCGTGCCCTTGGCTGCTGCCGTCATCGACGACGACGCACTGCCGTTGTTGTTGCCTTCGTTCGCAGCAGCTGCAGCAGCGCAGGCCGCGGCTGCCACGGTAGCGTCTGCCGCTGCTTCGGCTTGAATGGCTTCCTCTGCTGTTTTAGCAGCGTGGGCCTCCGCCACATGCGCAGCCAGAGTCTGCTCGTACTCCACGCAAGCGTCCTGGGACTCGTGCACCGTCACTTTGATAGGCGCACTTGCTGCTGCCATGGCGGCACCATCCTCATTGGAAGTAGAAGTGGGCAGCAGCTGCAGCAAGCCCTCTGCTAGACCGCGCCATACAGCTCGAGCCACGAACTCGCATGGCGTAGTGTTGGTTGCATGCACAGCAGCAAAGTCGGGATGGCTCGCCAAGGTGCTCAGGTCAAACTGCGCACACACGGTAGCCAGCAGGTCAGCTGCTTGAGCATGGTCCACGAGCAAAGGCCCTCGTCCACTCCCTCCCGTTAGCTCCGCGGTAACTGCCCATGAGGAGCCTGTCAGGTTCTGGTAAACTCCGGATGGTTCGGCATTTAACGACCGACCGCTGCAGATTTGGTGCTTGAGCGCCATAGTCCACTGCCACGACGCGCCCGTTGAGCTATGCCTTGAAGCAGCTGCAGCTGCAGGGAAGGCACCAGCTAGTTTGAGGCTTAGAATGTCACTTGCCTGCAGGCACCATGCAAGATGCGCACCAAAAAAAAATAAAACACTCTCGCGAACCATGCAGAAGGAGGAATACTGGAGCAGTCTAAAGCTAAAGGAAAAACACGAACGAGAGATGAATTCACCATCATGAAAGAATGATGCACCTGAGCCGTTACGGTGAGGCCGGTAGCACCACCAGGGCTCATAGCTGCAAGGTTGGTCCAAAGCTTTTCTAGAATGGCCTCGAACGAGCCTACGTCTGCATCCGGAGTCTCGTTGCTCAAAGCCTTCACGACACCATCTAGGGCGGAAGTCGCACTAGAGGGATCGACGACACTTCCAGTGGACCCCGAGAGCACATGTCCCGAATACAGAGCATTTACTAGCAAAGTAGCTCCCTGGGCTACTGACTTACCCGCGGGCTTAAAAGTAACAAAGGCACGATCGCGGAATGTCACAGACCACTCATTTTTCATCGTTGGCCTAGTCATCGTCTGTGAATTTACGAGCGACAGACTAGATCAGTGGATGCGCGTTGTTTTCTAAAAAGTTGTAGTGGACAAATTGTACTATTATCAACTAATTACTATCGAGTGGCGACGTGGCGACTAAAGCTTGTTGGCAGGTTCGCGTTTCGCGTTTCATTTGATCATTCATTCCCAGGTCCCAGGTTCGCAGGACTGGGATGACGGGATGACTGGATGATAGATGATTCTGCTTTTTCTCGACTTTTCGACTTGTTGGCTCGAGCAGCAGAAATTCGGAAAGTCGCGGACCCAACCAATCAATCCCGTCCCAGCGGGTTCTCCACTTTTTAAAATTGGTTTTGCTCTCGTTGGAAATCCAAGGCACGTCAGCACCTTAAGCACATGAGCATAGCTTTGTGGTGAAGTTCTTCTTAGACAATCGGAGGAAATCCTGATAAGAGGGGCTTTTGCCGGTGCCCTGAAACTACAGGATGAGTTTGTCACGAGTTCTAGCACCAGCTCTTCTTGTAGGCCTGTTAGCGCATAGTTGTTTAGCTTTCTCGCCTCAGTCTTCGGGCCGCCTCTCGACGACCACTACTAATTTCCGAAGCCTAGGACGAGTAGCAGCTCTCAAGGTCCCCGATGTAGCAAGCAAGTTGCCAGACGAGCGCATTCTTGACGCCCTCGAACGCGCCCCTACGCGCGGCCGTGCTACTGCGGCTGACGTGGCTTCCCTAGCTGGCGTTTCGCTCGAAGAAGCAAAGGCAGGGCTCGTGCTGCTCACTTCACTGCTCGCCGCTGACAAGGACACCCGAATGGAAGTGGACGCCGATGGCGAGGTTGCCTTCGGATTTGCCCCCAATGTGCGAGCGGCAGTGGCACGCTCCAGCCGTGCGTCGCGTTGGCGGAATCGGTGGCGCCGAGCGAAGCCGTATCTGGAGAAAGGTGGGAAAACCATGTTCGGAATTGGGCTAGTGGTGAACGTAGCCACGGTGTGGGCAATGGTCTCAGCACTGCAGGCGTCGGCCAAGCGATCTGGGGACAATGATGATGGCGGGAGCTTCGGCAGCGGAGGAGGCTCTTTTATGGCCTTTCGGCTCCTTGATGTTATAGACTTGCTTCGATTCCGCGACCGAATGATGTAAGCCAGTTCTATTTCGCGCTATCCTCAGCCACTGGTACCTTAGTCTGATCTTTTCTTCTCTTTGTTGTTCTGCTTCTTCTCGTCTGTTTGCTTTTCTTTTGCAGGTACTACGACGCCGCCTTCAGTGGCCAACCTCCGCCGGAGTACGGGACGCTCGACGGCATTTACTCGTACGTGTTCGGTGACGGGGACCCGAACCAGGGCCTGCCCCAGGAGCAATTGCGGCTCGCCGCGGAAGCTATTCGCAACGCAGGTGGCGCGGTTGCCGCCGAAGAGCTGGCTCCCTTTTGCCTGGTGCCCCCGCCGAAAGACCCGTTTGCTGACGCGATCGACATCGAGGCGCCTGACGGCCGCACGAGCTCGATCCGAACCTTGGGCCAAAGCTCTGTGGTGGACGAGCAGTACGTGCTGCCGATCGTGCAGGCGCTCGGTGGGGTGCCGGAAGTCACTGAAGACGGCGACATTGTTTACCTCTTTGAAGACTTGCTCTCGACCACCGCTTCGGGGCGCGAGGATTCTCGCAACGTGTACGACGATTCCGGCGGCAGCCAAGGGTGGTCGTTCTCAGCCATGGCGCGCAGTAGGAGCAGCAGCAACTACGACAGCGGCTACAGCCCCAGCCCTTACCGGAGCAGCAGTGGGGGTGCGTTGGCCATGGTTGAGGAGGAAGTGCCCTTTTCGCGGGCACCCAAGACGGCCCTGTACCCCGCAGCTGCTTTAGGCGTGGCTGACCTGGTGGGTGTTGGGGTACTGGGGCAGCTACTCTTGGAGCGCGGCCTCTTGGCGTCCATGGGCTCCACTTTCTGGCCGCTCGCGGCTTATGCCGCTATGGTGAATGCCTTGCCCCTGACGCGATACTTCAGAAACAAGCGCAAAAACGCAAAAATAGCGGCGCGGAACGAAGCGCGAACGACGTATGCCCAGCAGCTGGTGGCGGCTCGCGCTGCGGCCTCGGCCAACGGTGCGAGCCCGCAAGACTCGGCGTACCGCCGCGCCCGCGGCCTCACCAGCGCAGTGGTGGGCAGCGCTGCGGAGAGCTTAGCGCGCAAGATCCGGGGCGCACGGCAGGTGGGCACCCGGCGGCTGCTTGGGGACGGCCGGCGGGAAGGCCGGGACGGGGGTGCAGCGCTCAAGACCTTCGGCAGCAGCGGCCTGGCGTACGCGACCGACGACAGCGGAAGCGAACTGGCAGCTGAGGATCGGCGGAAGGCTGATTTTGCTGCCTTTGACAAGCTTCTGGAGTCCAGTTCGAGTGATAGTAGCAATGGCACCCAACCCAAAAACGGCGCGTCTTCGTGAGACGTTTAGGAGTTCAAAGAAGCGCAGGAGCGCAGCAGGGCCCAGGGCCAAACCCATACGCGAGCTCAGAACATGATCATTAGCGCTCAAGTGCAATCTATTTAGCTCTTAGCTTGGCCATAGGGGAATGGATATCTACTTCTTGGAGGCCAAGGGCAAGGAGCCAATAGATTACGGCAAATCAATAAAATGGAAAGGGAAGTTGGTTTTATTTTATGGCTAGGGCAGCCACACGAAAACGAAGATCTCGGAGATCTCAGTAAAAGAAATGAATTGTTTTCTGGGCCTGCGAGAAACCAGGCACGGGCAACGGGTAACTTGGTTGGTGTGTGTTCTAATGTTCCAAAAACAAATTCCGGGCACTGCCATCTTCCGACCTTTCCGACCTACTAATTCTTGTATTTTTTGTGCGTGAATGCGTGGATATGCTGTGATGGCCAAGACGAAAGATACCTGATTAGGTTTCCTTCTGTTATTGGTTTCTTTGAATTCTCTGTCTGCCTATTAGCTTCCAAATTCTGCCCCCTCGGGGCCTGTGTGAAAGATTGGTCCGGGATATCGGAGATGTCCGTGGAGTGATGGTGGTGGCCGGGAGGTATTTTCATTCAAGAAACTTGGATGAGGGCCATAAACCCCGACTGGGCCTCTATGTCAAGGTCCATTTTGAAGCTTAGTGCACCGAAATACTTGCCTGATGAGCTTCCAAGATGCATGGGCTTCCTCCAAATCCCAAATGCCCATACTTGCCTGATTAAGTGTTTAATGATAGTTCATCTCAAGTGCAGCACCGGCTCGACTTCCTGCAAAGACAGGAAGCTCTACGCCAGAACAATATGGTGTTAGGCACAGAAAGCTATGTTTATCTCTATTCTCATGACCAACAACACGGAATCGGACCCTGCTAATAATTAAACCCTGACTTTCCTCTGGGGGCAGAGCAGAAACCCCACAGCTAAGAGCAGCCTCGCGAACTCAACTTCAAACTGATACAAACCCAAATGGCACAGAAGCCAATGCTCCAGGAAGAAATTTGAATGCATTTGCGTTGCGCAAACAAAGCAAGTGGGGAATGATTCATGAGGGCGAGAGTGCATTGGCTAAATTCCTCGGAAAATTTACAAAAAGCGAGGTATTTGGGTCTTGCGCACTTTGCAGAACTAGAAAGAGGAAAGCGCGCGAGCAAAGAAGCTCGTGGCATGCGGAACACGAGGCTCACTTGGCAGAGGTCAAAGTCTGCCTTTCAGCGCGCAAGGCTCATTGTGCTCTGCCCCTGAGCCACAGGGGGCTTTGACGGGGCAGGAAATTCTTCCTCGTCCGCGGAGTGGCAGTGAATAGAAAAGCCCCCCCCCCCCTCCCCCCAAAAAATAAAATAGCAACATGCAAGCGGGCTGCTTATTGCCTAGCGCCCCCTCCCTATCATAAATCTTCCATCAAACGCCACGGTCGCTACTCGTGGTCGTCCTCCAGCGTTTTTCGAGACCCTCGCAAGGCCCTCCACCTCGAGAAAAATCGTCTTGCGTGCCCCCCTCACCCTTTAGAGTTTTGCTCAAGGGGAGAACTCCCAACCGCAGAGGGGGGGCAAAGTACGAAGTCCCTAAGGTGGTCCAGAAGATCACCTCCCACCGCAGACCCCAGTGCGACTGGATGTCTCTGTCTGTAGACGAGTTTAGACATGGATCTAGATACACTAGGGCTAGTGCTAAAGAATGCCGTTTGTTTGGGCGAAAACCCAGGAGCAACGAGGTCCAAGATGAGTACGAGATCAGAAGATGGGCCCCTTTGTGCGCATTGTTCTTCGTATGAATTCTTGTCAACCAGCAGCGGCCATTGGTTCTCGCGTGACAAAAACTCATCACAACTTCTCCAACCCCAACAAATCCGACACCCGACGCCCGACATCCAACGAGCCGTTCTTCACTTCGTGGGCTCACCTACTTTGAAGTCAGATGGGAGCTGGCGCGAGCACCAAGAAGATATCTGTTGATGCTGAACCAGAAGGAACTCAAGAGAATGATGCCCAGGCTGCTGGCGAGGCTGGCGGAGCATTGGCAGAAGTCGGCGCCTTACTGGCGGCCTATCAAATCGAGTCACCCGAGGACCTTATGCGAATGGACGCCAAGTACCACAGCCTCAAAGCCACGGGCGCGCATGGATTCGGACTTCTGCAGGGACTGCACGCCGAGCTTCATAATATTCACCGGGAAAAGGAAGGCAAGATGAGTTTAGCCGATGTGGTGGCGCAGGCGCGTGAGCGGGTTTCATTATTGATGCGGCAGGTGACGGATGAGTCGTTTAACAACTTCATGTGCTGCGTCGATGGGTCTCCGCAATCCGATGTTGCATACGAGGTAGTTTGCTGTAGCTGTCGTAGCTTATTGCATGAGCTTTGCTCTCCTCTTATTGGAAATTCGCTCTATTCATACCAGGTCTTGCATTCGCCTCACAGGTGTGTCTGCAGGAGTTAACCAGCTCAAAGGATGGCTTGATTGCTCTGCACGCGTACGACTCCACCAAGAACGACCCACAGTTGAACGCTAAACTTAAACCTGAAGCGCGTAAACAGCGATTTGACGTGGATCTCATGGCAAGGTCAAACAAGGGAAGATACAAGCTCATGTGGATGAACAAAAATGGCGTCAAAACAAAGGACTTTTTGCTCACGAAGGTATAGAGGGTACATACTAGAATCTATTCAATTTTACCATATCCAATTTCTCTCTTCTCTGAACCACCATTTATCCCATTGGTAGAAGTATGACACTGTCGAACGAGTATCACGTGATTATTGTGTTTGCATCTTGAATTAGGTCAACGATATGGTGAAGCGGCGGCCATACTTGGAGCAAAGCGAGAAAGTGAGCTACATGGTCACTGGCTTGACTGGGCGCAAAGGCGGCGGGACTCGAAGTGCCAAGAAAGTAGGCAGCTTAACGCTGCTTGCGTCGGATCAGTTCCACTTGCCCAACATCATCATCAAAGCCAAGAGCCCCATTTTGGGGCGGCCCCGCATCTTCATGGCAGCCATCAAAGATTTGGAGCACGTCGTGCCCTACGACCTGGCCCTGGATCTCATGAAGCCAGGAAACGGCGATAAGCTCATTGTCCTGCATGGCTATCAAGAGAAGGTGTCGCGAACTTTGAAGGTGCTATAACCGTTTTAATTTTCTGAACTTTGGAACCAAACAGCTGAATGCGTCGTAATACATTACAGAACCTTGATCGCCTGATAGCATCATACAAGGGGTAATTTTTAGGGTTGACAACTTGACAACATCGTCACAATTCTCCTTCCTATCATTTTCCTGCAATTGCTACAGGATGACTTGGCCAAGTTCGAGAAGTATTTCGGCGACCGGCTCGCAGCAGACGGCTTGGTGCGAAACGGCTCGAAGTTCGTCGCTGTACCTCAGAAAGCTGGGGTACGTTCCATATTTCTCGTCAACATACCACGTTTGAGTATGCGCTTCTCTTAGCAATTTGCTCAAATGTTGGGAGTATTGAATTAGGCATTTTTTTGCTCTTCTTGTGTACATTTTATTTGTTTCACTGAGACTATTTTTGCCTCTTCTCGTTGACCAAATTTGCGTCTCAATCCTTCTTCGGGACTGCGGCGGGGACGCATGTGCTTGCATGTAGATGCACATGCATGACTTGGTGATTGAAGCAGTAGACGAGAACCTTGCGGACTACCTCGTCGTCTACCCCTCAGTATCGCACGGCCGCGAGAACAGCAAACACATGATGGCCCTTATCGAGGGCGCCGACGCCAATATCGTCGTGTGTAATCGCTGAAGAACTTATGATCGACTTGCGCACCTCTGTAATTCCTGCCAAGGTTGAATGTACTTTACCTCTAAGAAGTATATTACCAAACGGCACAAGCCATCGCATATTGATCGTTAGTGGCTCAGCTCACTGACTCAGGCTTTGTCTCATTCTCTTTTAGTCGCGGGCGTTTTCTCACTGAATCACGAAAAACGGCAGATGTACATCCAAAACGAATTTCCGCGCTGGCGCTAGTTACGTTTGCGCCCAAAATACGCCTCTCGGTCCAAAATACAGGAGATATCCCACATAAAAAATTATAGTTCGAAATCTAGTCATCATACCTCCGTAACATCTAAAGCTCAGAATGCAAAATTTAAATTTAAATATGTGGTCCGGAGTCCGGAGTATGTGAAGTATGAAGAGGGAAAATCCTAAAAGGCGATTTTACATGAGAAATCCGGGGTACCTTAACTTTGAACTGCCATAACTCAGCTAGGCCGCTGTTACCAAAGCCGAAAAATAGCGCAAAATGCTTCCCTGCTACCCTACTTCATGGTAACAGAGTCGTTTTTGGGATACAAGAAATCATCCTGAGACCCCTTACAGTACGTAACCAGTACAGTAACAGTACAGATGGAGCACACCGTGAAAACAGAAAAATGTATTTATCAAGAAGCTACACCGGCACAGGCTTTGGGCGACCTGACTGCGCAGTGGACTAGCGTTTAAGTTATAGATTGAGAATAAATGGGGCATAACTATGGATAGACAACGCTCTAGCGCGGGTGTCTTCGCTTTATTCTCTGTCTAGACTGCTGCGTTTTACTTTCACCATATTCCCGTCCAGCCCCAAGCCCACTCGTCTGAGGTCGAAACCTCTGACCTTGCTGATGGTTCAGTTGTTCAGTTGCACTTCTCTTCTAGAATTTAGAAATTTCGAAATATGCAATAGTCAGCGCAAAGGCTTAGCATTCTGCAGAAGATATGCGTTATTATGTTAACCAATATCTCAACCCGTCATCATCATCCTCGTCCTTCTCCTGCTCAACCTCCACCTCCTTTGTTGGTGTGCGCAGCAAGACCAACGCGCTCGACGTGAAAATTGGATGACCTAGGATGCAATCAATACAAACCAAGAACGTGCGAGCAGGCATCCGCGAATAGCTGAAATATACTCTGTAGCATGGCTTACAAAAGAGGGTCGATGTCTAAATGTTCCGCAAGTTCGACGCGCTCGATCTGGAACCTAGTGCCCCTTGGACAAAGAAGTTTGCACAATGCTGCGAGCTGCTTCCAACTTTAAGCTAGTGACAAATTACCAGCTGGCAGCGTAGCAAAGCATCATGATTGACACCGTGTTGAAAGTTTTTGTTGGCTATTGAGGAGTAAGCTAGCCAGCTTGATATCGTCTTCGGTGGCCTTGAGCTCGGCAGAGAAGACGCCATCAAGGAAAAAGAGCAGGGCACAACAGGGTGCATGAATAATATGTATCCCTGAAGTATGTCACGACCACCGAGTGTTAGTCATCGTGCTGCCTTGATGGGGTTGTCATGGAGGGTGCACTTCAGTGGTGAAAGTGGAAAGTGGACGACTGTGTGGAAAATACAAGGAAGATGGGCTACCTTCTATTGTGTTCATAACGGTATCTGGTCTAACTCAAAGACTGCATTGATCGCTTAACAGTATCCTGATTGGAAAGCTTTCACAGCGAGTGGCTCATCTTTGGTCTCGGCGTTTCGTGTGCGTGGTGGGGCGGAGCGGTGACGCGGGTTCGAAGGAGCCGACAGGAAGCAACGAATTAACAGCTTAGCGGGCCATGTTCGAATATTTTGATGACTGACTTTTAAGGGGAGCCTCTTGGTACGTGGACTTGGCACATGAAGGGCTGAATAGTGAATTGTCGAAGTTATTGCAGAAGGCAGGATGCCGATAACCCAACGCGGACATGTCGGCAGTTTTTGTACATGAATAGCTTATGCAGTAAGCAGCAGGAGTTCAATGTACAAATAAGAACTTTGACTTCGAGCTACTATAAAATGGTGCTCATTTGTTGTTCATTCTGTTATAAGAAGCGCACTTGTGACAATTCGCATGTGCACTTAGCATTAGCACTGAGCACTGCTGTGGCTGGGGCGATATGGCACGTGGTACTGCGTACTGCCCTTGTACCCTGCCTTTTTTTTTAAACGCAAAAAGTGGCGCATTTAGTGCTATTTCGCCGAGGGAAGCGCACTCCATGAATTACGAAGCGCGTGCGTATCGATATATATCAGACCATAGTGTTTCGCTTTTTGGGATTTCGCCTCTGAAGTATATATATAAATTATATACCGAGATGTCCGTGCTGAGTCTATTGAATAGCTCATTGCAAGATCGAATACTGATTTACCTGTATAAGATCTCCCAATTTACTGTTCTTGTTATATAACCATTATGAGTTACGTAACGTTTGAAGTAAAGCAACGCTACGCCGCTACGAATAAAACAGGAAACGGCGGGGCTGGGTGCTGGGTGCGTGCTGTCCTTTCCTCTAACCTTCTTACGTGTATTATATATTATAGCACCTTCTACCTTCACCGCGGCCAATACTTCGTGTGGCAGTCATTATCACTGAGAAATTAGTCACTGGTTTTAAACCTCCACTCCGAATTGGAAGGGCTGAGTGTCCTCTTGCATAATATATCGAGCATTTTCATTCTTGTATTATTTTGTCCTCCTTTTCGCGTGCACTTCTAGTTGATATTCATGAGTGCTAACCTCATCCAGATCCAGGAGAATTCAGATCAATCTCGTAGTTGCCGGCGGCGTCCTTCGCGTCGTCTAGAGTTCGGTGCAGTGCATCGTACTCCTTTTCCGTGTCGATGAAGTGTCGCATGCCTTTCAACAACAGCACGTCCACATCGTTCGAGGCAATGGACTCCGAAAGGCGCAACGGAATGCTGATCGGCACTTCTTCGTCCATCGTGCCATGGAGTAAGCGCAGCGGGCAGCTAATGTCCAGCGAATCGGGACCACCGCCCAAAACCAAGTTCTTGCGACCGTCTACAATCAAATTACGCGTGATCCTGTATGTGTTGTCGCCCCACTTGATGTCATGAGCCCCCTTATCCATGATGACACTTTTGTCTTCTTCGCTAAGATTCGCCCAAAGGAGTTCTTCAGTAAAATCTGGGTCGCAGCTCACTCCGACCATTGCAGCTATCAAGTCAGGACGTTCCTGCGCCACCCGCAACATCACCCATGCGCCCACTGCAGCGCCAACTATGATGGTCTTACCCGTGACAGTTTTTTCAAGCAATTCAATAGTATCTTGTTTCCAGCGCGTCACTGTGCCTTCATTGAACCATTCACCAGCTGCAGACACGCCGTGATAATCTGCGCAGACGAATGTGCACTTATTGCGACGACACCATGACTCGACCTGCGCGGATATGCCCTGATTTTTTGGAGTAAATAGGTAGGGTAGCACAAGGACATTGTAGTTTTCGTCCTCGCCTTTTATGAGATCGTAGCGAAGCTTATTGGCTTCATCTGCAGAGTTTCGGTTCAAGTACAAGTTCCGGCCGCTCTTTTGGACTTCATCTTGCGAGTCACCGTCGTCCTCCAGCTTAATCACGGGCTTTATGTTCAAGCGTGTTGACTGGCAACCAAGGCGTTTCATGGACAATGCCCCTACTTGCAATGCATGTGTAACCCGATATTGTAAGCAGGGTACTAATGAAGCATGTTACGGCAAAATAGTATCTTACCTGGGCCCCAGGCCTTAACTCCAGACGCTAGCAGAATGCAAAGATATGCGTTGAAGGCTTTCATCCTGATTTAGTAAGATGCAGTTGCAGGGTAGCCAGGCCTAAATTTCAACCAGTGAGCACGACGCTAGATGTGCCAATCCTTGTTCAAACCGGCCAGACACTTCAGAAATGCTCTACGATTGCCACCGTTGTCACCTGAGGGCTGAGGACTGAGGACTACGCAGTAACGCAGCAAGCTATGGATGGGACTTCAAGATTTTGTCGATCTCTTGGTTCTCTCTCTTCCCTCTCTGCTTCTGCTTCAACATTTTTCTGTAGAAATCAGTTTTTGTTTTTTCTCTTCGTCGAAACAACCCAGAGTGGAAACAACCGTGAAGAACAAAGAAGAAAGAAGAACTCGCCGGGAACGAGAAAGATGAAAGATACCTATTCAAGAAGTAATAAAAGAAGTGTCAAGTGTGTGCCCAACTTGCTTGCTACACTTTTTATCAGAACCTCCCAATGAACATGGACATCGCGGAACAGCAAATGCAAAGAATGCTCGCTGATGCACGTCAGCGTGTGTCTCAAATACTTGGCGCTGAAAAATCACCAAAGCTCGCTTCGCAGGTCTCCCAAACAAAGATGTGTCTGACGTGCTTGATTTTTGAGTTCTAAGAACACGTGCGTTTGATTTCAGCACCACTCAGTTGTTCCAACTCAATTTATGGACGAGTGCATTATATTTTTGTTGCTCCCTATTCAAGCTGCTGATTGGAAGGAAAGTACATATTATTTGCTCATCGAGTCGTCTGCGATCTTGAACAGGTTGAGCACACGTATGAGGACAAGTACCTTCTCACCGAGTTCCTATGCAACATGGGCCTTGCTTCTCAGCTCACTTGCCTCGGTCACCTTGGCTTGCGCGTTGCTCAACTTGAGCAGCTTAAAGCGTGGGCTAACACGGGCGCTGCTGTATCACTACGCATTCGCACCGAAGAAAAGTGCACCTTCCTGCGCACTGAGAAACGCGAGGTAGAGGCCCCCACCAAGACTGTGGTGGTGTCAAAAGACGCCAACGCTCAAGAGAGCACCGTTACTTCTCGCGTTATTTCTACAGTGACAGAGAATTGGTGGCAAATCGAGCACGCCTGGGAGCTGTTGGCGCTGCGTGGGACGGGGAGCGCCCCAGCAGATGTGTTGCGAGTGGGAGGCCGAAAAGGCCATCATGACATATGCACCTCATCAAAACGCTCGCCGCAAGCGAGCAACCGCAGCCCTTCAAGCCAGGAAGACTGGGACATTACTTGGCTCTTGCAGCAACTCACGCCTCATGACAGCAATGCCACGTTGCTAGGTGGAAGCTCCGGGTCCGGTGAAGTCCCCTCAGTCGATGTTGCTGCGAACGCTGGAGCAGTTGACGGCATGTCGGGTGCCTCATTTGTTCCACGCTTTGCGATTGACCGCAGCGCAGAGACGTGTGCGACGCCTCGCCGCAACGCACAGACGGAAGCAGCGATCACGCACGCGACGCAATCAAGGGAGTGGTTCAATACTGTGGACCACCTTACGGGAGCTGCTAAACGAATCCTCACGCCGGACGAGGCAGCGCACATCGACTTGAAGAGCCTGGAAGCCAACGGCTCAGTCTTTGTGCCCGTCCTACCTGTTTTCGCCGATTCGAATTCTGCAGGAACCATGGCAGAGAATGATGGCACCAATGCATGCTTAGACGTGGCACAAGTGGCATCTTTTTTGGCGGAAGAGGCCCGCAGCCTGGCGGAGAAGTGCAGCGATGTGGAGGCGACGTTCAGCGCAAGCTCACCGACGGGGGCTCCAAATTCCGGGCACACCCCGGGGCAGGCGCGGGAACCGCAGCAGCTCTTCACGGCAGCAGAAGGCATTATGGTGGCCGTGTGCAGCCACGCCCATTGCGTCGCGTCTCAATGGCTGACGGCCCTCGACTACGTGGAAGTCATGCTGTACAACCAGCTTCGCGCAGCCATTGGGGCCACGGTCACGCCGCAGCTCTTCGACAACTACATGGCTTTCCACCGGGCGCACCGGCTCTTTGCGCCCGAGTATGCCCCCAAGCCTTTCTGCCTGGCGGTGCGCCGCTCGTCTTGCCACAGTCCGGAGGGCACGTTGAGCATTGAAGCCTCGTCGTCGAATGGCAAGCAACACCAACCGGTGGATACGCTCGTTGCGCTGCGCTCGCCTAGCGAAACAGACACAACGACGACCACCACCACCGGCTTCCAGGTGAGCGCATCGACGCGCATCGAGTTTCAAGGGCCCCGCTACTTGCACGCGTGGCTCCGGTCCAGCTTTGGCGGCAGCGGCGGCGGCGGCGTGGGCGCCGACAAGGAGTCGGTGGCGATGGTAGCCAGCGCGCGGCAGTTTTGCAGTTTCGTAGTGGTGGTCGGCACTCTGAGCACGCACGACACTATGACCCCCACCCACGCGTTCTTGGTGAAAAACCGCGACGAAGTGCGCGTGCCCCTAGAGCTGGCCACCTTGCCCACCGCGGGAGAGTTTCGGGACGCGGTGCAGTCGCTGAGCCCGGAGCAACAGGCGTTTGCGAAAGCAGTGCGCGGCTACCAGCTGGCCTCAACGCTCTTTGCCGTGGCCACGATTCAAATCAAGCCCGCGATGGAGCAAGTGCTGAACTTGCCCCCCGACGCGCTCACCAAAGAAATCGCGCTGACGGACTCGTTGGTAGAGCTCTTCGTGAAGCATCAGGTTCGTTCAACACATGCGCGCTCATTCATCCTTGTTACTTAGGCTTAGAAATAAAGTGTGTATGGCAATGGCCTTGAAATGATTGATAGACACTCTGGCGCTGTATAATATCTTAGGTACCAGCGGACTTGCTCAGCTACGACGCCGCAGTAGACGGCAGGAACGCAGACAACAGCAGTGATGCGACTCCTGCTGTTTCGGCAGGACGATTTTCGGATACGGCCATGCGACTAGCAGCTGTGAAAACGCACGTAGCTGACCTGCGAAAAATGATCGAAGCAACCACCGACAAAGAATTGGCAGAGCGGAGGCGGGAAGCCGAATACGCGCAGCCGCTCTTCACACGGACACCCCCTCCTGCGCCTGATGACGATCTCTTATTGACCAGGGCAGTTGGCTCTAGCGGCAAAGGTGGCGGTAGCTACGGCAAAGGCGGCGGTAAAGGAGGTGATCGCGCTTTTAATGCTCCCATGATGCGAACTGCGCGCGGGCTGGAGGCTGCGCCGCGAGGGTTGACGATGGCACAGTCCTCGATGGAGGCGCCCACGGCAACCATGGCAGCAGTCCCGCAGCAAGCCGCAACGGAAGTAGCCCGAGAGTTGCCTCCAACAGAGAAACCGGCGGTCGACCAAGACTTTGACCGGGAAGCACTGGAATCGGCCCTCCGCAATGACGGTGGCGGCGGCAGCAGCAGTGGTGGAGGTGGTGGTGCGTTTGACTTGACCACTTTGCCCGCCGCGCTGGACGCCGCTTGTGACGCACACGCGCCCACTCTTCGGCCTACCACCATCTCCCTGGGTGCTACCTGGACGAAACGAGCGGCCGCTGCCTTGCTCGCCACGCCGCGCACTGCCACCCTGAACGGTGACGCCCAGGCAGCCGAGCGGCGCCAAGCCTTTGACTTGCTGGACGCGCTGTCGCGGAGCGGCGCGCAGGCGTTGCCAGCCGCTGAGCTGCACGTGGTAGTGGCGGTCACGGAGCGGTTCGAAGACTCGGTCGTGGACACGGTGGTGCAGCGCTCGCTCAACCCGATTGAGCGCGGGGAGCGGGCGGCGCTCGTGGTGGCGGCTGCCGTGCATGGCTTATCGGGGAACGAAGGCGCAAACGTGGCGCAATTGGTGGCTCCTCAGCACCTGGCACGCGTGCAGGCTTCTGTGCCAGACCTCTTTGAGGCATCAAGTCTACTCCCAGCAGCACTCACAAACTCCACATAAGCACGTTCGCCTTTTAGCTACTTGAAAGTCACCCATTTCCTTTATTGGCTATATATGTTTTATTTTCCGTAATTCATTTTGCTATGGGGCTTCTGGTTGTGCTTATGTGAACACAAAAAAATATTTGAATTAGCACCGCCTGCATTTAGTTATCACTTTCTTTCTATAGGAACTATATGATTTATGTGCGGCTACGTAAAATTAGGCTAGAAGTGGCGGAGGTGTGAGGCGAGTGGCGCGAGACGCGAGAGAGTATAGAGAGTGAGGAATAGCCCAGTCTCAGCCTAGCCCTCTTATTCCCCTATTGTTACAAGCATAAGTTCGAAGTGATTCACCGGGCGGTGCGTGAGTTTCTAGTCCTCTTCTGTTTCGAGCTCATTTTCAGCTAGTACAGACCAAAATGCCACAAGAACCGATACAGCGAGCAGTGGCGTGCTCTTGTGCGTTGAGTGCAAGTCAAAATCGTGAGGAGCGTGCCAATTTGGACCGCTACCATCACTTCCATGGCCACTCGGGCATGTGCGCCTGATTAGCTTCTTAGGTCTAGTTTGCGCTGCTTTGTTTTTCTTCTCTACCTGTTAGTCTTCTAATTCCGGCCCTTCGGGGCCTGTCTCAAAATCGTAAGCAAGATAGTGATAGTGTACAAAGAGGAGGAGGTATGATACTTCCAGTTTCTTCTCACTCTTAAGTAGAAACCACTAACCGAAGTCGCTTCTGCGTCTGATTCTACTATGAAACTTGAATGTCGTTGCTCTATCTCTTGAGCGCACCGAGCCAAAAGCTTGTGTTTGACTAGTACGTCGTGAAGCCTAGCGACTAGCTCGGTCAAATGGCGCCAGCACTTATTTCCTTCTGACTTGCCTGTTTCTTACAGCGGCTAAAGTAGAACGCGACCTCGTACGTTTCTGCCTTAGAGATCGCGTTGATCTAGGTATAATTGGTTGTAATTGCCGCGATGCCTTGCTTATCGATGGTCCCACTTGGTTCGGCTTCTTGAACAATGGCAGTACACGTAAGAGCGCCTTCTGGGCTAATGTCGCTATTCCATTTGTTTAAAGCTTGCTCTTGTAGGGTCTCACTTGAGGAATCCAGTAAACCCGATGCGTGAAAGTATTGTGAGTCATTGAGGTCTGAGAAGAAAAGCCCAAGAACGTTTTCTTTTTCGTGCCGCTGCGCGACTTCTTCCGCCGTTTTGCTGTCGCTGTTGAGTAAGGTGCGGTCGGCGCCGTTTTGTAAAAGCCACTCGGCAGTTTCGACGTTGCCTGCACGGCACGCAAAATGCAGTGGAGTCCAACCATTCATCAAGTTACGGCAATTTACATTGGCACCAGCATCGACGAGCTTTTCAAGATGGGACGCAGTTCCGTCAGAGGCGGCGGACAGTAGGTTATCGTTGTAATAACTCTTCGTCACGCCGGAGCCCATTGTAGGTCCTGTGCGCTCTCTTTCTACAATAATTCTAAAGTAAGATTGCCTGAGTTCCAAGCGTGCAATAATCTAGGCTCAAGAAAACGTATCACTCATCTAGCTAGAACTTGCACGCTTTAAGATATCTTTCGTAATGCATGATACGGACAGAATCTTGCGTCTTGCCAAAACTTAGAGTAAATGGAATCAACCGAAGCACTGCGTGGGGCTCTAAATGAGTATGTGGAGCCCAATAATGACCTAACTTATGTATGTTGTCTGTTTCTCTCCCTGTCAAGATAGCTGAGCAGCTTTTAGATGCGATGCTACAAGTCAGTCTGTGTGTCTTGTGTCGCGAGAAGAAAGATGGCAAAAAGACATCGACAAAAAAAGGGATGACCCCTCGTGGTTCGTGGTTTCTGTGAAAAGTATTTTTTCGACTTTTCATTGTTTACAACGTTGTGGTCCTACTTATTAAATAGTACCTCTTGGCTATACTTTTGAAGTGGCTAGAGTCGTCTGGCTAGTCTTCTAGCAAGGAGCTATGCAGGTATATTGCTCGAGTATCATCACTTATTGCATGAGTTTAGCTTCGCACTACACTCGAGTTGGCCTCATTGCTAGAAGTGGTGGTCATTATGTTAGTTCTTTGAAGTTCTCTACTTCGAACGCTTTTCTCTCACGCTCTTTTCATCATCCAGGATGCATCGAGTTCTGACGAAGAGTTTTCCGAAGTACACATGGAGTCGCATCCGTACGGGCGACGTAGCTCTGGCACCAGCGATGAGGAAGCTGGTTACGATTCGCGCAGTGATGCAGATGATCCTCGCCCCAAGCACGACGGACCATTTCGTGACGACGGTCCTAAACGAGATGCTGCTGGTCGAGAAGAAGATCGCCGCGAGTTTGACATCGACCACCCGCTAGACACCACGCGAGATTGTTTCGATGAAGTTGATGGCCATCCTATCGACGAGCCCGAAGAGGTCAAGGAGCGGCGACTCGCGGGCAAAAGTGGCTTGCGCGACCAACTGTCAGCGTTCGACTCGCGGGCCGTATTTTACGCTAGCCTCTTCTTGTTCGAGTCTCTGTGCTTCCTAGCTTCGCCGCCGCTATTTTTAGCTTATCTTCTCGTAGTGGTAAGACAGACCTCAATCAATAGCTTCTTTCGTTTCAGCAATGTGAATGTTTTGTAGGGTGATCAACAGACGTGCAAACAAATCGCTTTCCAATTTACGCCTCGGTTGCCATTCTTATTGTATCAGGTCGCGCCTGTGGCATTGTTTTACTATTGGTGGCTGATGAACCAGAAGGAGGCTAGCCTGCCAATGCTCATCCACGCACTCGGTCGGGGATTTTACGACGTGACTTTGATGATGATTTGCGCTTCGTACGGCGCTCTCATGACGGGCCTCGTGATTCTGTTTTGGTTCTACGACGCCGGCGCGTTCAAGTCATCCCATTCCGACAATGCCGCCACCTTCACATTTTATGTGTTTGTGATTGTGCCCTTTGTGGTGTCGGAAGAAAGCCTCAAGGCATTGTTTGTGCGGCAGCAGCAGCGGCGTTTAGCGCGCCGGTCTCTAGAGTC
>Ga0307931_1000811_pt1 | contig 20497 bp, 28 predicted proteins | sample OrgLakmetageno47_FD_201816 | JGI IMG/M metagenome (GOLD analysis project Ga0307931, IMG submission 201816) | Saline water microbial communities from Organic Lake, Antarctica - #47 | ecosystem: Environmental > Aquatic > Non-marine Saline and Alkaline > Saline | place: Antarctica: Organic Lake...
GCTCCTGGAGTTTGCGTGGAGGATGACAATGCGAATTTAATCACTGAAGTCATCCACGATTCGAGTCATATAAGCTTCGTATACGCTACCTGCGTCGTCGTCGTTGCGACCACTTCTCCTGATTCTCGGAATTTTGGCGCCAGCCACTCCGGAGGAGCGTTAGTTCAGATAGGGGGAAGGCGCGAGAAAACTCTGGAATTCCGAATTCCGTGGCTTTGCCGTGTTCCCGTGTTTCCGCAGCTGCTCTCGGCTAACAAGCTTGAGCTCGAGCAAAACAACTCTAATGGCTGATCACGGCTGGGCACACTCGTGCTGTACAGAGTCGGCACTAGCAGTTGCCCTGGCGGACTGTGCAATCACAGCAATTGAGTCCGATATTTGTGTATCTAGCCGCACGGGCCAGGTATGAATTCATCTGACTAATAATGCTCGTACATGGCTCGTTAAAATGCTATGTTACACCTACCGGTAATAAAAAAACTTAAGCCATGCACAATGAGTCGCTCTTTGAAGCGTCTAGCCTCATGCTACGCTTTCTTTATCCCCATTTCACTCTTGTTGTTTCGCGTGTCCTTTTTGTTGTTGCTTGTTTGCTTTTAGCCATGTATGGCCCACCCACCAGCTACCGACTCCGACTTGTCGTTTGAAGCATTTTGGAGCGGCGTGTGTGGACGTGCGGACAAGTAAGTGTATACTCCCCGAATAAAGCTCAGTCATTATTTTTGCTTTGGAAGACTGCGATCAGTACGCACATTTTGTCCTTTTTACTTTCTATCTGTCCTGTTGATGATCAAGACATGTGAAGTTAGACTTTAAAGATCCCGCGGCAGTGGCGCCCTGCTTAAAGATCGTCGCTCAACATCGAGAAGCCGTGGCAGCCGCTAAGCAGGTTTTGTTTTGTTTGAATCCTTTATACCTATGCGTCATTTACGTTTCGAGGTTGAAGATCTAGCTCTAACCTGCGTTTTCCTCTCATGTTCTCCTCTCCCACTCCCCTTGCTTTCAATTCTCAGCTTTTTCTTTTTATCTCGATTATTGACAACTTATCAATCAAAACTAGGTCATTTGGCTCAACGCCGACATCTTGCCAGGGCCCGGGTGCGATGACGTCATTGTGGAAGCAGAACCCTTCCTAGCTACATGTGCTGAGCTTTACCCCGAAGGCGTTCTCTCCCTAGGGTGGCGCTCTCACTTAGCGCTAGGAGCGCGCTACTCTCAGAAGGACTGCGACGCCATGCACGCGCTTTTAACAAAACATCACCTTACGGACAGACAGGTGGTTGTGAGATTTATATGTTGTTCAGCTATTTCTGTTGCCATCTATGCAAGCTTAGTGTAGTCCATACTTCGATCTATTTTCGTCGCGATAAATTTCTATTCTTTTGACACATCTCTATTTTACTCCTTTTTTTTTTCGAATCGAAGCATGCCTCCGCTGAGTTCATACGCTTCTCGTGCTCTTTTATATCGAATCGTTGACAGGTGGTGCTCGCTGTGAGCGCTCGGCTCTCTTCGGCAGACCCTTTCCCACTCCTCAACCTCTGCCAGTCGTTGCCTCGGGCTGAGATGCTCTTCTGGACGGGCACAGGGGAACCTTCAATCAGGTCTTCCACCGAAGCCTACCTCCGGACTTCCTTTGCATGCTTGGACAGTGAAAAGAATGAAAATGTTAGCAGCAATGCGGTCGTTAAGACTGCTAGTGGTGCTCATGGTGCTCGCGGTGACGGAGGCGGTGCTGCTAGTGCTACTCCAAGCACCGCAATCAAGGCACTCAACCAATCCCGAGTTGGGTTTGATGTGGCGCGAGGTGGAAATTTGTGGCTAGAAGCCCAAGTGACGACCTGGCGATACTTGAAGTGGGGCCAGGCTTGGCTGGTGGGGTTATAGCTACGTCTAATTACTGATTGCTATGCGGTAACGCGCTGTGTTTATTGTTTTTCTGTGTTCTCTATTTGGAGAGGGGCCTCTTAAATAACAATTGGGTATTTGGGTGACTTCAAATTACCAGCTCTCTATTAACTGGCTGGCGCGCAGACGTCCGTAGGACTCTAAGCTCTAAGCTAAGGCAGCAAGGCCAGCCAGAGCCTCGAATCCATTAAGCCCACCGAAGTTCGTAAAGTATTCCTATATGATGCTATATCGTTTTAAGTCGTTGTAGTTGTAGATAGACGCAATTCAAAACTCAGGCGCGTTCTTTACTTGCATATTTCGCGTCTCGGATTACTTTAAACTTTAGCCGCTGCCGGTGTTACGAGGGCGACTACCACTGGAATTGGGCGGTTTCGATCCCATTGGTTTGTTCGAGAAGTCAAACGTGTTAGCACCCTGCGAGGGGGGGGGTGGAGAAGAATGGAAGGGTGGGTGAGTGAAATAAGCAATAGAGAGGGCATCAAAAGCTGACAAAGAAAGTAAAAAATTGATTCACATTTGATTACGATAAAGCAGCAAGATACCAAATTACAAGCACGGCGAGGGTAAAAGGAGCGCCAATATCCCAGGAAACCCTAATGCAATAAACTGCTCACCTCCACGGGCGGCTTCAAATGGTCCGGCACGGCTACTAAACTTTTCAGTGGAGCGCCACCGCGATTCAAGCCGCCGCTCATTTTGCCCCCTGTAGACGAAGAAGAAGAAGAAGGCACGCGCTCCGCCCGCGACTTCAGAGGATGCCCTCCTGCGGTGTTGCCGTTACTGTTGTTGCCGTTACTGTAAGGGTCGCTGTTCGGAGGGCTGCGGCGCTTGCTGTTTACGCCGCTGCTGCTGCTCCCGTTGTCGCTGCCTAGGCTGCTGATTGATCCGGTGTGCCGAACGCCATTGCTGGGCTCGCCTAGGGGTGGAAAACCACTATTGTTGGCAGGAGAAGTTTGATGAAGGGGGCCGGTGCGAAAGCCGCCTGTATTATATATACGGTATTTGGGAAGGAGAGAAATTGAAGTGGGAAAAAATTGGGATATAAGGCACACGAAGAAAAGCACACGAGTTCTTTGTTCAGTTAAAAGGATATACAAGGAAGCGATTAAAAAAAAAAAATCACGAAACGAAGACAAATCGTATTTTACCCCCTTGATGTACGCGAACAATCACGTTCACTTGATGTATTTGTGTATTTGTGTACTAGTACTATAGCTGATGCTTTACCACCCATCACGTCGGTTCTTGCGGCGTGGTTGATTTGCGCGTAAGCGCTGCTGCTCGAAGAGGGCATCGAATTGGAGGCCAGGCTGACGAAGGACCCCGTCTGAACGTGATGCGTAAACGTGATACGTAAATGTGATACGTAAATGTGATGCGTAAACGTGAAATCGCACGAGATTTATGAACATGAGTTGAAGATGAAAAAGGGCACAGATGAGACGAAGCTTAGTTCACTGCTATGAAGATAAAAAAAAAGAGAAGCGAAGCGCACCGATTCTCGGTCTTCCTGCAACCGCAGCCCTGCTTGTTGGCTGTTGTTGTTGTAATGGTGCGGCGGTCGCAGTGCCGCTGCCCACGCGGGCCCTCCTTCGCTGCTGCCGGCGCCGTAGTGGCTGCCGGGTCCGGCTAAACCCATGTAGTGGTCTTCCGGGTTCAACGAAGAGCCCAAATCCCCTTCCGTTTGGTGAGGAGAGCAGGAGATAGAAGAGAAAGGATAGAACAAGACGTGTGTGAGGTCACAAATCAAATGTGACAAGAACACAGGAGCAATGAGGAAAACTAAACCTACTCATTGAGAATGATGCGCATCTAATATAATACACGAGCATCACAACAACAACAACAGTACCGTTGGGTAAGCTGCTTTCGCTCAAGTGAGGGTTGGCAAGCAGCCTCGGAAAGCGAGGTTTCACGCGAGGCAATGACTGGTTGCAGCTGAGGCACGCAGGCTGGGAGGTAGGAGAGGGAGGAAAGATGGATGGGGAAATAATTATGAAAATGGATGGCCGATAGAACGATATAAAGACAAAATACAGACAAGAAAGGGTACCTTTCTTGATATGGTTATATTAGTGTAATATATTTTTTCAACTTTTTTTCAAGAAAAAAAATGGATGTTGTTCCAAGAGTGAAGAGAGGACTCAATGAAAAGAGCAAAACATTTAAGGTTGCAAAGAAAATACCTGAAACGAAAACCCGCGCAGCAGAATTTCGTCCTTTTTGCTGTCCCCGATGTTGGTTTGCAAATTCGCTAATTTCGCTTCGATTTCAACCATGAGGCGAGTTTTCAAGTCCCCCTGAGCTTCTTCTAATTTAATCTGTGAAGAAATATGGGGATAATAGACAAGTGAAATGGACAATCCATGCGGTTTTGGATGAGTGTGCTGCTACACCAAAATAAAAAGGAAACACGCAGAACGGAGCATTCAAAGTACACGCATTCCCAAAGGCGGCCTTTCCTTCTTTTCTCTACACAGTTTTCCGTATAATTGAAGTCTTTTTTTGATTCTATTGTTGTAACTTACCTGTGAGGATCCTTCCAGCGCCGCCAGTTCTGCTCTCGACTGTTCGGCAAGTAGCGCTAATTCTTGGGCCAAAGTTGCCACTCGATCTTGGTCGGCTTTTACTCCCATCGACTGCGTGATGCCTTCATAATCATAAGCACGCAACACACAAAGTGCGAACATAGAGTTTTCAATACAATATAGTCAAAAGAAAGGGCTCTTTGTTGCTATTCTATTCTATGTTATTCTTCCTGTTGTTTACTTACCGTTGGTGCGTTCGACTAACTCAAGTAGGCGCTCGGCACACTGGGCAAGCTCCGACTTGATCTAAAAGCAGAGTGGTTGAGGCATAAATTGTGGATTAGATAATGCATTCATGACACACCCGGGCGCAGTACAGGGATAGTAGATTAGCGGTGAAAATGAAAGTCATCATATTTACATGTGCGCGTGTGCTAAAATTGTGTAGGTAGTGAAGAAATAGACGACGCCATTTCTACATGTGCACATTTGCTAATGAGTTACCTCACTGCCTCTTGGCATGTCCGACAGCCTTTGCCGCGATTCATTCACGTCCCCCTGTAGTACAACACATGTTGGGCGGTTGTCCAAAATGACGAAATACGAGGGAAGAGACACAAAGAAAGGAAGAGAAAGAAACACGAGAAAAATAAAATGAGGGATGGCGCAAGAAACAAACTACTTAAAAGAACTTCAAATTACACTTGTGTACACCTCACTTTCATACACTCCATTTTGACTATTTATGAGCAGATGTAAATACTCCTATCTATACCTGAAGGGACACCATTTTCTCCACCAGTTGTTGCACTTCCGCATAGACTTTCTGTTGCGCTTCCTGCTGCGCCTTCACTTCGGAGGCCTGTGCTTCTTTCTCCTGTCATATTAGAGAGATCGTTCAAATGAGCAAGGGCGTAATTGGTGTATGCTTTCATCATCACAATAGCACAACAAGAACATTCGAGAAAAGATACAAAAGAGGATGAGTGCTAACTTTACCCCTAACTCATTACATGTGCAGAACTATATCTTAATCCTTCCCTATGCGGACCTTTTCAAGGGCTTCGATGCGCGCTTTCAGCGAACGAGGGTGGCATTTCAAGTCAGAGCCCGCCTGTAGAGCCAATTCCAGCGAGGAAGTTGACAATGGGGAGGGGAGGGCTAGGACGGAAGCCTAAATGTGCAGTTTCAAAAAAAAAAGTAGGAAAGAGAGACAGAGGAAGCGCAAAGCGAGATTTGATAAGTTTGAAGTAATAAAGCACAGCAATGATAATATAAAATTGATACTGGTGAAAAATCAATGAACGTATAAGTAGAGCAGAAATGAACACGAGTTCACATGTCCAAATACTAAATACGTGCAGATTAACCTGCTCATCGCTGATGCTATCGTTTTCGCATTTCGCGCATTGCGCTATGCCATCCAGACCACTTTCAATCACATCAATCATCGAAGCATCTTCTGTCTTTGACTTCTCGCTTCCAGTGGTACTAATACCAGTAGCACTGCCACTAGAAGTTATCGCGCCATAAGCGCCCGTGAGTCGCATTTGCCTTCCTAGCACCGCGCCTACTGCTTGCATCTCTACCTTCAGTGCAGCCTGTAAACCTGCCTGCCCTTTCTTCAGTGCCTCCACTTCGTCCCCTATTTTACCCCCCATCAGGAGGGAATCGAGCTCGTCGAGGCGAGTGGACAAGTGCGCGTTTTGCTTGGCCATTTTCGCGAAATCGTTGCGGGTCACCAAGTCTCCACCCCCCAGTTTCTGCTCTAATACAACGAGGCGATCGTTGGCTTGGGCCGAAGCGGTTTCAATGGCACTTTGCTTCACTTCGAGGGACTGTGTGGGCGTGCGCAAGTGGGCACATGTAAAAATAAAAGCAAAAGCACAGAGAGAGAGTGGACATGAGGGAAAGAGGTCGATGGTGGAGTGCGAGAACAATGAAAAGGAGGAGTATGCTAGTACAAAACAAATGCTTTTCGACCTTCTTCACGTGCTCATTATTTCATTCCCTCTTGAGTGCAGCAGAGTTCCTCTAATATATACTACGAATAATATAAAACAGAAGCACGCACGTCCACCCGCCGAATGATTCCGCTCAGAATGCTCGTAGGCCCTCCTCCGACGACGTCTTCGAGCGCTTCAATGCGGTCCACCAAGGACTTTGTATTAGAGCATAAGAGAAAAAAAAAAACAGGAAGTCAGTAAAGTTAGTTTTTAAGTACCTTAAAAACACAAAAGACGCGTTTACAATATAAAGCACACATTCACGCACGAAAGAAAAGACACAGCCCATATTCTGTGTCTACTCTCTCATACCTTGGCGCCTTTCTCGGGTTTCACCAACAGACCAGCCCTTTTCTTGCGCTGCTCCACCACAACCGTCTGCACTGCCGACATCAACATCATTTTGCTCCCTTTCTTCTTGAACGGGTTGGGCTTCGGAGCAGCAGCAGCTGGCGCTGGCGTAGGCGTCGGCACAGCAGGCGTTGGGATTTCAGGTGAAGGTGGCACAGGAGCAGGAGCAGGAGCAGAAGGAGCTGGAGTTGGTGTCGGCGTAGAAGCTTCAGCTGCTAGCGCTGCGGCATCTTTGGCCGCCTTGTCAATCATGTCGCGCGCTTCTTGTAGAATCTAGTGTTTTGAAGCCAAAAATTACGGGTGTCGAAATAGGTTTAAAAGAGAAATCAAGGACGTGTTAGTATTGGCTTAAAAGGCAACACAATGAGCACTTGCGAAATCAACTGCCGGGATTCAATAGGAAATGAACGAAACCTTTTCGCCGTGTTCTTTCTGCTTCGCTTCAGCGTTCAATCGAGCTTGCTCTTGAGCAGCCACCTGATGCATTCATAGGACGAATGATTACCAAAATGAATACCAGAAAAATAACGGGCAAAGAATTAAGAATATTGGAAGTTGTAAATGTGCCTGTTCGCAGAGGAATAATTTCAAACAGATTACACGAGGAAGAAAAAAAAGAAAAAAATAAGAGACAAAATACGTGTTTCACTCAATCTCACCAGCGCAGCGATTTCTGCGCGCAGTGTTTCAATCTCGGCATCGTTGTTGCTCGTTGGAGCTGGGGCAACAACAGCAGGAGGTTCAACAACGGGAGGGGCAGGTTCCAAATCTCCACTGTCCTTGGATTCATCAAGAGGTGGAGAAAGAACTTCCTCTTCTTCTTTTGCGTCTGGCGATGGCAATGGTTTTGGCTCTTTTAAAGCTAGCAATTCTTGCTTCAGGCGCTCGATTTCAGTGCCGTAGCTGTATGTGGACAAACATCCCAGTTTAACACACACGAACACAGATACGCACACGATGTAATTCGTAGGGAAGGAAGAAAAAACACTTATTAACACAGCTGAATTTAATGAAAAGAATGAGTAATGAGTTTGTTTGTACTGCACAGAAAGTAAAGACTTTAAGTCAACACACTCAAGAAAGTAAAGACAGTACGAGAAAGTCTACAAGAGTCACTCCCATCTCTCAACTCGACTCTCTCTTTCTCCCTACACTCATTTGACTTTGACTTACCCGTCGACATCATTCCGCAACCGCGCTACTTCTTCTGCCATACTTTTAGCACTCGATGCTGCTTCTGCGGCCGACACAGATGCCGCTTTCGCTGATGCCTCACAAGCACTGATCGCGGCGGCTGCAGCGGCAGTGGTATCCGTTGACTCCTCGACTAACACTGCCTTCACTTCCTCTTTCTCTGGTTCTTTCTCTTCTTCCTTCTCTTCTTCCTTCTCCTCTTCCTTCTCCTCTTCCTTTGCTTCTGCTTCTGCTTCTCCTTTTGCTTCTTCTTCTGCGTCGGCCTTTTCGGCCAATGGAGGGCTGCCCGCCGGCATGCCGTCGGCTACCTTCAATCCCGTCGGCTCTTCCGTTGGCAATTCTTCTACAGAGGGAGCTATGGCCACTTCTCCACTTCCTGCTTTACTTAATGCATCCACCTACGTATATCAACGCACAGATGTGATGAAGAAACGCAGAAAGAAAGCAAAAAGGGTGCAGGACAGTAGTACGAATGGCAGCACACCAGTGACTATGAAGAAAAATACAAACTCATATACGAAAATGGAAGTGCATTTGACCTTGATGGATTAGGAAACAGTAAGATTTTTCGAAAAAAAAAAAAAAGGTAAGAAAACGAGCAAACTAAAAATAAAATAAAAAGAGTACGTTTTCATTATTCGTATCATTACCTCTTCTTGAAGACGGGTAATTTTGCCATCTTGCTGAGCCTCGGTGGACGCCATCTGGGCACAATTTGAATGGATCATAAGAAATAGGCAGCTAATCATGACGCACTTCAAAATGAGATAAATCTCCCGTATAGACATGAAGTTTCATTCTGACATTCCCAAACCACAAGAATAATATGAAAACCATAATGATTTCCGCTTTTAGTGACCACAAATGCCTTCTTGATTTAGAATTTACGCTCGATAGATACATAATTGGTGCATTATTGTATTCGTACCCGTTGGCGAAGGGCCTCAATTTCTGCTTGCATCTTTTGCTTTTCCGCTAAATCTGAATTTAAGCGTTCTATTTCGTTCGATTCCATTTTTGCAATTTGTTCCTTTTTTAAATTGAAAACAAAAGAATATGAAATAAACATGGCAGGATTCAGACGACTTTAACACAAATACGGCGAGGTATTTTGTGAGCTCAATTGCGATTCATACATACGATATATGAAAGTGTATGCAGAGTCAGCGACGGCTTTCAATCCTAAGGATGAATGTTTTTCTTTGGTCATTTTCACACATCTGTCCACCCACGCCTACGCCCACGCCTACCTCTAACTTTCGCATGTTTTCGGACAATGCGTTGGCAGCGTCTTCGTTGATGCTACTGGCAGGTGCTGAAGGATGCGTCAGCGCAGGTTGGACTACTGGCGGCGCTGCTGGTGATTCCTTGGCTGAACTGTCGTTGCTCAGTGGTGGGAAGTCCAAGGGAGGGCGCTGCAATTTACGGGCAATCTGAGAAGAAAGAAACAAAAAAGCCACGGATTCATGACTGATATTGAAGCTAGCCCTCTCCCATCCGTCCCCTCATTGCCAAAAAAAAAAAAAGTAGATAAAAAAAGGCATCATGCGTAGCATTATACGTAACCTTGGTCAAGAACAATGCAGCTACAACTCGAACTGGAAGAAGGAAAGGAGAAAGGAGCAACGCGCCTACCTCGGCCGCCAGTAGCATTAGCCCCTCGAGGCCTCCTCCTCCCATGCCCCCACTTCCTCCTTCATTTTCGTTCGAAGAAGGGTCATTGTCGTCTGACGGGTCGGGCTCCCCAACGATGTTTGCTTCGAGCAGCGACAACATGTGCTTGAACTCAACGTTGGCGCGCCGCAAGTGCTGGAGCTCGTGCCCTAATATTGCAGAGACAAGAAACGAGGAAGGTGAAGAGAAGTGGCGATGATACAGTCGTCACCGCATATTGTTAAGAACTACACTAAAAGGTTTAGCTTAGATAAAATCCTTTCAGCCATTTAAATTAAATGAACACTACGAGGCACGTGTGAGGAATTCAGCTCTAGTGGCATTCAAGCTAAGCAAAGCCTAGCTTCCAGGCAACATTGCGATTTAAACCAATCGGCGAGACGAAAGAAACTAAAATCAACCAGGAATGGCAAAAATAGATACCGTAAGCTTGCACGGAGTCAACAATAAGCCCAAAGCATTCGTCCACAGAGAATGGACCCACCACGGCGCCTCCATCCGGCATTGATGTGCTGGATCCTACTGTGCGCGCTACACGCAATGAAAATGCACAGCAGGCGTGGGTTAGCAAACGAGTTGAAGCAGTCGAGCCTTTCGATTCATAAAGAATGATTGACATGAAAATAGCGCTGCAATTTACAGGAATTTACCTCTATGAACCCGGTATGGCGTGATATAGACTTAGTCTTCTATAAGAAGGCGCTAACTTTCTTAGAAGTACGAGTAGCTTCGCGCAGCTCATCTCTCTCCTCAGATTCAATCGCGAATCGCGAGTTCGAGAATTAACGCGACGACGACGAAGCGACGACAGCACAGAAATCCATCGACCACACAAAAAGTGCGAGGTGCAAAGAAATGGTTTCACTACATCTGTAGTCTGTAGCTCATGGAGGAATGGGCTACTTAGGTGCGGGCGGCAACAGGGAGAAGCCAATATCCCGGAATTCCAATAAAATGGTGTTCGCCTGATTAGTTCCTCTTCTGGCTTCTATTATTAGCTGCTCTCCCATTGTACAACTAAGCCGGTTTCCATTGTCACATGGGCACGGGGCTGGTCAGGATGGGCCATTTACGCGCTTTCCTGCGACCCTTATCCTGGTTCTGATGTTTATGTATACTATGGCTACTTCGAGTGCAAATGGCGAGGCACATTCCCCGCAAAGGAAAGAGACTTGTTCTAAAGAGCCGAAGACTTTCACGAACGCCATCTTACAGCAAGTTTTATGAGCCGCTTCTAATTTTCTTCCGACTGCAAACTGCAGTGCATGCAGGCTGCTTTAGATATGTTGCTATTTCTGTGGCCTTTCCCCGCACTTCCCCGTATCAACCCCAGAGATCTAGATATCCCGTCGTTATTTGGGGCGTTAGCAAGCAGCTATCTGCTATCATAATCCTTGCGGTCTATAGCCACATAAATTGTTTATTTATGGGTTTCATGTACATGTGTGCGAAGTATGGCGCTTCTGCTACTATGAAATACACGGCGCCAGCAAATACATTTCGTTATCATAAGCTGTGTCGAAATCCTTGTAAAAATCTCTCTTGGCTGCAAATACCCCAACCACCGCAGTGCGCTGAGGGCAAGGAAATAAGGACTATCTGAATGCCCTTCGTTACTTCGCAAACGATTCGTATTCAGCTCTGGCGATGGTCGCATTTTCGAATGCCGAACTACTCTTATTCTCGTCGTTGCTCTTTTGGTTGGTGTCACTGCTGCGGCCCTGTTTGTCAACCAGCAACGCCATCATCGCGTCCAAGAGCACATCAGGTGCGGGGCAGCCGTGCTGCCGGGCATACGCGTTGGCGATTTCAGTTCGATCGACTACACCGTTGCCTGAAAAACAGAGAGAAAAGCACCGTGGATCACAAAGAAGGATGACAAGGGCACGAAAGTAGAGATGACTGCCAAAGTGTGCTAAGACTACAGCAGAAAATAATACGTTTATCAAGGAGTTACACCAGGCCTTTACATTTACAAACGCACTGCGACACTGCCGGCGTAAATGAAGGAGTCAAATTTTCTCACCGTCAATGTCGATTTCGTCGAACGAGAAATTGGACGCCAACTCACGCCAATGCGCCTTGGTAAAATAGGCCACCACTAAATTGATGCACGGAATGAAGGCGTCCTCAGACGGCAAGGCCTGGCCGTTGTTGTAGTCGTCATCCACCGCAGTTGTCGATTCCTCGACCGTATTTCCAGCAACGGCAAGCGCCTGACTACCACTTCCTGTGCTCCCTCCCTCTGCTGACACATTTTGGCTGTCTAACTGCATCCAAGCTGTCTCCCAGCTCGTTTCCGCCTTTTCTGAGACGCCACCCTGCTTTCCTCCTTGTCCTCTCACTCGACTGCCTCCTCTATTTGAAGGCCGTGCTGCTGCTACTGCTGCTACTGCGGCAGCCTCTTGAGCAGCTGCTGTGGCAATGGCTTCTGCCTGCGCCAACGCCTCCGCGGCTGCTTTCTCTTCCGCCCTTGCCGCTGCTTCTAGCATCGCCGACAATTCCGCTTCGGTTTCCGCACCGGTGCCCATCGGCACAAAGCTCCTTGCGCTGGCACTGGCAGTGGTGCTGCTGTCGTTGCTGTCAACACCAGCAGCAGCGGCAGCATCAGCTCGATGGGCTGCGGCCAAGGATGCCGATTGAGCATAGGAAGCGGCGGCCATCCATCCACGCTCCCAGTCATGCTCTTCTGCCACCTATGAGAAGAATGGTGGTGGTTGAGAACTCACTGAATACAAATCACTACTACTACTGGAGTAGAGTCATCATGAAGCAAATGCACATCATTAGGCACGAAGAGGAAGACAAATGACGAGAAACAAGTCAGAAAAGGAAAGAATAAGAAACAGCGAAAATCAAAAAGACCAAAATATAACGATCCTATCACTGTATGTCCACGTGGGCTCACCATGGCTCGTAGTTCTTCGCGTCGTCGGTCTGCTTCTTCAGCCCACTCCACCAACGGGTCAATGTTGCAGAAGCCCTTCAGAAGATTCCGGGGCAGAGCCACCTAATATACATATATTGCAAAATACAGCGGTCGTTGTAAGTGAGCTTACGAAAAAAATAAAAAAATAAAACATAAATGAAGGTATGCACAAAAAGATAAGCCAGATAAAAAAACATATAAAGAGCATACATGCATTATTGCGTAATTGATTATGAAACGCTTACCAAATAATTCCGTTTTGGGTCAAATTCTTCGCCGTTAATGTGAGTAATTGCACCACTAGGTGTGCCACTACTGCTGCTGTTGCTGCCGCCACTGTTGCTACCAGTGCCGTTGTTACTGGGACTCCCGCTGTGCCTGCTATCGTTGCTCAGATTCACCAACGGATCGTCGTTGTCGCAGCCCGCGCCGCCTAATCCTTCAAACCCCCCTGTATGACAAGAGGCGAATACGAATACGAAGAAGAAGAAGAAGAAGAAAGAGAAGTTATGAGAGGAGATTATAACGATCTTAGAGAGCTGCTCAACAAACAATGACATGAAGAGAAGAACACACTTGAAATATATGTGAAATTGTAGAATGGCCTGAGTGCAATTTTGAATTATATACCATAGCCAGTCTCATTCAATCGACTGACCTCACACTATTGTATAGAGCCAATGTCGCTTCCATTTCCATTATCTACCCTTCAATATTCTCTTTCATAGTACGCTTACCGTGCATCCAATCGTATTGCCCCGGCACCACAACGCCCGGGTCGACCTGCAGAAACCCCCGTTTTTCTTTCCCGCTTTCCCCTACACTCCGACTGTGCAAAAGGGCAGCTTGGAGCACTGAGCCTGGTAAGTGCACTGTTACCTATGAAATGATTCAAAGGAAAGATGACCAGACAGTGCTCCATCAACGACAATAACATGAATGTTGCTTCTTATGTTGTGCGAAGTTGCAAGAGAGCATGTTTCTTCACGAGTTTACGGTAATATACATACAGGTAAAGCATAATGCAAGAAAGTAATCGGTACACATGTACTACGACCAGAGCAACATGCCCCCCCCCCCCTTCACACACACGCACGCGCGCGCCACTCTCTTACCATTTTCGTGGGGAAAGGCAGTTCCTCTTTCAGTTCTCGAAAAGTCACCAATCCCGTCGGATAAGTGCGGTTGCCTTTGATGGGAGCACCGTTGATGACACACACCTTTCACCAAAAAAAGGGAAGATGAATTTCAAAAGAATAGTAAAACATTAGACAGTAGATCGAAGAAATCAGCACATAGCAATGCAATTAGGTTGGACATACGATAATTTGTGAAGCAATACTATGCAGGTTTAATAAATTACCTCAGCCCCGAGTTCATTTTTCACGGCCCAGCACAGTAGAGCACCCACTGTAGTTTGCCGATACCGACTCCGCTCTGAGGACAAAGCTACTCGGCCTCCTCCGCTGCTACTGCTACTGCTACTGCTACTACTACTACTACTACTACTACTACTACTACTACTACTAACGTTAGTCACAATACTGCTGCTGCTGCTACTGCTACTATCAGGCACAATGTTGGTTTGTAACGCCCAAGAAGGTAATGCTACATGCGGCTTAAAAAGGGCAGCTAATTTGGAGGCATCCACTAATGGGGCATCTTCGAGTGAGGTTACCACCTGTAAATTAGAAGAGATTGGAGAAGCCAAAAGAAACAAAGACACAAGAGCGCAAGTGCTTATGGATACTGTAAACAAAATAGGCACAAGCGCACACAAAGCAGACACCTTTCAAACGTGTACGCACCACTGCACATCTGCACAGGCATACATGTTTAATATATACGCGCGCGCAATTGCGTGCGTGGAAAAAAAGTGCACAGTTTCAAGAACCTCGAGGTGTTTGGCGGCAACGTCAGCTAATTCTTGATCCGGTTCCCAGTCCGATGCTTCCACCTATTGTTGAGATTTATATGTTAGATGCAATTACGTACACACAGTGATATGTTGGAAAGTACTATGCTGGGAAAAATAAGTAAAATAAATCACTACGAACGACAGACCACAAACGAATAGAAACAATGTAAACACACAGCAATGAGGCAGAGATATAGCGGAAAAGAAAATACAATGTATATTATATTTACTCGAGTAAAAAACGAACCATTGTGACATCGATATGAGTGACTACTGCGCGCACACTCGGAAGAGCATCTTCGTTGCCGCTAGTGCCGTTATACTCCTTGAGATGTGAAAAATGCGCAGGACATATTTGTCAAAAGTTGAATTGAAAAAATGAAAAAGTGGAATTCTTAAGATGCGAAACACGGCATCTTTTCATTGACATGTCAAAAATAGGAAATAAAAGTCAAGGATTACTCTGACAAAAATGCATCCGTAGACATGTAGCTCAACTATGCTGTTTACAAAGAGGTTCTCAGGGAGCCACCAACTGCGAATCTCGTACCTGGAGCTCTGGTTCCAAGGCAATGTGCAAATCAATCACAGCTGCGCGGTCTGCGTTGCAACCAGTTTTCACGACTACACTGCTGCCAAAATTGCCTGAAACAGCAGCTGCTGTTGTTGCTGGTCCTACCTCCTCAGAAGATAGGGGAAATCCAATGACGTGCCTGGCCTGAGGGCCAAAGGCCGCTCGAACGTCCGCAACGTCTTTACATGTGCTGCTGTGATGAGCTTCGTGCAGATCAGCGGAATCAGAAGGAGGTCGTTTAGTTCGCTTTTGCTTCACCCTTCTTGGAGCTGTGCCGTGCCATTCCACTAATTCGTCGTGCTCGTGCCCGCCAATTATTAAGGGGACAGCATTGGGGCCCAGCCGCTAAACCAGTGATCGTGCGGAGAATGGGCAAAAAAAACAAAAAAACAACAGTGAAGACGCGAGTAAAAACAATAATAAAAAAGAAAGCAATGAGATAAGCTGCAGGAAACACAATAGTCTTTTCTCTCTGGGCAATTAGATAAATGTTTGCCATCTTTTAGTGAGGTATGCACTCAACCGCCCCCTATTTTCCAGACCTTCGCGAGCGTGCGAGCTAATGTGGCGTCAGCAACCATGCTTTGGTGCGTCAGAGGCACCACACACGCGACGGGGGCAGCCAAGGGTGACGACGACGACGGTGATGGTGGTAGCGATGACAACAGTGATGGCGACGGTGGCGGTGATGAAGAAATGCCTTTCCTGTCCTTGAAATCGACTGTTAGTAAAGGTTTGCCTGCTCGCATTGCGCGATGCATGTGAAGCACGGACTCGTAGACTGGCTCGATGGCTACTCCCTAGTATAATATCACAAAGTTGTTTGCGACGAAGAAGACAAAAAGAAGGAAACAGAACAACTGAGCCGTGCATGTGAGGAGCAAAATCAGCGACTCTTTCTAAAAACGTTTCAACAGCGTGAACATATTTATTAAGAAAAAAGTAAAGATGAAAGAAAAAAATTGGACCTTGAAAGTGCCGTCACGGAACATGTCTGGCTCGTCACTAATTAAACCTATGAGGCACACCGACGCGCGCCCACATTTGGACTGCACTAACGAATGGGTCACCTGATGATTGAAGAGAAGAAATAGAGCTTACTACACATGCACTTTCACCAAAAAAAAGAAATTAATCAATGCACGAAATCACGAAAAAGAAAAAGATAACTGAGATCTGACATTGGCCAGGACATTCTTGAAAGATCAACGCATACCATACCAAGTTTAAAGTGGTATCATCTGTTGAAGACATCGTAGCCAAAGGCTTCTGATTGTCTTTGTTTGGAGGAACCTTTTCCATGCCAGGATAAGTGGGCATGTTCGAATTGAGCCACTGAAACGACGATTCCCGCAGGCGCTGCAGCTGCACGGCCAAAGGCAAGTCAGCTTCGTGGTTCCCAAAACTCACGTGCGTCACCTGAAGGCGTGTGCATTGTTTCAGGGCAAAGTGCAAAGGGGGTGATTAAGAGCATACGGGATAGTACGTGCTTGGGTAAACATACGAATGGAAACACACTGCCCGTGAAGGCAATTTTGTTAATGTACACTCATTTTCAAGGGGACTTCGTTTACGTTTTGTATCTCAAAAACAAGGATACAGTATACAATAAGGGTGCTCATACTGTAGCAGTACTTGTAGTACTTCATGCAGATGTGTCGTACCAGAGACAAGAAAAGGAAGGCGAGCAAGGCAGATAGGGTAATTAGTCCTACGAATTCGCTCTTTTAATATTACCCCAGCGCGGCCCAGCACGTCGACCATGCCGCGGCCTTGGTCCACAGAGCTTAGCACTGAAGGCGACAGGAAGTCGCCGGCAAGCACGAAGGCGTCCGGCGATGGCTGCAAAGATTTTTTCAACGTCAAAAGCCTAGGGAAAGGGGGGAGGTGTATGATAGGTGAAACGACAATTCATGCAGGACTAACGAATCCGATAGATTCTGGGCATCACAATAGTTGATTTATTGCCATGGAATGACAACCTTAAAAGCTAGTCCGCCATTGGAACTAGAATGTGAACACACGGCGCCGATTTAAAACAATTGAAAAAGGAAACATAACGCTTCGAACGCACCGCGGCAAGTTGCCAAGTTCGTACACGTCATTAATGGCTAGGATCCGCACCTGTTTGCACGCACACATTACTTTTTAGATACAATATAAGCAGGTAGGAAAGGTCGAAACGTGGGCAATTTCAATTTTTGCAGGCGTTTTAAAGCTGCATGAAGACGCTGACGAAAGAAGATCATTGTACACAAATATCATCTCATGACTATAAGAATCGCACCAAGGTGGTAGACCCCCCCTTCGATGCTCGCCCAGCCATCAAGCGTTATTTGCTAACAATAGTGTGCGTGAAATTTCACGAGTTGCCGCAAATCAAACAAACTCCTTCTCACTCAAGCTAGGGCTAGGACGACGCGAACACCGAGCTACTCCGTGCTGCCGAAGAGTGGACGTGGTTTGCCGGATATTTGCCGGGCTATACAATGCCCTAATATTCTAACTCTTACAATACGACACCAAACACTTCTCGCTTTTTTCTCTCTCTCTGCTGCTGTGACGACAACACCCAAGATGTTCGAGGACGTTGATTTCTGGTGATGTTTCTTTGAAGTGTATCAAGCAAGCAAGGTGCTTGCAGATAGCTATGGACTAGAGCGTGCGTCACTTCTTCTCCCCTAAAATGATTTCACTATCGAAGAATGGCACTATTATATTTTCTGCGGCACACAAGGATTCAGATCGCGACACTGCCAGTAGCGATCGTTTAGAGATTACGAATGGGCCGAGCTTGCGGTTTCGATCATGGGCCACGGTAGGTTTGAGAGCGTATACTACTAGGCAATGAATAAACCAGTACCAACTCGGACCACTATACGGTGAATGTTATTGGTGGAATGCTATATTACACGAACGCAATTACTTCGTTGTTGCATTTTTGTAATTTGCCCTATCCTCCTCCTCGTTTTTGGTAGGTCTGGAATGCCAACAACACAGCTCCTTTGCTTCACGTGCCACTTGAAGCTGCGGTTTCGATTCCCACGGATTCTACGGGTCTCATCTCAGGTACTAAGGTCATTATAGCGGGGAAAATTAGATGCATTCAAATTTATCTGTTTGCTTCTCTTTGCCCTACCTCAGCTCATGTTGTTCTCACAGCTTATTTGCATTGTGTGGTCTTGCAATGGTGTGATTAGGCCCTTTCGATCTCATCCAAAAAGCAGTTTCTTCAGATGGTTCACTCACCCTGGATATTCAAGGTACCTTTTATCACTTAAATTTGTCTTCTTTTTTTTTTTTACCATAGGGCTAGCAAGTATTTACCCTCCTAAAATTGTCTACCCGCCATACTTCAATTTGATTCCCTGTATAATCTACTCACTGTTTAAGGGGACTTGAGCCACAGTACAACAACGCAGCGGCTCTTGTTGCGGGCTACGGTCTCCGCTACGGGTGCTACTCCCGTGGGAGTGGGCGGAATTACTCTCCTTGACGCTGACGTTGGGTGGTCGTCTCCCTCTTCGTCCTCAGCTGCTTCTCCCAATACAGCAAATCCAGAGGCAGAAGGAGCAAGAACAGGCGAAGGAGCAAAAGAACATGCGTGGTGGCCGCCGCCGCCGTCGATGCGCGACCCAGGAAGCTCCTTCGGGTAGGTTATGACATGTAGGAGAGAATCAGGGTTGTTACCACGATTGAGCGTTCTGTATGTGAAGATGGGCATCACTTCATTGCCTTTTTTTCTACACCCTCACATTTTCTCGTAGTTCACTTTTCTCTCGCACCCTTTCTTCTTCATCTCTCGTTGCCACCATTTTTGCTCTTAAATAGATACGATGTGATGGAAGTGGCGGTAGACCATTTCTTGCGTCCCTGTATGGCCACCGGAGCATCTGCCCTCGCCACCTGGCCTCCTCAATCATTTGGAGTGGGACTCTTGGCTATGGCCATTATGACGTTGGTCAATCGACACAACCGCCGCTCTCGTCATAGCGGCGATGGTGGTGCTAATGGTGGCGATGGTCATGGAAATGCAGTTTTGCACGCGTATTTCGACGGGGACAATGGGGGATCACCTTCTTCTGCCGGGCACTCTACAGAAAGCGATCTGGGCAATCAACTGAACTCTGAAGCAGGAAGTGGCTGTGAGAGTACTGGTAGCAATTTGACGACCTCCTATTTGAGCACTCTGAGCACGCCTGTGTGGTTCTTGTATCGCGTGGTAGTCGAAGCACTGAAATTTGCGCTCTTGCTCGCCGGATACGCGGTTCGTGTTATACATGTGAATACCTATTTACTACAGTACTTTAGCTGCCAAATCCTTTATTTCTTCTGGCTCACTTTGTTTGTCTTTCCATCTCCTCCTGTGCTCATCTTCCCTGTAGGTACGCATTTTGCTTGTCGTGGCACTTTTGGCTACAGTGGCGGTTGTGGCGTCGAAGCTGATGGCCATGGTGTCAAATAACAGTACTCTGGGCGAAGGTGGAAGAAGAAGCGACAATGGCCTGTCACACGACCGTACGTTTTACGTCAACGGGTGGCAGTCGTGGAGTTTCTCTGGCAGTTTCGTGGGGCCTGACTCCGCCATGCCGCCATATCGGTTAGGCGGCACTTTGAACGCTGGCTTCCATTCGGGCGGGCACCCTCCTCCTGCGATTTCGACTGCGGGCCAAACTAGCACTAGCGGCAATGACAGTACTGTAGGCAGCAACAGCAGTGGCAGCAGCAGCAGCAGCAGCAGTAGCAGTAGTGGCAGTAGGAATACGAATGGTGGGGTTGATGGATGGGGCATCTTGGGTGAACTGTTCAATCGAGGAAATGCAGCTCAGAGCGCTACAGCAAATTCTCCGGAGGGCTATAAGGTTTCGCACTGGTTCGGGGTGCTCGCGGCTCCGGCGAAGTTTAGTGCTTCGGCTAGGAAGACTGCTACTTCAAAGGTTTTCTCCGATGATCAAAGAGACAGTCCCTTGGAAGACGCCACCGCCAAACTTGCGAAGCACACCCAACAGCATCAGCATGCACATGCAGTACCTGCGTCAACGGCAGCTCTGCAAACTTACGAAGGCGTCGTGGCTGGGTGCGTACATCAGACACGGATGAGGCGCTCTATCGTTATGTTGTAAATGAAAGTACATTTCGCGTAAACTTTTCGTCCTATTCTTTACATATCTATTTGAATTCTGCGGTGCTTTCCAACTTCCAATCAACAACGTATACCTTCTCCTGCGTATGCATGTCAGGTTTGTGAGCCAGCGCCGCACTTTGGGCACCATTGCCAGTGACGACGCTTCGCATTCTCGCCTCTTGGCGCATGCCGACACGGACGGTGTGGTTTTGGTGAACTCATCGCCGGAGAGTACCCCGGCAAAGGTGAACAGAAAATAACGATTCCATGGTACTTTCTCCTCCCTT
>Ga0307931_1000815_pt1 | contig 20470 bp, 19 predicted proteins | sample OrgLakmetageno47_FD_201816 | JGI IMG/M metagenome (GOLD analysis project Ga0307931, IMG submission 201816) | Saline water microbial communities from Organic Lake, Antarctica - #47 | ecosystem: Environmental > Aquatic > Non-marine Saline and Alkaline > Saline | place: Antarctica: Organic Lake...
CCTTACCTCACTAAGTTTGAGATCCCGGTTGCACTCGAAGCGTTGATAGCTTCGAAGGAGGTGCTGGTCCGCCGCCCAGCACCTCCCGGCATTCGCCCATTTTTGGAAATAAACGGTCAGTACAGGGTTTTTTTTTTTTTTTTTTTTTTTATGACAGGGAATGCTCAGAACTAATCATGCATTGCTTGTAGTTCAAGCTCTAGCCTTTTGAAGCCCTATCGCTTCTAGGAAGACCTCGGAATGGGGGCATTTTCACGCCCACTCGGTGCACCGATCGATAATAAGATCGTGCCATCATTTGGAGGGTGACTTTTCTTTTGGAAGAGCTTTAAAAAATCGAGGTCAATTTTTTTTTTCAGGACCCAAAATAAGCCTGATAAGCTTCTTAGGTCTAGTTTGCTATGCAGCTCAAGTGCATTCTTTATGTGCCTCTGTGACTGCTGTGTACTTGCCTTTCTTTGTTTTTGGGAGAGTATTAACTAGACTAGACTAGACTTTGCGCTGCTTTGCTTTTCTTCTCTACCTGTTAGTCTTCTAATTCCGGCCCTTCGGGGCCTGTCTCAAAATATTTATTTTAGCAGCAGATGCCCCGAACACGTGCGTTTCTGCAATGAAAAAAAGAAAAGATCGAAATAGGGCCCAGGTAGAATTATTCTAGTGTTAGCCGATTGGTGCATATTGAGCGAATTTCTAAATTCTGTGCGCAAGCACTTTCGCTTGAAGTACTCGCGTGGCTACCCGAACATGTTTGGGTAGACAGAAATCCTACCCGAACATATTCGGCAAATTCCGGTTCTTCTAGACTGTAGTGCAATTTTTTTTTTGAAGACGACGGTGAATGAAGAGGTTAAGAAGGTGCAGAGCTGAGAGCTGAGGACTGAGGACGATAGGAGTCGACGAGTAGTTGACGCCACCACGACGTCAAGAGACTAGTTGGCACGGCAGGCTGTCAAGCTAAAGACTCTAGCTAGACAGATGCTAACCGACGACCCGACAACTACCTACAAGTGGTCCGGCTCGCTTCTCGACCTCAACTGCTGCCATTGTTGTCCCTATGATAACGGGCTCTCCAAGGACTTAATTGCCGAAGCTAGTAGTGACACCGGTTTGCACACCTTGTCGCCTTGGGATGCTCCACCAGGCGAGATAATTGGCCGCTCCTTTTCCGGGACGCCAACACACGAGCCTGAACTATTTACTCACTGGGCACTAGGTGACTCGCTGAGTGATTTCAATAGCTCAAAACGGCAATCAATAGTGCGTGCTTTCTTCACGCTGATTCCTCGCATCGCGTCGTGCGAGTCCGCCATGCAATGTGGGAAGACTCCAGTAGCTATTTTAGGCGACTACGGTGACGACGGAAACCTTCGTGCTGTGCTCATCGCTCGCCACCTTGATAAGCCACCATCGGAGTGTCGCGAAGTGTGCGCCTTCTGTGGAGTGTGCTGCTGTACGGGCACAGCCGGCTTCGAAGCATGCTGCGCGATTTCCTGCGCTCCAGGGGCTTCCTCAATCGTGAAAAAGTTTAAAGTGGTCGATACAGCCATGAAACGCATGCACAAGACCTACGCGCCGCAGGAGCACTTGTACATTTATGTTATGGCAGTTTTACCTGACAGGCAGGGGGAAGGGGCTTGCAGCAGACTTATGCGCACGGCTTCACGGTATGCGGACAAGCACGGCATCCCAGCTTACCTCGAAACAAGCGGAGAGCGCAACCCAAAAATCTATGGACGGTTCGGCTACGCCATTTCCGAAAGGACAACACTCGTGATCCCAAGTAAACCTGAAGACGCATTCAATGAGTTCCATGCAATGGTACGCCAACCGGGCTCCCTTTCATAACACCGCAATTTCATCAATGACTCCGGAATTATGCGCGGAAATGGAACTTCGACTTCTGCTTGTGACGAATGTGCGAAGAGAAAAAGTCAACAAGAAATAGTTCACCTATCAACGGCTGTAGCTCAACTCAACTGGGTCGCTATGAAGTGCGATAGGAAGTGGAGACAAAATTGTTTCTTCTCGACTGGCAGGCTGCTTGTAGTTGAAGTGTGGTAGGGCGCTGGAGAACACTTTTTAGGCATATTATTGCTTGGGTGTCTACGGAGCACAGCGCAACACGCAATCACGCAGGAGACGCTTGTGATAGATAAAGAAAGCTGCCTAACTCAAGTCCCAAATGCAAATCTTAAATCTTTCCTTCAGACTTGGTCGCATAAGGCCTACTCTCTCAAGTAAATCTATTGAATTTACTATTTCTAATAAATTCGATATATTCGGTGCTATATTAGATTAGATTAGATTAGATTATACTCCCCAATTGCAAAGAAATATCAACAAATACAGGTAGCAAAAAAGCTACGTATTAATGAAACCTCCAGAACAAGTCTGACTGGGCTGAGTGTCCTATATACCTTCTTCTTTCCGCGAAGAAAAGTTGAGTGAAAAGGGGGTTAGGTAGGTCAGACTCAGTCAGGCTGTCCCCGCTGCCGTGGTGTGTGTTATATAAGCCTAAATCTCTACTACAAACAAGGCCCCTCGAAAAAAGTTTCTATTTGATACTATTGCTTCACGTACGCTCAATGGCCTCTACACACTTCCTATTCACGATTTTGACTTGCGCGCAACGCACGCACGTACACTTCTGCCCGCAGCATTGGCTTCTGTGTCATCTGGGTTTGTATCAGTTCGAGTTCGAGTTCAATGGATGCCGTGTAGAACCTATACCGTAATCGGCCAGTAGAGAAGGCTATCAGCTAATATCGCCACCTTACTTGCCTTGAGAACCTTCTCTGTGCCCTTCTTCGGTAACCACCGAGTCGACGAGCGGAGTTGCATTTCGGTCGGCAGTCCCGACTGCTGACAGAGCATGGTTTTTGGACTCGGCAATCATGGCGTCCACCAAAACTGGCACTGAACGCGCCGCTCGCGCAAACGCGTCAAACGTCAACTCTTTCCTTCGGGGCTCTACCACCACCGCAGCAGCAGCAGGCTTCTTCTCGAGGTTCAGGGCCGCGGCTGCTGCCGCAACACTAGCTACGCCATTGTCATCGCCTTTACCCTTAACCTCGTCTTCAACAGGCTTGATTACAATTGATGCATCGTCGTACGAGGCGGACGGCAGCAAATCGCCCATGAGGCGCTCCCACTCGGCTTTGGAAGGCGTTTCAGGGAGTTCACTACTCTTGCTGTTGTCGTTGCTATCTGCTTCTCCACCTGTTGCTTTCTTCTCAGGGGTGAGCGGCGCCTGTGGGCTGGGTACAGCTTCAGGAGGCCCTGAAGTAGCCGTTGCTGCTTCGGCCCCTTCTGCTGCTGCCACAACAGGAGGCGCAGCAAGCTTTCCGTCAATGCCTGTACCACCGCTGCCGCCGTCAAGCAGCCCAGCCGCTCTAACTGCGGCGGTGAATACTCGGTCCGCCGCGGCGAAGTCCTTCCCAGTGGAACCCGCGAGCCCTCGTGCTTGAAACATGGCGCGCACGTGGCGTATCCCAACCGCCGGCTCTGCAATCACCGCCGCTGCTGCGCCTCCTCCTCTTCTTGTAGCGCTGCCCGGCGACAGTCCAGTGATTCCGTTGGCACCGTGGCTGCTGCGTACGGAGGAGGAGGTCCGAGTTGAATCTGAAGAGAAGGCACCAGTGGACGAGCGGGTCCGGCCGCTGTCCAGCAAACTGTCGCCGTTGAGCGAAGACTGCCGCAGCCGTCGGGCAACTTCTGGGGAAGGCGCGGGAAAACTTCTCAGAGTGTCGTCACCACCACCACTGCCACCACCACTGCTGCCTCTGCTACTGCTAGTGCTCTGGTTGGGTGCATCGAGAGATGAAGACGGAGGAGCTGCTGCGAGGTAAGCCTGAAAGAGCAAGAACAGGAAGTCGTCGCCGCGCGTGCGAATAAGCGCTTGCGCCTCGAAAAAATCGTCGATACTCACCTGCACAAGCAACGCGGCCGTTTTTGAAAAACAGCCGCAGGCACGACAAGAACAAAGACAGTAATAAGCAGTGGAGCTTGCAAGGGCAGGCAAGAAAAAGTGTAACCACAAAGCTAATTGCATGCAGAACATGAGCAGCAGTGAAAGGGTCATTTCAACTCTTTTCTTGTCTCATCGTAACATTTCCCAATAGCCTTAACCCTAAAGAAGCCCACTCCTGCCACCCAATTGGACACAAACACCCTTACCGCGCCGTCGCCGTCGCGGTCAAAGAAGCAAAACAAGTGGTGCTGGGGCCAGTGGCCTGCTTTCACCACCCGCGCCAGGAGCTGAAAGCGCTGCGGCGACAGCCTTCCCCCATTGAAGGGGGACAAGAGCCGAAACGCCCGCTCCACCCGCTTCCGCACCTAAAGGGTACAACAGTATACACACATATAGAATAATACACGAGCACGCGAGACAACTAGGTGGGGACAAGGCACTACAGCAAGACCTAAAACGGTGCATTGTGTACTGCCCAGCACCAAAACCAATACAAAACGAGTTCCATGACGAAATATACAAAAGGGTCCACGGATGCGCACTAGTGTGGGCATAGTATTGGTTGGAGAAGATATAGCATTGGAAGAGTTAAATAAATAGTACCTGCGGCGCCATCAAATTAATCACCGACGAATCTCCGCCCAGGCCACCCGGTAATATGCTGTTGCTGCCGTCACCTCCTTCGCCACCGCCGCCGCCGCCTTGGTGGTTTAGCACGAAGTCAGCGGCGCGGCTGAGGCGCAAAGTGGTACGGTGGTCGTTGAATTCGCGCATCCGGTCCTGGGACCCGCGCAGCACGGGGAGCTGGTCGGCCGCCAACAGGCTCGTTGGGGCGGTGGCAGTGAAGGAGGAAAGTGGCCCGCCCTCAGCAACTGCAGCAGCAGCAGCAGCAGCAGGGGCATCGCCATCAACGTTGGCTGATGCTATGGGCACGTCTACAGCAGCGGCAGGAGCAGCAACAGAAGCAGGCTTCCCCGCCGCCAGCCAGGGGTTTTCGAGGGCTTCTCGGGCCGTGCAGCGCTTCAACGGATCGATTTCCAGGAGCCGCGCCACCAGCTGCTTGGCTTCGGCGCTGACGTCACTCCACCCACGGTGCTCCGGCATGGCCCACTTCCCGGCCGCGGTGTTGTGCAGCACGTCGGCGTCCTGCTTGCCCGCAAAAGGGGGGTACCCCACCAGCAAGGTGTAGAGCACCACCCCCGCGCTGAACAGGTCGGCCGCGGGGGAATAGTTCCGTTGGGTAATCACTTCCGGAGCCATGTAGCCCACGGTGCCGACCATCCGGGTGCGACGTTTGGCTGGACTTGAAGCAGCCGCAGCAGCTCCTTCACTGGCGTTAGCGCTACTCCGAACGCTGTCGCCTCTTTTGTCCGGAGAGCTATTGCTGCTACTGCTACTGCCATTGCCAGTGGTGGTGGTGATGTCCGAAGCGCCTTCATACACCCTGGCGAGGCCGAAGTCCGTGACGAGAAGCTCAGCGTCAGGGGACTCCGACTCATAGAGCAAGTTTTCCGGCTTGATGTCGAGGTGCAAGATAGGAGGGTCCGCCGAGTGCAAAGCGCGTAATGCGTCAATGACCTGTTCAAAAGCACAACACGGGAGTCAGCAGCAGTAGTTAAAGGGGAGGAGCAGCACACAAACCCATGCATGATTGACGAGGAGAATGAACATTTTTTTAATTTTTTTTTTTTAAATCTTCGTTACCACCTGCGTACCTATTTTTAACCCCTCTACTTGTCCACTCTTCTCTGTACAACTTCCAGCATGCGTACCCGATACAGAGCAGCTGCCGCATCCCTCTCGGTGAATCGCTTGAGGTTGACGACTCGTTCGTAAAGCTCGCCGCCGCAGCAGAGAGGCATGGCCAGAAGCAGTTTGTCGGCAGACTGGTACACCTATTGAATCATCGACATTATAGTGGGAAATGAGAGCGTGAAAGATCGAAGATAGGAACAAGAATGGAAGAAATAAAAGATGTGAAGTTCGAGGAAATCGAGAAGTGTGGCGCGCATACTTAGCGGCAAATTGAGGCTAAATCCGAAAGTGCAAACGAAGCAATAAAACAAGAGGCTCACTTAAACGCATCGAACAGGTCCGCGATGCAAAAATTCGTAGGATCTCACCTTTTTAATGGTGATGAGGTTGCGATGTTTGATACGCTCGGTTACTCTTTGAAGCACCTCCACCTGTAAATTGTAGGATGCAACAAAAAGTAGAAAACGGCATCTTTAGGATTCATTGCGATAACAAAGGCATAGGCAAGAAAGTGAACGCTATACCCTAGGCACATTCACATTCACATTCTCAGAAAACACTTCAGATTGGGTTCATGAAGGCGTGAAGACGAAGGAATCACCTCTTTCAAAGCCACGCTGCGCATCCGAGGATCATGAATGGTGACAATCTTGAGCGCGTACTTATCGTCTGGATTGGTCTTGCTGCACACTTCTCGAACGACTGCAGCAGCGCCCACGCCCAGCAACCCACCCATTTTGAACTGCACGAGCCACTCCGCAATCTGCACGCAGCGGTGGAACACGCGGGTCCAGTCCTCACAAGCAGCATTCGTTTCCGCGCGGAACTCCCAAGGAGGCAAATCGCCGCCGGGGTAAAGCGTGAAGTCTCTCGAGGTAGCCGAGGTTTTGGAAATGCCGTGCGCCACAAACTTGAGGTCCCGCTGCAAGGTAACGGCGCCGCGCGGCTCCACCGACGCAAGCGGCTGGCCGTAGGCGTCTCGCGGCGGCTCCTTTTCGTAGTAAGCTAACTCGCGGTTTTGCAGCACTACCCAGCGCCGCACCCAGGCTTTGCGCCACGCAAAGCCGCGCTTAAGGAGCCATCCTTCAAACTCGGGTGCTCGTACCCAGAGCTCGTCTCGGGGGTCGGCCTCGCTGTCTGCTCTCGCCCGTGACTCTGCACTGCCGTCCATCCGAGGCAATGGCGGTGTACTTGGCGCTCCTAAATCAGAATCAGATGGGCTGTGCCGTCGCTAGGATTGACGTGGTCACAATTGTTATGATACTCTAATACTCTAGAGTCGGCTGCGCCATGCTTGCAACCTTTTCACAAGCTCCATTGCTATGCACCGAGAAGGTGGGAGGTGGGAGCCGGCCGCCGGTGGAGAGTAAAAATATTTGGAACCCTAATATAGTTACTAAAAAATATTGACTCGTGGGTTGTTGAGAGTTGCGTTGCGTTGTTGTTGGTTGCTGCTTGCTGGTTGTAGTTGCTGGGGACATGCGAAATGGAAATGGAGCTGGTTGGAATGCGGCGGTGAAAACTTAAGTTGCATGATACTCAATTGGGGCGGCTTTTAACTTCAACAACCCAGTTCGCTAATTTGATTTCAATTTATCGAGCAACGCGCCAGTCAGGTCATGTCACATGTCAGTTCGAATTCATCCTTTTGTGCGAGGAAGCTCAAATAGGTAAATCAAAGTAAAGCTAGGACAGATCATCCCAATGCACTTAAGAAAAGCAAGACGCAGCTTCTATCTTCAGTACGCGCTCCCTGGTTGCATCTGCATGCCACTGTCCTGCTTTTCTTCGCCCATGAAGCTCGTGGCCGCGAAATTTTGCGTCTGCGTTGCACTCGGGGCGGCGCCCCCACCTCCTCCTCGCATGTGCTGTGCGGCGTTGTCAAAGACTTCCTTTTCGGTGCGCGACAGCAGCGCCCCCTTGGGCAAAAACCCGTGGAGGCGTTTGGCGTGCTCTTCGAGCAAGCGGCGCCGGGCTTCCGCCACCACGGCGCGGCGGTACTCTTCTTCTTCTTTGCCGTCGGAGACCGCGGCCAGTTCCGCGTCGCGCTCTTGCTCGTAGGCGGCCCGGCGCGACGCCCGCTGCGCATTCATGTCGGCCTGGTACTGGGCCCGGTTGGCGGCGCGGCGCTCGGCGGCCCGGCGCTCGTCGGCTTCGTCCCGCTCGAACTTTTCCATCATGAGGCTCACCAGCCGGGCTTCCTCCGCCGCCTCCGCTTCCTTTTGCTGCTGCTTCGCCGCCAGCATTTGCGCGTTGGCCCGCGACATTTCGGCCTTGCCCTCCGCTTTGGCCTTGGCCTTGGCTTGGTCCTGCGCCCGCCGGCTCGCTTCCAACTCTTCGGCCCACAGCAAGTCGCGGAGCCGCGCCATTTCTTCGTCTTCCAGCCGCTTTCGCTCGGCCTCCTCCGCAATGGTGCGAAACGCTTCCGCCGCCGCGGCGTCCTTGGCGGCTTTGGCTTCTGCCACGCCTGCGTTGCGGCTCGCCACTGCGTCCATGTGCCGTTTGATTTCGGCGGTTTGCGCGGCTTCCGCGGCCTGCTTGGCCGCCACTTCCTCGCGCCGCTGCGCTTCGTAGGCCTTGATGATGGCCCGCGTTTCGTCTTTGCGCTGCTCTTTGCGAGCAAAGTCGCGCGCGTCTTCGGCTTCGATCTGTGCCACGATTTCGTCCACCATGGCCTTGTCGCGTACGGCTTCAAGCGCGGCTTCCTCCATGGCGGCTTCCCTCTCTCGGATCTGCAGCTGCAGCACCGACTTCTGCTCCAGGGTAACCATGCGCCGCGCCGACTCTTTCGCCTGCTCCGCCGCCACCATTTGCTGGCGCTCTACTTCCATGGCGTCTTCCATCGCCAAGTTCTGCTCCCGCTCCATGCGCGTCAGCACTACTTTCTCTTCGTGCTGCGCGGCGCGCTCTTTGTTCATGTACGCGAGCTTCAAGCGCTTCTCCAAGTCCTTGAGCTCGTCGGACTCCTCGCAAATGCGCTGAATGTCCCGCTCTTTCCTTTCCCGCTCTGCACGTCGCCGCTCCAGTTCTCCGGCAAGCGCCCGGTTTTGGGATGCCACGCGCTCGTCGTTTCGGGCTGCGTACTGCGCTTCGTCGATACTCTTCTGCATGCGCTCCTCGGCGGCGACACGGTTCATCCGGTTGAAGCGCCGCTGGTCCTCTATTTCAATTTCCATCTTCGCAGAGTGCGCAAGTTTGCGATTATCTTCTGTAAACTGGACTAGTGAAGCCACCTATGGTACAGATAGATGAAGAGTGGTTCAGGCGCGTGGGGGGTAAAGGCTATGAAGGCAGTTTCTATTGAGCTCATCAAGATGAGTAAGACTACCCAGCAACCTTTAGGAAAACCCCAGAATGTTGATTCATTGAGCAGCTACAATGCAGCTTGCTAGTAACGCTTCTACTTCAAATATATACGAAGCCATCCGGCAATTACTCAGCCAAATGGCATTAGTTCCTGTCTTCCTTGCTGTGAAAAATTACGAATATTCTCTAGTACCTGGTCCTGTTTTTGTCTACGAGCGTGCATGGAAGCATCCACATGCTGCGAAGTAATTCGCGACATCTGCTGTAAAATAAGAGGCCGTCTATAGATGAAACCTCTGAAAGCAAAGGCTGGTCTCTATTGATGGGGACCCGCTGATGCCCCAGTGTTCAGCGCTTGTCTATGGCAGTCGTTAAAAAATGGCAGCTAGAAATCGTTATATTCTAGAGTCAAGAAGAATATTTTTTGCTGGCTCGAACGAAAATCGAAAGAATGGCAAATGGCAAATTATGGCAAATGGCCCGCCGATAAGGATGAGCTCGCAATCTGACTGAAAAGTGCTGATACAACTCTCTAGTCATGGCGAAATCGAAGCGTGAGAAAAGGAATCCAAGTATACTTTATACGACCATCGCTATTCTTCTTTTGGTCACACTAGCGCCGGTACGTCGGTTGACTCATCCCTTCCAAACTTCTTAATCGTTAGCGTAGGAATGTCGCAGCGTGATCGCATGCGACCCTGACTAGTGCCCATCTGAATGGCTACTGTAACTCGCGTCTACTCCACATTTCAGCAGTCTCACTTTCGATTTTGAATTCCACGACTCCTCAGTTGTTCCTGAGTGGCCACGGTCCTTTGTCTTTCGTCTTCGAAGCGCCGACTGCTCCAGCAGCAGCGGGCCCCTCACGGGTTCGTTTGCACTTTCTTCTGTTGAGAGCTTTGCTAGCACCGCAGTAATTTCTATTGCGTAGGCACGCATAATAAGCAAACAATTATCAAACTCAACTTCCATTTATGCATCGTCCTCAAACATCATTGAAGGCCTTGCTGATAGTTATGACTGAAACAGGAGGTGGCGGTGCTGTCGGAGCGGCTAGAAAATTTGGCGCACACGCAAAAACTCATAGACGGCCTTCTCGCTGACATCAAGCAGCAGCAGAGTGCGCCGGCCTTGCCTTCCTCGCCAGCTGCCCAGTCCTTGGCTTTTCCACCGGCTGCGCCTGTGACGGCGGCGGCGGCCCCGACCGACCATGCGGCATCAGCGTCATCGTTCACAGTACCAGATCGCGTGTTCAACCCAGGCATGCCTGAGTTGGCAGAGGCAGCCGCTTCTAGCGCAGGAGGCGTGCCGCCATCCTCATTGGTGCAGAATGCGCCACCAGCGCAGCCGCCGTCGATGAGCTTGCCCGCCAAAAAACCTCGCAAAGTATGGCGCAGCAGCGACACGGACAGCCTACTAGGAGGCAGCTTCTCCTTGACCACCGCCACCAGTCCAAATCCCAACAACAAAGGTGGCCTGGCGTGCGCTGCCAACTTGAGCATTGCGGTGAGCCCGTCCTTGGCGGCCCAGCTCGGCGGGTGGTTCGTCTATGACCGGTCCTCGACTCCACGGTGCGCTCGGAGCCAAATCAGCCACAAAATGGAGCCCGGCTGCAGCAGCAGCAGCAACGGGGACAACGGCGGCGGTAGTGGAGGAGGAGCAGCCACGCCCCCGCCCGTCTCGCAACAGCGGCAAATTTTGGTGGTGGGGGTGCAGCGCAGCGGGACCCACTACACGTGGGAAATGTTCAACCGGTTAGGGGTGCACGTGCACCACGAAGGTTTGGGGCCGCATGGCGCCGTGTCGTGGTTCTTCGCGTACAAGGCCCGCAACTATGCGATCAACAACCCCGAGCCGCTGAAGCAGCACACGTTTTGCTTCGTGTTTCACCAGGTACTCAGGAGGGAACGGAGAGGGAGTAGGAAAAGAGAGGGAGAGGTGAGACGAAGATGACTTTGATTAGTGTAGTGAGAAAAGAGCGTCCGCTCGGATCATATTTCGTGGTTGCAACATCCTTTGAAATCGCGCCATTTGCGTTTAAAACATTCTGCTTGAAAAACATTCTCATAATATCGCGGTGCGAACATCTCTCTTCTCTTACTGCTGCCTTTCAACACCTGCTCCTGTTTTTGTCTCATTTTGAAGGTGCGGCATCCGATGCGCGTGGTATCCTCAATCGTGAAAGCGTCCAAAAAAGCGTGGGATCCTTACTGGGACTGGCTCGTTCGTACAGGTAAAATTTCATTGCTTGGAATACTTTACTCGAATTATTCCTCTAATGTAGTCTCTGTGTATACAAAAGAAGAGAGTGCTCTTTTTCTACTTCTTATCCAATTTGGACACCTATTAAAGATAGCATTACGGTAATATAAGTAGTCGTATTGCAAGGACAACGGCAATTATGTGTTCAGGACATCTGCTTCTACGACACGTAAGCTCGTTGATTATGCATGTGTTTCACGCTCTGTTTGTGTGGGCGTGTGCGCTGCTCTCTCTGCTCTACATAGAGCCCCGCGTGTGCGGCACGGTAGCGGAATGCAAAGCTACGCCGCTGCTGCAACGCTCGGCGAAGCAGTGGCTGTCGTGGAACGAGCACATCGAGCTCTACGCTGACGCAAGGTGCGGGAACCTTCTTACCACATGCTGTACTGAATACACCAATCATTCAATTCATAAGAGGAGATAGACTGCTAACAAGTATACGAATTAAGTTCAATAAATTTTAGGTCACTTGGAACTTGGAACATTTCCCATTTGGCCGTTACCTTATGCGTGCGTGCCTCTCTATACACACATGCACACTGCTAGGTTTCGAGTCGAAGACACGTCTCCGCGTGCGGTGTGCCGCCTTGCGATGCTCCCGGAACGGCTTTGCGGCAGCGACGGCCGCTACCACACCACTTCTAGCAAGGTGACCGTCTGTAATAGTCTATACCAAGAATAAACCATCTGCTACAACCCTCAAAATTATTGAAAGTAGTTTTAAAGAATGTCTCTCTGTCTAGTGCGGAAATTGTCCTCCTCACGATAGACTGTTTGTGATTTCTGATAAGGTACACGCCACGCGTTTTTTAAAATAAAGTTTTCATCTGCTTTTTGTTTTTTTTCTTTCGTCATAAACCTGGAACATGTGCCGCAACCTACTCTGCAATATCAACGTCGTCTTCCCTTCATGCACAGGTGATACAGCCGGTGGTGGAGCCTCAGGCGCCTGCAGACGGGCACACTGGAGTTGACCAGCTCGCGGCGTCGTGGGACGCCATTGCGAAGTTGGATCAGGCACTGGTGCAAGAAATGCAGGCGATGACCACGAGGTACGTCCTACGTGTGGTACCGAGAAGATAAAAGATATCAGTGCACTGTACTAGACTGGCAGGTTGGCAATTCACTCCGGCTCAGAAAGAGGAAGAAGCAGCAGGCTATGCCATTGAATCAACTGACTTCACCCATCATAACACTTCCCCCCCTCCCGCTCTTCTTGTACTCTGATTGATGATGTTTTTTTGAAGAACGTCGCCATGGTAACAACACACCCATGTACGCACATATACCACCAGGTATGGGTACCATCTGGACCCTGCGATGCACCCGCAGTCCCTGTCCACCGAAGCTTTCCGGGCTGGAGGTTTGGACTCCGCCGCCAAAAAGCCTCCTTCAGCGCGACGAGGCAGATAATGTTCACGCCTCAGTCTGAAGTGACTCACCAACCCACCCTCAGCTGGAGTTCATCCTGTCCTGAGGTTTCACGGCGGACATCGAAATCACGATTTAGCCTCTTCCGCGCAGCTTTCGCAGCTCGGGTTGGTGCTGGTAGAGACGTTCACCGATTTGTTACTGAAAGTTTCACCATTACTAAATCTTCCAATAGCTTGGTTCTTGGAGCATTTGCTCCCAAGTATTTGCTCAGTACAGTAGTGGGTACGGTAGCACTGTAGTACGCAAAGTACTACGAACTACGTAAGTGCTACAAAACTCCCAACTCCAACTGGTTTGTGGAATTCACGAATCATAAGAACAAAGTTACTGAAAATTTCTCCCCTTGGTTTCACTATTAATGAAATCTAGTTATCTGGAATTCCCAGAGCTGGAATTCCGGCTCGAAAACGGCCCCTTTCTGGGAATTCCCTGGGTTTCCCTGGGATTCCCATGCTGAGTGGGTTCTATGACTTCAACTTCACGTGGGATTTCCGCGGATTTTCCGCGGATTTTCCGTTTTCTTATACTGTGGCCAAATAGGGCGATTTTTTTGCCCCTTTTAGCTGCCAGTAGGTCCTCTCCTAGGCTCCATGGTGTCTGATTGCCATTCATTTGTGCATTAATATCAATATGGTTTATTGAAAATGTGTAATGCTTCAGGCTTCAGGCAAGGAAGCGCTTTCCCTTAGCTTCTAGGTAACGCCTTTGAATTAAAAATTATGATGGAGTTGCTATAGGTCGGCAATAGGAGACCAGGACATAGGGATTTAAATGAATAATAAGGAAGCGGCCCTTCCCCTACCTACGTACTGAACATCTCTTACTTGTCTCACTGCACTCCCATTCCTACTGTTGCGTGTTGCGTGTTGGATGGTATTGAATTCACCATAAATCCTATATGCTATGTGGTTGATCAAAGCTACAGGCCGCCTTTCAGTCCGCCTCTGCCTGCCGCACATAAATTTTTCGCACCAGCCCAACGGAATTCTACGTGCACATTCATCACCATCAGATCATCATTCAGCACTAGGTGAGAAGTCAAAATCAAATCGTTAATCCTTAGCATTAAGTGGGTTGTTCTTCATGGCCTTTTAGCAAAATAATTTGTAATTGGAATTGAGAGGAACAACCCCATTTCAAAAACTAATACCGTTGCCTCTTTAATTCGATGTAACTACCAGCGACAAAATATAGGAGATGCAGATGCAATATAGGTAAAGCGAACTCTGAATGATCCATAGAAGGGCGGCATGTCAGATGTATTATGATAAGGACGGCAATACGTATTCTGTTACATAGCAACTACAGAAGAGGACTTGCTATGCAAGACATTTCGCGTTCCTGCTGCGTCAGTGACGCCCCATGATTTGGATCTCGCGCTCGCACGGGGGTTTACCCCTTTTGGCTGACCCGCTTTCGGCGTACTGCTTGCACTACCGTTGCCCCGCGGAGAAAAGTCAATAGAGCCGCTTCCACCTTTCGTATCAATAAGCTTCTGCTGCAAGAAGGCAATCTTGCGCTCGTAGGCTTGCTTGGACTCGCTGAACGAGGCGATTGCGTCTGCCGACACTCGAGCGTGTTGCTGCACTTCGCTTTCGAGACGAGCGACCTGCAATCTCAGCGAAAGTTCACCGGGAAAGTGCTCCCCACCTAATGGCATAAATGACACTTTCACCACACACGCAGTCCCAAGCGATTTTGCATCGAATTTTGCTGCAGCAATTTTGGTCAGGAGCTCAGCTTGTGATTGAACTGCTCTTCCATCCACTGCAATCACATACCAACCGACTTGGACGCCTTTATTTTCAGCTTGTCCAACTTCGGCGAGTCCAGACACGGCTAACCCGGCTGCATATTGTTGAGAAGAATCGTGCGACAGGTCCTGGATGCGAAACCCAAGACTATTCTCTTCATCTAAGACAAATTCGATGGTTTGAATTTCCACCGTAGAAGTTGTTGCCAAATGTTCATTCTCTCCAGTGGAGATTGATCCAGTCACAGCTTTCTCGAAATGCAAATGAGACTTCGATTCCATGGGATGAGATGTGCTAATGGAATGACGCCGATGTTTTCCCCCTGATCGCTGCAAAAATACCTCTGATGCCTTACCTTCCTTTTCAAACTGTTCATAAGTCCCCGTGCGCAGGCTTTCGTGCTTGGTGTTCGTCAAAACGATGAAATTAGCAAGAGCCCAATTCCGAGGTTTACGTCGAAGTCTGTGAGAGCAAAGAAGCTGTGAAGGGTTAGTACTCGTACAAAGAGGCAGAATTCTGGAGAAGTTTAGAAGCGCCATATACTTACGTAGGGTTGATCGACGTTAGATGGAGCATCTCCGCGTGTTGGTACCCCAGAACAATGTGGCGAAAGATTTGCGCACGTTTCATGATCTGAATAAAGCTTACCTCCTCTTTTTTGTTCGCGTATAAAACTGATGGCATTAACGACAACGTTACTTTTCCATCAAGGAGTAAATCAAGAATCTTTCTTACGTTCCGATCCTCAGAAACTATGGCCAGGATTTTGCTCAGCAACCTATTCGAGTTGAGAGTGTGGCACGCACCAGACATGTAAGGATGGTCTTCAATGAGTTTCGACGTAGTACTTTCGAGAATCTCACAAAAGATGGGGAGAGTACGGTTGCTTTTCTTCTCTTGTTGCTGCGAAGTGCTTCGAGCCGGTGGGGCAAGAGAATTGAGCAAATTGAGAGGGTTGCTTTCATCGTCGCTCAATTTTTCGTCATCGTCAATGTCTCGATTGCTTTCTTTGGCACGTTTGGCTTGAAGATAAAGATCCCGGTGGTTATGTAAAAGCAAAATGACGGCAAGGTTGTGACTATCCGATTGGAGTGGAGATATTTCGTAATGCTCGAAGTCGCTAATAACGACAGCACAATGATAACTGTTCAAGCGAAGAGGTTTCACGACTGCCCAAACAGTGGGATTGCCAACTAAATGCACCAACGTTAAATTCTTCGTGTCTTCCTTGTCCAGCCCAAGAGAGAACATGGCGCTTTCTCGTTGATCTATCGGAATGGTGTTTAGCAAGTGGACTTCCGCATTCGAAAATAAAGTGTTCATAACTTTGAGATACCTTCCAAGGTTCTCTCCCCAGCCACAAACCAACAATCGCTCTTGCTTTAATTCAGGCGGTTCGTAGTCCGGTAGATCTGACCTGACCGCCACTGACTTTGCCGCCCTGGCCCCGACAAACTTACAACCGTTCTCGTTTTCACTGATCAAGATTACTTTGTCCGTGCTCGTCATTATGTACCGATTTTTGGGGCAAAGAACGTTTTCGTTCCCATCTTTTTGAACACCGATGGGAATCGCTTCTGGAAAGCACTCGAACAAGTCGCCAAACAACATATTCTTAATTCCTGGTACATGTACGGTGTAGAACTCCGATCCTTCAAAGCCAAAAAGTTCTTCAAATGGAGCCATTATGCCCGGTTGTTTTACTGCTCCCAAACTGACTTTGGCATTCAGCTCGGCACTCCGAATAGTTTCAAGATTTGAGCCCCCAGTAATCTTAATAACGGTTTCAATGTCGGGATCACGAACTGAAGAACAAAGCAGAAAGAGGTCACACATTTGGACTTACAGATTTGCAGCAGGAGAAAAAAGTCAATATATTCATTTCACGCGTACCTTCAGCGACGATGTAGGAATCTGGCTGAAGCCCCGCCACACGAAGGGCAATCAAAATGCGCAAGGTGTTTGCGTCGGCTACTCGTGGGTCGTCTCCTGAGGACATGAGAACTACGCTGCGAGCAGTTGCAATACCGACGAGCTTGAGACATGCGAGGCTTTGAGGTTCACCGGTACGAAAAATAACTCTGGTGCCCTTCATATCGCGCTTTGTCGTTTGAGACAGGAACTTCCTCTCGATGTCTTCAGAATTTTTTTCAACCAAAACGCATATAATTCCTCCTCCGTAATCCTGACGCGCAATCGAAATTTGCTCAATGAATCCGAGGCTACGGTCATTCCAACCAATGAGAACAGTGTGGCCAGATTCGATTACAGACGTGCGGCCTTCTCGATACCTGGGATGGAATGGAGAGTGCAGACACTCAGAGGGTTTCGGGTAGTACCTAAGCATAATGCGCACGAATTCAACTAATTTCACCTGGTCTGTTGCATGCGAACAAATTCTGCTAGCATTGCTGTGAGGTAACAGATAAAAACTACGCCCACTGCCGACATCACACCCGCGATGATTCGCTCATAGTATCCGAAGGCCTCGGCTTGTGCATAGGATGAAATGATAAGCAACCTGTGCATTTTTTTAAAGTCAGTTTTAGGAAAAGCAACAGTGCAAAGGTCAGGCTTCTTTGGATATAATCAAATATTCCTAATCGAAGTATCGAAGTCGCGGCGCTCACCACGTCTCCCACACGACTTCGGCCCATGGTGCTGTGCGCCATGAGTTGGATTCTCCCAAGCCACCACCAAACAAAAGCAAAGCGCCCCCAAAGAATGAAAACACTACCACTGCGACGGCAAAAACCGCCAGCTGGGTGTGCTGTCTTGAAAGCAAACCCTCGACGACATCTGTCAGTTCACAAGTTCAGGGTTCACAAAGTATTATTGTGAAGACGAGAGATGTCTGAGCACGAGTAGGAAATTACAATGCGGAAACAGATGCTTTGCTGCCACACAATGCAACGGCAAGGGAATAACAAACGGCGACTTACAAGCATAATATTGCAACCGCGAGAACTTCGGAGGCACCACGTCTTTTTTCGCAGTCTTCTCGACGATTTTCTCGCCCTTCGGTTCTAGCCACGCATCGGCCTTTGATGCTTTTGTGACTGGCTTGAGTTTGTCAGCTTTGGACATCTCCAGGGGGCGGGGGGGGTGGGGGGCGACTCTTTACAACGAGCTGTGAGCTCAGGCGCACAGTTCGAAGCTTAAGGATTCAATCAACGGGCTTTTCTACGCGGGCCACGGTGATTCCATGTTGCCTAAGACCAGCTAATGGATGGTTGAGAAAATGAAGTGAGAAAAAATACCGGATGACGGATGACTGACCGAACGCGAGAATGCTGAAGTCGAGGAATGCTGATATGCTGACTGACTGACAACTACCACGCGAACGTGGTGGCTGCGCCAAAAATTCTGAGAATTCGGGGCGAAGTAGAATCGTGAGGAGGAAGGGCATAAGAGCAGGGGACGAGGAAGTCGTGATGTGTATGACGCATCGAAAGGAGAAGGAGCATGATATTGAAGTGCAGATTAATTCAAGGAAGGTTTATCCGGCAGTTAAAAGGGGGAGGGAAGTCGGTAAGTGAAATAACGGGAAATGGAGAGCAGCGAGAAACACGAAATAAATAAAGAGTGTGCCGAGTAGTGAAAGGCGAAATAGCACAGGATTGAAGGGACTAAGCAGGACTGGAACTGGATGAAAATAGGAGGTCGCAGGCAGTGTAGTTAGAAGTATCAATTATGTTGTTAAGATAGAACAACGAAGGAAATGTAGATCGGCAAATGAAAAAGAGAGAGCATTCAAGGAGCACGAAAAATAGAATACTGTATACAGTTGTGATTTAAAAATAACAATGTCGGGGTCAACGGAGGATAGTGGTGTAGTAATTGTTTTGACTTAAGGAGAGGGAATGAAGGTTAACGCAGAACAGGTATATACTGCAGATTGGTTACGAACAGTAGGTAGCACCTCTATAGTGCGAACATGGGAGCTCGAATGTAGTCCGGCCGGGTATACAACCACTACAGGAGGGTCTTTGCTCGTTTATAAGCAAGAGATATGCAGGAATGCAGGTTCATATAGTATATATTGTTGAGTGGAGGAAGGAAGGAGTTAATTTAATTAACGAGTTCATTTAATGGAGTCGATTGAAGTTTTCAAGTATGTTGATGCATGCAATCTGCAATTATCGGAGGGATCCGTCTATGTAGGCTGCGAAGTGAATTCCAGAACGAAGTGAGACATCGAAGGCGAAAATTTGGTGATGAATGGAGTTAAGTGCTTGTTGCTGTTGTTCAGGTGCTTTGGTGGTGTATGAGGTTGGTGTGCAAGTATGAAAGTGTGTAAGGTATAACATAAGTAACGCAATCGTGTGACTAATTTGACATTGACATGTGCCAGTTGGGGCCGCGTCAAATGTTTTGATGTAGTACATCTTTATTCATTACTGAAGTTAAAATGTCTTCAAATGGTAAGTTTGATGTCAGCCTGCTTGGGAAGCGCCCTATCATTTCGGGTGGTTCGCAGAGCCAAAGTATCACGATCCGTGAATATAACAAGAGGGATGCTTTGGAAGCGGGAGCGCCAACGATAGGCCTCGAATTCGAAAATGTTGTATTTCTTGAATACAAAGAAGCCGCACCGAATGGTACGATGGCGTACAATGGTTACTACGGTGCAACGTACAAAGCATTAGGGAAGGTAATCCAAGTCGCAGACCCTGATGAGTTCATGTGGGTTGAAGTCTGGGAACTCGATCGTTTCATGGCGCGACCTTTGACTGCCAAGGATTACATGGGTGCCTCTGAAGCAGAGCAGAAAGATGCCATTGATTCCATCGAGATTGCAGCGTTCGATATTGAGATTTGGGTGAAGGCAAGCAAGGAGTATCCGAACCTCAAGAGAGGCGGTGTGAAAGCAGCAGAGGTGAACGTGGAGGCGCCGACGAGATCTGCGAAGGCAAAGAAATAGGGGTCGCTTTCTTGTTTGTGTTTAGGTGTTAACTGAATTGAATAAGCTGGACGAGATCTGGGAAGGCAAAGAAATAGGGGTCGCTTTCTTGTTTGTGTTTAGGTGTTAACTGAATTGAATAAGCTGGATATACTAGGTCTTGCTGTTCTCTAGAAGGTAGTCAGGATTGAGAAGTTGCTTATTAACTTCGAGATTAATAATAAGTGAGTATTAGTTCTAATTCATGTGAACCAAAGGAAGCACAATTGGTATGTTCAATTATTTACGTAACCGAATTTAATGAAAAACGATTGAACTAATATACTTTATACGTAGATTACATTACATGATGCGTTAACCAGTTCTACCATATCGGAAAGTACTACGAGGAGTCAATGGGTGGTTTTAACGAAAAAAGAGTAGGCATGTTCACCGTCGTCGAATATTTAGATCTAGTGATGTCACAAGAGAGCGAATGTGCGCAAATCAAGCACGTCAGGCTCTCCAATTAGACTGGCCCATCTTAGAGACTCGTTTGCCACATCGTGTTATTCCTGCACCCGGCTGAGATAGTCCCGCCGAGCTACCTAGAGCCAAACATCATACTCGAGACGGAGTCTTGAACGAGCAATGAGAGTTCTCATACCTTAGACTGACCGAGAATAATGTTCTTGACAGCCGGTTCAAATTTTCCACTTCCTCGACTTGTTCGCAAGAGAAGGAATGTGCGCAAATCAAGCACGTCAGGCTCTCCAATTAGACTTGCCCACCCTAGAGATTCGTATGACTCCTCACACTCACATGAGATTAAAAGTGCTGAATTAAGTATGTTCCACGATAAAACTTAATCCCCTCACACTTCCGTAAACAACACGGCATCTATGTAACATGCATCAATACGGAATCTCACATAAGGATCAACACCTCTCCTGCCTAGATACGGGCTACAGGAACTAATCCTCACTCATGGTTAAAACACACTTCTCACGTCTTTGCTATGACAAGCTTGGACTTCGAGTAATAATGACATCCTCGGACATCACCTAAAACTATACCACTCTTAGGTCATCACTAGTCCCGACGATT
>Ga0307931_1000823_pt1 | contig 20399 bp, 30 predicted proteins | sample OrgLakmetageno47_FD_201816 | JGI IMG/M metagenome (GOLD analysis project Ga0307931, IMG submission 201816) | Saline water microbial communities from Organic Lake, Antarctica - #47 | ecosystem: Environmental > Aquatic > Non-marine Saline and Alkaline > Saline | place: Antarctica: Organic Lake...
CCCGCCAAGGACGACTTCATGTGCGCCACCAGGAACTCCGCGTCACCCGGCTCGTTGTTGCGCCAGACCTCCTCAATGGGGCCCTTGAGCAACTTGTCCAGATCCACGAAGTTCACCATGGCCCCGTTGTTGTTGCTGGAGCTGCTGCTTTGTTTCGAGGAAGGTCCCTTCATCTTGGGGGCTTTGGGATTGACGGGGGGCATCGACACCATCTGGTCCAAACTTCCAGTCAAGTCGTCGAAATCGTCGCCTGCCGTGCCGTTGCCTGACATCCACATGGCGTTGTCGGTACCGTCGTCGTCGTAGGACACCGGCATTTCGCGCTCGAGGGCAGGAGGTGGCCTAGGGGGGAAAGAAGATGCACACGAGAAAACTCGCGGGTTAGGACATGCAAATAGGTTCAGTGCGGGGATTCGCAACAAGTGAACTAGGGCTATCCATGGGGAATATTAATGAAAGAAAATTAGCTAGTTGCAGATGCGAGGCTTGTGCGAGGCTTCCGGCAATGCTTGCCACGCGATTAGACTACTTGTTTTTCGTGAAGACTTACTCGGCGAGCACCTCTGACCGGAGTTTGAAGTAGAAGCGGTCGGTTTCGGGGTCCGACTCTGGCTGTACAACATCAAGGATCATGTGAAGCGATGAACGGTGTCAAGTGCAGCGCAAAGCACAAGCCTCGTACCTCTATGGCCGAAATGATTTGCTTTTTGGCGCACAACGCAGAAACGCTGGACCACAACGCACGCAGCCCTTTCCAAAATCAGGGAAGTCGTAAAATTCTCAGAATTCGTACGACATCGTGAAATCGTAAAAAGCACATCCCTCAATGGCGGCCGCCGACGTCGTAAAGCTTAGCACGGAGTACGGCGCGGGCATTACATGCCACGCGTTTAACAAAGATGGATCCAGTAAGTCTTTACCGCTATTAGCTCTACTCTCACCACTTGCCTTTCCAAGTTCATCTTCAACGCAATAGAGCCTGCCCTAGGATCGCGCCTGCACGTGTTGATGGCTCCTTTGACAGTCTCCTTTCGTTACTTGTGAGCTTGACCTCGCGTGCTGCCCATTCGGTGCTTCACAGAGGTGGCCATTTGCCCCAATAGCAACGAATTGTTCATCTATGCTATGGGTGGAGACGGAAAATGGGTGCTTGAGCACCAACTCAAAGAGGTCAGGCCAACATATAAGCAGTCCATACCAGGGTCAACATTACACTCTGGCTGAAGCATAATTCAAGCCATTTGACTTTAGAACTATGTGCTGATATCGAATTATTTGAATGGACATGAGTAGTATTCTTTGTGACTTTACAATCCAGCTCTTGTGTATTGTACTTTATCAACTTCTTTCTCTGAGGATCCTCGCATTACCACCCTTCTCTATGTCACCTCTGTATGGCTACCTTTCCGATATGTGCGTGGCCCTTTCGAATATGAACAGCACGACATGCTCATCAGCGGCGTCGACTGGGACCACGGCAACAACAGCATCGTGACTTGCTCGCACGACCGCAACGCGTTCGTGTGGAAAGAAGAGCCCGCCGAAGGAGGCCCAGGCGTCACCTGGAAGCCCTCGCTGGTGATTTTGCGCATCGACAAGTCCGCGCTCGACGTGCGGTGGTCGCCCAATGGCCTCAAGTTTGCCGCGGCGTCCGGCGCGAAATGCGTGTCGGTGTGCAGCTTCGCGGACGAAGACAATTGGTGGGTGTCCAAGTCCATCAAAAAGCACAAGTCCACGGTGCTCTGCGTGGCCTGGCACCCGAACTCCGAGTTCCTGGCCACCGGCTCGAGCGACTTCAAGTGCCGCGTGTTCTCCGCGCACATCGCCGGGCCCGACGGCGCCACCCCCACCCCCTGCCAGGGGAAAACCGTGGAGTTTGGGGAGGCCTACTACGAGTTCCCGTCGGAGCAGGCGGGGGTGTCGGTGGGGTGGGTGAACGCGTGCGCCTGGTCGCCCTCGGGCCGCTCTTTGGCTTTCGCGGGGCATGACGCCAGCGTGGTGGTGGTCAACTTCCCAGAAGGCGGCGGCGAGCCTGTGGAGCAAGTGATGCGGCTCGGCGAAATGCCACTCACTTCCTTGTGCTTCGTCTCTGAGGTAAGACTCAGCGCTTGCTAGTTGTCTGCAAAAGCAATCTTGGGCTTCAATTCGAAAGAGTGTGTTGATTCAAAATAAAACGCTTCTCTAGTTGATACTATAACTAGCCTTGAGTGGATCTTTGACAGACGTGCGTTTTGTTGTCTGCTTCTTCTCGTTCGTGCGTGTGCGCGTGTGATGGCGGCCTCATTCCTGCTGGTGCGTTTCCAACAGACGGGCCTGGTGGGCGCAGGGCATGGGTTCACACCGCTGGCGTTCTCGTGCAGTGGTGGGTCGTGGGCACTCGCTGGAGGGCTCGAAGCCAAGCCCGAAGCAGCGGCCAAATCCACGGAAGCTGCTGTTGGGGGCGCGGCGTCGGCTCGCGCCATGTTTCAAAAGATGAACGACTCGTCGAACAAGGGCAGCGGGGGCGCTGGAGGGGACGCGAAGAAAATTGACAACTCATGGAAGTCGCACCAGGCGTTGATTACGTCGCTGCAGCCGTTTGGGGCCCCCGTGGGCAGTGCGACTTTTCCGAAGGTGACCACCACGGCGATGGACGGCCGTTTGGTGACGTGGACCCTAGCCAAGACCCCCGTGGCGGCGTCGCTTGGCATCTAAAGAAAAAGGCCGGTGCTTGGCGTGAGGGGTCCATAGGGCACTACCTACGGCATTCTTTGGTATAGAGCAAGTGAGGCATTTGCCTATGGTACTTCGGCTATTGGCATCTGCGAGGTTAGGGTGATTCTAAAATCCAGAAACGAAAACTCGTGTTTCTGTCTTTAGTATGCCGCCTAAGAAGCAGCACACTAGGTTTTTGAGTTCACTAGACATCATGAACCGCCAAATTTGAAGGGCGGTTCCCCTTCGCATCTCGCAGACCTGAATCCCGTATTCTACTTGCAACGTGTTTTGATACTTTTGAATCAGTTGAGGTGGTTATTAATTCTTTAGAAATGTCGATTTGTGAATTTTAAACCGTAACCTTATTACAAGAACACTGGCCTCGCTGTGCTGCATGCAGCTGAGCTATCACGAATTGTGCACGCGAATTCTTAACAAGAAGGAGTGATAACTGCGCCTGGAGCACACAAGAGATCTGTGGTCTTCATCATCAGAAGGCGGACGTGCCCACTGTAGAAGCCGAGGAGCCAAACCCACCACCGCCATTGCTTTGTTGTTGCAGGCCGGAATTCTCTTTCCCGCCGGCTCCGAACCCACCTCCCCCGACCGCCCTCGTTTGCGCGGGGTTGAAAGGGGTCGCCACCATCCCCGAGGGCTGGGTCCGTGCCCCCCCCTTGGGGTCTGGCAAAGGGCCAAACCCGAATCCTTTGGCTTCGGCCTCGGGCACCCCCAAGGCAATCATTTTGGCCTGGAACGCCGCCAAGGTTTCGTTGTAGACCTTCACGCCCCGAGCAATGCCAAACTTGGCGCGGTCCAAGGCTTCCTGGGTGTCGCGCACCGCAGCCGAGGTGTTGTGGAGCACTTCGAGCACTTGGGGCTTGGGCAAATCCATGGACGCCACCATTTGCTCGATGCGCGCTTCGCTGCCTTCCGCTTCCGCCTCGTAGCCGTCCAGCCGCTTGGCCAGCATCAAGTTTTTGCGGTCGGTGCGCGCCTGCAAGTCCAGAATCGAGGTTTCAAACTCCCGGTACAGGGCTTCCTTCTTGGCGGCTGCTTGGCTCAGCCGCTGCTCCAAGCGCAAGACGGCTTGTTTGGAGGAGTCGCGCCGCCGCCCGTTGTCCTTGAGGCGGCCTCGCGCGTTGCTCAGCATCAGCTTCACTTTGTCCACTCCCGAAAGCTTGCTTCGCAGCTGCGCTACTTCGGCCATCACCACCGCCAAAGGTGCGCGGAGCCGCTCGTTTTCGTCCGTTGCCGCTTTCAACAGCTCAGCGTTCTTAAGCTGGTTGGCTCGGAGCTCCGCAAGCTCTTCTTCGTAGCGTTTGATTAAACCGCAGTTGTCGGCCGTAATGCCTTGGTAGTAGTCCTTCATTTCGGCAAAGGCCACTTTATGGTTCTCCATCAAAGTTTGAAGGTGCTTGTTTTTGCGGTCTTCAATTTCTGACAGCTCTACCCGCTGCTGCACGTCTAAGTTTTCTCGGAGCAGTTTCAGGCGAGCGGCACACGTGGCCTGGTAAGTGGTCAACGCGTCCGCGTGCGTCGCCGTAGTGCGGCTCAACTCCGCAGCATGCTGGCCTTGCAAGTGCGCTAAGCTGTCGTGCGCAACTTCGTTTTGGTCTTCGAGCGCGTCGAGGGCAGCTACTTTGGCTTGCTCGGCACGGTCGACGGCGCTGCGGTAGTCGCTGTGGTTGGCGGAAATGACGCTGTCCGTGTCCGTGCGCGCTTTCGTGACGTCCACGTCTGCTTCATATTTGAGGTGCCGCACCTGGATACATAAAGCAACATAAAACAGGTTACCAAAGGTTATTCTGCAAGCTTTCTTTGTTTCGTAAACGTTGGTGATGCCGTAAGACCAAAGACGTTGATGACATACAAAGGCATGTCTCACGCAGGACCTCAAGTCAATTGTACTACCCGCACGAAAATATAGAACAGTCTCTAGCATAGATTTCCACATCCTCCCATACCTTGTGCGCGTAAACCTCCAGCTCTACGCGGTGGTTCTCCATCTGTTCCTCTAGCTCGATGTCAAGCAGCTTCGACTTAGTGGCGAGCGCTTCGACTTTGTCCAACGTCATTTTTCGGAAGTTTGCAGTAGTATCGCGCTCTAATTGCGAATAATTACGAGTATTTGACAACGCTGCAAGCGCCGTTGTCATTTGCGGCACCAGCTCCTCTAACGCTTCGATCGTGTGGTCGTCGAAATCGGTGGGCGGTTCCTTGGGCGCTGCATCTTTCTTCTTCTTCCCCTTTTTGGCCATGCTTATCGCGGTGAACCTGGGCTAATTCTAATGTTCAAAAAGTGTTTAATAGTCAGTCTTGTGTCTGAGCGAGTGCTGCCTGGCACTTTACAGCCTATGCCTGGGGACGGCAATGAGCGCCGTAAACAACGCCTACGAAAATTTGCTCTTCTCAGGGCTCTGAGCTCGAAGGCCAAGAACTAATATGGTACACATGAAAACAACAAGCAGCACCTCGGAACCGATGACCGATGAGACCGACGCGACGACGGCTAAAAATGGAGCACTTTTTGTAGCTCGAGCTAAATTCTTTCTTAATTAGCTCTTGATGCAGCTTCAATCTACCGTGTCGACATAAAGGAAGATAAGAGAACTTCTAGGGTTTCAACAAGTTCTTTTAACTTAACACTGAAACGAGGGCTAGCCTGCCAAGCCATCTTTCCTTCATCATCGGATCCAAGGATAACTACATTATCTGACGATATTCAATCTTTTTGGGTGCTCCGGAACGCGAAAGCAGTGGCAAGACCAGAAAAGGCTTCGAAACTTCGCGATACAACAATCCTATCTGAACCCACGAGCCCAAACTTGTTATTCCGTAGTGATTCGAATATAGTGACATACTTTCTAAATTAGCTTACCATGGCATCGAAGGCGACGAAGACTAACAAGGCATCAGCAAGTCCTCCAGGCCAGGCCAAATTGCAGGCCATACCCGCAGCAGGACCAGCCATTGTACCACCTGATGCTGCCTGGCCCCCATCAGCAGCCTATGTCCCGTCTCAAACACTCCAAGTGCGTTCCCTCTTCGATGACCCGAAGTCAGACGTGTTGGAAGCGCGGGAGTTCTTAACCAGCGCTGAAGCTGAAGCATGGGTGTCCTATGGCGAGGCACACGGCTTTGAGCTAGCCCAACACCCTGAGTCCTCGAGTATAGCCCATCGCGATTGCGGGCGCCTCGAACTAAACGATCCAGAAGTCGCGGAAGCCATCTTTCAGCGGCTGAAGACCTTGGTTCCGCCGACGTTAACTAGTGGGGGCTCCCAGTGGACTGCGGAAGGGTGTGCGCCCAACGTTCGTCTCTACCGCTATGGCCGCGGCCAAAGGTTTGGCAAGCACTACGACCAAAGCAACGATTTAGATAGCCACCGCCGAACGTTTTACACCGTGCTCATTTACCTCAATGGCGGCGAGAGCACGAAGGGAGCTGCGAGCGCGCACGGTGGCGGCAAGAATGCCAAAAGCAGTGCAGGTGACAGTAAGGACAATTTGAGCGGCGGTGAGACTCAATTTTATCACAAGTTGAAGGACACGGTGGCAGTGTGTTCCATGACCCCTCTCAAAGGCGCATGCTTGATACATGCGCATGGCGAACGATGCTTGCTGCACGAGGGCGCCGAAGTTACCAGTGGAGTCAAGGTAATAATGTCCATATTCAGCCCTTTGGCTTTGTCTTGAGTTTCTTTTGAATACGTCTCGTATTAAATTCTTTAAGAAAACCAACATTCCATTTCTCTTTATATTTAATGTTCGCTGGGAACAGTACCTGATGCGAACGGACGTTGTCTACGAGCGCCAATCCAAAACGAAGAGCAGGAGATGAATTTGAGCGTTCTTCAATTGAAGCGCGGGCGTTTGCTCAAATTGTCACGTTTGGAGCGGAAAAAAAATAGATTCCTCGCAAAGTGCGCGGCCTCGATGTATTCATGGAGGCACACAAGTGATTCGGCCTGGTTTCTCTTCATGCGTCAAAGAAACACCATCTTCAGCTAGGTATGCGATTTTAAATTTGTTTCTATTAACCTTATTAGTGAGCGATTTCGTATTTCTCAAAGGGGAAAAGGAGAGGTCTTGGGCTTTTTTTCTTTCTTTTAGGACTCAACTGTGCTAAATTTCAATCCACTTCCTGTATGTGTTTGCCGGTTTACTGAACTGCGAACTGCTGAACTGTATACTGTATACGCCTCAGCCTTATTTTACTGCGAATAGTACTTCTTAAGCACTCTTTCATCGCGATTTCCACTTAAAAATCCTCTTTTAAAAGGCTGAACAGCCACAGTGGTGAAAGAAATCAGAATATAATAGCTAAACCTGGAAGTCTAAATCTAAAGCCAACAACGGCAATTCGCAATTTGCGATGGACCATTAAACAGATAAGACATATAGATATTGGGACATTACAGATCACAGCTCCTTTATGTGGCAATCATCGGAAATTAAAGTCAGTAGGCTGCGATGCAGCGAGTACCGCCTCAAAAGGACAAAAGGCATCACCTCAACTTCGACTCCATCAGGACCTTTCTTTGGGGTCATCTAGACAAGAGGCTGACGGTTGTACATATGGTGGTTGCGCTCAGCTTCCGGTATGCTTCGCGCCCCCTCCGGCGGGAGGGTGCCCATAGCAGAGTCGATCCACGGCAGAGTAAAAGCCAGCCAATGGCGGCTCGACACCAGGTGATGGTTCATGTGGTGCTGCCGCAGCGCTGCGAGCTGCCGGGGCAGGGGCACTTTGGTGTGGCTGATGAAGTGCGCAAACTCGTACACTAGGCCACATATCGTGTATGTTCCTACGGCAGTGCAAGCAACCGCCCACGTAGGCGACAGTGCTAAGCCCATGGCAGCAGCTACGGTAAACCAGGCAGCGGCGAGGCCTAAACTGTCCACCGACAGGTGGTAGTATGGCAAATCGTGGTGGAAAGAGTGAATGTCCTTGCCAAACCACTCAAACGGGGCATGCAAGAGCTTATCGTGCAAGACCCACTCTTGAAAGCACCAATATAGAGCGGTTGCTACGGCAACTCCCGCCTCTAAGGCGCAAAATGCGCCTGCACTACCCGGTGAGAGCGCAAGGCTCATGCGTGCAAGAACCGTAACTGCCAGGACCGTCACGATAAAGCGTGGAGTTGCCTCAGAAAAGAAACATGAAACTGCCTGAAGGTGCACAAAAAGAGCAAGTCGAGTTGGATGATTAGATTTCGCCCATTCTGCTTGTGCATTCTGATACTTGTTTAACAACACACTTCAGCTTGAGTAAACTCGCCAATACGCACATGTGTAATAGGGCTCAATCACTGCACGGTCATCGTATACAAAGCCTTATTGAAACGAACGAATGTACATATAGATTATGCGATATAGCATACTTGATTCGCAACGCCAATTTTATTTACCTCAGAGAGTGTTGCCGGCATGTCGAAGAGGCACGTCCATGAAGGTTCCGCCAGCGCCATTACGAGACCCGGGTCCTTGATGTGCTTAACATCTACGAGCGGCCTCCGATACAACTCGCGGTATGCCCTCAACCGTTCACCCATTTCAATTTTCTCAAGAGGCATCGCGGAAAGTTGCTTGTTCTTTGGTAACGGTGCACGTTGTTCTTGTAGCAAATTCGGTGGCGAAGGTTGTAACGACTGATGGTTCTTTTGCATCACAGATCTAATTGCTAAGCGCTGACTACAGCAACTATTTGATAGTTGTACACCGTGCTGCGAAAAAGCACTAGCACCGTGCAAGAAGATTACAACCATCATGGCGGATTTCATGTGAGAAGCTGAGTACTGGTAAGGCCGTAATCTATTCTTCATTCTTCATTCAAGATAGAAAAAGATAAAAGATCCCAGGAAAATTTGACAGCTCACAAAAAAGTTCAAGGAAGAGAAAGAACAAAATCGACTTCATCGTTCCTGTTGTGAGTTCTCAACTCAACTCTCTACTCTCTTTGATCAACTCTCTTTGAATTCTGATGCATTTTTTCTGATGATGATGGCAACGAATGGCAACGATACATAACTGTTGTAGCTCTTTGAGAACTAACTGACGTGAGCATATCCCTGCCCTTGAAGTCAAATTGCAGCAACAGCATCCTCTTGCTGCACAAGTAAGCAGCTCAGATATCAGCGGAAGTAACCGTCATTCTTATAGAAGTCGAAATCTTGCAAGAAGTAGGGCTAGCCGACTTTACTACACCTGCTTGAGTAGCTACAGCCTTACGAATCAATTTCTTAAAGCTTCAAGCACAACTGCGCAGCTGCTGTGAGAATAAAACAGTAAAGTAATCTCGAGGTGTCTCTTTGACAAAAGCTATGGCAATTCAACGCAAGCTTGCATTTCTTTTCGTTACAGCCGTATCCTTTCTTCGCCCTGTGAGCGGATTTTCGCATCATGAAATCTATGGGAAACTTCCAGTCATTCAATCGAGACATCCAGGGAAAATCTTCACTCGAGCAAGCGTCTCGGCTGATCAGGTTGTTACTCAGGCAATCGATACCCGTCAATCGACTCGGAAGGAGAGGATGTACCTCTATGCCGAAATGTGCCGTCTTGACAATCTCCCTGCTTCCTTCTTCTTCGTGGCTGGAGGTGCTGTGGCTGCCACAAACTCCGTACAAGCTGTGATGGTGTCCGCCGTGCTGTTAGTTGCGCTCTGTACCATGATGATAACCGCCACTTCCATGGTTGCCAACGACTACTTCGACTACAAGAAAGGCACCGACGCTGCAGACACAGGCAATGCACTTACCAGGCAAGCTTTGAAGCCAGAAGACGCCAAGGCGTTTGTGGGGAAATGCTACACGCTGCTGCTTTTGCTCATTTGCGTCGTGCCCGAAGCGCCAGTGCGGATCCTCCTCATGGCGGGAGGCATTAGCACTTTCACCTACACCAAGCGGTTCAAACCGGTGACGTGGCTCAAAAATGCCTCGGTGGCCTTCATTTGCGCTTTAGCCCCAGCGGTGAGCCATAAATTATGAGAGGAGACAGGTTCTCTCTAGCGACTGAGCTTGAAATCGCAAAAGTTGTGTTGTTTGTTTGTACGTGCTGGTCAGTTTGATCAACTTCTCTCTACTTTTTAAATGTGAGCGTCCAGTTGATTGAAAAGTGCACATGATTCACCCCTTTCATACTGGACTAGGTGGGTGGCATGACCGCAACCGCAGCCGCTGGTGTAGCAGGCAGCAGTGTCTTAACCGCTTTTACGGCAGCCAACAGCCATTGTGGAGGGCTCGTGGCAGCACTGTTTTTGGGCATTATGGCGCGTGAAATTCTGATGGACTGCGTGGACGTGGAAGGCGACGCAGCGAGCGGCGTGGTGACTGTGCCCGTGAAGCATGGCAAGAAGTAAGCAAAGCGCATAAGTAATGCAATCGCACGTCTACCTATCTGTTGCTATGGAGTCGATTCTCTCTGCCTATTCGTCCCCTATAGCAACCATTGCCTTCCCATTTTACAGCCTTGTCTCATTGATCTCAAATTTCGCTAAACAAACTTTGCCTTTTCTCAAGGTTTGCGACGCGTGTGGCCGTAGCTCTGGTGGCCACCATGGGCGTTACTTGTGTGTTGTCTGGGAGCCACCCTCTGCTCGGCCTGTTTGGGTCCATGGTGATGTGGGTCCGCGCCCTCGCGGCAGCTCAAGCGGTGAAGCGAGATGGTGCTGAGAAAGGGGCTACTGCGGGCGATGCCGAGTGCAACCGGGCCATTGATGAAGCGAAATGGACTTTTCCACTCGTGCTTGCATCATTCCTGTAGATAGCGCCAGATAAAATCGGTGGTTGTAAAATTGTGTTGCTCGCGGGGAACGGGAAAGGAGTTCATACAATGCTCTACACGTACATAGACCTATAATTCTAAGACTTCGCGGAATACTATAGTAATAGCTAATAGTAAGGCGGCCTTTCTTGTTTCTTTTAATTCGAGATCCGAGAAACGCAACACCAAGTTTAATATTGAATCTAATAAATATTTTAAAGCTCTGTTGCCCGTTGTCCTCGGAAAAACGGTTATAATACGTGCTTCAGCTAATAATACTATGGTTTCCGCCCCGTTGGTCGGATTGTGTGTGGTAAAGCAAAGACTAACGTTAAAATGCCTTCCTATCTGAAGAATCCTATTAATAATTGTCAATACTTTCTTTTTAATTTTTGTTGGGAAAACGTCCACATCATCAGCAATAACTAAACTGTCTTTGAAATCTTCAGCGGTAAATTCATCAAACATAAAATCAGGATGTAATACATTAATTCTTTTTGGTTTCAAACTATCTATTGATTTATCTTCTGCAATACTAGATATAACATACACATTTATTTTAGGAAACATCTTTTTATATTCTTTCACATAATTAGTAGTAAAATAACTCTTACCACTTCCACTTTGACCACATACATATAAACATTGTCCTTCTGTCTTATTATTTGGCACAATTTGTAAAGATTCATCTGGCTTACATTCAAATGAGTTACCACCATTTCTAACAGTATTTTCTTTATCAGTCACATATAACTTCATGTTGGCATCCTTTCCGTTTTTCATAACTTTGGCTATAAGGTTTCCTTGATTTTCTAAATTTAGAGACATATATTTTAAGGCGCCAGTAACGTTCAGTGATTACGGACGTGGAGAGCCATTTCGGTGCCTTCCATGCCCCGAGAAGTTAAAATATTAACAGCAGGACTCGAGGAGACCTTTTTGACATTAAAAAATGCACGGGTCTGGCTGTAGGGATGCGTTAGCGCACTAATTGAGCTAATTCAAAATGGCACGCGTGAGCGAAAATCGGAGAGTCCGTCAGTAGATCTTTTTGGCCGAAAAAACACACTTCCGGGATTCGAACACCCGACCTTTCGCGCAGGAGTACGATGGAAAACCAACTCGACCACTTAGGCATGCAGGAGGCAAACAAAAATGTCTATTTAAAGACAAAATTATGAAAATATTGGCCCAAGGCCCTAAATTTGCGCCAAGAACCGCTAAAAAAACGCGCGCCTTTTTCCTTCAAATATCAGCATTTACACAGCGCCATTGTCATTAGCACCACCCAGCACCCCGCCCAGTGCCCATTACCTTACTCTAGGACCCAAATGGAGTCCATTTGAGCAGCAGGGCTGCCCGGGGGGACGCCATAAGCACCTACACTCGTAATCACTGAACGTTACTGGCGCCTTAGTAATATTAGATTATTTTATTATATAATTAATTTTGTTCGGTTGATTCTTGTTCGCTTAGCAAGCATTTTTTCTTTCTTAAATTTGCTTGATATAGTCGTTGGTATTCTTTGAAATCAGTTAGAACTGGCAAATTTTTATTAACACAATCTGCACCATATCCTTTAATAAAATTATATTCTGCTTCTTTTGCTGCTTGTTTTGTCAGAATATCCTTTCTTAATATTGATATATTATAATTTCTATTTTCTAAAATTAGTTGAGAACTACATGTTGATCCATGGTTTTTGTGTGTTAAAATGTGATGTCTTAATCTATTAGAAATATTAGATGTAGAACCAATATATATTTCATTTGTATTATTACATTTTATAGCATATACACAGTAAGATTTAGTATGGTTGTAAATTTCCATTATATATATAAATATAGATTTTAAATTATAAAAAATCTAAATATTTTTTTAATAAAATTTTAGATTATTTTTAAACTATTTTTAAAACTTTTGTCTGAACATATTTATAAATAAATTTCTTAAGTCTCAAAATTTGCTTATAAATTGGTACTTTTATTTTATCTTTTGTTTTTAATTTGATGATCATTTCTAAGTTATTTTCCACTGGAAATGCCGATATTTGCTCTTTTAAGAGTTGTAAGCTGTTTCTAATTTCATCTATATCAAATTTAGGACTTTGAATCTGTTTTACGTGTTGCATTATCTTTTCCATCTACATTTAATAAACTATATTTTCGTTTTAGTGCTTTCATATAATTACCATCTTTTATTTGTTTTTTCATGTTATCAGTTAATTCTTTTCTAACATTTTCTTTGCTGTAGTCAAAATTGCTCTCACCATCTATGAATATATTATATGCTTCTGTTATTTCTATAAATCTTCCGTTCAGAAGTCTTATCACATCCATTTTAATAATACTTTTCATTTTTAACGCTTGTTCAAAAGTAATACCATTATTTTCTCTTCTTTTCATTGCTTCATAATCCCATCGTAATGGCTTTCCTCTAAATTCTCCCATTTTAAAATCAGTAATAATTGTATTTTCTGAATTTCCCATTATTTCAAATACACTTCTAAAATGGATATAAATCATGTTTTCGTTATTTCCTTTGATAGTTGAAAATGATTCATAATCGCTGTAGTATATAGATCGTTTCACTTTTGCGGAACCCACGATATTAACTTTACTTTCTAACGACATCAGTTTTGCTATTTTTTAATGATATTATTATATTGTTTTTCATTCATATATATAATAAGTGGCTAAATTAATTATCTAATTCTTTAAGAAATCTATCTATTTTAATCAAGTTTTCGGCTGCTTCCTCAAAAGGTTCTCTATAATTTTTGTTTATGTCGTTGAAATCTTTTAAATATTTTACGTAGTCCATTATCATCATATTAACTTTTGTTATGGCTGTTACCATACTATCATCAAGTTTAAGTGCTTCCTGTAATGCACGTTTTAAGTTAATATCTTCAACCATATTATTACTAGTAATTATAACATCTCTTAATACGTTTGCAGAACTTCCCTCATATCGTGTTAAATATACCGCGGATTGTGTGTCTGATCTTGTTTTTATTTTAGGTTCATCCTGTAATTCAACAATAATTGCTTTTTTCAGTAAATCAAGATATTCATATTTTTCTAGAACTTTTTGAAACAGTACTAAATTTGCATTGCCCATTGGTTTAAATTGAACGGCTGTTTCTTCTTGCATAACAGCACCAACAATATCTCTAAGCCTGATGAATCTTTCAATACTTTCTGGATGCTGTTTATTATTGTTAAATTCAAAAGCTATTCTCGTACTTATTTAATCTAAATTCGTTTTGGTGCTACTTGCATCAACTGCTGGTTCAAAACCCTTTATCCATGATGTTAGGGATTTATTTACTGTATTTTTCAATTCAGGGATAGTTTTATCAACAAGATTAATAAACTCTTGTTCTAATTCTGCAGTCAGATTATCGTTTAATCGTGTATTAACTCCACGAATTTTGACATAAAATTATTGCATCAAACTAAATAATTTATCAAACTGCATTTTGAATTTACCTTCTTTATTATTAGTTAAATCTTCTCCCTGAAATAAATATTCGGGTTGTTTATTCATTTCTTGTATTGCTAACTTTTCAAATTTCAGAGCTATATCAAATATACTATTTCCATCTAAGCTATTAATACTTGTATGTAATTTTCTACTCATTATATATAAATAGTGAGATTATAATTAATATATATCTTATTATATAATATAATGGATCTTAGTTATTTTGTCACTTCAACTGACCTACAAGCAATATTTAAAAACTGTAAAATTGTAAAGTATGCAGATTTGGATAATTACAAAGACATTTACCAACTATTACCAAATAGAATGGATTTCGTTTTCCTATTGACAGAGAGCGAAAAGAATTCTGGACACTGGACATTATTAATTAGAGATGATAATGTGTTTGAATACTTTGACAGCTACGGAACAAGCCCGAAAAACATATTAGACTACATACCAAAATATATGAATAAAATATTAGGTAATGATTTTAAGGAAGATTTAGGTAAAATGTTAAAATCAATAAAACCAACTGATAAATTTATATATAACAAAACCAAATTTCAGAAAGAGCAGGAAGGAATTAATACTTGTCATCATTGAGTTATAGCTCGTCTCAGTTTATTTTTATCTGATGACTTAAATTTAAAAAAATTACAAAACTGATGAAGACAAAAGCTAAAAACTTGAAGATGACAAACGACGAATTCATTACATTTTTAGTAACTGTAAATTAACATTTAAAAGTTTTAATAAAATCTCAGATTTATTATATGTCTAATTACAATTATGATTATTATACTGCTCAAATTAATAGTGATGGTAGTAAATCACCAACAAATTATAACAATGAAGAACCAAACTTAGAATTTTAAGAAGATAGAAAAGTCCCAATTATTCAAAATACAGAAGAATACATGATGGCTGTAGAATCTGGAATGTTTGATTTAAAAACACTACCTATTTTTATACCTACTATTTAATATAATTTCAACTCTACAGATTTACAGAAAACTGAGTCAATTTATGAAGTTACCTTAGCGTTTAATGATATGGCTGCAATTGTTCCTGTTTATTTTACACCACAGACGAAACAATATCTCTACCTAGTTTTGATGACGGAATTCCAAATTGTAAAAGTGGATATGATAATCTTTATAACAATGAATTTTCTTTACTGCTGTCAATGAAGCTATTAGAAGTGCAATGTTAGGATTAATTGAAACAGTCACAAATTATAATGGAGGAACTTTACCTACAACATTTTCAATTTTATCTAATTCTAGCGGTTTATATGAAAGACCATATTTTATTTTTGATAAAGAAAGTTCTCTTATTTTTTTAAATAGTCCAAAAACTACTTTTTCAGATACAAATTCAAACCATATTAATATTTTATTAAATAAACCATTATATAGACTTTTTAACTCGCTACCTTTTAAGCTAAAGAATACAACGTTTAATATATTAGATGGATCAACACAAACAACAACAACTAAAACAGTATTTAAATTAAACTTAAATAACTTTAAAAATGCTAATGAAGTTGAAATATTTGCACATTTATATCCTCTAGGAGCTTCAGCTCCGTAGGAGGACTCTACAAGTTTTATTGACCCGTCCTCCGTCAACAATTCTGATCTTAAGAACTTGGATTCGTTGGAATTTTTTTTTTCCATAGAGAGAGTTCGTCCGATCGTCCGAAGGTTGCAAAGCTTTCGTCTCAAACGCTTCGAGTTCTACGCTAACTTTGCGAAGCTAAAGAGAAGGTTGTGAAGCTTTCGACTCAAACGCTTCGAGGTCTGCGCGAACTTTGCGAGGCTCTCAACTCTAATGAGTGTGAAATTCGTGGTTGCGAAGCATTCGTTTCAAACGCTCCGAGGCGTACGCTAACTTTGCGAAGCTCTCAACTTTAATAAGAAATTTCACGGTGTGCAGTTCATACAGGACTGCACTACGACCTAAGTAATGCACCAAGCGCCTCTTTCGCTTTCGCTTAGTTATATCCAGAAAACAGCGGGCCCAAAAGCTTTCCTAATTAGTCGGCTGTCTCTTCTTGAGTATTCCTAGTATCCCTGAGCTCTGCGATTTGCCCTAGCTTCCTCTCTTTCTACTTCCCTCTCTAGCTATATGTGGGCCCGAGGGGGGGAATCCCTTCGGACGAACGGAAAACTTGGGAGCTGGCGTAACAGCTGTGTTCCCTTGTTCCGAACAGTGTGGTGTATCCACTAGGCCTTGAAGTCTTTACACTAAACCCCCCCCCGGTTTGGGTGCCTCTGATGTTGCCTCTCCATCTCCACAGTTTTAGTGGAGTCAATCGTGTCTGACCATTTGGAGAACTCAGAATTTCTCTGCTGCACGCATTTCCAGCTCCGAGTCGGTCATCTTCCTCATTCGAAATACGACACTCAAATGACCCAAATACTCCAAGAGGAGTACATCTTTATCTGATGATACGAGTTCATCAACAAAAACAACTTATATGCTAATATACCAAGATTATGAAACTTTAAGCAGCTGGTCACCTGTAGAGTCTATTGTGCTCATATCTCCTAACTTTCCTGTTCCATCTCATCAGATGTCAGCAAGTTTAGAATATCTTGACGGAATGATTAATCAGTTAAGAAACGAAAGAACCGAACAAGAAATTTTAGAAGTAGCAATAAATGGATGCACTTAAAACAATCTGATTCTAACAACATGAGACAATTTTTATTTAAGTTTTTTTACCGATTCAAATTGAATGGTGATCTTATACCTGTGAAAGCTGGTATTGGAGGTTCGTTTTCTGTAAAGTTAATGTTTAAAAAAAATCAAATAATATGTTTAAAAAAATTCAAAATCTCATACATATATATATAAAAATGTCTGAAATAAATACATTTTTTATTGCTGACCCAAGATATGCTGATATTCAATCAAACGTAAGTGTTGCTGTGAAAGATGGACCCGCATCTGTAATTCCACAGGCTTATACTCAACGTACCAAGTGAAATTACTCTTATAGACCGTAATATGAAAATAGAAGGAACTGTAAGAGCCAATTATACAACAACTGTAGCTGCTAATGATGCTGAATATAAATTTAAAGTTGTTCCTGCTGCATTTCCTCTTAATCAAAGTCTTTCATCTGCATCTTTAACAATCAATAACAGTAAAGTATCAGTTCAAACTGCCGATGTATTAAATGTAATCACCAAACAATATCATCAAAAGTTTCTATCCAAACATTGTCAAATGACACCAAAGATGGTTGACAAATATTTTGGTAAATGTGTTGATGCTGCTTCTGGTGATGCTACTTCTTCATGTATGACCGGTGTTGAATTTGCTGAGAAAGATAGTGATACCGTTGGTCGTGCTAATTCTGATTACTCTGTAGAAGTAAGTATTGGTAATACTATTTATAATCCTGTTGCTGGTGTTTATACTATTCCTGCTGCTGATTCTGGTGTTCTTACTGTCAGACGCTCTGTTCAAGTAAGCGAAAGTCTTATTTACCTGTTGCACAAATGAAAGAAAATGAAAGCGGTCTTTTATCTGTTAATAATCTTGAGCTTGTATTACAATACAATGATTGCAGAAATTGCTTCAATATTTCTGCTGATAAAATTTGGACTTCAACCTCTGGTAATACTACTTCTAGTAACGTGCTTGATGATGCTGCTAAATTAAATTTACGTCAAATGTCTCTACATGCATCTGAATACAGTAAATTAAACAGTAAAAATATCTCACCTTATGATGAATGTGTATGCTATAAACGTAACTTTACTTCTGTAGATGCTGGAGGATCAGAAACTAGTGATGTAATATCTATACGTCAAATCCCTGAAAATTATTCATTCTGCTAAGACCACAATATAAATCAATGAAACCAAATCACTCTAATAACATAGCTTTCCCTATTTCAAAAATGAACATCACATTTAACAACGTTTCTGGGCTGCTCTCAAATTATACTATGCGTGACTTATATGTTATGTCTCGTAGAAATGGCTCTCAACAAACATTTGAAGAATTTTCGGGAAAAGTAAGAAATGGTCTTCTAGAGATGCAGATGATATTGCATCTCTTGGGTCACTTGTAGTAATTCAATATAATAATTTTCATAAGCATTCTAACGCAGCTGCTGCCGCAGTAAGCACAACTGGTTTCAATGAATGTGAGTTTGCTATCCTTGCTAATCATGCTGGTATCTTAATTAACGATAAAGGGTCTAGTTCCGTTATGAGTGGTCTTTTAACTAAAACTGCCGTTTTAGAAGCTAAGTCTTCTGGAAAATCTGTTGTAGATTATGAAGAAATTCAACAATTAACTTGAGGTAACTTTTGTAAAATGGGCACTTCTATGCTTGGTTCTGTAGTAGATAAAGCCAAGAATTTTGGTAAAGGTAAAGTAAATAAATTAGTTAGAATGAATCCAACTGCAGGAGTTATTCAAGATGAATTAAGCAAATACATGTAAATTTCCAATGAATATACTAGTATATATAAGAATTTCAAATAAAAATTATATAAAGTATTGTATATATAAATAATGTTTGGTTATAACGATATGAACACTTATACCCCTAATCCATTTGCTGTAAATGATATGATTCGTATGAGTGGTGCTGGTAGAAAACCTAAAGGTATAAAGTTAGGTTGGATTCAAAACGAAAAAATAAAAACAGGAAGATACATACCCCCTGAAGTTTTGGAAATGATGAAAAACTCAAAAAGAGATATGTGTGTAAATGACTTCGTTAAAAGAGAAAGAGAAATGAACAAAAAGTTAAAACCTAAAGGAAAATATGAACTGTTTGGTGCTGGTATGGATAGCGATGACGAAGATATGGATGGTGTTGGTTTCTTTGATGAAGTTAAGAAAGGATACTCTAAAGCAAAAGGTGCTGTTAAAAGTAAAACTGGTAAAAAAATTAAAGGTGCATTAATGGAAGAAAAAGCTTTTATGAAAGAATTTAACAAAGTTAAAAAACAATTATCGGATTATCAACGTGGATTAAGAAAAACAAAACCTGGTAAAGCTGTCATGGCTATCTTAGAAAAGCTGGTGTTATCTCTAAAATTGAAGATGAATTTAGAGGAGCTGGTAATAAAAGCGGTAAAATATCAAGAATACATAAGGCTGAAAAATGGCGTGATTTTGCTTTTGGTACTGGACGTGATAGTATTGACTTAGGAGCGTATGGATATAGAAAAGCAAAAGACACTATGAACCCTGTTGCATCAACTGTCAGAGGTTGGTTCGGTGGAGCACAAGGAGGAGCTAAACGTGGTCCTTCAATGTGGATAACACACGTCAAGAAATTTGCAGAAGCTAATAATATTCCATGTAAGGAAGCTCTGAAGGCTGCAGGGCCATCCTATAGAGCAATTAAAAATAAAATGTAAATAGATCATTAATTAATATTATTTTGATACATATCAATAATACTAATTATTCATTAATATAAGTGGAAAGAGCCAGATCAACAGAGGTTCCCATATATTTAACATCGTCCTTCAAGTCATCTACCATATCACCATATTTATTTGATAAATACATTTTCCTTAACATTGAACTGCCTATATTTTTACGAATTATTTTATTTAATATTCTTGTGATTTCTTGACTTTTTCAATTGGTTCATTATAGAAGTTTTTCAAAAAATGCACATCATAATTCTTATTTTTCAGTTTGCTGTTTCAGGATGATTATTTAAGTATAATTCTATTACTTTCATTAGGAACAACAACTTGGTTATATTTACCTTGAGTTAAATACAAATTGACCTTTTTTCAAATGAAGATAATTATACTTATCATCATTCATATTATTTGATATTTTCATCAGACTATAATCAACATTTCATCTCGGTGGATGAAGTGTATATAACGAAAGAACCACATAATTTAACAAGTTATTGTAATCTTCTTTATTTCTAATTCTTTTAACTACTTTTGATTTTAAATCTTTACTTATTTCATTTATATTATCATTTGATAACCAATTTTCTTGCTGTATATCTGTTTTATCTGTTCTTACTTTTAGATCATTATTGAATTTAGAAAGAATGTCAAAATACATACGGAATCATACTAGTTTTGGTGTTTAGAGTTTTTAATAAAGTGCATATAGCTATAATGTATGAACGTTGAGTAGTTGGCTTATAATCTTGTATCATGTTTAATATTTGTTTCGGTTCTTTCAAAAAGTTAAAATTGGTTATAGGTTAATCGTTATTCAGTTTCATCAAATTTCTAGTATATAACTTTTTAGAAGAATCAAATATTGGTTTTCTCTCTGTTCAAATATTTTATTTAAAAATTCCATATAGTATAATCTACATTAAAAATAATTCTTAAACTAATTATATGTACATATGTTTAATCTGGTCAAATAAATCTAAGTCTTGTTTTTTGTATCTCATACATTGAAAAATACTTTTATAAATAAACGAGTAAA
>Ga0307931_1000828_pt1 | contig 20368 bp, 9 predicted proteins | sample OrgLakmetageno47_FD_201816 | JGI IMG/M metagenome (GOLD analysis project Ga0307931, IMG submission 201816) | Saline water microbial communities from Organic Lake, Antarctica - #47 | ecosystem: Environmental > Aquatic > Non-marine Saline and Alkaline > Saline | place: Antarctica: Organic Lake...
GTCAGATGAAGGCAGATGGTGAAGCATCTCGCAAGGCGCTCGAGTCTGCGAAGGATGAAATACGATGTAGTAGTGAGGCAGCAGCAAAAGAGAAGGCTGCTCTGGATGCAAAAGTGGAGGAGGCAAACTCAGCGGCTGTAAGTGCACTAGAGGAAGTTGCGAGTGCGAAGAAGGCCGCAGCAGCACGTGAGAGGGAGAATGTTGATGCTGCTGTGTCAGGGACCTCACGCGCTTTTGAGAATACGATGAAGGAGATGTCGGCTGCGTGGAGCGAGGAAGCAGAGGCACTCAAGAAGAGCAATGCGATATCGTTGGCGAAGATCGAGGAGCTGGAAAGCGCTTTGGCAGGTGCGAAGGCACGAGCAAAGGAGCTACAAGAGTCAATGTCAGCGATGAGTGGCGGCGTAGAGGCATCACAAGCGCGCACAGGGCAGCTAGAGGAGGAGTTGAAGGTGGCGCATGCGAAGTGTGCTGCATTAGAGGCAAGTGAAGGTACCTTGCGCGATGAGAACGTGAAGGCTGGAGAGGCAGCTCGCGAGGCACTTGAGGCGGCTGTTGATGAAGCTCGACTTGAGTGCGAGGCTGCAGAAACACGTGAGGCTGTTCTTCAGACAGAAGTTGAAAAGGCAAAAGCATTAGCTGCGAGCACTCTGGAGGAAGTGTCGAATGCGAAAAATGCCATGGCGGCTCGCGAAAGCAATCAGGTTGCAGCCAGAGTGGTTGCCGCTGAGCCAGCTTTTGTAACATCACTCGCAGTGGTTGAGAGTTCGCTGGGCACTGTATCGGCTGCTCAGAAAGACCTGTTAAAAGATGGAAGACGCGACGATCAAGCCGCTAAAGTTTTACCTCTGGATGGGCCGTGCTCTGACCATGTTTCCCCTTCAGCTTACCCCATGAGTGAGTACATGACTCAGATTCAAAGCTTGCAAAGCGAACACCATTCGACGCTTTCGAGCCTTCGATTTCAGCATGAAGTTGACTTGGATAAACTTAGAGGCGAAATTCGTGAATTGAAATCACGCGAGAGTGATGCTACTGAATTGAAGGACACAATAAAGTCATTGACATCAAATCACGAGGACATCACTAATTTGAACAATAAGATGATCGGCGCGCTCAAAAATAAAATCTGCGTTATGTTGGAACATTTTGAAAAGACGCTGGATTCGCAACGAAAGAAAAGTAGCGATAAAGTCATCCGATTTGAAAAGAAACTATCGAAATTACACTCAGAACTCAGCATCGAGAAGGCGCGCGTCATTGAACTAGAACGCTTGCTTTCAGAACATGCCACTGACACTTCCAATTCGAGCTCAACCTCTTTAAATGACAAGGAGGTATCTTCAATCTTTCAATCCAAGTTAGATGATCTTGCTGAAGATTTTGCCGATCTCGAAAGATCAATCGATGAAGCACGTGAAGATGTGGAAGCTAATCGTGCCAACGCACCACATTTAGAATTCCAGGCCACTGTTCTTGGACAAGAATCATCCACTGACTTTGTACACTCTCGTTTAGAGGATCCCACCGAAAATGCCGCAATGGAACCCTGTTCGGTCGAGATTGATAATGCTGTAACTAAGGTGGAGAATTCATCTGACAGCCAAAGTCATACTGTTGTGCTCCTAAAAAAGTCTTTTGAGGATTTAAAAGTGCAATTTGAGGCTGCATCGCAGCATCAGCAGTTTGAGTTGGTGCAGCAAAAAGCTGCTCGCGCAGAACTCGAAGCACGCGTGTCTCAAAGCACGCAAGAACAGGCAGCACTCGTGGCATTGAACGGTTCATTGGTTGCCAAGTACGCAAATCTTGATGCCCTGCAAGTTAAAAATGCTGCACTTATTGCTCAGCTTCAAAGTGACAATGAAGCGTGGAGCGCATCTCACGAGGCCCTCCGGGCTAGAATTGTTGCCCTGAAAGCCCAATTTGAGAAAGACCAAGCAGACACCCTTGAATTGCAGTCTCAACGGCATATAAGCGAAGAGAAATGTGTTGATGTGCCCGTTGGCGGAGAAGGCCAGCACATTCAAGATGATGCGCAAGTGAAATTCGATAATGCGCGTCGTCAGGGTGACATTTTGGTCAACTTGGCTGCACTTTTGAGGCAGCTTGACAGCGCGTCGGATAACTTGGCAACGAGCACTACTTTTGACGTGCTGGCTGATGCAAGATTGGCCCACACCGGAACTACTCAAACTTTGGCTACCCAGCTTGCTGCGGCACATGCCGCCCTTGCTGCACTGGCGGCCAAGTCCGCCGCAGAGGCGCCAATAAGCCAGCATGTGTATGCAGAAGCTGGAGCCGCAGCCGGCCGAGCTGCCGCCGAGTATGCAGTGCAAGTGGCAGAGACTTGGGCTGAAGAATGGGCTTCTGCGACAGCCGACAAGGATGACTTTTCTAAGCGTCTAGACCTTGGCGCTCTGGCGCTGAGTGTTGCCACTGCTGTAACGGATGTCCTTAACTTACACCGAGTGGAAATTGACTCATATGAATCAGAACGTACGCAGGCTGAAAGTTCTCTTGCAGCTGTTGCCAAACAAGTGATTGCACAAGCTCGTGTTCTTGAGTATGAAATGGCTGCTCTGGTGTCATCGCATGCCGCCGACCTTGACCTAAAGCTTGAACACGCTCTCGCTGAAGCTGCCATGCAACACAGTGTTGTCCTTGCAGAAGCCACAGCTTCGCACCTGGAGCGCATCGAAAGAGAATCCGCAGCTTACGAAGAAGCTGCACGATTGGTACAGGTTGCGCACGCTGATGAAATTGCACGCCTGGAGAAGAAGATTCATGACCATGTTGAGGATGTTGATTACCAGAAACGGCTTCTGGCAATGGCGGCTGCGACCCACAATGAGGCGGAGCTTCACCGCGTGCAACTGATCACAGCGCTCGAGCATGAGCTGGAAGCAGTCCAACAGGCACGAGCACAGGAAGCACATACTCTTGCGGAAGCACGCGACAGCGCTTTGGCAAAGGTGGCACAGGCGGATGCCCGTGTTGCAAGCATCGAAGCGCAGCAGGTGGAGCTTTCAAATGCGGCACAAGCCCGCCAGGCCTTCACTGCAGCCGAGCACCGAAACGTGGTGCGCCGCCTGGAAGAAGACCTCCGCTCAAGCGTCGTGAAATCAGAGGCTTTCAAGCGGGAAGCAGAGGCTGCTGAGGCCAGCGCTCGTGGCGCTCGTGATGCTGCTGCGGCAGCGCAGGCAGCCGCTGCCTCGGGTGAAGCGATATCAGCACAGCAAGCAACGCAATTGGAACAACTCGAGACGGCCCTCGCAGGTGTTCGCGCTGAGCTGGTGACAGCAAATGCGAAGACAGACGACGCACAACGCTTTGCAGCTGACGCGCAATCAGCACTGGCTGCATCACAACAAGCTAGCATGGAAGCAGCCGCTAAGGTGGCTGCCGAAGTTGATGCAGCTGTGGAGGCTGCAAAAAGCGCTGTTGCTGCAGAAAGGGAGGCTGCTGCAGAAGCTGGTGCGGCTCCCGCACTTCCTGCTGCTGCTGCTGCTGCTGCTGGCTTGTCAGAGGCGCCGCCGTCGCCTGCACCTGGCACCCTGAGCCGTTTCCGCGCCCGAAGCATGCGGCGCCTGACGCGCAGCTTGCCCCGCGGGTGGGCGGCCGCGCTAGACCTCGAAACCCAGCGGCCTTTCTTCGTGCACGCTGCGTCGGGCACTACCCAGTGGCAACTTCCGGGCGCTCGGCATGGCGACGACAACAACAACAACCATGACGTCGAAAGCGACGGAAGTGAAAGTACCCGCGGCGACAGCCAGGTGCGTGCTCCTGTTATCAGTGGCGCAACCACCGCTGCGGTGGCGGCCGAAAGTGCACGCGAGCCATTGGCAACGACTTCTGTGACGGACACTGACGCTACCGCTGCAATGGAGGTTGCTGTTGCGAAGGCCTCGACAGCTCACCGGGGTGCCAGCCCAGGCCGGAAGCTCATGCTTGACACATTTACTGAAGACAACGTTGGTGCACCCGAGTTTCTCGAAAGTTCTCAGCCTTTCGTTCCGTCGGCGACTTCAGCACGAGTAACCCCTGACAATGCTTCGTCCGCAACGCCTGGGACAGCAGCTTCGCCTGTCGCTGCAACCTCTTTGCCATTTCCCCGAACCACGACTCATTTTGGCGATGCATCGCCATCAACCCCAGCTGCGCATCATTCTTCAGCAGCTATTTCCGGTGCAACCTCACATCCCACGCAAGATAACAAAGCGGGTGCTCAAGGTGATCAGAGCACGGCGCAGGAAGACAAGGACCGAGTGGCACAGTTGGACGCCGAAGTCTTAGAAACGAAGCGTGCGCTCACGGCAGCGCGGAGCGAAATCGAGCGCCGCGACATTCTCATTCGCCGCTTGCGTGAAGGAGTGGGCCCGCGGCTGCCACGACCATCTTCGTCCTCTTCTGCAGCCGTCGAGAGCTCACCAACCTCCCTTCCACGAGACGGCGGTTCTCATGATAGAGCAAACATTGACGACGACGACGATGATGACGACGCATATCGAGTGCGGCGGCTGCCTACAGCGAGTTCTCCGCGGCGAGGCAGCTCACCAAGGGCAGCTCCAGCTTGGGCTTCCATTGCTGGTAGTACGAGTGCCGTAGCAGCGGGGGGCTGGAGCTCCCTGGAGCGCAGAAGCGATTACGGCAGCAATTCACGAGGCAACACAACAGAGCGGGACGACGCGTCCAGAGAGCCGGCTCTTTTGCAGTTGCGGTTAGCAAATAACCGAGGCAGCTCCTTGACCCGTGACGCATCGTATGGGCGGAGCTCGTCAAGAGGCCGAACTGCCAGCAGCAGCGGCTTCGACTCACGAGACTCGTCAAGAGCGAGATCATCCCTGGCCCGGCCTTGGGGTTCCGAAGTGGGCCCCTTGTCTGATTTAGAAGGCAGCGAGCTCGGAGACGATGGCGACGGAAACTTCAACCACCACAATGAGAACCACGATGGCGGTGTGTTGTTTGGCGGACATGTAGAAGTTGGCACTGAGGCGAACGGTGATCGGCCACCGCTGGTTGGCACGCGCTGGGAGCACCGGGGTGGCAGCGGCGTGGACGGATTTGAAGACAGTGGCATGGACTTTTTCAACCTCCCCGATCGAGCTCATAACAAGGCCAGTCCTAGCTCCGAACCTCCCGCCGAAAGCCTCATAAGCCGCCTCGCAGCGCACTCGAATGCCATTACTCACTCATCGTCTCCTTCACTACCTGGTGCCATCAAAGGCGAACCCAAAGACAGCTCCTTACCAAGTGCTGGCGAAAGTACGGCGGGTGGCAAAAACAACTTTGCTGCGCGAATCGCTGCAGCGCTGAGCGGCAACAGCAGGAAGAGCAGCAGCTTAAGCCGCGTCGACTCACGACCAAATAGTGATGCGTCCGCCCATCATTCCGCAGATCGCAGTGGCAGCGTAGACCGGCCTGGCACAAACGCAACCAGCAACAACCGCAACGGCACTCAAGGCTTCGGTTTAGTGGTGCGGACCCCCAATGACATTAACCGGGGTGATGTACTTGCAAAGAGAGGGAGCTTCCGCAACAGCGAGGACGGCGGACAACTTGAAGAAGAGAGCGAGAAGAGTTCGTCAAGGTCTCAGAGCAAGAGCTTTGAATTAAGCGGCATTAGCAGCAGCAAAATCAGTAGCAGCAGTAGCCACGCTGAGAGGGCAACCAAGAAAGGGGCTCGTGCTGCTCGAGCGTCCTCCAAGCAGCAAATGGCGCGCATCAATGGCATGCGTGCGCGTGAAGCGCCTGCTGCTGCAAGCATCGTGCGCAACTTTGCCACTGCAATTGAACCACGTGCTGATGCCAAACCTTCTTCAAAAGTGAACGAGGGCACCACAGCTGAGGGTGGAAAGTATTCGCTGCCGCCACCGCTTTTGCCACTCCAGCCTGGGCAGAATGCCACGAACACGAGCGGCCGTAGCGACAAGAGTGCCACACTAAGCTACTCTACGTCTGAAGCAACGGCATCAGACGGAAGTTTGCCACGCGTGGTCGTGGGCCATTGGGGCATGGTCAATTCAGAGGAGCTTGCAAATGCAACGGAGGCTGTGACTAGTGAAGCACCTAACGGCACCCTTGTCAATGACAACATCAGCAACACCAATGACGATGAAGAGGTTGACCCGGTCACCCAGTGGACGCGCCGCGAAGTATTGGCATGGAACACGGCCGTGGTGGACCTCGACGCTCTGCGGAGTGAAGCGACCACATGCCTGGCAGCTCTCAAGCAAGCGCGCGCCGCCAGTCTGTCTGGAGTCGCTGCGCACGCTCATTTGAGCCACGCTTGCGTGCGCACCGCTCACCGCGCTGGCTTGCGGGGCAATGCTGCGCTATCTGCAGCTGCTGCGCCAGAGCCTGCGTCACCAAGAGTTGCCACTGCTGCTGCTGCTGCCTCTACTCCAGCAGCGAATGCAAGGACCTCAGCACAGGCCACCTCGGTTGTTGTGGAAACACCCGCGGAAGGTCGCGCTGGGATAACCAATATGGAAAACGACCGCGAGTTGGACAACAAGGCAAGCTTAGTTGCAGCTCTGTTCCCTTCACCCGGCTGGGACTCTGCTTCGGCGGGCCTCATTGTCGGGAGCGGTGGGCATGGCGAATTTCCGTCGCCCCTGCCGATTTCACCCAGTGCCGATCACGGCGACGCGGCCTTAAACAACCCTCTCGGCATGGGAGCAGCAGCGGGTTTGGGCGCAGTGGACTTATCAGCCGTGTCCCTCAACGTGTCTGGCGAAGATTCTGCTTCCTCTTTCCGCCAAGCTCGCGGCCTAGGCAGTGGCTTCAGCAGCGGTCAGTTCTTAGGTGCACGCGGCGGGAGCGGGAGCCGAGAGCGCGCGTACGACTTGGAAGTTTCAGGCAGCAGCGAGCTCTTCAATTCGTCGAGGTCGCCTACCACACTAGCCCGGGCAAGCAGCAACGCTGGTCACTACCAAAACAACAGCGATGGAGGCTTGTCCGAAGCTGCGGAAAAGGCGCAAGGGGCTGTAACAGCGCTGGCCGCTCGGTTTGAAGCTAAAACTCCCACGGGCTGCGCCGCTGCTAGAACTGTTGCGACAACTGCGTGGGCAGCAGAGACACCTCCTGTCGGTGTTGGCGGTGTCAAGTCCACGCCACTGCCTCCGCCCAAAGACGAGAACGACAATAGCAGTGTGAGTTCGTACGACCCTTTGCGCGATGGGAACCTTTTGACGTCTCCCCCTGCGGAAGCCGTCAACACCTCTTTAGATTCCCTCGACTACTCCCGCTCTCCAGCTGGCCTCGTTATGCTCACGCCCAAGGAACCTCAAGACGAGAATTGCGGCATCAATGCTGTTGGTGGCAAGGCCCCAGAAGGGAGTAAAGTCCTCATGCTTCCTCAAACACCGGGCGGTGCGCGACGGCCGCTCAGTGGCTACGACATCAACTGTAGTACTTACAAAGAGGAGAAGAAGCCGAATGCGGCCTACGAAGGATCTCATGCTGCAAGAGGAAACTTGGTTTCTTCTCCGCCTACTGATGGTGCAATTGGGGCGGCCTCTGTTTCGAAGGAGTCACAGGTAGAGCATGGAGCTTTGGCATCAGCAGATGCGTACTTTGCCGCTATGGCCAGTGTTCTTCAGTGCGTTGAAGCAGGCAATCACGAAGCCACTGAAACGAGTAATTCCTCGCTGGCGGTGGCTTTTGACACATTGGACGCACAGTGTGAGGCAGTGCGTCAAGTAGTGGAGGACCTAGAGGCAGCGGCGTCTGCCGTAGAAGCTTGCGACAACGTGCGGCTTGAACTCGCGCACTACACTTACAAGGTAAGTGGAATAACGAAGTTTATGTCTATTTGAAACTTCTGTCTATGCATTATTGAATACCTCGAAGTACTTATGAGAATATCCAATCTGTCTCTCTTTTCTTTACACTTCTATTGTTTGCTTGCCCCTGCTCGCCGCCCCACAACCACACACCCCTGTTATGTTGCAATATTTGAAGTTGCACACACTTCGGTCCCAAAGCATAGCGCGCCGCAGCTTGCAGCCTTCCGCAGCGAATGTGTCCACGGTTAGTGGCGCTGGGCCACAGTCGCCTGTCGTGCCACCATCAGCCGCTCTCACACGCAATGAAGCAAAATGGAGCTCTTTGGTAAGAAGGCCGTTGACATTTCGTTTGTTGATTGGCTGTTATTAAACGTTATATTTAAATGTTGGTGACCCGCGCCCCTTTTTAATTCTTACTTCACTCTGTTGCTTTAATTTTTTTGTATGCCTTGTTCACTAGAAACTTAATGTCTCACCTGCCTGCTGATATATTTTTCCTTTTCATCTTAATCTTATCTTCCCAATTAATTTTTCAGGTGGACAAGTTTGCCGAAGCATCAGCAGTTGCTACCCGTGCTTTAGCGGCCCTTAACTTGCCTAGCGCGCCTCGCCGCCGACTCTTAGCTGCTGCGCTGCCGCACCCTTCGAACAGCCCTGAGTTGCAACTCCATGCTTGCCTGTCAGCTGCTGGTGGTGGTGATTTTGCTTCATCTGCGGACGCTTCAAATCTTGACAACTTACGGATGCGCAAATCTGAGCCAATGGACTCATCAGTAAGTGCTAATCCTGAGGCTGCGACGAATGGGGTCGCATCAATTGAGGAAAGAAATAGATCACAATCGCCGGACCAAATTAAAGCAGCACCTACGACGCCGCAACAAAAAATTGAGTTCAAGGACCGCTATCTACTAGGGCCTTCGACTTGCTAGACCAGGGAAACTTTGCGCTAATCAATTCATTAAATTATTCATACCTTACCGCTGCTAGAACCAGAATTCGTTGTTGCAACTGAGATCGAGGCGCACTTCTGTCTTCTATGCTACATCTGAAATCGATGCGCATATCATATATAGTAGCGGGTATTGCCGAGGCAGAACACCTGGCTTGTATGCAGTAACACGCAGCACGGTTTTCTATCATTCTGGGGCGATAATCATAGTTCACGGCAAGCGCAAGCGACTTGCGACCAGTGGCCCCATAACCTACTTCTACTTACCGAAACTCATTAATAAACACTTATCCAGGAATTCAAATTCAATCTGAGAAAACATCAATAAAGAGATATGATCACAGCCGGCTTAAAAACCTCGGAGGATCTCGTTATCAATGCTCAATAGTGGCTTTGTGGGCATGATAAAAAAATGAACAGAAAATAGTATTCGGAAAAAGTGTGCCCGTGGACTATCAGATTTAGGCTTCCATGAATCAACTTGAGCAAGAAGCAATAGTTATCTACGTCTTAATCGCGTATATCTTCTTCTTCGTCTTCGTCGAGTAGTTGAGTTGCCTGCAGTTGCATTTTCGACTGTATGATCAGTAACATCTATGAATGGCTTGCTGTGGTCGCACTTGGCACGTTGTTCACAATCTGCCAAAGGACTGTCGTTCGAGATAGCAGGAAAATTCTTTCCACCAAAAGTCGCAGAATATGACTTCATGCCCTTGCCTCTTTCATCAATTGCAGATTTTAAGGCATCCATAATAGCGTATAATATTATAGAATCGCCAAAATTATCATACCGTTGCTCTTGGAGTCGGGCCATTGCCAATGGCTCAATGTTCAACGCGCGCAATGAAAAATCTTGAAGAATTCTCAACATATCGTCTCGATAAACTGGGTCAATTTCATCGGTCATGAATAAAATCAATGGGAATGTGCCATTGTAGCCACCAATAGTGCAATTCAAGTACGCATGAAGCCGAGTAAGGTATGAATCGCAACTATCTGATGCATTGGTTGCGTCTGCGTGGTGAATACTTAGAAGTAACACAGTCTTTTCTTCGACGTCGCTAAGGATACCATCTGCCATCCGCTCAACAACTCGTGCATGCTTCACAGCGGCGGAATTGCTGGGGAAGCCAGGAACATAATTGAAATGATCCAACTTGCTCAAGTTGCACGGTGTACTCCTCGGAACAAGTGCCTGAGTATCCATTGTGTGCACAAAAGGCTTTCCTTCAAGGAACAACTGAAACATAGCCGGTATGCTAGGAGCTGACATGCGCCCGCTGTTGAGAGCCAGGTGACGCAAAGTTTCAAGGTCAGACCTTTTAGCGCTAGCCAAAGATCTGTAGTCGACATCTGAGCCAGAGCAGTACGCGGCATTTGATTCGTCTTTCGCACCGAGAGCAAGTGGTAACACGTCTTTCCAGTTAGAGACAACTGGAGAAAGCTTGTCCCAATCCCAATAACGTGACCACTGCCACGAACAGTTCAAAGGACGACGATTCTGGTGAGAATTAAGCACCATAAACGGAGGAGGGTAAAGAATGCGAGCGCAAAGGCGGCTAGCATACTTCAAAGTTTCGTTCAATGCCTTTGACAAGTCGAGGAGACTTGTTCCGTGGCTTCCGTCCTTCTCGTACACTAAAATGACATTGCGAGGCGACGCCAGATTACAGGGCGTGGGTCGAATAGCAGACGTGAGAGTCGTAGACCAATTCGAGCATGCCAAATGATTGAACAGATTCGATGCACTCGAGTAATCCGTTGAAGGAGCAGCGTTATTTGCCCCATTTGGACGATTTCGTTGCACCTGCTGTAGAACCTCTTGCTGCTGCAGCGGCGTGAGGCTCAACCATGCAGCCTCGCCTTCTTGAGCTTGGTGCGACCCTCGTGACGAAAGATTGTCATCATGAGGCTGAGCTGGTATAGGTGGTGTAGGCGACAGTGTAGGCAATGGTTGAGGCTGTGGCGACAGCTTTGATATTGGCCGAAGCGGAGCTGGTGCTGGATTCTTGTGGGCTTCGAGTTGCTCCTTCCACCAAGCCGCTGGGTGCCGTATCTAAGTTGAGCAAAGGAACACTGATTAGAATAGATACAAGCAAGCAGGATACTCAATGCATTCGTTCGGCAATTCTTACCGGTTGAGTTACTGGCTGCACGGTTGGTGCAGGTGTCTTGGAGGCACTGTCAGGGATGAAAAATCCGTTCGAATGTAGCTGTCGAGACGCTACTGCAATGAGCCCAAATAGTAGTACTACGATAGCGCATGCCGTGGGGCGTAAGATTATTACACGATTGAGGCTAGTCACAGCAGTCTTGAAAGCTCGTGAAAAACTCGCGCAAGCCGCATCAACAATCCACCAAGGTCCTTCGCAATCCTCGCACCAGCTTGTATTTTGAGGACTTGCGGGAGCCTGAACAACTTCTTGCTCATAATCATCGGATGGTACAAAATTGGACAGGAGATGTTCATCTTTCTCTGAGTCGTCATCTTGCACATAAGGGCCAGTAGTCGGCGGCCTTCGAGGCATTGAGATGGTTTTCAACTGTGGGAAGAAATTTCCAATGCCACGCGAGATAGAGAGGATTGCTTCAGTATATCCCTACTCTAGATCAAGTCACTACCCTATACCTACGTATCTGTAGTGAAGCTTAGAACCTCAAAGCGACCAATATATCCATGATTGAGGTACGTAAGCGATGCCTTTACAGGACCTACGCGTGGCAACTAGTTCATGATGGCTAGCTTCTAGCTAGCCTTCCTGCCTTTCTGCAAGACAACTTTACTTTCTTGTAACCTGCACAAATAAAAAAAAATTGCCTGTAAGGATTCCGTACATTTACTAGTACGTTTTCTGTTTCGGCTGCGGCGTTGTTTGACTCCTCGTCAACTTCTCTCCGGTAGGGCACAGCGGACGTGGACTGCGCGGACTTTGGCTTCTGGATCAACTTGGTGTCGAGCAAGATAGATTTGGTTGCTTAAGCGCGCAGTGCTGGGCTATGAAGCTGGGAGATTTATAGTTCCTGCGCGCCTGATTAGATTGAGCTGCAGACAGAACTTTACAGCGATTTATTCAGCGTTCATATTGTGTTTCCCACCCACCCTGAGAGAACCCACACAATAGGCTTACAGAGGGGAGCGAGACGCCCTCTTTTGGGGTCTATGTCTACTTACCTGCACAACTAAAAACAACACAACAACCAACAACTGAAGTGAACACGTACAGGTAATTTAGGTGACTCTGTAGTTAGAGTGAGGTTACGTTGTTCCGGGTAATAAAAAGGGTAAAATATGCCCTCAACCCTCGCACTCTAAAAGATTTTTAGTACTTCAGAACAAGAAGGAATTCGGTTTCTAAGAGGAGAAGTACCAAATTTTTAGCCTCAGTCTCTTAAAGTGGAACCCTCTTAACACCCGGAACTACCTGTGCTGTTCTGTTAAGTGAACTGTACTCAGGTATCGAATTTGTAACGGATGTCGGATGTCCTCAGGTCGTTACCCTCATTTGGCACGTGACACGTGGAGAAAAGGAAGAAATTCCCAGCAGAACTCCTGCGTTTGTAAACGGAATTGCAGTATTTACCCGTTGTTTGTGTTCTTCCTGTTCCAAGTAGACTGGTAACGGCGACGGAGGAAAGGCGCCAGTTGGAGCCTTAATTGGCCTTCTGGAGCGAATTCGCTAGCGCATATGCAGCTCAAGTGCATTCTTTATGTGCCTCTGTGACTGCTGTGTACTTGCCCTTCTTTGTATTTGGGAGAGTATTAACAAGACTAGACTATACAAGTAGACTGGACTAGACCAGGCCAATTTGGAGGTATAAGTTCGTAGTAATGGCACCAACAACCAACAAGCCACAAACGCAAAACGAATGGGACGGAAGCACAAAGCACGGGCGGCGATTAGGATTTTCGGGTTATTGGTTTCCCTTTCGTCCTATCGCAGCGAGAACATACCAGGTCGGGTGATGTGTGTGTCTTTACAGATATTATAATCAGTGCTAGGAAGGGCATGCATCAAAGCCAGGTTTTCTCTGAAGATACATTGCTCTGTCAGCCATCGCACTAAACGACAAATGATTTTTGTGAGTCTGCCAACGAGAGGCGCACGGCTAGCCCAATCGAGTTGCACCAGCCATCCTTTCTCGGACCTGCTTTGAGCGAAGCACCAATGCAGTGCCGTTGCTAAACTCGACTCGAAAATTACCGTTCTGGTAAGCAGCGATGCGAGCCCACATGTAGTCTTCTGCTGCTGAGTTTGGAGATTCTGCCATTGATGAGGCACTTCTAGAGTTACTTGGAGGGGCAGATTTTACGGCAAAGGTTGCCCCAATTTGTAGCCCGTGAACAGCACCCACAGCGCGGCAATAGTGCCTAGCTGAAGGTGAGGTCGATTCCGACGCAGCAGAACCGTTGAGCGCCTTGAGGCACTCTGTACGAGTAGCCAGTGTTATCGCATTCACGCTGCTGGAGCCACTGCTGTTGTCGACTGTTGCGCTGCCGTCGCCGCTGGCACTGTTGCTGCTGCTATTGCCTCCAGCTGAAAGCAAGGCATCCGCAGGTAGGAAGCTAAGCAAATTTACGCCAGATGTCGCAACGCCAGCGTTTCTAGAAGCGCGCCCCAGGTTTTGAAGCCCTGCTGCTGCGTTCGCGGCAGCTTTCTCCTTCTGTTTCCTGGTCGGCGAATAACGTAAACTTATACTTTTAGAGCCTCTCTTTTTGGTGCCTTTCGGTGACCCTATAAGATTCTCCACACTTATATCATCCTCGTCCAAGTCACCCTCCTCATCCTCATCGTCATCGTCATCTTCATCATCCTCATCGTCGTCGTCATCTTCATCATCGTCATCTTCTTCTCCAATACCAAACTCTGCGTCACTACCCATGGCATCGCTCAGGCCTCCGCCGTCGTCGTCGTCGCCAACACCACCTAAATCACTTGCGTCGTCATCGTCGTCGTAGAAAGACTGCTTTGCCAGCGTTTTGAGGGCACGGCCGCGCTTCGAAGTACCTGCAGCTACAAAGGCACCTCCAAACTTACTTACACCTGCCCCTTTGGTACTCATGCTGCCAATTTCGTTGCCTTCTTCTTCACTAATTCTTTTGGCAGCAAGGTCCTTGGCTCTGCGGCACACTTCATGTTTGACGTGGTAATGAAGACCGGTTTCAGTCCGAAAAGTAGCTTGACAATGGGGACATGAGCCTGCGTTTGATTTAGACGATTTTCTATCTTCGTCGTTGCCGCCTGCTTTCTCGGCTTCCTTATCATCTTCCTCTTCACTGCTGTTGCCATCGGAGATCTCAATGATCTCCCCACAAGTTTGGCTCTCCGTGACGTGGTATTTGAAGCCGTTGAGCGTTTGGAACACCTTCCCGCAGTGGCTGCACGCCCACGGCCCCGCGACAAGCACGCCAAGCAGCGATGCCATGCGCAAGTCTCTCGCTCTCACAAAGGGACCTCTCGGTGACGGCTTCACTGGCTGCTTCATACTAGAGCACTGCTGGCTTGAGCTATCTTTCTTCGCCTCCTCGCCACCTTCGCCTGGTCGACCTTGCGCTTCATCGTCGGATTGGTTGACGCCCGAATCACGCTTGCGCTTCTGCTTCGATAGAGCCACTGCCTTAGGCAACTTGTCTACTAAGTTCTTCTCCTTCTTTGGCTTTGGGGCCTTCACTTTTGAAGTTGTGCTTCCATTCTGAACATCTAATGCTTGACTTATAGCGCCGATGTTCGAGCCATAGAGTGCACCTCCTTCACTGCTAACACTATCATCATTGTCAACAATTTCATCCACCTCACCAGCTGCCCCTTGGTCGTTACTCAGCTTTTTCCTCTTGCGGCTCTTCTTCGGTGTCTTTTCGTCAGCCAGATTGTTAGTCTTGTTACCCTCGACATGAAGAATGCCCTTTTCAGGCGTACCTGAGACGCTGATAGAACTTTTTTTCTTGCTGCTGCTGCTGCTCTTACCGCTACTAACACTGATGAAAGGTATACTGCTCTTATTTTTGCTGCTGATGCTGCTGCCGTCTACAAATGGCCGTATTTTCAATTTTTTAGGCACTTCCGTCGATCCACTCTCATCTGCGACAGGAACAGCATTCGCTTCTGCCGTCACATTGCCCAAAAGCCGATGCGCCAATGGAGACGTCTTTGGAACTGGTAGTGGCAGTGCCTTCGTTTTCGCAGCTTTGGACTTGACCGGTATTTCTTTGAGTGGTTTATTATTAGTGGGTGGCTTTGCCTGCGGAACCACAGTAGCTAGAGGCTGCGCTTGCTGCGTCAGGTTGGGCATGAGCTCTGCCTCAAAAACGGCGATGGCTGCTTCGGAGGCAGCCCGCATTTTGCGGTCTCTTTTCGCCAAGGCTGCTTTGCGGCGCTCGAGTTTTTCCAGTGGGCATGCTTCCACGAGCCATTGCTCAATCAACTTTTCGGTGCTATCTGCAAGCGTAGTGGCGGCGCGGCCGAGAGCACTGTTCGGTGGGTGGAAGAGCCGAGCGTTGTGCCACACTTGCCGCAAGTCAGTGAGGAGCCATTCGGCGCCGTCGGCCACTACTGCATAGCCAATGCCACTAGTTGCAGTGCTGCCTTGAGAGCTGCCATAGCTCTTTGCGTCGCCATCGTCGTCGCCGAAGAGGCCACGAGAGGACTTTATCTTGGGTAACCGGGCTTCAATTTGGGCCAAGTCCATGGGATGTTTCACCAGACGCTGGTAAAGCTCAAAGCTCGGCAATTCTGGAGACTCGTCCGCAGGTCTCAAAAAAGAGTTGCGTAGGATCGCCACTAAGTCATGCCTGCACAATAGGCGGGCTGCTGCTGCGAGCCCCCCTACTAAAGGTCCAACGTCGTCGCCTTCGTGATCGCTGCTGCTAGCCTGAGCCGCGGCTAAAACGGGTCCATCAGTGAAAAAGCTCGCAGCAGCGCCTGTCGCCACCGTGCACCTTGCACAGGCCCATTCAGCATCCTCATCGTCCGCTGGCGGACCGGGGCCGGGGACGCAAGAAGAGTGGTATGCGCGCGGGCAGCGGTCGCAAACTAAGAGCTCGCCCGGAAGGTCGCACACGCAGCAGTAGTCAAACGTGGAATTGTCCTCGATTTCGGTATCGGCTGATGTGCTCAAAACGAGCGGCTTCAATCGTGCCTGCACATGAAAAAATACGCAATCATTTACTTATGAGGCACAAGTACTGGGTTTGACATCATGAGGTGAGGCTGATGAAATAGTTAGTAGGTGCGCTTCACCTGTAATTCCTCCAGGGTCGCTGGCTCGAGCGGCGACGTTGCCACACTTGATGCGACTGGAGCAGGCGGCTCGGAAGCTTTGACTTTGACAGCGGGTTTCTTGTTTGCCGCTTTCATGGTGCACGATGCCTTCTTCAGGTGGAGCTCGAGCTCTTCCGAAGTCTTGAAGGCTTTAAGACAGTGGGGTCAATTTCTTTCCGTTATGAACGATCAAGTCGTGGAACTAAACTTCTCGCACAACTATACGACGCAATTTATACTACAGTGGCGCTTGGCAGCACTGGCCCCAGACTATCTAAAATCTTCTGGTTTTAGTCTACCCACTGCACTACTCTCCATGGCCGCAATCCACAATCCTTTTTCAATCCGCATCATGTGAAACTCACTAATATTGTATGTACAACAAAATACAACCGGTGTCAAAACAAGTGTCGTGTTAAAGCTCTGAGGAGCTGGGTGTGAAGCGAACAGGAAGCAGAATTCAACACGTACGCAAGGGGCAGGAAGGGTGTCTACGATAGATGTATGATAACTCCGCTGTGTAGACCACACAGCGCGCGCGAACATGCATTTTCATTCTATTTCATTCATATTATTTTTTGCTTAGTTTTTGAAGGGACACTTTTGAAAGATAACGCAAAGTTGACACCACATTCGCACGTCAAGGGCCGAACACCTCTTGCACACACACTGCATAGAATTTAATGCACAATTACCCCAATAACACGGACAACATCTCTAGTTGACTCACTGTGTTGTTTACCTATTGTCTTTTCGCAGATCAGTACTTCGCAACACAGCACAAACGAGCATTGAAGCATTATGGCGCAAGACGGCAAGGTTTATCACAGCGGTCCGGTATCGGAAGTCCTCGAGTTTTTGGACCATGCTTCCACGGCAGTGGACGGCAAGCTCATGGTGAACGACGAGTTCGAAAATGAAGCGGAAGACTCGAGTGCTTTGCTTCCCCAGGCCCCCGGCGGCGCCATCAATGAGCTCCGCCAGTTCGTCAATCATCTGGGGGCCGCCGCGGCGGGCAAGCTAATCGTGGACGAGCCTTTTGACGAAGACGACAGTTGCAACACCTCAACAGAGTCCTTGCCCACCCCATCATCTCGGAGTCGCAATGTAACTGAAGAAGAAGTGTGCGATGCCTTAGGCTCCTACCGCGGCAAGGTTTATCACAGCGGGCCGGTCTCCGAAGTGCTCGAGTTCTTGGAGAATGCGTCGATGGCGGTGGACGGTAAGCTCATGGTGAACGGCGGTTTTGAAAGCGAAGCCGAGGAAGAAGAGTCACGAGCCATGGCGGTCGAAGACAAGAAAGTTTACCACGGAGGTGCGCTCAATGAACTGCGCCAGTTTGTGAACCATTTGGGGGCGGTAGCAGCGGGCAAATTGATGGTCGACGAACCCTTCGAATAGAAGCAAATGCCATGTATTCCCCGTGCAGCCACATGCACCAAACCCAGTCCACGCAAGCTATTTCTGTCTCCAAGTTTAAATTTACGTTCATAAACATTTCATCTATTTGACAATCCGAATGCGACTTGCCACATCGATATCAACCACTATAAATCACTAAAAATACACGGACCATGCAGCAGTGTAACATATCCGAGGCGATTACAACAAGGTCCAGCAAAGGACAGACGCTTCCTCATGAGAATAGAAAGATGCAAGGTCAACCGTGCCTTGTACGGGGGACAAAGGGTGCAGGAAGATCCGCCTATTGGGCGGATACTTCAGTGCTATTAAGATAGTCACCATTCGTTCTGAGTTGGCACGTGCGTTCGGTCGTTCTGTCTGTTCATTCCGTTCGCTCCAACAAATGATGACATAACTTCATCTACCTCTTACTTAGAGAACTAAATCACATCGACCATAGCGGTCTTGTGTTGGTGGATGGAGTTCCCCAGTCCACCTTATGTAAGTAAACTATAAAACCAAAGCAAGGCAGATGCCAGACCACCCTCTAGCGATATTGAATAATAGATAATAGTAGAAGTGAGTAGGGACTCGAAGGATTTAAGTTATTTTTCTAAATAGATAACGAATTCAAATTCAAATACACCCGGCTTAGCTGTTATGTTATGTGCTTTAGTTATAAAATTCAGCGGGGTTAGGACATAGGGCAGTTAGGTGTAGGTGTAGGGTGTACTAGTAGGTTGGGGGTGGGGGGCCGTGTTTCGTGTTTCGTGTTTCTGATTTGTCTGATGTTGATGTAGAGGTAGAGGAAAGAGCTAAGTAGCTGTATGGTAACGGCCTTTATTCATTCCTCAACGAAACCAAAAAGCTAAACATATATTACACATCGGCCGACTCGGAGCAAGATGAAGGGAAAGGACACAGGAAACGCCGGCTGCGCATCCTCACATCACACATGCAGCGCGTTCTCTTATTACTCTAGGGTGCCAGCACCTCCCATCGCTGAGCTGCCTCTTTCTTGGGGCTCTGACGAAACAGACGCCGCTGCGAGGTAGCTACCGCTGCTGCTGCTCGTCTCTGGTAGTTCACTTACATCGGATTTGGCAGCAGTTGGTGACAGGCTCTCTGCAGCCTCGCCCTCGGGTACGCCTTCACGAATGGGGGCAATGTTGCCGCGAAGGGACCGATCCATGCCCGTGGGTGCCATTTCCAAGTTCGCCTCACTGCTGCTGCCACCGCCACTGCTGCTGTTTCGGCCAAACGAGGCAGCAGCACCCGAGGAAGACGAGAGGTCAATGCTGCCGTTGACACTGCTTTGGTTGCTGTCACTGTTGTCGGCGAGGAGCACGTCGCGGAAGTGGTCTCGGCGCAGCACCCAGCACCGCACCCCAGTGACCGCCACTATTGACGCAGGCTGCACGTAGGCTTCCGACGACTCGTCCCGCAAGATGGAAGGTTCCCCGAAGCAGTCGCCAGGCCCGAGCCGGCTTACCTGCAGGGTTAAGAAGGGCAACGTGCACGGTGATTAGTTCAAAATTAACAAGAAGAGGGACCTAATTTTACGTTGATTAAAAAAAAATGTGTAACGTATTCCTCGTCTTAAGGAATGAAGCTGAGCAGTCATGAAGCCAGCCAAGGAAAAAAACTATCATAAAAAGCCTGGCACACACACACACGCACACAACCTCATGCCCCACGGGCCCAGACTCTTCCGTGGCAGCTTGTGCGTCCCGTGGATTCGCGAGGAGCACAACTGCAGTGCCGTCCGCCACCAGGACAAGGGAATCCCCGAGGTCGCCTTGCCCCACGAGACAGCTGCCGGCTAGGAAGCTGGCAGGGGTGCAGTAGACCGCGAGGCTTTCGAGCATTTCCAGTGGCAAGTGCGCCAACACCCGCACCCGCCGCAACAGGCTCAGAGCTTCGCTGCTTTGTGCTGCTTGCTGTTGGCCTCCACCTCCTCCAACTCGCAACAGGGGCGCTGCAACAGGCGGCGGCAGCGGCAGCTGATGGCCTCCGTCCATCTCTGCGCCTGCTGCTGCCAGGGAGTTGGTCTTGGCTTCAGGCAGAGAAGGACTGTTGTTGTTGTTGGCGTTTCCTGCATTGTGTGCTAGAGCCCTGTTGTCAGCGGTAGCACCGCCTCCAGGTGACTTTTTCGTCTGCTGGAGCATGGCTGGATGGCCTTGTTGGTCGTCGCCGCTGTCGCCGTCGAGCACCGGGCAGGCCGTCGTGTTGACCCGCATGTGCGCCTGCGACCTTGTCCAGTCCCAGTGCGGCAAACCCCACAAGCCCGCGTTGGTGGTCTCGGCCGCGGCATGAAAAATCACGCAAAAGGACACGAACCGCTCGAGGCTGTTGAACCGGGCTTCCAAGAGGCGCTATTTGGAGGCCAAGAAGACGTGAACACGCGCGAATGTTAGAGGAACGTGAATTTAAAGGAAAAGCACGGTAATCGAAATCGAAAACACATCACTCAATGCCGTACGAGCGAAAGAAGGGGAGACAGCAAAACTTTTTGACAGTACCTGGGACAAGGTAAAACGAGCCAAGAACCGGCCCGTTTTGTCGTCCAAATTCGCTTGAAAAGCAGACGTTTCAGACGGCGCAAAGCGCTCCAGTGACGACGACGCTTTCAGCACCCCCATTTCGTCCGAGTATGAGTTGCTTGATCGAGGTTCCCCACTCACATCGCCCATCATGGCTTGTTGTTGCTGCGGCGAGGCGTCGCCCGACATTCGGCGCCGAGGTGCCGTGGTAGCGCTTCCTCCGCCGAGGCCGTGGCCGCTGTATTCCAAGCTCGCCAATAGGCCGACCGGAGACTTATTCGAGGTGCGCCCGCTGGCGGCTCGGCCACTGTTGTCGAGGCCTCGGTAGCCGCGGCCACTGTTGTCCAAGTTCCCTCGACCGCTGGCTTTGCCGCTGCCATCGAGACCTCGGACACCGCGGCCGCTGGTGTCGAGGGTACCCCGACCGCT
>Ga0307931_1000832_pt1 | contig 20315 bp, 28 predicted proteins | sample OrgLakmetageno47_FD_201816 | JGI IMG/M metagenome (GOLD analysis project Ga0307931, IMG submission 201816) | Saline water microbial communities from Organic Lake, Antarctica - #47 | ecosystem: Environmental > Aquatic > Non-marine Saline and Alkaline > Saline | place: Antarctica: Organic Lake...
AGTGTTAAAGGTGCCAAATTCACGCTAAGGGGCGCGTGGTCTCTCACCATGGGGTTTCGAAAAAAAAGCGAGGCGTAGATCCTGGTATACGGGTAGGCAGGCTCGCAGAGCATTCCGTCGACAAACAAGCTATTGAGGGTGTCAGCTTTATTTTAAAAAGAATTGTTATGGTTTTAGACATCAGAGTAAGTTATTTGAGAAACTTTGTTGATGCATATAGCCACCAGGGGCATGCTTGCCTGAGAGGGCGCGCAGGGACTCGTGACACACAATCGCGATGTACACAACAAAGGCATGATCGCAGAAGCCTACAATGTTGCACAGCTTTAGACAGACGTACCTCAAAGACATTGTCGCTTGAGACTGCGGTGAAAGCGGCCCACTGGAAGCGCACGGGCGTATAGAAGCGTGATCATCGCCGGACGTGGCGAGGTGTTCTACAGACAACCGGTTGGATGCCTACTAACATTCAGACTTAAAAAAGCGACAGCTTAGCAAACGTTAGATGTCCTAAAGATAACCACTGCGCACTTATTTGGCAATCATCTCTATTCTACGGCGCCAGGCGACGCTTTGCGCAAATTGCTGAAGCCCATGGCGTTGATTTTTTGTCACGTGACGACTTTGAACCATTGAAGAGGGGGGTATACGAATTTACTGGATCTTTCCGTTAAGGTAGCTACAGGTAGTATGTAGGGCTCGGGAAAAAGGTTCTTAGCTAGCGCTGTAGATTGTGCTAACCCTCAAGGTGCTAGGCGTTGTACTTCAAGCTTCCGATTCGTTGTTATGTCTACCCCCTGCATGAAGCGCCTACGGCGGGAGATTAGTTCTCTTGCTAAAGCTGCGCCAGACCCTGAAATAGGCTTGTATCCCTTCGAGGACAACATCAAAGAATGGAAGGCCTACATCAGTGGCCCGCCAGACAGCCCTTACGAGCGAAGAGTATTTGAAATGCGCATATCAGTAGGGGGAGACTACCCACTAGCGCCGCCTTCCATTGTATTCGTCACGAAGGCAAGTAGTACAAAATAATAAGACCTACAGATCTTTAGCTAGAATTGAATCATCGTCTTCAGCTCCATCCCTCAACTTTGCACAATTTTTGCCGTATACCGTGCTGCACTATAATGCATTTCTTCGGGTGCAACACATCGCTGGTGCGATTGATATCGTATACGAATAGGTGTTCCACCCTAATGTGAACTTCGACACGGGAGAAATTTGCCTGGACATTTTGAAGCGAGAATGGACACCAGCGTGGTCATTGGAAGCTGCCTGCCGCGCCATTATCGCACTTCTGGGTATGCTCATGGGGATTGGTGGAAAAGGGAGCTGAATTCATATATTTTCTTGCTAGAACGTTAGCGAACTTCGAAATGTTTCGGTTTGCTTGTGTTCCCATGTGATCCTATCTTTAGGCCCTCTGCGTATGTGCAGCGGGTTCTTCGTCTGCAAGCCCTAATCGCTCTGCACGCGGCCCTTAATCTAACTTTATTTTCATCTCTGTGTGTCACTTTAACTTAAACACGCCCAGGCGAGCCAGATGTTGATTCTCCTTGGAACTGCGACGCAGGAAACATGATTCGCGCCGGAGATGTGGTGGCGTTTCGCAGCACGGCAAAGCTCTACAGCCACGAATTCGGCCTCTTGGAGCGACCCAAAGAGGAGTAGACGTTGCCACTCCTTGGTGTATATTTTACATGTTACAAAACGTTCACCGCGGCGTACATGGCAACTCAGTTAGGGGGCTGTTGCAAGCCATATGGATTTGTGTAAGTGTAAGAGGGGGCGATAGGCCAAATGGATTTACGGATTTGTGCAGGTCCATTGATCGTGTGCCTGTATTCCAGCTCGAAAATACCAGCTCGTTATCTCCAATTACTTCCTGTGGGATAGCTATTTTTGATTACAGACCGCCCATTAATTCCTTCTGCCCCTCAACAGATATCTAAATCTGTATTTGTCGTGTGCCGTGTACCTGTAGACCTGTACCACTGTTTCTGTGCGAAATATTGAAATGTGTATTATAGTCAAAAGCATTGCGTATTTGAATTTAGGGCTTCGAGCTTTTAGAGCTCCTGCTACAGTAATAATAAGAACAGATCAAGAGTTCGAATCTAGCTTTCTTTGCGTGAAAGAGGCTGCGAGGAATAGTGTCGGATTTGATCTCTGTTCAGTAGCTCCAACCTTAGCGCGCTGCAACTAAAAGTCCCGCATTCGCGGTGCTTTCATGGAGTCTCACGGACCTGAAATTGAGCGAATGGCGCGACACGTGCCCTTGCTGCGGCGCGAGGTAAAGGAACTACTTCTCGTAGCACTGAACTCGCACTCGATTAAATCTGATGTGGACAACAATACTCAGCTTCTTTTGAAAAGGAAATTTTGCGCACTAATGCGCTAGGCTAGATTTTGAGTGAACTATTTTCGCTCGTGTTCACGCATTACGCCTGATGCATATTGGAAAGAGTCTCCCTCGTAATTCTTAAACTACTCAATATATCTATCAAGGTGGACCGGCTGATGCAAGACTTGATACGGCTACAGAACTTTACGGCTGCCCATCCAGATGCGCCTCACCCTGCAGCTCCTGGCGGTGCTATGTCCTGGTATGTCCTCGAAGTCCTAGGGTGCAACCTGCGCGATTGTTTATTGATTTCTTGTTATATCTGGGCCTTGCATTCAGCATTTTTTCTCTTTTGTCTTGCAGAGGTGAATTCATTGCTAGCGTGGGCCATGCCATGCATTCTGAAATATCCAAGGCTAAGTGCATACTACCGTGGATGTGTGCGGATACATGGTTGTGCGTGGATTTTGTTCATCTCTACAGGGACGTCATTTTGGCCCGTTTCGTGGATTTGGAGCGCGAGCTGAGGATGCTCAACGAGCGCGCAGCCGATGCGCGTCGGAGTTCCCTGAGGCAGCTCCTAGTAGTGCCGCAACTGCCCTCAGACCGCCGCCGCCGTGTCGAGCCATTGGCGCGCCAGCAGGCAGAAAGTCTGCCGTTGAGGCTTGCCGTCAAACTGCACGCGCAAATGGTAAGAAGTCATCCTGTACAGTGCACTTATTCATTTAATTTTTCCTGGGTGCGCTAGCTCAATTTCATGCACTGCACGTCGCCTTTGCAACTCATGTCTATCCAGGATAGTTTTTACGAAGGGTATCTTAGCACTTCCTTGTACTAGTTGATACTTGATGGAGTCCTACACTTTGAATTCCGATGTTACCTGTCGTGCATTTCTTTTGCTTTCGTTAAGGAGGAGCACGATCGTGTTCTGCGCCTTCCCCGCAAACCACTCAGCGAAGGCGATGACCACATGGACGGAGCAGCCGCGGGGCATGCATCGCATGCATCGTCAGCGGAGGCGCGGCCCGCGAAAAAGCGAGCGCGCAACGAGGAAGACCATCCTGAAGACAGTAGCAGCAAGAGCAGTAGCGGTGACAGCAGCAGTAGCAGTAGCAGTGGTGTTAGTAGTAGCAGCACTAGCGAGCACAAGAAAAGCGTTGCTGATGGTGCAGACTCCCTTGCACATGATGGCGCTCAAGCTTTGGCGGCGCATAACGCTACCGTGTCTTCGCTCATAGCTGTGCTTGAGAAAGGGCTCGCGAAAGGTTTACCTTTTATGGGGCGATGAGTCTGAAGGAGAAAGAGATACAGAAGCGTAGAACAGAGACACATAAATCGCAGGCCTGAAGTACACAAAACCAGCACGCCAACACCGAACTAAGTGAAGTGGATTTGACGCCGACTCCGGGCTTCGCTAAAATAAACAGTGCGACTTAAAAATAATGGTGGGGTACATAACATCCCCAGTCCCAGTTCCCTTTTGCGTCAATTTTTAATTCATAGGTAGTGGAAGTGCGGCCCACGCTGCATGCTGTGGCTGTAATGATATAATTTACTGTCGGTTTTTGTTACCTTGCTGATGTAAATTATTAAGTCATATGGCAATTAAGCACCTTCTTTTATTCTCCATTCCAGCAAACACCCAAACCCAGACCTAAGGACTTCTCATACGGGCGATTTAAAGGAAGACATCTATGACTACCACGAAACACAAAACACTTCAACTAAGCGCGATATCTCATGGTCGGCAATCCGAAAACACACACAAAAAACAGGGGTCTTGGTGCATGATCGCGATCAAACACCACGATAACTAGGCCGGGCGGTCCCACTGCGTGCGACCGCTTTCCGTGTGGTAATAAAACAACTTGCCTTCGGCTTCAAACTCCTGCCAGCCTTCTGGAAGCGGAACTTCTGCAGGTGCTTCCTCTGCAACAGCAACGGCAGCAGCGGCATCAGCCGCAGCCTCAGCAGCTGCTGCTAGCTCCTCGCCCGTCGCGATTGACGTTTCCACCTCAGAACGCTCCGTCGCAGCAACTACGGGCTCAACCACCGCTGTCGCTGGCGGTTCGTTGGCACTCGCGGCGGCTGGAACAACCTCCGAAGCTTCCGGTCGACTGCGCGACGGCAGCGGTGGCGGGGCTGCTGACTTCGGCACTGCCACTGCTTCGACGCTGCCCCGGCGCCGCGGCTTGACCGGAGTTTTTCCGCCTCCCTTGCTACCAACCGACGGCATTTTCTTCGCCGCCGGGCGGCGGCTCGGCTTGTTGCTGTCCGAGGCGTTCGCGTCAGCCCGCCCCCACAGGGAGAACCGGCGGCCTTTGCCTCGCAGCCCTTCGATCTGGTGCATCCGAGGAATGCCGGGCACCGGTTCCCCGTAGACAATCAGGTGCAGCTTTTTGATGCACTCGTCTTCGCGCTTGCCCCGCAGGAACATTTCGAGGTAGTTTTCCAGCTCCGCACTGGGCGGAAAGGTGGACAGGAGCAGGCTCATGAGCGTAAACCCATGGTCGATGGACTCGGGAGACGGGTTCGCCGTGAGCTGCTTCATGAGCTGGCAATACAACTCGTCGCGCAGCTGTGTAATTAGAAGAACAGAAGAAAACAAAGATAACACCTTGAGAACCATTAATAATTACAAGAGCGAATCCAAGAGAAAAAAAGCATACGGACTGCCATAAACTAAAGCTTCTCAGGAGAGATGATGATCTACGAACGCATATTCATGATACATTATTCTTTATTCTTTGCCTGTTCCTTCTTGTCTGTTCACTCAATTCAAACCTCCGGATGCTCGTAGCCGGCTTTGAGGAGCTCTCGGGCAAGCATGGCTGGGTACGGCTGCTGCCGATCGCCCATGTACCTGCCATATGTAGAGGCACGCGTGTATATTGAATGAGAAGTCGGGAAACAAGGGAAGAAGATGCACACAAAAGAAAAAAACATTCGTGTAAAAAAATCTAGCATTTTACAGGTGCGTGCTTAGAAATGAAGATCAAGAGTTCTACTTCAACTTCACTATTCTTCCGCTGCACGATGTTTGGCACACGCACCCGAGGATGTTTTTGAACAAATTCAGTGCCATCTTTTTCAAATCTTTCGCCTTGGCTATTTCCTCTTTGCTCGGCTTGCTGTCGTCATTTTGGACTTCGAAGCCCCGTAGAGTGAGCGTCGTAGGAATGGGGCTCTTAGTGTACTCCAGCATTCCCGCAGACAATTCCTTATTCACGCGCAGGCCTGCGACAAACAGATGAAAATTACACTTAGAAAGCACGCACAAGCACTACATAAAGAGCGCACGTTGCACTTGCATTTACTTGAGTATATACACATACGAGATTAGAAAGGTCGTAAGCCAACACGAATTTCTACCCCCCCTGTACGCACCCATGGAGGTGGACCGGCCGAACGAGTCGGTGGAGCGAATGTTTTTGTAGGCGGTGAGCGTAAACATCCCCCCCGACGCAGCGAAAAACACTTCTTTGATGCGAATCGTGATGCGCGTTACCCGCGCAGCGTCCCCGAGCTTCTGCGCAGCTTTCACCTAGCAGGTACGCAGTGTAGCAATTTCAGTTGAGAAGCTACGAGCAGATGCAATAGCAAGAATGAGCAACAGTAAACAGTAAAGACCATGTTGATCTTTTCAAATGATGCCTTGAATCGTCCTTGCTCTGTTAGGTATGGATCTGTGTAGCGCATAAGATTTATTTTTAGAAAGCAAGAAGAAAGAATGCTCCAGCACCTGAAATTGCAGCAACTTTTCCTCGGGCATCGCCAAGTATTTGTTGAGGACTTGTACGGGCGCCTCTGAGGACACCAGTAAAGTAGCGGCTTGGCTTACGAGGTCCTTCATTTCGTCTATTTCAATCACCTGATGGTAGAAAGTGTAAGATGTCAGGAGAAAAAAAAATAGATTTCAGGCTTATCATCAACATAACAACAAAATACGAGCAACAGAAGGAGATTCATATGTCAATTTCAAAATCGATTCAAGAATGTGCGCAAAAAACAACAACAAATACCTGCATCAACCAAAAGACATTGACTGCAAGCACTCACTTGTGCCGCTTCTTCGCAAGCGCTCAGCAGTGCATTCACGGCCTGCAGTTGTTCGACAGCTGCTGCGACTAAGTCCTCGCCGCCTTTGCCCTCGGCACCCCAATTCAGCAGGTGGCAACCTTCGATCGCATGGGTGAGTCCGGCTTGCGTCACGGCTTCGGCGCCTGTTTTTTTAGTAGGCGGCAACATGATAAAAGCAAATCACGAGAGGAATAAACAAAAGGTGCGATACGTAGGAGCCTGCAAGATGAAATGGTAGTGACGACTTTATTCCTCTCTCTCTCTCTCTCTCTCTCGCTCGCTCTTTCTTCCTATAGCCTCTTACCAGTGGCAGCCTCGAGGGCTGCCTTCGCTTCCCACACCCGACTCAAGGTCTTCTTTGCTTCCGCCAGCGCAGTCACTCCGGCACGGCCAGGGACCTTGCATTTAAAAAAAAAAGGGGAGAGTATGATAGCGAGGACGCAAATTTAGTAGTGTTCTGAAATCGGAGGTAGTGAGGGAATATGTACTGTAGGGGCATTTGTCAAATATCACATCATATTGAGACATGACGCCCTATTATATCATCGGGAAAAGCAAAGTAAAACAATGTTCGTACCTAAGATAATTATGATGCCCTTCTAAATAATTCACAACCTTTCACTTCTTTAGTTCTCCTTGATAGTTGAACTCACCGCAGCATCGCCATAACCCAATCCTTCAGCCTCCGCCACAGCGGCAGCTAGCTCATTTGGGAACATCTTGTCGCTCCAATCTGCCAGAGCAGCTGCCACGTCAGCGCAACGCTTTTGGAGCGCGACTGCTTCGGCAACCTGTGAGGTAGTTATACAAGAAAGGAGAGAGATTGTGAGAGGAAGGGTGTAAGACACACAAGCACTTTTTTGGTTAGTGTATATGTTTGAGAATCACACAAAGGGCAACACTGCAGGTAAAAGGGGACATTCCAGTGCTGCAGTGTTCAATTAACATTTTCTAAAAAAAATGTGTCAAGACAGTTGTTCCAAATTCCTTATTACTTAATCAATGCATATGCACAAACACCGTCACACACCTACCTCCGAAACGCCGCATACAGGCGGATCATTCGCCGATGCGTCGCCATACCCCAAACGCGCACTTTCCGCAATTGCTGCATTCAGCGCTTGATCGTCCATAGCGTGAATGGCACCAACCAAGGCAGTGGCGCACGCAGAGAGCTCGGCGCAAAAGGACTCCGCAGCAGAGGTAGCGTTGCGAAACTGTACCAAATCAAACATACACAACAGTCAGCAAAGAGCCAAAAAGCGTATCGCGAAAAATCAAACAAGAAAAACAAGTATTGAAATGTTGCAGAATGTCACATCTTGCAAAGAAATTGAATCGCATAGAGTTCGCATTTTCCAAATTCTCACCGCTTCGTCAGGATGCGCACTCATGTTGAACTTCTCGGCTTGAGCCAGAGCGACTTGAAGAGCAGAACCATCGCGGCGCGCTGTAGCTGAAGAAAGAGTCTCCAGAGTTGCTTCAACGCCCCCGCGAAGCACCTGTGAAGATTGCGAAGAAAAGGAAAAATGTAAGGAACATGCATATGGATGATGCAAAGACCACGAAGTGCTCTCTCCAGATCGAGCCATTTTGGCAGCTGTGTGAAGTTTTTCCTCAATACAGCATTCTCAAACAATTCTCGAAGTTTACGATCAGGATTTTAGTTGTGCTATTCCTCTACGAAATCAAAACACGTACCAAGTCTTCTCGCACGAGCTCAATTTCTTTGGTGATTTCTGCATTGCTTAGAATGCCACCACCACTAATGAGATTATCATCACCATTCTCGCCTTCCTCTAGCGGCGGTGGTGATGATTTAGGTAGAGCCTCCAAGGCCTCTGATACCGTTTTCCAAATCGGATCTTTCGCCGGGAGGCCACTTGTTAGAGCCGAGCTAAATGCTTCGCGCAACTTCATGAGCCATTCCGCTAGTTTTGATAAAAGAGATCGAAAAATGGAGATAGAAGTGATGAGATTGGAAGCGGAAATAAATATGCTGATTTTTTTTAAGAACACGCAGTACGCACATCAAAAGCAAGGATTAGAAGCAAGGAAGTAACTTATGTATGTGTGCATTACGCCGACATATACGAATATGCCCATTTTCATTGCTTTCTGCAAAAGACTCTTCTTACCATGCGCTAGGGCGGTGGCGCCTTCCGCAGATCGCATCGCATGCCCTTGCGTGGCCTCCACCGCAGCCGCAATTGGAAGGGGGTCAGGTGCCACCACACTGCCCGCAACCCCGCTCGCACACCCGAGCACTGCTGCAGCCAAAAGGCCAGCCACGAGCTCCGCCTCTTTCTCCAGAAAGTTCTTGGATTCTTGCGCGGTAGCAACCACCTAATCATAACCATGCATTAAAACCCATATTGAGCGCTCCAGCACACAGGTAAATCATGGGATTTATAGAATGGAAATATAGCTATCCTTTCTTTTCTTCTCTGTGTATGCACATTTACGCAAGAGTAGCTCCATCACTACTGAAAATCAGCCTCTTGCTTACCGCAGGATCGCAGAAGTCACCCCATTCGGCTGTTAAAACTGCCACCGCTTCCAAGCCAGATGTCAGTTTGGCCAAGTCCCAGTGAGCGGTGCCTTCCAGCAAATCGTTATGGGCGTCGCGCATCGCTGCAGCAGCTACATGTAGCTTTTGCACCTGTAGAGTGGGTATCGTAGAAAAGGGGCTCGTAAACACACGCTCACGGAGAAATAAAACTACTGCGATACGCATTAACTCATGCGAGTCGAGAGCAAACAAACTAAATGGGTAGTAGACTCGGACGGACACAAGCCAAGGAAGTACGTTCACGCGCATTCGTTTACACGAACCTTCGTAGCCGCTGGTCCCGCGAACACCAATCCAGTGTTGTCCTTGGCCTGATAGCTCTGCATGAAGAGGGCCAGGGACTCGAATTCCGCAAACGAGGTCAGCTTGTCTTTGGTTGCAACAACCTCGCAACAAGGATCGAGCCGAGAGCCGTGCCGCAGCGCCAGTAAATCCTCGGCGGAAAACTATCAAGGTTGTGAGAAGAAAACCAAAAAGAGAAAACGATGTTGAAAATATCAAGTCTGTGTAATTAACTTGAATACGCACACTTACGATGATGAGATCTCTACATGATAGTACATGCTCGAGTACTAGCGTACAAAGAAAAATCGTATCCTCGTTCCATCTCCCTTAAAGGACATGTGCGAAAGACAAAGTACATCACATTGTATTCATACACGCACCGCATTAGAGTCCAATTCAAGGCAGGCCACTACGGTGGTCATCATCGATGCATACTCTTCCATCGCCGCAGCAGCGTCCTCAGAAGGTGGCTCTTCTTTACTCTTCTTGCGTACCAATTGTTCGCAACTTGCCACTACGCGAGAGCCTTGCCGCAGTGCGCTCACCTTGTGTCAAAACAATTCAAATACAAAGAAAAAAGCAGCTCAAAGGATGAAAAAACTTCATTGTTACGGCGGACGATTCGATTGACACTACCGCCGTGACATTCATCAAACGAAGCACGCACGTGATGTCAAATGTACCAAATCACTCGCGCAAAACTCGATAAAAGTCAAGTAATTTGATTACCTCGGGCATTGACTCAAACGCGCTTGGATTTAGCTCACAGCACTTGTCCACCATTTTTGCCACCACGGCATGCTCTTCCTGCGCACTTTCAAGCGATTCCAGCAGTGGAGAAGCGAGAATACCCTTCAGACTCTTGGTAGCTCCGTCGATCACCCTCTGGCCTTGGCGAATGGCTGCAAAGGCTGGATCTGCGAAAGCTTTGCTGTCGTCTAACAGACACGCGTCCATGATTTCTAGCATGGCTGAGTACTCAGCGAGAGCAACTGCGTGGTCTTCGGAAGGCGGGTTGGCAGCCACCTATAGCAATGAGAGAAAATATAAAGCAAGAAAATAATAACCAACATTGAATGCTACAGTACTATAATATACTTTTAAAAAAGAAAATAGGCGCATAAGAAAAAATCCACCACGTAGAATTCGATTGCTGTATTCACCATGGAACCATTCCCCGTTATGATCGATAAGTGCACACCGTACCTGCGCCGTCATGCTTTGCTCGGCTGCCACCGATCTCTGCACCGCGTGGGCGCGTTTGGCCCACTGGGGGAGCAAGCACCACAGGCCTGGCCAGCCGAGGCGCTCCTGCCGCACATGTAAAGCGAGGCTGTACTCGAGCGAGGTTAAGTCCCGGATGTGAATGGCGTTGTCGAGCATGGCGGCTACGCGCTTCATTTCTTTGGCCCGGCGACGGCCACACAAGCCGCTGTCGCAGTCATGGGTCACACACAACAAAAGCTTTCAAATCGTGCTTATAATGGAGGGTACTAAGAAGAGATTGGAATTCACAGGCTTGAATTGAGACAAAGGTTGAAGATGCGAGTAACTGAAAGTAAAAACGAGACGAGGTGTAAAACAGACACATTTTAAGCTTAGATTGAATTTCTTCACTCACCGGCCGTAGCGTTGCACCACTTGGATTTTCTTTTCCAGTGCCAAGTTGCGGTACAGTGTCAGTTGTCGGTGCACGTTTGCCCGGTACAGCACTCGAGTAGTCCCAACGTAGGCACCTTTGGCAATCAGACCGGGCACCACATCTCGGTCAATGGCGGCCAACAACAGCTCACAGGCGGCGCGGAACGGTTGAGCGTTAATGTCTGGGCAGGCCTTGGGAGCTAAAGCGCGATATTCTTTGAACCATTGCTCGTGCACCAGGCGGAACGGAAAACCTTGCTTGCGAATGGCCACGGCTTCGAAGACCCCACTGTAGCGCAGCTGCTGCAAGCACAGAGGTGCTTCAAACTTGTTGGGCTCTTTTGCGCTGTTCGCTTTGATGCACCTGCGTGTGGAAACAACAATCGTTTAGCACCTAATGTTTTATAGAATTGATTACTAGGACAAATCAAATAGTAAAAAACAGGAACTGCCAATGTTACAAATATATCATCTGAATGAGTAGTTCTTGCTTACCTGATGTACTGTGGATCAGTTGCTGCAAGGGACGCCATCAGAGCTGTGAGCTGACGCTTGAACCGGCCACCCTGCGTCTCCTTTTTGGCACTGGGGTTGCCATTCGACTCGTCCGAAAACAGCCCTTGCAAAAACGAGGAAGATGAAGAGCTCACGCAGGCCTCGAGGTCGTCGTAGAGCCGGTCTTTGTTTTTATCCAAGAAACCAGTCACCTGTGCAAGTCCAAGACACGAACACAACCCATATGATCAATAATCTGCAACCGCCGAGTTCACGGAAATTGCATCATTAAATAACCGTAGAATGGATTGAACAATTGAAACGAATCAAACCTCGTAGGCCACGTTGCCCGCATAATGCTTCAAAATAAATTGTGTCTTTTTGCCCTTCACACGCTCTTCGAAGCGTGCATTGCCTGCATGCGTCTTGACCAGCTTCGACAAGAACGTTTCGTCGGTGCTCCTGGGGAATTTAAGTTCTTCGTCCAAAAGCACCAACATGCCACTTGTTTTCTTTTCAATCAAGTCCAGCACTGCTTGGTTGTCTATGTAATTCGAAGGCTCAAACGGCACGCCTTCGCTCCTGTACAGCTCTTCTTCCAACTTGAACGTGTTTTCGTTGAAGTGCTGCTGCAACTTTTCGTTGGCAAAATTGATGCACAGTTGCTCGAAACTGTTAGCTTGGAAAATCTCGAAACCAAAAATGTCCAAAATGCCAATTATCCGGCTGGAGTCCATGGCCGTCGTTGGGCGCATGGCGTCGTTGGCACGCTGCACAATCCAGTCGAACTGGTTGCCGTAAATCGCCTTCGCCAACGCGTCCCTTGCGTCGGCCGCCTATTGAAAGCATACAAGACTTGCGGTTAGGATGAAGGATGGCGATGGTATAAAGGCAAGCACAAATGTACTGACTGCAACGATCAATGCTCAATGCACATTCGACCGATTTACCTTTTCAGGGGTGAAAAAGACCTGCACGTTTTCGCCTCGAATCGTGTAGTTGAGTTCCCCCAGCGAAGCTTCAAGCAAAGCAGGATCAACTTCCAAAAGGCGGGCAGCTTGGGTAAGGCTGTACCGCGTGTCTTCCGTGATTTGGGAACCGTCAGAGTTGCTCCCAGCCTTGGCTTCGAACTCAATGTTGCCCAAATGCAGAATCGCTGCGACGACGCTGAACACGGCGGCGCGCTCGTCGTCAGAAAAGTCGAGGCCGTTGAACGCAGCAATCATGGCCGCGAGTTCTTTTTCGTCGTCCATGCCATCGATTGTGGTGCAGCCGCTCGTGTTCAAGTACCGGAAGTCGTCAGGGGCGCTGAGGCAGTAGTCCGGCTCGCACGCCGCGCAGAGCATGTAGAAAATATGGTAGTTGCGTTCCATGGAATTCTGTGGGTAAGATGGAGACAAACCTCGTTTAGGCTCTAATAATCATCTCGCGGTTATGACTATGCAACAGAAATAAGCGCATACACACCTGGAAGACGACCCGACTTTTCTCAAGCAAGTAATTGTCGGTCGAACACCCACAAATTTCAAAGGTCTTCTCGCTGAATGCTAGGCACATGAGCTTGCCAAAACGCGACGAGTTGTTGTTCCGAAGTGTCTTAGCGTTACCAAAAGCCTCCAAGATGGGATTGGATGAGAGAACCTGCGGCAAGGCATTCAATGAATGAGATGCATTGTTGACCGCATAGGTAGTGCACTGAATTTACCAACCTTTTGTTCCACGCCAGACGTGCCTCCGGCGACTTCTGAAAGGTAGGTTAAGGCGTGCTTCGTAGTTTCTGTCTTGCCAGCTCCGGACTCGCCTGAAATCAAGATAGATTGGCCTTGTTTGAACCGGCGCAGGTTTTTGTAAGCTGTGTCGGCAATGACAAAGGTGTGCGGCGCTGCATCGCCAACGCCACGGTGCTGCACCTGATCGATGACGGTTGGCGTGTAGATGGGAAGGAGCTTGAACGGGTTCACGGCCACGAGAATGTTGCCGACCCACGTGTAGATGTGGTCGTTGCTGAAACGCGTGCGCAGCAGGTGCATGATTCCTGCCTCGTTCACGTCAGCGAGTTGCACCAGGTCGTCGACTACTTCCGATAGAGCCGCCATGGATGGAATTGCAGTGCAGTTACTCTCGGCCGCCGTCATGATTTCCCGGTGACCATCAGGATAAATCACTTCAACTTGCACCGCGGGTCCATTGCTGTCCTCGTATCGGTTCATAATTCGCGCGGGCAAAAACGCTTCGGTTGCGTGGGGGCACCAAACATACTGTTTTCAAGAAAGATACCGAGTGGATGTGACGCGGTGTGAACACGGGAACATGATGACGAAAGTATGTTAGGATATCATCCGAGCGACTGCAGCGCAAGGAAAGATGCAGCAAATATTTTTACCTCGCCAGTAGATTGCTCCTTCTCGAGTGCAGTCATGAAGCAGTCTGGCTTATCCCACACGCATTCGCCCGACGCCACATTAAAGAAATAAGAGACGCCTTCGGGAGTTGCAAGCCATTGCCAATCTCCGATGGTGCACCCGACTCCAAGGGCAGCCGGTGGTGGCGGCGGAGGCGGCGGCGGCGGTGGTGGAGGTTGTGACATATCTATTGGGCATTCGACTCCAGGACAAGGAGGCGGTGGCGGCGGCGGTGGAGGCTGTGACATACCTATGTTGCTCCAGTCTCCAGAGGTAGCCGGTGGTGGCGGCGGCGGCGGGGGGGGTGGAGGTGGAGGTGGAGTTTGTGCCATAACAATATATCTAGACTAAGCGGCACGCCTTCGCAAGCGAGCACGTGATTCCTAGTCCTGTTGGATCCGCCCGTAAAATATATCCAAATCCACAACACCACAACACTCCACAACCCAAACACCAACCACGAACTCAGGAAACAAAGAACGGGAAGAACTCGAAAGAAAACGAGAACGAGGCATCTTTAGTTCATCCCTGTACAGATACTACTGTACAGACCTGCAGTAACTGAAGACACATGCTTCTCGATTTTGCGTTTGAAAACGTATGCTTGCCGATGTCGGCCCCGGAATATGCGCCCGCCCTTACAATGGCGCCACTGGTGCCAACGAATGCACAAGAGCACGAGTATTCGCATTTTCTGCTTTCGCTCTTTCTGCCTCATTCGTATCTTTTTACAGGGATTGGGAGAACCAAAAATTGAAAGCGAAGTGCAATTTCAAGCTCATCAATCAGAAATCCAGAATCTCAGTTGGTCGGAACTTGTTGTGCCATGCCACGGATTGCGGTGGTCGGCTCTGGCGTGTAAGCTCTTGATCATGATTCTTATGTGCCTCAAGTTTACAGCTGTACTAATTCGTAGGAGATTTGCGCTATTTTTTTTCCCGAGTCTTTCGCCGCATGATGAACTCAGAACTTCAGGTTGAGAGATGCAACAAGATCTTTGGAGGTGAATCTCTGTTGCGCATTTCACGGTCTTTTGCTCCTTCTTGTGTACATGTGCGTTTGGGAAAATCTGCTACAGTGCTGGGCTGTCAGCAGCCTACCACTTGCGGAAACATGGCCCTGCTGATCTCGAAGTCATGCTTCTCGAAGCAAGCTCGGAGAAAATCGGGGGGCATGCGAACACCCTCAGCAAGGGCCTTCCCACACCCGTCGATGCAGGTATTTTAAAACCCCTTTGCTCCCCCGCACAAATCTCTTTTCTTACCATGTGCAATATCTTCTTGAACCACCGTCCAAGTCGTGTGCGGGCCTCTTAACCCATCTGGTGTATGATGGTGGTATATCTGGTGTGTGGTTGGTTGGCAGGCTTCATGGTAATGAACCACGACACGTACCCCAACCTCCTGCAGTTTTTCGCTGACTTGGGGGTGCCCCTAGAGCCGACGGACATGTCCTTTTGCGTGACCGACGCCCAGGACCGCACCTGGACCTTTGGTTGGAACCCGATTGCGTGGCTCACCATGCTCCCTACGCCTCGCTTTTGGCACTGGGTGCGTTTTCTATTGCCAACCAATCAAAAGTGCCCATTTCTCCTCACTATAAAACTCTACTTCTCTCTCGCAAGCTCTATATCATGCGCGCGCTCTCTCCCTCTTTTATCGCTTTTTTCCCATTTCGAGGATTTCCGAGGGTTCATCCTGTGTTCTTTGCATGGGATTCGAAGGGACATCTTCATCAGCTCATCCCTCGTACACTTCTTTGAACCATTTCTTTCATCTCCCTGCCTGCATTGAACCCCACCACCTTCTTCTGCAAAGGTGCTGGCCATGGATCGCTTCCACGGCGAAGCGCTAGCGGCCCTCGACCACCCTACCGAGGGGGGAAACGAGACCATCGGGGCCTGGCTCGCGCGCCGCGGCTACCACGAGTCCATCGTTGGGGGGTGGATCGTGCCCTTCTGTGCCGCGGTGTGGAGCAGCCCCACTGACGCTGCCGGTGCCATGAATGCACGGGCTCTCTTCGGCTTCTTGTGAGTGCAAGCGTGCACTATCATACAGGGCACATGCGCACAGTGCATTTGTTCCCTTTTGTTTGTTTGTTTCTTGCTTGAGAGAGTGCCCTTTATGGTGTGACCATAGATATGACATTTGAATCGATCCAATAGATCTCGCACTGGCTCTTTTGCTCCACTTCACAATTTTTGATTTACGCTCGCAGGCGCAACCACGGGTTTTTGAACTGGCGCGCCCCGCAGTGGCTTACCCCCAAAGGGCGCTGCGGCGGCACGTACTTGCCGCGCATCGAAGCCTGGTTTCAACAATACAACGTGCAGGTGGGATAACCTTCATTTTTTTAAAATGAGATATGAAGGTGTTTTTTTGCTTATAATAAGGTCGTTGCGGCAGAAAGGAGATGTTGTGGTGATAGTGGAATAACAGAATGCCCGCAAATTTGTTGAGCTAATTCATGTCTAGATTCTATTGTCCTTTTCTAGTCTCCGGATACCAGGCATTGAATTCCTCCTTTTTCTTTTCCTTTCTGCCTACTTTGTATTCCTTTTCAAAAAGGTGAGGTTGGGTGCGAAAGTTGTTGGAGCCTCTTACGAAGCTGCTAGTGGCAGCAGCAGCTCTGATGAGCAGCGCATTCGGCTCAAGCTTGCCCCTTCTTCATCACCAAGCAAAGACAAGGACGACGATGACGCAGACCTCCTTTTTGACAAAGTCATCTTTGCGAGCCCCGCTGGCTGTTGCAACGACGCGGTGTCTGCGTTGATGCCGTCCTGGCACTCCCCCAAGGCGCCTCTGGATGATGGTGGTAGCAACAAGGAGGAGGCTTCGGACGAGAACTCTGCAACAATCAGCACTGGTGCTGATCATGGCAACATAACCGGCTTTTTGGGCCACTTTCGGTCGCACACGTCGGAGATAGTGGTGCACAGCGACAAGAGCGTCATGCCCAAGTACCAGTATTTGTGGGCGTCCTGGACGGTGCGTCCTGTTGGGACGCAGTTTGTTTGTTTGCTTGTTGGTTCGTCATTCTGCGAAGAAATTAAAGGTGGAAGAATTCGTGCTTTGTGTTTGTGCCATACTCATGCGTCTCGTTGTCTACTTTTCTCTACTTCTTTCCGCACTTAAGGTCGACGCTAAGGGCACTTTCACGTATTGGTTGAACAAACTGCAAGGCCAGCCGCCCAGCTTAGACATGTTCGAAACACTCAATCCTTTGCCAGGCACCATCGACGAAAGCTGCGTGCTGCACCGCTGCCAAATGGTGAGTCTGTGTGAGAGAGAAGCAGAAAACAGGCTCACTTTCTTGGTTGGAAGAAATTGGAGTTTGATGATGATATGAGGTGGGCGATAACATCGAAGTGGTGCAATACAAAATATTTTAAAACACACGTACAAGGGCATATACCGGCGTATTGTTCTGAAATTTCCGCCTTGCCTGCCTGCTGACTTATCTCTCCCTCACTATTGCCTCATCTACTGCCTTTCTGTTTCTAAATTTCTTTCCTTTGAGGTCACTTCCCCCCTTTGCCACTAATTCCTATATTTTTGCACGCATGCAATGCTGTGAAAATACACTTGTAGTCCCACCCGGTGATGGACGGAGCCACTCTGCTCGGCCAATCGTTGTACCGCCAGGCCATCCAACAATCACAAGCGGGCGGGCAGGCGGCAGGTGCAACTGAGTCCAAGGGCCCCAAGGTTCTGTTGGCAGGCGCTTACTTGCACCACGGATTTCACGAAGACGGTATGAATAGGTGCACTTTTATCGATGTGATTGTTTTTTTTTGGAGTAGGATTATAGTTTGTTGCGTTGTATTGTAACGAATTAAAGGAAAGTTGCACACCTTTATCTGTATCCTTGTGGCAAGAATATACTTACGCGTACAATTTACCTCATCGTCTGAAATTTGTTTCATACACCCCTCCCGCTCTTCCTCTTTCTCTTCCTCTTCCTCTCAACAGGATTTCGAAGTGGGATTGAGGCAGCGCGCCATGCGTTGCAAGACTTCAGCATTCCGCTCCTCCCTGTACCCACGGCGCGGGTGCAGCCTCTGCACTGGATCTACCGCGGCACCACCTCTCATGCGCGCTTCGCTGCTCCGCCAGAAGACGACGATGACGACGACGACAGTGCCAAGAAAGGGCATGTTGTGCAGGACGGGTGCCACTCTCCAGTAGCGCACAACTTCAGCTACAGGGTTTGGCGTAGTTTGAATCCAAGTGCAACTGTTAACTCCTACCTCTCCTTTTTACCACATCCGAAATATATTCCCTCTGTTCGTCGTATAAGAAGACTGTCTGCACGCATCGAAAGAGATATTTCTTTATCTCTTTATCTATCGTTCCTTTCGTCCATTTAAGCACGTATAAATGCACGCATGACACCACTTGTCCTCCCTTCCTCTTCTGTGCATTACTAAGCTCGCGTACGATTACGTGGACACTCAAGGCTCGGTGCGGTACTGGTGGGGTGGCCTCTTCCGTGAAGACCATTTCGGCGGTAATTGCATGTGTCAAACAGAGACAAATTCATTGCTTATGCAAGTCTGAACCCGTGTGTGTGTTTTTTTTAAATCCTTTTCATTTTTCGAGCAAACCTCAATCATATTGGACTCATTCTTTCCCTGCCCTAAACAATAACAACGAGCAGATCCAGACGAAGAGATGCATTTGACCGTGCGCAGAATGGTCGCCAATGACACCGGCTATTTTCCGGCGGGGCCTATCGACCTGATGACGTCACTGCGTGTGTTTGGGTAATGCATATGGATTGATAAACGATACTGGCAGTCTCAAGTAAATTTCTCCTCGAAATTTTCGCATCTCGTGATCTATTTTAGGTTTATTTTTAAAAGCTCTTTACTGTATTCTTCAGTACTACTGACGAGAGGTCTACGGAGGCTCCTGTCCTCATCTTCCTTATCCACCACCTCCCACCTCCTTATCCATCATTTGGCGTGAATCATATCAGGTACTGCTTCAACCCCATTTCCTTCTATTTCGTGTGGGCGGACGACTCCCGCAGCGTGCTCGATTTCATTGTCAGCGAAGTGGCTTCCACGCCATGGGACCAGCGTACCGTACATGTGCTCGACTTCCGCGCATCCTCTAGCGACGGTGGTGGTGGTGCAGCAACAGGTACGTCTGCAACAGAATTTGGGGGGAGAGCACGCGCATTGTCCTCTTCAGAATTTTCCAATTATTCTTGGTTTTCGTACTTCTGCTTAGCATATGTTCTCGTTCTCTTCAGTTTTGTCTTACAATTTTCAATCATCTACTTAATCTTATTTTTCTCCTTGACTTCCTTCTACACCAGGCGTGCGCAAGTTTGTGCGTCTCAAGTCCATTCACGTGTCCCCTTTCAACCCAGTCCCTGACGGCGAGCAGCTTTGGGAATATGCCTTTCATGCGTTGCCTGGTAGTGTCGCTGGCGCCAAGAATCAGTTGCACGTCACTGTGTCGCTCTTTGCCAACGCGCAGAGACATGCCCGGAAACAGCCTACGGTCGTCGCGGATTTGAACGTGACCCAAGACGAAGTGCAAGAAACCCGAGGAGCGGCCGACTTGAAGAAAGGGGCCTCGTCAGCGAATCCCCCTGTAGAGGACGCCATCAAGGCCAGCGTGACGGGTTGGCTGAAGGCGGTGGCGCCGTCTCCACCCCCGGTGCCGTGGTCGGTTGTGAACCAAGCCCGCATTCACTGGCACGCGATCCAATTGGCAATGAAAGGTTTGGCCTTTGTTCCCAATACAGGGTGGTCGGCTGCCCCCTCCGGCAACTGCCCTCTCGCTTACGTGGCGCCAAAAAGTGTTGAGTCAGCCCATCACAACAAGGAGAAAGCCCCGTCTTCTCCTTCTTCTTCTCCTCCTTCGTCGTCGTCGTCGTCGTCGTCTTGCCCTCTCGCCACCATGCCGCCGGTGTTTGGCAGCCGCGCCACCGTGCTTGGCGCTGGCGCCCGCACCGCACCGCTCTTCCTGGAGCACGCCGGACTCATTGGCTGGTTTCTGGTGCTTTGGCTGCTGTGGCTTGGCGGCATCCTGGGCACTTTCCTCACAATTATGCTAGTAGTGGCGGGCCTGCTTGGGTTGGAAGCGACAGCGCTTATCCCCATTGACATCACGGGCCGCCGCCGCTGTGTTTGACCCATGCGCTCAAAAACCAGCCACAGGTTCCAAATGAAGTCCCTTTTCTTACCTAGCTAGATTGGGTTCGATTAGATTAGATTATGCACCCCCAGCCCCCAGTGCAAAGCACTCTTCGGGGTATACGCAGTCGACTTGCTCTCAAGGTGGAGGGCCTTGCGAGGGTTTCGAAAAACGCTGGAGGACGACCACGACTAGCGTCCGTGGCGTTTGATGGAAGCTATATGGGTTTAGCTCTTTGATAGGGAGGGACCGCTAGGCCACAAGCGGCCCGCTTGCATGTTGTTGTTTGCATTTTTGAGGGGGGGCTTTTCTATTCACTGCCACTCCGCGAACGAGGAAGGAGT
>Ga0307931_1000833_pt1 | contig 20314 bp, 13 predicted proteins | sample OrgLakmetageno47_FD_201816 | JGI IMG/M metagenome (GOLD analysis project Ga0307931, IMG submission 201816) | Saline water microbial communities from Organic Lake, Antarctica - #47 | ecosystem: Environmental > Aquatic > Non-marine Saline and Alkaline > Saline | place: Antarctica: Organic Lake...
GTTTCGTTTCTCGAAACATGAAACACCCAGGGAAATGCGCTGGTCTGTTTCGAGAAACGAAACGCCGGCGAAAATCGTGTTTCGTTTCTGTTGTTTCATTACCGACGTGTTTCAACTCTGGCCCTACGAACAAGGGTATTTCTCTGATCTTCTGATGATGAGCTTCTTTCTCTCTCCGAGCTTCTGTGATGAGTGGTTGTTGCGTTGTTGCTGGATCGTGCGTTCTGTATAGTGGGCTTTGGGAACCACTGTACGCAGGACGCTGCGCCTGTGCGAAGTACGAAGTACAGCCAGTTCCGAGTAAAAAGAGCGGGAGCATGTGCTCTTGGCCCTCGCTTTCTAAGCATATATCGGAATTGCAGTAAGAGAACGAAATCGGTTTCTAACTATCGACTTTTTTTTAGAACTCGAACTCGAACTCGAACTAATACAAACCCAAATGACACAGAAGCCAATGCTGCGGGCAGAAGTGTACGCGCGTGCGTTGCGCGCAAGTCAAAATCGTAAAGAGGATTTTCGACCCTCGCCTCGTCAATCCAAAGCTTCTTTGGTTTAGTTTGCGCTGCTTTGCTTTTCTTCTCTACCTGTCAGCCTTCTAATTCCGGCCTTTCGGGGCCTGTCTCAAAGAACTCCCAACCCCCGGAACTGAATTTAAACGAACAGTGAACAACAGTTCTGCTATTTACTACTTCGCATCTAGCCCATAGACACTACATGTAGCAGCCACCACAAGCTGAATCGGTGACGGTGTTCCGTGCAGAAGACAATATGGCCAATTATTCATTAGTTCTTAAAAGGATTAAGGAGTAAGGAGAAAGGGGCCTTGGTATAAAATTTTGCTCTTAACTCTTAATGCTCTGAACTCTACACCGGCAGAGTTCCAACTCCATTTGCTTTTAACAAATGAAACATGGAAGTGTAGAATTCGATAGTCTACATATTTTACGAAAGGGAATTCCATGGACGTGTAGAAGTGTCATTTGGTGAGCGAGCGAGAAGAGTAATGTTCAACATAGCCCGAGGAACTATCCGGGGTGCCGTCCGAGCCCGAGTCCGAAGAATGAGTAGGATCGAAAGAACCTTGGCCGGGAATGACGTTTTTTACGTAGTGCTAAACGGGCCTTTTTTGACGTTTTTTACGAAACAAAATTTACGTCAATTTGCGTAAATTTACGTATAATATCGAGTTGACTCCTGCGTCATTCCCAGCCAAGGAAAGAATCATTCGCAGAGGAACTCATTTAGAGTACTGGATTCCTTTTACCTGTAGAAGTAGTAGAAGTGCTAGGCAATAGTTTAATTGAAAAGGGTATACACGGAAAGGGAAGCTCAGAGCAGTGGTGACTTCAACCTGTGCAACTTCCCCATACAGTCATACAGGGGAGATCAGTTTCTACAGGGCGCGCGTAGAAATCCATTAATAAATTCAAATCAAGCCTCACACCCCGCAATCATCAATTCCGAATAGGTTTCTCCTTTAACTCGGCGCTCATCCACCAGGCTTTTCCTCGACATTGTGACGGCGACGTCGCTGAAGGGTCTGGATTTGCGCCCTTGCAAGGCAATGGGCCTTTTAGTGATGGCTCGGAGCCTTGCGCTGACAATGCTGGTTCACTCAGGCGGTCCTCAAAAAGCTGAGCTGCAGCTGCACTGCTCTCGGCACTGCCTGGCTTTTCCAACGCCCCAGAGGCTTCCTGCCACTCGTGAATCATGGCAATGATTTGCTCCGGATCGATTGGGTGGCCCACGGTTATTGGCTCCGGGGCCTTGGTGTCCTGGTTGAAGACCACTGAACCAGCTGGCCAACTCTGCAACGACCAGGTATGGCTTTGTTTGAGCGGCCCGCCCGGTACAGCTTCATGGTACACACGGTGCATGACGCCACAATTTGAGCCTAGGCGCATGAAATAGGACAACGCAGTGCCCTGGAACGCAGGCCAGCTGAAAACTTCGACCAAGAGTGCACCGGGAGCCATGGCAGGTACTCCAACCAACGCACCACCGTGGGCCGAAATCAAAACATCAGCTTCAGCGAAGACGCGAAGCTGTGCAGCAAACTTGTCGTGCTCACGGACGTGAGACTGAACCGTAGCGCTGGGAAAGGCAGCGCGCAATGCGGTCTCTAAATCACCAACGTTGCTGATGTTGCGATTCCCTGAAGGTCTGTTCAAAATAATTACGTTCATACCGTCGTCAAACCTCACGGTCCGAGGTGTAGAAGGCAATAATTTCCCGGCAGCAGCAGCTTTAATGAAGGTATCGTCCCATAGCGGGCGAATGGCGTTCCTGAAAATGTTGCAACTCGCAGGTGACGCAAAAAAATGCTTGCCTGTGTGCGGGTGTTCCTTTGTGCTAGCATGCCTGTGTATTTGGCGGCTCGAGACAACGCCCGCAACCAGTTCAGGTTTTACAGTGGCATGAGAAGCCTTATCGTCAGAATAGTGAAACGCCAAGAAGCCGCCATTTGTGCATTTCGGCCCGTAATGCTTCGCCTCAGCGCACCGATCCGGCAGCGTCACAATATTTTGTACCGAGTGCTGCAGAAGAGCAGCCGTAGCCATCGACGAAAAATCGTCAGCGTATTGGAGATTCGGAGGCAGGTCATCAATTGCAGGATCTGGTCGAGAGCGCGCGAAAGCAGACACAGCAGCCCGCCCACCAGCGAGCAACGCACTGAGCCCAACGAAAGGTTGCTCCACCATCACGGTGATACTTCGGTTGTTCGCCGTTGTCACGGCTAAGCTCAGCGCATTGCACAGCTGGGCCAGCTCTTCAAGCCAATGCGGAGCATGGGTCTGGGTGTGTGGCAGCACAAACAGCATGTCTGCTTCAATGGTTCGTGGCAAGCCTGTTGTCGGGGCTGTTCCCTTTGTCGCGGCTGGTGAATGCGATTTATTGATAGCTTCGCAGAAGCAAAGGTAGCCTAGGTTATTCTTTCGCGCCACGAGATCACAGCACATACCACCGTTCAAAGTTGGTAAGCCCATGGAGATCGCCTGCGCATTGCTATTCCTCCCTGGAACCTCGCAGTGCGCGAATCTATCATGTTTGCTTTGAGGCGTGCAATCTGGCGCTTCATCGGGCGGAACCAAATCATAATGGTCTATGGGACGCGCCTTTAAGTGTCGTGCCTCTAATGCCACAAATAAGAACATTACCCATTGGGTCAGATTCATAGCTTTCTTCTTTAAAATCCTGTGTTTGCGTTTCAATTATTATCAAACCAGTTACTCAGTTCTTTGAGGTTGAGCCCGACGTCGATGTCACAATGAGCTCGAGTACATTCGAAAAAACCAGGTTATTGATGTACTGAAGTTTAGTTTCAACCAATCTATATGATTGAACGATAAAACTTATCAAAAGCGACAACTCTTAACAGCGAGCACCTGCATGCCATTGGGTTATCATTGTTATCACTTTATCACGCTGTATAGTCCCTCTTCTACAGATAAGTACCAGAGCAGCAGAGCAGGGTAGTAAATTCAATAACGGTAGCCTCAAATAGCCACGAAGTGTAACGGAGCTAGCCGGGTTGCCAGGCTGGCCACTATTGGTAGCTTACTTGCAAGGACTCGAAGAAGTAATAGACTACAAGTACAACATACAGTGCTAAGTTAGAGTAGATAAGTGCTAAGTAGTCCAAGTAGTCTCGTTGCTAGCTACTGTAGCTAGCTAGAGTTGTCGTTGCTAAGTTGTTGTTAGCTTGTAAATTTTTCGCGCCTCATCAAAAGAACCTGATTTTAAGTAGAAGAGAAGAAAAAAAAAATGCTTCGATTTTTGTCGGTTGAGTGTTGCTTCGTTGCTTCATGCTTCATCCTCTTTTGTGAACCTCCGTATCGCCGTGTCGCCATCTCTCCACTTACGCTCACAAGATTAAGACCCTTCATTTAGTTGCCTCGAAGTCTATTTCGTTCGTGCTTGTTGCGATAACGAGTTTCCCACATAAAAATTGTCTGCTCGTGTGACGCTTATTCTGTCTCTCTTATTCATCCCTTGAATTTGAGTGGAACTGCATCACCCGCGCCTTCTCCTCAACTCTTTCTCGTCGAACAACGTTCAAGGGCGTCACCGGGAACGCTCTATAAACCATGTCTCGCTCAGCATTGGACAAGCTGGAAAAAAGAGAGGTACGTTCGAGCTTTCCTTTTTGGTTATCCGGCTTGCCTTTTACTTCTAAAATTTATCATACTTTGCTACTCGTTGCAGGCCCAGGCCCAGGCCATGGCAATGGGCGGCTACGGTGGCGCACCTGCGATGATGAATGGGGCTATGGGCTACGCAGGCTACCCACCCGGATATATGGCCATGGGCTACGGCGAAGACCAACAGGTACGCATGATTTAGCTTTCTTAGTTTTCCTTATCTTCGAAGGGAGAGAGAGAGCGAGCGATGAGGTCTTTAAGTAGGCCATGATTAGAAAGCGGGGAAACAGCTACGTAAGCTGATTCTTTTCGACCTCGTGAGTGATTTTTTTTTCGCTCTGCCTTTCGTGAATATTTACGTTGAAAGAAATATGAATGGTGTTGGTTGCGCAGGTTTCGCGATCAAAGAATTGCGACGTTGTTACCTAGCTGACGTTTCAAACTAATATCTTGCTCTTTGTGTGCGTACTCTCTTGGGTGCTTGCTTGCTCTGTATATATGTTGTGTGTGTCTGGTTTGTATGTCTATTCTGCAGGTATTGGGTGGTCTTTTCTCAACTGCTCGGCTACCTACCTTTCAGCTGTCCTGTAATAAATGTAATATATCTATACCTGTTTTCCTGTGCTCGTGTGCGTTTCTTTCTCATGCGGCTGAAGTTGAAGTGCTGTGTGCGGGCGCCGTATATTCTCCTGTCTTCTCTGTTCTTCCGCCACAAGCACGTGTTCCTCAAACCGCCGCCTGCTTGCCTCAGGAGAAGAAGAAAAACGAAGTCCCGCAAGTCGGCAACTCCTTGTTCAACGTGAACAAGCTGCTTTACGACCGCATCGTGGAAAACGACTACTTTTACCGCCTCGGCGGGGAATGGTCGTACCAGGAGTTGATGGACGAAATTGTCAAGCGCGTGACCCACGTTGAGCCCTGGGCGGCCGGCACCAGCCGAAACGCGTCGACAGCTTGGTGCATTCTGGTGAAGCTGTGCCAGTTTCGGTTGACCACCAAGCAGCTCCAGTCCATGCTGCGCAAGACCGGCCAGCCCTACGTGCGCGCCATGGGCTTCCTGTACTTGCGCCTGGTGGTGGACCCCAAGAGCTTGTGGGACTGGATGGAAGACTTCGTGGACGACCCCGAAATGTTTGCGCCCTCCAGCAACCCCGACGCGACCATGCCCATGGGCGACTACGTGCAGAAAATCCTCAAGGACATGCACTACTACGACACGGTGCTGCCGCGGATTCCGGTCCCCATCGAGCGCAAGATGAAAGCCCTCATGATTTTGTTCGAAGACGAACAGAAGCGCGCGAAAGCGAACTTGCGAGCGATGCACTTGCTGACGCCAGGCGCCACAGTGCAGGCCATTTACAAGGACGAAGAAAACGACCCTGCGTTTTACGAGGCCACCGTGGTGGAGGTGCTGCCACCAGAAGAAGATGGCCGGAAGCCCCAAGTAGTGGTTACCTTCAACGAGTACGGGAACACGGAAACAGTTTCCCTCGGCAAGGTCATGCTTTCCGAAGGCAGCAACGGTGGCGGCGGCGGCGATGAACAAGGCGAGCGACGGCGCAGCCGCAGCCGCAGCCGGGACCGCGGTGATCGGGAACGTGACAAGGACCGAGATCGCGAACGGGACCGCCGGCGCAGCCGTAGCCGGGATCGTGACCGTAGTCGGGATCGTGAACCGCGCCATGGTGGCGGCGGCGGAGCAAGCGGGTCGTTGCTCGACAGCGTCATGAGCAAGGTGACGGAGCGGGACCGAGATCGGTCAGCGGCCACTGGGAAAGACTACGCACAGCGTCCAGGTAAGATTGTTATTACCCGCGTACAATACTTTCGCACATAGGCAGTAAGTAGCGTAACTGTCTCTGTCTCAATGTTATAATAGACCTCATCAATTCATGCTCGTGTTACGTTTTTTTTTGTATTCCTGTAGCGTCTTACAAGGGGTCACTGTCCCTGAAACTCGACCGCCACACGAACCGCCCCAAGTCGAGGTCGCGGTCTCCCGACCGGCGCAGCGGCGCCGCGCAGCAGCGGGGCTTGGACAAAGACGGGCGGCGCGTGGACCGCGAAGAAGTGTACGCCAACGCACAGGCCTACCGCCGGGAACGCGACAGAGAAGCCGTGGAGCGGTCCGACGTGTACGCGAGCGGGCCAAGCCGCAGCGCTGCTGAAGACCAGAAAGCGCAGTATCTCAAGAGCCGCTACGGCGACTCATCAGCTCGATAAAGTTTTATATGAAATAAGCGCATTGCTTCCAGCCCATTTTATTGCAATGACCTCGGGCTTGAGTGCACCCGACAGCCCGCTGTTTTTCCGCTCAAATTTTATATTGAGTTACTCTTGATCAGCCGCACAGCGCACAGGGCTTCTCCCACTCTGGGGTCTCCCCTGTACTTCCGAGTTCTTCTGTTGGCCTCTACGACGACGAATGAGATCTCAATACACACCGATTTACTACCGTAAATCGCCGGTTCCTTCTATAGAACTTTCCACAAACCGCTGCGTGAATTAATAAAATGGTATAGAAGCTCCATGCCGCTTCCTTTCGCTACACAGACAATGAATAATGAATACAGGAGGGTCTTCTCCTCCGCCTTCCAGTCACTAGGTAAAGGAAGACGCCAAATTCGAAATGGGCGAAGGCGCTGATAAAACAACCGAATTATTTACTTTCCTTCGAATGAAAGTTCAGTGTCTTCGTTTACATGCCCAAGGAGCTTATCCAATCATGCAGTGAATATTCTTGACTCCATGTTGATCTAAGATGGCCACCTATTCCACTCAAAAGAGGTAAATTTCTAAGGCCGCAAAGACGTCCTATTTCTTAGGGAGCTTTTTAGCAATGGCTCTCGAGAGAAGTCTTTCGATGGAATTGTAACTATTGTCCCGTGCCTTAATGAGGGCTGTGTTGCCTTCATTATCCTCAGCATCGGTGTTTGCACCTGCTGACAGAAGAAGCATGACGACAGCGTTATGACCATTTTGTGAGGCCATGATGAGCGCTGTCCCGCCGTCATAACTATGAGCGTCCTTATCGGCACCTGCTGAAAGAAGGAGCTTAACTGCAGCGGCATCACCGATACGAGAGGCATTCATGAGCGCTGTGATCCCATCTATGTCAGGAGCGTCGAAATCAGCCCTGGCTACCAGGAGGAGTTCTACAGCAGCCGTGTGACCCACATACGAGGCCTTGATAAGCGCTGTCTTGCATTTATTATCCTTGGCGTCCTTGTCAGCACCTGCTGAGAGAAGGAGCTCTACCAGAGCGGTGTGACCTTTGAATGAAGCTCTCATTAGTGCTGTGTCACCGACCTTGTTCTTTGCGTCCAAGTCAACACCCGCCGACAGGAGGATTTCAACAACATCGGTGGTACCATTACGCGAGGCGCTCATGAGCGGTGTTTCGCCAATTGCATTCCTCGCATCCTTGTCAGCGTTAGCTTCTAGAAGGAGCTTTACTATAGCAGTGCGGCCATAGTACGAGGCCCAGTTGAGCGCTGTCCAGCCATCAACATCTCTAATATCCCTGTTAGCGCCAGCTGACAAGAGGAGCTCAGCGGTACCGATTTGACCATTGCTCGAGGCCCTTATGAGTGCTGATTCGCCATTCTTGTTTTTAGCATCCTTCTCAGCGCCCGCAGAAAGAAGAAGCTTCACGATCGCGGTGTGGCCTTTGTAAGAGGCGCAGATGAGCGCTGTCTCGCCAGACGCATTCGTGGCGTCCTTGTCAGCCTTCGCTTCCAAAAGAATCTCCACAATATCGCCATAACCATTGCTTGAGGCCCTCGTTAGTGCGGTGCCGCCATTTTTGTCCTTAGCATTCTTGTCTGCACCTGCTGATAGGAGGAGTTCTACAACAGCGGTGTGACCGAGCTCCAAGGCAAACATGAGCGCTGTGTTGTCGAATTCATCGTTCGCATCCTTGTTAGCACGGGCTTTCAGGAGAAGTTTCACGGCAGCGATGTGGCCGTCGCGCGAGGCCCTCGTGAGTGCCGTCAAGCCATCGTCATTATTCGCCCCCACATCAGCACCCCCTTCTAGAAGGAGCTTTACGATAGCAGTGTGGCCATTGCTCGAGGCCATCATGAGACCTGTATTGCCGTATCGAGCCCGCACCTCGACGTCGGCACCTTTCGCGAGACTATCTCGCACAGTCGCCATATCGCCATTTTCAGCAGCACGCACCAGCGCAGCCGTTGCCTTTGTTGCAATCATAACAGCAACCGCTGCTGAGACCACCGAGCGCACCCAAGCATGTGCCTCCAGCGACGAGCAGTGCCGTGATACGCGCAGCGCCTCCGTTCGTGAATAATTCATTTCGAAGAACTCCAAGACATCACCGGCACAATCGTCTGGTAAAGCCAAGAAGGGCATAGTAACGGAGGCAAGCTGCACAATGAACGCATTACATGCCCATGCAACAACCACGGCACGTGCGTCTGGTGGGGCCCAGTGAAAAAATGGGTCAAAATGATAAGTGCGTAAAGACAGCGCTATCGTCGGCACGCATTCTTCGCAAGTTGACTGGGTGGTACAGTGCGCAAGAACAGACGAAACGAGAGTAGCTGGATCTGCAGCAATGGTTGTTAGAACGTCACAGTGGTGTTGAAGGAGATCGCTGCAGCTTCTATTCGTGGCGAGATCGAGGGGCGTGGCGCCATTTGTATCTTTAGCGCCCAAGAGTGCACCGGCCTCGATTAGAGCTTGCGCCGTCGCCAAATCTCCATTAATGGCAGCTTCATGAAGCGACGTGCGGCCATGCTCGTTGGCATAACTTCCAACAATATCAAGAGTATCGGAGAGTGCGGGGTCAATTGATGCCTTATGCATAGCAAGGGCAGAACGGGAAGCAGCCGGGCTTTTCACCAAGGCTGATCGGCATACCAATACAACAGCCAAATCCTTGACATCATCTACTCTCTTGTTCTCAGCTGATGATTGAGCAACCGCACCTACTTCTAAAGCTTCAATGGAGCAAGGCATGAACAAGAGTCAGCTGAAGCTCCTCTCTCGGATACTTTCGAAGTCTTCTGCTCGGATTCACACCGATAAATTTTATAAGATTTTCTTTGCCCCTTTTCAGTTCCTCTTCATTGGAACTCTCAAGGGAGTGCAGTGGCAGGCAGTGCGCCGTCGGTACTTAAAATCAGCCTACTTGCTTCAACGTATAGCTCGGAAAAGCAGACGTTGAGAGTTCAGGCGTAACGCGTACCACCTTTCGCCGCTTCGCGCATTCCGCGCATTCTTCCTTCTTTCTTCCTTCTTCCTTTTCCTATCCTGCTTTCTCTGATATATGAGGGTAAAGTTCAACGGACAATTACTACGTATTGTACGTGCAGCAGCAGCAGGCCCAGCAGCAGCATAGCAGCCTTAACATCCATATGGTGGATCGGATGGTGGATGGAAAGCACCTACAGTAGCAGCCAAGCAGCCTCTCCTATTGTAAGCTAGCTAGAGTCTTACAAGCCTACTCTTGGCCGGACGACTTGGCATCAGCTACTCTATTTTAACAGAGAGAGCTTGGGCATATGGAACCTGTCCCACCGGAGGATGACGCCCCGAGCACGGCCGAATCGCCAGTTGCTATCGCTCCGACCGAGGCAGAAGCAGCTGCTGCAGGCCTAGAGCACGATGTTTCAGCCGCACTGCCATCGACCTCCTTTTTCAAACACGCAGTCGCACTTGTTCCGCTTAAGCCTGACGATTTAGCTGCACTCGTGGCCTCGGACGGCGACGGTTCTGACCCGCCGGCAACGTGCGCAGCTGCGGTATCTCGGCTGCAGGCCCAACCGTATGACGCCGAGGCCTGGGCTGTGCTGATCGAGGAAAGCAAAAAAGCGCAGTGGCAGCGGCGGCGCGTGCTCGCATGTGCGACGTCTCAATTTCCAACCTCAGGGAAGTTGTGGGCTGAGCGTGTGGGCGCGGAGCTGTCGGCGCCTGCCGCGACCCCGGAGGCCGCAGAAGAACGCGAAGAGCGTGCAGACGCGCTCTGGGCCCAAGGCTCCACACTGTGCGCTCGCGCGTCCTTGGAGCTATGGGCAGTCCACATGGAGCGAGGCCTGGAAGTGTACGGGGCGCAAGCGGCTGAGCGCGACGCCGCGGCCCGAGAGCAGCGCCAGGCCCCCACTGGAGCAGTGCAGCGCGCGTCGGCGGCCCGCGACGCGCTGGTGGCGCGCTTCGACGCGTGCTTGGCCCAAGTGGGGCACGACTTGAACGCGGGCCACTTGTGGCAGCGCTACGTAGACTTCGTGCGCACCTGGCCGAGCTCCAACGCCGCGGAGCGCAGCGAGCGGGTGGCCAAGCTGCGCGCCATTTTGCAGCTGGCCAGTTCCCTGCCCTTGCGCGATGGCCTCGACTTGTGGAACCAGTACGACCGGCTGGAAAAGCACGAAGTCTCAGGCAACGAGCAGCTGGGGGCGCAACTCGTGGAGAAACACCGGCCGGACGCACGCGCTGCGCAAGAGGTGGCGAAAGCTCGGTCGGTGGCATGGGAAGGCGCGGGCTTGTTTGGCCCGCCGGGATCACCTGCGTCGCTGCAAGCGCTCCAGGACCGCCTCACGAAGCTTCCGGTGCCACCGTGCAGCAGTCTTTCGACTGAGCCAATTCGCAACGCAGGAGGAGAAGGAGCGTCGTCGTCTGCTCTGTCAGCGACGACGACGCAGCAGGGTGGCTGGGCGCCCCTCCTTGACCAATCCGTGCTCGGCCTCGAGGATGCAGCATCGTCGTCTGCGGCAGCCAAAGGTGCTACTAGTCGGCAGTGGCAGCGCATGGGCGAGGACCAGGTGAAGCACCTCAAAGCGTGGCAGTGCCGGCTAGCTCACGAGCGCTCAAACAAAGAGCGACTCCCGCCTGCGGTGGCGCGCCGGCGCGTGGTCCACTCGTACGAGCAAATGGTAAGCCACCAAGAAGTCTCACAAGCACTCACGTGGATCTATTCATGTGCCCGTGCTTGTAACATCAAAAGATAGTTGCTTGTTTCGTCCACACCCTAATCTAAAAACTTTGACAAATTGAAAAATGCATATTGTTCTCCTACTAGGTGGCTGCGCTGCGATTTTATCCGGAGGCTTGGCACAGTTATGCGTCCTACGAGCTGTCCACCGGAGATGCCGCAGGTGGAGGCGCACTACAGGGAGACGCTACTGATGCTGCGGACGAAGCACTGGGAGTCCCGGCAGAAGCAGCAGCGCGCGCGGGAGACATTTACCGAAGAGCGCTCCTCGCGGTAGGTTGCGAGATGGCTTAATTTAAATTCCTTACCTTTTTTTTGGCACAAAAAGTATGAAAAGAAAATGAAATAGCATCATATACGCTGTTCTTTTAATGGCGCAAAGCGTGGTAGAATCAAAGCCCCTTGATTCTTTTAGTGCTCGTCCTCGATCACAATACACACATGCACTCCTAGGTGCCCGGCTGCACGATGCTGCATTTAGCGTACGCCGAACTGCTCGAAAGCCACCACATTAGTGGGGTGGACACGACAGGAACCAGCGCCGCCAACAGTAGCACTGCTGCCTCTACCGCTGCCGCTGCCAGCAGTGCAAGTGGGAACTCTGCGGGCTTGGCGGCGGCGCGCAACGTGTACGTGGGGTTGGTGCAACTGCAGCCGACTTCCGAGCTGGCGTGGGCGCTGCTGGAGCGGTTTGCTCGTCGCGTCGACGGCGCAGCCGCGGCTCGGCAAGTGTTCCGCTTGACCCGGCGCGCGCGGCTGAGCGGCGAGCTGGGCTGCCACGTGTACCTCGCGCACGCCCTCCTGGAGTGGTGAGCCAAGAAGAAGCTGTGTTACATGTACCACTACTCTCGTGCGCACACAACCGATACCCTAACGCACATGTATATGTATGCCTTTTCCGAGCTCCGAATTACCTTTTCGCTTGAGTAGATTATTGAATTATTGTATTCATGGTGTTCTATCTCTTCACGCTAACCTTTTTTCTCTCTACAATTGTTATTCCTATTCTTATTTTGTTTCTCTTGTTATTTTGGTCTTTGTACGATCTGGACGAACACCTCCTCCAGGTACGCTAACGGCTCGCCCTCCACAGCGCTGCAAGTATTTCGCTACGCCGCTAGCCGCCACCCCATCAGCCTCATGCGCGCCGACTTCGTCCTTGCTTTTGCCGAATGCGTAGGCGTCGTGGCTTCTGCTGCCAGCGCTGGTAGAAGCGCTGAAGGTGGTACGGCTGCTGCTGCTGCTGCTGCTGCAGAGAGCAGCAATGATACCACAAGCAGCAACAACAGCAACAACAGTAGTGCCACTCTGCAGGACGTGCGCAGCTTGTACGAACGAAGCCTAGCTGCGATGAGCGCTGCCACCTCTGCATACCACGCTCACCTCGCCCAAGCTTCGGTATGAATACAAGGCCCCTCGATCTTGGTTTTGCCCTCTCGTTCGCATTAACATAACTCATTTTCTCTCTTTCGCTTTGTGTCGCTTAGAATTTCTTTATTATTTGTTGCGTTTCTCTTTCTCGTGTTCTTGAATGTTCGCCGATATTATTAGGGCGACCACGCTACCCTCGTTGATGAGTCGAAAGCCACTGGCGTTGGCTTAGACTGGCGCGGGGCTGTCGCTGCTCCTGGCCCGAAACCGATTTGGCTGGCCTACATGCGCTTTGAGGTGTGCACTATACAGTGTCTCTTTCTCTGATCACCGTATACGAAGTACTTACTACTTGCCTTTTCCCCATGCACCTGTGTTCTTTTTCTCCCGTTCACTGCTAAATTTTGTATTCAATTGATTGTAATAGGTGCTGCATGCCAGTTCCGCGCGTGACGGCACCCGCGTTCGCGAATTAGAAAGGCGCATGCTGGCGAACCTTCCGCCTCGGGACCTGGCCGCCTACGATTTCATTTCGACTTCAACCCACTCCGCGACGGATGCTCAACCCTCTTCTTCCTCTCTTGCTTCCGGAGCCTACGGGGGCAGCAACAACAGCAATGGCGCCAGTGCCAGTGCCGGTGCGGATGCTTTGGAAGGTGAGGGGGCTCTGCAGCGGCTGTGGTGGCGGCACGCGCCACCCGGTCTAGAGCCTGCGCAGTGCGCGACGCCCACGGACGCGGCCTTGTACGCACGTTGGTCGTCTTCTGCGAAAATGCTTCACAGCACAGGGGCCTTCCACACCACTCACGCGGGCGCCAACGATGTCGTGTACGGAGGTGGAGCCGGGCAGCCTTGGAACAACAAAAGTATTGGCGGTGGAGGAAGTGGGCGCTTCAACAACAACAACAACCGGTTATACGCGCAAGGAGCAGCCTCGGCTTTGGTGCTGCCAGAAAAAGAAGAGCCCGCGTGGCTGCGGGCGGCCCGTCAAACGCAAGCGAGCGCAGCGCAAGCGCTGAAGCGAGCGAGTAGCCTCAGCGGCAGCGCAGGTAGCGACCGTGGCGATGGAAACGGCATCAATGGTGGCGGCGACAGCGGTGCAAGTGGAGCTGAGTCCTCGCGCGTGGGCGAATCGAACGGACAAAACTTGTGCGCACCTCCTGCCACGCCGCTGGCAGCCACCTCCGGAGGAGGAGACACGACCTCTTCAATGCAAGGGCCGCCAATGGCTGGGGTGCCCCCTTTCTTACAAAACTTCGCGCGAAGCCTGCCCCCTGCGGCCCCGGGCCAACGCCCCGACGTGGACTTGGTGCTCTCCATCTTGCTGCACTCCCCGCAGCTCGGGCCCGGCGGGTCGGGCCTCGGCCCGGGTTTCGGCCACACCAGCGGCCACGGCAAAAGCAGCAGCGGTAGTGGCGGCAGCGGTGGTGACGTCGGTGTTCCCCCTGCAATGATGAACGCCCCACCGGGGATGGCTCCTCCTCCGGGCATGGCGCCTCCGCCGGGCATGATGGGAAAGCGCGGGCGCGGTGGCGGCGGTGACGACGACGATGACAGCGACGACGACGCGGCCTATGGTGGGTCAACCACAAACGTATTTCGCCAGCGCCAGAAGTCGCGCCTTGCTTAAGCGGACTATATTTTCTAAAGCGAATGGCCTTGCGTACTCCAGTAGAGCACTCAATTCACAGAGAAGCGAACTCGCGAAGGGAATGGATTGGTGGTATATAAACTGAAATGTGGAAATGACCACGGCAGCTGTAATTCAGCCGACCGGCACGGCTGGCTCACTTGTAGCTTGTGGTGACTACACCCAGCTATTACAGCTATTTAAGTAGGTAGTTATGTGCGATCAAACCTGGCTTCGTATCCCCCTCCCTGCCTCCCTCTTGTCTCTTGCCACTCATAAATATCGAACTTCCGACGTCCACGTCCCCGTACCTCGCATAGCCCACGGACATCAACACCAACCTTCTATGTCACTACGTCTATGTCTTCGCCGCGAGCTTTACGCTTGGCGCTTGGTTCTTTTTTCTTAGGTGTTATTTTTGCCTGGCTTTCTGTTCTGAAAAGTGGAAAGTTGCATTGTAATTGCAATCCGAATACCCTCTTCGCCTGTGGCCTGTGCAGCCTGCGTGACCTGTGAGCCCTCTATTTCCAGAGCCCGTCGTCCCTGACATCCCTGACAGTCCCTCGTCCCTCAGCCTCGGCTTCAGCGTCAGCCTCAGGTCATTGTTTAGACGCGCACCAAAGCGCTAAGAGCTAAGAGCACACACTTGCTGTACAGATACCGAAGCAAGTTGCCCCTGATTCGTGCATCGCGCGGGCACCAGAAATTGTGATTGATGATTAGATTGATGATGAGTTTAGAGCTTGGCCAAAAAAATGAAGCATCAACATCCGTGTGAAGATCTTGTGGGTTCCGCCAGGGTCTTTACGGCTATTGACCTTATTGCCTAAAGAATGCTCTCGCGAATACATCGCAGCTTGTAAACTTATGCTAGATGCTTATATTCCTATGCAGAATTTAAAGCTCGGCTCAGGCGAGCATTCGGATCAAATGCTGCATCCGCAGAAGCACGCTGGTAGCGCAAGCGATTTCGAGACTACAGTAATAGTTGACGGCAAGTTGCCAAGTGCTCAAGAATCAAGGAGCACAACACTTATATCGCCTACCAATCGCTTGAATGGAGTTGACAACCATCTCATCGACGACGCAGTTGGGTTGCGTAGCAAAAGATTGTCGCCAACGAGCGTGATGCCGACTCCTACGAGCCCAGGCGTCCCGCAGATGAGCCCAATGAAAAGCGACAGCATTGCGCAGGGTGATGGCAATGATTCTGATGTGGAAGAGCCCGTTACATTGCATGCTGGTGCTAAGGAGCCCCGCTGGAGTGCGACGTCCTCGAGGTCCAGTGCGTCCTTGGTGCCTAACCAGGCCACTATTGCACCGCCACCACGATCGCGCGCACAAGGTGGCAAAGTGCTAGCAGCTGATCGACCAACACTTGTAGCCACTAAAAGAATACCTGCCAAGCGTGTAGCTGCACCTGCTGGGATAGTGCTGCTGCAAGGACTTGTGCGCCGAAAGCGCGCCCTGCGCATCGTGAAAGACGTACGGTCGACTGCGCAGGCTGCGGCTGCAGCGCAGGCGAAAGCTGACGCGGCTGCCTTGGAAGCGGGCGCCCACCGCTTCGTCCGAGCGGTATGTTCTGAATCATACGAGTCTTTGGCTGTTATCATTTTGTATTCCTAAAGTCTTTCTTATTCTGCCCTCTGATTCGCAGTGCTCAACCACAATCCACCCGCATTCACTGCCTGCTTCCTCTTGCTCTTTGTTGTTTCGCACGCTTTCGTCGTCTGCTAGGTAATGGTGGCCCCGCACGGTGCCCTGGGCGAGCGCGTGCCCTCGGCGTCTTCGGTGGCTTTGACCCAGGCAGCAGCTGACGTAGCTGCGGCTGAAGCTGGCGCCAGCGAACTCTGGCCCGTGCTGGTTGAGACTGGTGCACTGCTGCCCGGCGGCCAAGCTGGCGCTGGGGCGTTGCCTGCACACGCTCCCTTACCGCCAGCTGTAGACAAAGGCAGCAGCACTTCAAGTACGAACAACGGTGCTGGCAGCGGCCAAGGCAGCGAAGAATTGCCGTTACCAGCAAAAGAAGAGGCAACGTGCTTGTGCTATGTGGCTGACCCGGGAGATGGCCAAAAGCCACTTTGGGGCCCTGGGGATGACTCTGACGAAGCCACAGCTGCTCACAGCGCGAGCGGCGGCATGGTGCGCCTTGGCAACGCCACTACTCTTGGCCCGTCTCTGCCCGACTTCCGAGGTGCTGGGGTGCCTGCAAATGCCGCGGCGGCCGCCAACTCTCTTGCTGCTTGCTACGCGTACTTGTTGGCAAATTTCCTAGACCAAAGCAATGCAGCGATCGCTTCGCAACAGCACAACAGCAGCAGCAATAGCGACAAAGAGCTTGGGGGTGGCTCTCCTCCTCCGCACAGTGCTGGAAGTCCCGTGCCAGTGCTTCGGGTGGCGCCTCTGCTTTTGCCAGATCCCACGGGCCCTTTCAGTGGGTTGAACTTCTACGCCCCGTCGCGCGCTGCCTCTCTCGCTCGGGGCTCGACGGTAGGCCGCGGCAGCAGCCGGAATCCCAATTCTGGTGCCGCTGCTGGTGGCAATACGGGCGGAGCGAACTTGCGCGAAGACACGGACTTGCTGAACCAGCAGCCTCGCGCGGGGCGCTTTCGCGCTTCGCTAGCAGCAATTACTTGGGATGCCCTCGAAGGCGCGTACAAGGTTCTTACCCCCGCGCAGCGCGCTCTGCTAGCTCCGACACGCATACTGCCGCAAGCGTCTTCGCCTTTATCCTCTTTGTCGTCGTCGTCGTCTTCTCGTTCGTTTGGGCCAACTCGTGACTCACCCCCACCCTTAGGTGGCACAGCAGGAGCAGCAGCAGCTGGAGCAAGCATTGCGCCCAGGTGGGGCCCACCGCGCGCGCGCGTGCATTTGTGCGTCGCCAATGACGACGACCGCGCTGCGTTTGCAACTGTGGGGTTTACGGTGCAGCCCGCGCCATTGTTGCCATTCGGACCGCTACCAACCCCACCACCACCAATGCCAACGCCTGTTGCACCGCCGATGCCTCTGGTTGACCCCGTGCCAGAGCTGCCGCGTGGGCGCTCAGCCACCACGACTGCACCGACCTCGTTGGGTCGCAGTGGCAATAGTGGGCGATCACCGCATGGGAGCCAAAGTCGAGGCATGCGTGGTGCTCAGGGCAGTCGACAAGGCCTGAGTCGAGGACGCGAGCGCGCGCAGTCGTCGTCGTCGTCGCGAACGAGAACCTTCTCGGCGAGCTCGCCGACGAGGCAGAGCGCAGCCACGACGTTGGAAGCAGACCAAAAAGCAGCAGCGGCAGCAGCGGTGGCTGAGCGGAACCGCGAGCTGGAAGCAATGGTGCTGACGTCATCGGAACAGGCCGAGTGGCAAGCTCTGAAAGCGAAGCGGGTGCGTTGGTCTTGTATTTCTAGTGAGGCGAAGTCGTCCCCTATTCATATTTAGACCTGCTACGATGGTGTAATCTCTTGAAATCAAATCAAAGTTTGCTTCGCATCTGTTATTTCCATACATGATGAGTTCAAAATTTTAGCAACGATTTCTTAATTTACTCATGCATCTCTTGCCTAATATGAAAGGTGAGCAAGAGCTTAGTGCTTTCGAAAGCTGACAAATTGCGCCTCATAGAACTGCGAGGAAAGCTTAAATCTAAAGCGAAACAATTGCAAGAAAGTGGCAGTAGCAGTAGTCACTCCGTGGGTAATGATTTTTTATCAGCCAGTGCCGACGGTTGGAGCAACGTGGGCAGTGTAACCTCTCATCACCCCTCGAAATCAGGTCCTTCTGTGCGTGATACCAGCAGTAACAGCAGCAACACTAGTGGCAACTCCACTAGTGTCCCCAACACAGCAACGGGGCCTCGAAGCAGGCCATTGCCATTCTTCAACCATGCTCTTAGCAACAACAACCCCGCACCAGCGCAATTCGAAGCCATCAACGAAGACGGTCCGATGTCACCGGGCATCGCAGCCCTCCGCAGCGGCGGTCCCGACGACGACGACGAAGACAACGCCTTGCGCGGGGGCCGCCGGGGCGTCTCCTTCCAGGACGAGAAGTCCGCTGTGAATGACGCCGAAGGGATGGCGACCTTGCCCACGGTGTCGGCCCACGCGCGCGCTTGTGGCCTGGCCTTCGTCCGTAGCCGTTGCCGCGTGCGCCCTTACGGGCTTCTTGGGGAAGGCTGCAGCAGCAGCACACCACCCGCAACTTCCGAGCAGAAGTTTGCACATGCTACAGCGGAAGCACCACCAGCCGACATGACGGCACCCGGATCGGCGGGGCCGGACCCCACCCAAGAAAGCGGCGTGTGCTTGCTCGAGCCCGTCGGGATGCACAAGCCGGTGGGGGCCCTGGGCGCCTGGCTCTTCGGGAGCGCCGAGGCCGCCGCGGCCCACCCGCCTAGGCCGGAAGTGGTGCGCGCGGTACAGGGAGCAGGCCACGCCAAACACGCGGTCTACGCTAAGCGCCTAGGGTCCGTAGGCCACTCGTGGCGCGCCAATGCTTTGGAAGTGCACGTGATTCACGCGGCGGCGCCAGACTTGAAGCGCACGCGGGGGTTCAGCTTGAGCCGAAGCGGAAGTTTAGCCAGGTCTCAGCCAGGGAGTTTGGCGAGGGCGCACAGCCGCCAAGGCTCGCTCGCTCGCAGCAACCCTGCCAACAGCAGTAGTGGTAGTGGTGGTGGCGGCGGTGGAGTTGGCATGGGCGTTTGCGCAGGCTCAGAGACTGTGTCGCAACTTTCTCCTCGTGAAGGCTACAACGAAGTCCTTGCCGCGCTGGCAGGCACGTACCGCGCGGTCCTCGTGGAGTTCAGCGGCTCCGGCCAGCGCGTGCTGCGGCTTTTGCCTCTGAGCAGCGGCGCGCAAGCCGGGCCCTGGGTGCAGTCCCTGCCCCGGGTGACGTTTGACGCCCTGGAGCTCGCGTTCGCGTTGCTGCCAGCCAGCGACCAGGTTCGTTCTTCCAAAGTACTCGAGTATTCAATTACCTCAAATGCACTACGAGCTGCTCTCGCCGCTTTTTTTTTTAAACCCAAAAATGAATCTTATACCTTTTTGGTATCTTTATTTGCCCTAAACTTACTAGATGTTGGATACATTATCTCATACTTCACCCTCCATGTATGCGCGGGCACATTGATGCAACCTTATATGTGGGTGTGCAGGCTGCTGTGTCCGAAGGCGAGGTGCACTTCTGCCTCGCCGATTCGGCCATGCTCGATGTCTTTGCGGCGGCCGGTGTTAGCGCAGGTGCCGCCTCCGTATACACGGAGCCTCAAATGCCTACTCCGAAAAGGCCTCAATCGTCTCCCACTCCTCCCACTCCTTCAACTCCAAGTGTCGCCAAGACGAAGTTATCGCCGCCGTGCTCGCCGCCGCCGCTGTCCAAGTCCTTGTCACCAACACTGCCGTCTTTCAAGCCCCTCGTCGACGAGGTTGAAGGCACAGTCGCGAACGGTGGGACGTCCTTTGAGGAGGAAGAAGAAGACAGTGGCTTTCGAATGCGCACACCCCTAGCTCAGCAGTCCGAGGAAAGCGAGGACCGGCAAGCCAACCCAGGTCGCCCCTTGAGGTTCGTACAACCGGAAAACGACAACCAGCAAGAAAATCCAAGCGGTGGTGGCATTGGAAGTAGTCCGGCTCCGGGAATATCGCCCTCATCGGCACCTTCCGTCCCTCGTAGTGTGCCACTGAACCAGCGCCAAGGTCTTCCTCTGAAGGTGCACGCTGCTTTTGGTGAAGGTCTTCAAGCCATGCCCAGAACTACCGATCCGTCTATTCCGCCTGCTACCACGCAGCAGTCGCCTCTTTCACCCGTAGGTACCGAATCTCCGAAGGTTGCGGCAGCAGCCAGCGAGGCGCATGAGCACAGGAGTGGCAGCAAGGGAACGCGAAACTCTCCTGGTGGTCAAACAAGAGTACCCATGATTCCAAAAGCGGCGCCTATGCCCGCTACTTTAGGGACTTCAATCTAGGCATATAGCGATGTTAACGCGCGTTTTGTTGGTGCTTGTAGTTCTATGATCTGGATAATTTTGTTTTGGAGCACTTGAATTAGGCGTAGAACTGATTCAATTCCGAACCGCGAAATTTGTAATTTTTCTTGATAGTTCGAATTCGCTTTACATCCTCTACACGAGCACTGCTTAATAGTTGGAACTGCTATGTATTTTATTACGCACTATTATTTACACGCACCTGGTTTTGCCTTTATGGCCGTGTTCGTGTTAACTGCGTTATGTGTTAT
>Ga0307931_1000834_pt1 | contig 20309 bp, 19 predicted proteins | sample OrgLakmetageno47_FD_201816 | JGI IMG/M metagenome (GOLD analysis project Ga0307931, IMG submission 201816) | Saline water microbial communities from Organic Lake, Antarctica - #47 | ecosystem: Environmental > Aquatic > Non-marine Saline and Alkaline > Saline | place: Antarctica: Organic Lake...
GGAAGTTACCGGGGAAGGAGAGCACCTGACAAGAGTAATCCAGCAAGTGCTTCTAGCATTATAAAACAGACAAAGGCAGCCACAAAACACCCAGCCACGTGTCCACGCACAGTGCCCCAGTTCGCGCTTTAATTATATTGGAAGTCAACTGAAAATGAGATTCTTGCCTTTCATTTATCTGATTTGGTTTTTCTTGCCTTTCATATTTCCCTCCGGACCACGGGCACCAAAAGGGTCACGCGCCACGGGCACTACACGGGGCACTCATCCACGGGCACCTCAAGGCCGCGAACAAAGGAATACGGTGCTCCGTACCGTTCCGTACCAAACTAACTGCTCCTTAACCGCGCATCGCGCGGGCACCTGAACACAAGTACAGCGTGCAGTAACAACTACAGGTACAGTACTCGGCATATATGCAAATATGGTGATGTTCTTCTGATGAGAGCGTTTAGAGTTGCTAGGCTATATTGAGCGCTTAATATGTTCAATTGGTCGCGTCGTGGAGCGCCTAGCTCTTCTACAAGCGCTTTACCGATTGCCACAGCGACGGCAGCGGCTACTGAAGATGAGGCACTCGCGGAAGCACTCCGAAGAAGCATTGCCCCATCACAAGAAACAACACCTCTCGAGCTTGGTCGAATGGCAACGATGTCAAACCACTTATCTTCACAAGACGTTCAGAGTACTCACTCAGAAGAATTCACTTCAGTGGCACTTTCTTCCGCCGCCTGTGAAAGTAATGTTGGCCGTGAGAACAATGAAGTAAGTTGGGCATGCGAATTGTGCACTTTTGAAAATCCTAGCCCAGCTTCGGAGTGTGCGTTATGCCAAAACCCACGGCCAGTGCCAGCGGTTCCTTCGGTGACGACTAATCCGCAGCATAACGAGATCACAGGTGGCTACGAGACCAGCGGATTAAGCATTGGTCAAGGTGCCAACCAGAGCAGCTTAGACTTGTCTGCCTTCCTCTCTGCATACGCGCAAGGTGGCCCAAAGAACATCAGTGCGCATGGGAGCGCTGCAAGTACTACTGCTCGGCTTGAAGGTGTCCTAGTGGCACCCGACGGTGCTCGGTTCAGTGTGGGGCCGCTCGAGGCACCTACGTCAGCCCTCCACGAGCATTTAGACGCTTTGGTTGCCGCTGGTTTTGGCATTCACGAGCACGAAAACGCCAATTTTGCAGTAGGAAATATAGTTCAGGACACTGCAAAAGCTCAAGGTAGTAACAGCGAAGGCACAGCCAGTTCTAGACAAGGGCATAGGCAGAAGATTACGAAAGAAGTGGGCCCAAAGAACTCACTGCCTGTGGTGAACCTCGATGGCACCATCGCTGGCGCCAATGCAGACGACTTCCACGTTGCTCAAGTAATGCTATGTTGGTACATTCTCATGCGCATCGTATGATTTAGACGATTTCTGTCAATATCACGCTGACTTCCTCTGACATCAACTTGTGGTGCGCTATTGTTTATGCCATGTGCCATTTGCTCAGCCTGAAGACCAGCCCTCGATTCTTGACGGCAATTACTTTCGCGGCCAAGCATGGGCCGACATCATTGGCCGCCGAGACCAACCGGTTAAGAAATTGCACGCCTTCAAGCGCCTTGATTTTATCTTTTTCATGTCCTACGTAAAAGTTGCGCTCATTAGATCAATCATTCTGAGAATTAAATGGTGCCTTGATGCTTTCAGCAACTCATCTCGTCTGCAACTTTCACATTAAAGTTCATCATACATATGCGTTGCAGAAAAAGCTCAACGTTCGTATGGAGACTTTCACCTTGTTTTCCTCGTGGCACAATTGACCTAATCTCATCCTTCATCTTAAACCAAGGTGGGCCCGGAGCAGCTGGCACCGCGAGAGCGCGTCGAATTGGCGGATCGAAACGCGCAACTGGAAAACAGCCGCCGCAAGAGGGAAGGCTCAGGCGTTGAAGCAGCAGCGTCGTCGCGTTACGGGACAAGAGTGAACCCAAATTCATCGCACCGAGGCTTCAACGACTTAGAGGGTTACGAGCAGGAAGTGTGGATCGACCCGTCCCGGAACTTGGACCAAGCACTTGAAAACCCTCGCAACCGCCGCCGCGGGGGTGACAACAGCTCTACGAATGGAGCAGAAGCTACTCCAACAGAGGCAGAGCTCAAAACAGCGGTGCTCTTTGAGACCGCCGGAGGCTTGGGAGCAAAGCTGAGGAACACTCACTTGGTAGGGGGCGAACGAGTCAAAGAGCTGGACTTTTTCGTGGCTTCGGTAAGTGTCCTGGTGGGCACGTTTGTATGTGCACGCACATACTATCATGATTTTGTATACTTCATCGGTCGAAACCTACGATTGTTTTCCAACGCAAATAACGTGTCGCTGTTTGTAGGCTCAAATACTGAATCCCTTCTTATTGCTTTCCTTTTGTTCGGCATCATGCGTACACATGTAGGTGGAAACCCCTACCGTAGTAGTGCAGCCGCCCGACCCCGCAATTGCCGTGGCTCAAATGGCTCTGCAAGCAGCTGTGCCCATGCCTCTGGCTAATTCTAGCAGCAGCGGCGGGAGTGAAGGCACCGACTTTGCGGTTTATGTGCAGAAAGAGCTCCTTGGAGTCAGTAGCAGCAGCGGCAGCAGTGGTAGTGGTGGTGGCAATTTGACACCACAGTGCGCTGCTGCATGCCGTGCTTTGCGCTGGATTGTCACTGAATGTTGCTCTTCCAAGCTCTTAGCCTTGCCGCCCGAGGCGCTCGCGTCTGTTCGCATCACTTACTTTGCGACAATGCGCGCCGATAGTTCGGTATCTTCTAGAAGATGTGGCAAAAGGAATAGCCTGTTTGTTGCGTTTTCAAAAATTGAAGTTTTGTCGCTTTCTTATGTTTAACTTCGTATAACTATTATTGCCATGTATTTACTCAACGTGCTTGATACGTTGTTTGTTCTCATCGCTGCCCTCTGGTGCACAGGTGGCCTGTCGGAGCGAAACTGACGGTTTGGTGTACTTCAATGCGCTGGTGCTCCAGCAGCAGGCCTGCTTTGACCCTCTCAAAGTGCCACTCGACAACAAGACCTCAACGACTACTAGAAGTGCAGCTTCGTCGTGGGACGATTGGCGCACGTGGATGGTGCCACCTGAACCACGCAGCACTTCTCCTATTAGGGATGAGGAACTTTTTGATAATAGTAATGGCAGTCATGTCCTCCAGAGTGACTACCAACGGCAGCCTCTTGCAACGGCTACCCAGCGGCGCTGCTGGCTGTACTGGCTCGAGCGCACTGCGATGGTGCTAGATCATGGCCCGCCTACTGGGCTTTATAACAAGGGCGTGCGGCAGCGGTTCAAAGCCATGATGGAGGGAGATCCAACATAAATAGATAATTGGGAATATTTCAAGGAGCTCCTTATGTCCAATGGCTGGTTACTTAAACTCTATGCCTCAAGTGAGACCGACGCAAGCCCCGAAGGGCGGAAGTTAGAAGTATAACAGACAGTTATAGATAGCAGTGAAAAATGAATAGAACTAGAAATAGCACGGCATTTTCGCTAGAAAGAGAGCTAACCAGGTGAACTGTGCCGCATTTGCTTATCGTAGCATTTCGATTCATTAATCTGTTTAATTTTTATATCATGGACACCGAGCTCCGAGCTCAAGGAGCAGTATCCTCTATCACCATCGCCGATACCGACGCCAAAATTTATTTCGTTTTTGTTTTGGTTTTACAGCAGAAATCAAGCAGAAACAAGAAATAGGTCACCTCTTTCGAAAGGCAAAATATTCTCCCTGTCTTTGTCCCTCAAGTAACCGACATTCATAATTTCGAGCTACATTGGCGGTCGCTGTCCCAAACAATCGGCAAAGAAGGATGGTCTGCAACAGCACCGGGAGCCAAATTTTTCAGCCATCCTTCGTAGCTCGACCGGTCTTCATCGTCCATTTTCACCATTGTTGAATGCTCCAATGCCTTATTTATTTCTTTTCTGCCATCTTCTTCCTTTTCTTTTGCTTCGTTATCGTCGACTACGTCTTCGTCTTCAAATTCGTCTCTGAAGCCAAGTTCGCCATTGCCGCTGTTGTTGTTGTCGTCGTCGTCATCGCCGGTGGCCGAGGCGCTTGCTTTTGCCTGCAAGCGCGCGCCATCCGCAATGAACGACACCGTGAGGGCCAGGCGAGGCTTGGCGTTAGCCACTGCGGCGTCCTCCACGGCTTCGCCGCAGTCTTCGGGCAAGCCAAACCACGGGTCGTTAGGGGGTGCCGAGTGCAGCGTCCAGCCGTGGTGCCAGGTAGCGTCGCCCACGGCCAGAGCCACAGGGGTGCTGAGCTTGTCTTCGTACCTGTTTGTCACGGCGGCGTGATGAAGAAAAAAGGAAAACGAAGAGAAAATTATCTTCGCTCACTGGTGATTAATTGTGTTTTCATGTTATGCCAACACAAATAAAGGCATTTTGCAATGTTGAGACAAGGAAGGCCAATGCTATCACGGTGGCAATAGCATAAAATGTAACCGCCAAGACGCAAACCACCCCCGACTCATTCTTCTTTTTCTCCTTGTTGTTCTTTTTCACCTGGCACTGAAGTCCGCCCCTCCCTCGTGGGGCCGGCTCCAAAACGGCAGCGCGAAGTCCCGGTGGCTGCCCGTGGCAAAGCACAGACCGGTCCCGCCGTCGTCGGCGTGCGGCACCGCGTCCAACGGGATCCACACGGTGACCATGCCGTTGGTGTCAAAGGGCGCCATGTGCAAGTCGCTGTGCCAGCGTGTGGCGCCGTCGCCCACGCGCTTGAGGAACATGGAGTCCTGTGCAGTAGAAGTGCACAGGAAGCATAAATAGCAAGAAAAAGGTACTTACGAGAAGTCCATCAATGTCCGCCAATATAAACGCACAAAGTTCAGGGTGATACGTGGCCAGTGAACTTGGACATCAGCGAAGCAATCTTTAGCGCGAGTACATAATAAAGATACACCCACTCGAATCAAGACCCTAGTATTACTTGGTACAGTCTAACGCGAGGCACGTTGAGGAGCTTTGCCGCAGTGGCAGCAAGCCGAGGACTCTTGGCGATGGCCGCCACGGCGGCGTCGTGCTGCCAGGTGTTGAAGACTTGCAGGAAAGGAAGCTCCACGTCATGCGACATGAGAGCGTCACGGCACTCGTCAACCTAATCATTTAAAAGTAAAAAACAAAATTTAAACGGACTCAGACAGCGACAACACGCTTGAAGTCATAAGCAAGGCAAGAACTACGGCGGCACAGAGAGCTATTTTGTTACTACAAAGAGCCACATTACACACATAATTCACGCACAAGACTCCTAGCTAGAGTAATGCATATATGCTTAACAGCAAGGATTGAATAAAATAGGTTGAACTTGGGTACCGTCTCGAACATAGAGAGGCCGAAATCATCGACGCAGTTTTCGTCGCCTAACATCACGCGGCACGAATGCACCCAGGCCTCGAACTCGCGCAGTTCAAAGGCAGAGCGCACCTACAACGAGAAAATGGTAAATTCATGATGATAGCTTGACTACAGAGGCAACTGAGCTCTTTTGGTGACGTGATTCGATGCTATATGCCCAAAAATAGCTAGACTAGCTCCTTGATACAACGAAATGAACATTTCACATACTATAGAGCATAATGAACAATGCGTTTGAATGCGCACAAATCTGAGTTATACCGGTCCATCGAATTTTTCCATATCAGCTGCCGAAAATAATTCACGCGTTACAATGTGCCCATTGCGCTCGAACTCGAGAAGAGTTGCTGCGTCAAGATGCGGAACTCGAGTGAGGTCGGGGAATCCGTCCGAAGATTTCACCTCAGCACTTGCATCTCCAGTTGGGACCACTAGCGGCGGCGGCGGTGACGGTGTCACTGCTAAGCCGAGCTTCGCTACAAGCCGGCTTGCTTCTGAGTCACTAAGCTCTGCGCTGGGGCGAGCGACTCGATGCCGCCTCGTGGATTGCGTCGCAAGGTCAACCTTCGGCAATGTAGTTGACACCCAACCTTCCGAACTGGCTAACTTACCCAGAGCTAGGGTAAGAAGAACATTTTTCCTACATGTTTTATTACCAGCCATCTTCTTTATCAAGGAAGCAAGATATATTTCCAGTCTTTAAGTTGTTCAGCAAGGGTGTTTGTTGTTTGTAGATACCCCTCCTTGCTTGCTCTCATCAGTCGATCATTTCCGTTGTTGACACAAAAGATAAGTGTTCGGAACTCGTTCAGTGGGGTCCGAGTGAGTCCTCCGAGATACGAGCGAGTCCCGAGTTTTTTCCTCGCTCACTCGGGACTCGGCTGTTTGCGGCTTGGGCCACTCGGGGCTCACTCGGAGCTCGGACGCAGCAGGAAGAGGCCACTCGGAGCTCACTCGGAACTCGTACTTCTATACCACGGTGTGTACTTGTCTTGAGAAGGATGCATCAAGACATCAAGCCGGTATCACGATTTTTCCGATCATAATCAATAGATATGAAATCTTTACTCTGATGGCTACTGAATTAACCTAGACCTCTCTAAGGAAGGAGCCGGATTATAATTCAAGAATTTAAATATTTATAAAAATCCCAGCAGAGGAGATAAGTCTAACTCCAACTAGAACTGGACTATTCAAAACCAAATATGACACATGCCGATGCTGCGGGTTCAGGTGCAAGTAAACGAATAATACAATACACACAGGCAGAAATTTTATGCATATAGAAATGGCTTAGCCCTCTCATATTTCGATCTTCATGTGTGGAGAAGCAAGCGATTCATGCGGCTAGACATAACGCAGCTATCAGAATTTCCTGAATCAAATGTTAAGCTCGCGCGACACACAACTGGCATAATCAACGCCATGTGCTCGAACTCGTTCACTCCTCGACAGCAGCACTGCCCGAAGAACAAGAAAACTCTTTACGTCCATTTGCCACTCCGGTCACACACTCGAGGTGGCCATGTATGTTAAGTAGGGTCCGAGTGTGTCTTCCGAGATACGAGCGAGTCCCGAGTTCCTTGCTCGCTCACTCGGGACTCGGCCGTTTGCGGCTTGGGCCACTTGGGGCTCACTCGGGACTCGGACGCAGCAGGAGGAGTCCACTCGGAGCTCACTCGGGGCTCGGCCCGTAGATTTTTGGTCACTCGGATTCGAATTCTCACTCGGATTTTTCAGACGTCCGAGTTCCGCCCACTGCAAAAGATACAAAAAAAAGGCGGCAAAAAGGATTCGATGATGGTCGTTAGTTGTGCGCGCTCACTCCCTATCGTTCGTAAACCTACGTCGATACCTGATAATAATCGACCGAGGCGCACCCCACCCCCTGCAACAATATTGTTAATATCAGTGTTACCAAAAGCGCTATCGATGCACAATCTGATGAATGTTTAGCTAAGGGCTCGTTCAGGGCGTCCCTCAAACGCTCGTAAAATGGTGAACATCGTGGTGTAGGTACGGTGCCTTCCTGAATTCCGATTGAAATAAAAATGTCGCAGCGCTTACTGGATTGGGGTCATTTGACAAAGAGCCAGCCTCCATGCGCACAGGCCAACAGTGGCTAACAAGAGGCGAAGATTTGTCGCAAGACAAATTCAGCGCTTCATGGTGAACCAATGATTTCTGAGGGTAGGTAATTCCTTGCCTTGGAGCGTGGGAGTATTATCCGAAGAAGGTATCGACGTAGGTTTACGAACGATAGGGAGTGGTGCGCGCTGTGGTCGCGTCAGTGCTTCAACAAGACAATTCGCAAGATCGTTTCCCGTCGGAGCGTTGTTGCGTCGTTCTGCCGATACCGTTCTTCCAGACTACGGCTAGCCCACGCGCTGTATCTCTGCCGTAGAGACTTCGCTAGATGTACACGTGGCTTTGACTCTGCGGGTTTAACGTAAATCAAAGCCCCTATTCGTACGAAAAGTAATACCACATTTTTCATCGGAGATAGCCAGACGCTTACGATCTTCTGTGCGAGTGCTACCTTGCCCTCCTGTGTATTTGATAGCCAAACCTGTCGTGACGAATAGTCATTTGCTTCTCGCGGTAACACCTTCATGCAAATCAATGGCCACTTCTTTACCGAATGTGGCCATGGATGACGATGTTTTAGAGGCACAGCCTGTCTCACAAGATAGCCCCCACATGTCCTTATCTGATTCGAGCAACGGTACAGCCACCACGAAAAGCTCGAAGAAGTTGCCGCCGACGAGTTCTGACCCGCCAACTTTGGTTCGAGGAGTTTCCCTGGATATGAAAACAATGAAATCGATGAGCTTGCAGTGCGACGGCACGAGCGATGAAATTCGGCTCGAAGCTGTGCGTGTCTTCAAGTGGTTGGATAGTGATTGTGACGACCTTTTGACACTAGATGACGTGAGACCGCTCATTGATAATGGGGGTGCTAAAGCTTGGTTCGATAACATCGATGAAGCTGGCTCAGGAACTCTAAACGAGGACCAATTTGTTCAAGGGTTCAGTGCACTGATGTCGCCGCCGCCTACAGTAACTCCGAGGAGCCACTTTAGTCATGTTGGCTCCTTAGCCTTCAAAATAAAAACGCGATCGTTTCGGAGTTATGATTCATTCTCTTTGTCTAAGTCTTGGAAGAATTACATGAAGAAATCGCAACATGATAGAGCAATAAAAACGTTTCACCAGATCGATAGCAACAAAGATGGCGTGTTATCTCTAGACGAAGTGATAGCAGCGGCGCCTAAATTATCGATTTCGGAAGAGGAAGCAGTGTCTTGGTTTACTGAACTCAACATCGATAGAAATGGAGCGATCAGCGCCCATGAATTCGAAATCAAATACAAAGCATCTTCGACTTTTCAAGCGCTCATAGGTGCTCTTCATGACGCAGTTGACTCCGCTGCAGATTTCGCGACATATTTCATAGAAGAAGAACATCGACTCATGCATGAAACTTTCTCTGCAGCGGAAGAGCTGGGCCGAGGTGCATTAGCTCGCGCCTTCAAAGGGCATCAAATTAGCGCCCTCGCGCTTCGGCTCTTGCGGGGGCACAAAGTCTACTCGCGCAACTGGAAGTCTGACCTGTGGCTCCACTTGAAAAACAAACAAATTTTCCTGTCGTTGTTCTGCGTGCACCCCGACCACCCGTTCAGTAAACGCGAACGTATATCGGCCCTGGCTGTGTCGTTCCTTCTCGCCTGGGGCCTAGAGTTTTGGTTCTGTGCTTTATGGACGAGTTGTGACGAGCATCCTAACTTGAACTTCTTCGAGGTATACAGAAGCATCTTGCATGTTTTTACTGCTACTATTTTGTATTCAACTTCCGCGACTCAATACTGTTTTAAACCTAGTTTCTTTTTGCCCTTTCTTCGCAGTTATTTCTGCACGTCCTCCTCCTCAAGATCGCTGTTTCTGCGATAACGAATGGGATTTATGACGTAGTCCTTGAGCAAGCTATGACATGCGCGTGTGTTCAGGAAGGCTGCCCTCCTTACGTTAAAGAAAGTTGTGAGCTGCTCAGTGTTGTTGCGCTCCTCGTTCAAACTGCAGGCGGAGTAATTATTATTATGCTGGGTTGGTTGGCTCTATCCGGAGCTTTGGAAGGCACTTGGTTCGACGTGCCTGGCCGTGCCAATGATTCTGCTCACATGATAAGCTACACCACAATCACAATTCGTGAACTCGTCATCGGGAAGTTTTTTGGCCTATTCGTCGTGACAATGCTCATCGAGTGCGTTGGCTTTTTCATAGACCGCAAAGCGCAGTTCAAGCCTCGAGTCATAGACTTTGAGGCTCGAGAAAAATGGAATTTGCCAAAAGATGGTTGTTGTGGCCATAAAAGTCGGCCACCTAATCACCTCTGGAATCGATTCATTGGCGAAAGTTTTGAGGTTGAAGATCTCCCGAACTTTGCTCCAACCTACGATTTCGATGTGTATTTCTTTCACTGGTTAGTCTACAGTGAGCGCGCTTCCGAGCCTCATAAAATACCCAAATACTTTTTGGATGAATCATTCTTGGGTGCTGAGAAGGATATTGCGACTCGCGCTGCTAAACGCGCGTCGGTAGCTTTTCGTCGAGGGTCGCGCATTCTTCCAGACCCTGAGGCTGCTACCCCAAACCAAGATAGGGCCCCTGAAGCAATACCCAACGAAAGTTCGACAAATGACGAGGAAAAGAATAGCAATGACAGTGGTATGAACGTCAAAGTTCCTCGTGAAGAATTCCAACTGTAAATTTTCTTAGCGACATCAGGGTTCTGACAGCCGGTTAGCGGTTAGTCTGGCTATTGGGTAGCTGCATCGGAAGGCTTGGCATCTCTGTCTCGATTGCACTGGTTCTAAAAGCCACTCAACTATTTTTTACCAACTTTTACCAAATCTAAGTACCGTATTCAAATCCTATTGGCGCGTGCATCAACGGACTTCTGAACTTTCTTCTGGTCTATTCTTATGCCTCCAATTAATCATTCCACTGGCTTTTAAAAGTTAGAAGGCAATGGCGCAATTGCAATCGATTTAGGTTTTGCGTTCCGAAATCCGAAAGCCATGAATTGCCATCACAGATATCCAACAGAACAATTCAGCAATTCAACCAGCACTAGGTATAAGTGCAGCTTAGACGTAAATATATATCCATTACCAATTCTGTTGGACTGCGATTAAGCAGACGCCAAACCAACTGAGCTTTTGGCGTCTGCTTAATCGCAGTCCAACACAACGATGATCCCGGTCCTTGGATATTTATCAATTCGACCGCCCTCGCACAACTGAATTATACAGTTGTACTGCAGCCAAGGCATTATACAATTGGCTGGGTGCGCTCCTGTAACGAGCACTCAGTCCCGCCGACTTGTTCGGAGGAAAGGCGCCAGTTGGAGCCTTAATTGGCCTTCTGGAGCGAATTCGCTAGCGCATTTGCAGCTCAAGTGCATTCTTTTTGTGCCTCTGTGACTGCTGTGTACTTGTCTTTCTTTGTTTTTGGGAGAGTATTAACTAGACTAGACTAGACTAGGTGCTCACCAGGCACCGGCGGTCGAGTAGGAGGCGTGCCCATCCACGGTGGGCTGTCAGGCCCCAGGATCGGTACAGCTGGTTGCGGAAGTAGGACCGTACCGTCTTGTTTTTTTTGTCCGAGTAGTAGCTACAGTGCTCGTTTGCTAACTCTGTTGCTACTGCGTCGGCGATGTGTTTGACATCGTCAGACATTTCCCCAAACACGCCAATGACCGGTCCTAGGACCACTCCGTTCTGGCCGAAGGAGTTGAGCCTGGCTTTGAGGCCTTGGCTTTCATCGCAGCCGTAGTGTTCGTCGAGTCGCCGGGCTTTTGCGTGGTAGTCTAGGTTCACCCGTTTCTGCCGGGCGTTGACCGCGACAAAGATTTTACGCGCAATATCTTAGCTTACCATATTAGCTCATGACAAGGGATAAGATGAAAAGAACAAGAAAAATCGATTCTTGTTATTTTCTGCCAACCAAATTACAAAGCGAACAAAAGAACGTTATTGTGGAAGCTTAATCTTACGTCATCTCTCATTTCTCAAAAGGTTGTAACAGTTCAAGTTGATTCAATCTGAAGCTAAGATTCTTTCAAGTTTCTTGAGCTCCCCAGAGCATGGCTGATGGCATGGCGACTCTCTTCTGCATTACATTATGGTGAACTTTTTTCATACGATCTCATCGCAAATTTTTGTGCTCTTTGAACAATCATTACTCGCTTGCGGCCTGCTGTGTCGGTTACATCCTCTGCGACGCTATTTCTGTCTAGGTATGGTCTGAACATAGGCTACAACATATACAACAAGGTAAAATTGCGGACGCTCAGCATCAGAAGCTGCTCCTGATTGGATTTACTTTTATTAATCATGTTTGTGCCTGCCTTGGCGGAGGAGAGTGCGTGATTGCTGAATCTACGGTCAAGAATACTCGACATTGTTCCCTTGACTTCGTGACATAGTTTTTTTCTGCTTGACCAGGATTTGTGCAACAACTTCAGTTATGTCTGGACCGTGGGTACCACAAGTTTGGGTGCTGGTTTGCTCTATCTTATTCCAGTGTGGGGACTTGGATTTCGCCCTGCTCCGAAGCTGGATGCTCGAACCAGCCAAGACATTGCGGTCATCGCGTTTCTGCACCTCGTTGGCCACTTCGGGGCAGTTCTCTCCATGAGTCTGGGCGCCGTTTCTTTTACCCACATTGTAAAAGCTGCCGAGCCTGTATTCTCAACCATCTTATCGGGCTTGATTCTTGGGAAATGGGCGGCTTGGCAAGTGAACCTTTGCCTAGTGCCGGTCATCCTTGGCGTGGTTATTGCCTCGGTAAAACTGAGCTTTGAACCGTTTGCCGTCGAATTGGGAGATTTTAACGTGCATGCCTTCGCCGGAGCAATGGTTTCGAACCTTGCATTTGCACTAAGATCCATCTACATGAAGAAGATGGACGATACTCCGGCCAAGGCGGCTGCATGCAAAGCCAACCACCTCACTTCGGACAACATATACGCTGCCTATACGATTGTTGCTTTCTTTATGGCCATCCCTCTCGCTATATTCGTAGATGGCCAAGCTCTCTCAGAAAATTGGAATAGCATTGCTGTTGGAAACAATTTCGGCGTGCCTACCCTGTCACCAGCCGGTGTGTATCGCCTCACTGAGGTGCACATTATTACGGGCCTATTCTTTTATTTGTACAACGAAGCGTCCTCATTGGCGCTCGGTAACCTGGATGGTGTAGCTCATGCTGTCTGCAACACCGTCAAGCGGGTCGTCATCATGATTGCCATGAGCTTTTTCGACAAGCCTTTGACGCCACAAAAGTGGGCCGGCGCGGGCATTGCTATTGGCGGTACCCTTGTGTACACCTTGGTGAAGACTTCGGTCGAAAAGGCAGCAAAAAAGAAGGCTTTGTGAGAGCCATCTTGGCTTTGAATTTAATGAGCACGCGATGAAGTGCTTTCCTCGGTGCTTGAGAAGAGGAGCGCAATATCAGATGTACAAACTAATAACAAATCAATGCACCTATGGGCACATTGGAAAAATGGAATATAGTAAATAGAATAGAAGACAATATAAGTACGGTAGTTTCATACTTAAAAATAGTCTTTGATCTTTGATATCTTCTTTTCTAGATACAAAGATTCCTACTCCTTTATTGATGAAGAATTCGCTTAAATATATGCTCATGTCGCATGTCGCCAATAGACAGAAATCCCATTTAACTTCTATCCTTTATGTTATGCTCTACACTCCTACACTTCCTTTTTATTCACCAAATTCACCCTGTGTCAACCGTTTCTTGTAGATTGTAGCTTTAAGTGATTAATACTAGTAGTACTAGTACTGCGCTTATCACCAACGGCCCCAGCCCTTCCCTACTAATGCATTAAACTTCGTGAATTATCAGATTCCGCACTTAATGTCTGTTCCCCTCAGTGGATTCCAAATCTTGTGGCCTCGACGAAGAAACATTCAAAGGAACATGTGCAGCTCTTTCAGCTCCCTTGCGTTCCTAGTAGCACGTGGTCCGTTCGACTGGATTAGGGCGTGAAATGTGGCTGTGCATCGTTGGCATTCATCGATGGCTCTTCTTTACTGAGTTGCACTCTTTACCGCATGGACATCGTATTCGCCGTCCACCTCAGTTTCGTCGCCCTCGGTCTTGAAAAACGTGTATGAGAGGGTAATGTGGTTCACGTGATCCATAGACGGATCTGATAGAATGTCCTTGTCGATGAAAAAGAAGACCGGCATATCAATTTCTTCGCCTGCTCGTAGTCTCTGTTGCTCAAAGCAAAAGCACTGGATTTTTGAAAAATACAGCCCTGCCTTCGGAGGAAAGACGTTGTAAGTAGCAACACCTGTGATGGCAGAACTGGTCGGATTCGTAGCCTTATAGAAAGCTAATGCAGTCTCTCCTGGCACCACCTTTACGCTCTGCTGCTGCGGTTTAAACTTCCACGGCATCTCATTGTTCACGTCAGCAGTGAATGTGATTTTAAGGACGCGTCCGTCGACAGCTGGAGAGAGATCCCTCACATCTTCTAACTCCACTCGCTGAGTGGTTCCGCCAAAACCTGTGGCCTGAACCAGTAAGTGATGGAGAGAGTTGTCGTTGGGGTCAAATCAAGTTCGCTGCATGTGGCTTTGAATTCACAACACTTACCGCACAGAAGACTTTATACAAGGGAACCGAAGCGTAGGCAGCCCCGAGAGTCCCCAATGCCACAGACATCATGTATAAAGCTAGCCGTTTATTTTTCTCAGCCAAGGTCTCGGTTTGGCTCGATAGTGTTCGAATAGGCTTAGGAGTAAATCGCAATAATCTCGAACGGCGGATCGCGATGGGGGAGTTCGTCGTAAGATATCTTAACGCCATGTTTCTATGAAAGCCTGCAGATGTACACGTGAAAAGTAGACTTGAAAATACTGTACCTATCGCAATATATAAGGTATTCAATGACTCAGCAATGACTGGCACCGCTTCGCCCGACGTGACCTTAAGTTTCAATTCGAATAAATGCTTGCGTTGAGAATGTTACACACGTAAGTCACACCCTTTGGCATGCAATGCTAATTTATTTTATGCTCGATTATTCTTGCGTACTAGGTAGCGGCTCTGACTAGCTAATAAGCTAAAAAGCTACAAAGTCTGTAGCATGAACCCCGAGTCCGGCTTCCGAGCCGGGCCAGGGGATTCCTATCGCTACAGGGGGTATGTTCAGTTGCCGAGCTACAGTACGTAGTTGCGGAATGGATCATATCTCGCGACGGTGTCAGTGGAATGGTCTCAGACTTTCACATCGCCATGGAAACGCCTTTATCATGCTTGATATAAATTATGGCTTTATCTGAGTTGTTTCTTCAATCTCTACGGCTAGACTAGCTTCGTAGTTCTACTAGTGTAAACTGGGTCCGATCTGTTCATGTATGAGGCATGTGCCCTGTATTGGGGACGTACAGGGGGATATGCGTTCATGTCTTCTGTTATGCATGAGCCATTTGCTGGTTATGTGCAATCGTAATCACCCGTGTTTAGTATCCAGTCATTTTAGTGTCTTAGTTGAACGACTAGTGTCAGTCGTTGTAAAGTGTGTAGTGAAAGATCAACAGGTTATGGGCCCAGATCTCAGCGTGTTCTACATCGTCGTCATCACGGTCATCACGTTTATCACCATCGCGCGCGCCCCTCGATGAGCTGCGAGGTGCACAGCGTCGCGTTTATGAGTATTTTCATCAATTGGAAAGATGCAATGTTAAGTATTTTCACGCGCATCGATCTACTCTCACTAGGTCAATGGTTGTGACTCCAGGGAGCCGCGATTTCAGCTCACATATGTGTCGCTACGCACATCGGCGATATCTCGCGACGGTGACAGTGGAACGGTCTCAGACTTTACATCGCCATGGAAACGCCTTTATCATGCTTGATATAAATTATGGCTTTATCTGAGTTGTTTCTTTGCACCTGGCGCTAGTACCAGAACATGACGAAAGTGTGCACAAAAAGTGTGTTGTTCGGTATCTGAACATCCCCCCTGTACAGTATCTATGATGCCGCCTAAATGGCACCCTTCCCCTGTATAGCTACTAACACCTCGTGTTATCACCGGAATCCCCATTCAACCCGGGATAAAGCTAGCTCGTAGCAGCACAGTGTTTCGCTCGGATTTACTGAGTGTGGAGTTTCCCTCTTTTTCTTTTTATACTTTATACCATACTAGTGCATTTTTTTTTCAATCCTCCCCTCGGGGGAGGCGCGAAAAAGCTTGTAACTTATTAGGAGCTTACAGTAGGACCAAGGGTGCCCTTGGTAGGACTATATAAGTACTAGGCTGCTGTACCAGCGTAACATGAGAACATGAGAGTACATAAGTACATCACTCACTTATCTATAAGCCCATGCAACCATCATGCTATTGTATACTAGGCCCCTAACGGGGTGGCTACGCCAAATTCTGAGAATTCCTTACCGGGTCAAATGCGTGCTCAGTACAATCTGATCTATCAAAGGTACTACAGTTGTCTGCGAATTGTCTTACTGAATGAACGAATGCTACTGAAGTGAGTGTAAACCTATAAAATACACAAGGATTGAAAGTGTGTCCAAATGAGTGCTACGAGTAGCAAGTATCGAGCCTCCGTACCTTGTTCCGTACGTACTAAATTCATACGCAGAAAGCTCTGTCGCAAGAAACCGAACTCATGCTACAGTACGTGAATAGCTAGAAGATGTGTTTGATAAACGCATTCTTGTTCATTGAACGCACTGGTGTCGTATTTCGTGGTTGCCTCAAGAAGTGTCAAGATAGGAGTTGGCGCAGATCAAAAAGACTTTCTTGGTAATTGTTACGCAGAGAATCGACGATATATGGCATCAGAAGGAAACAAGATCCAAAGAAAAGAGACCTTGAACCGCCACATTCCTCATTATAATGTCGACAGTGTAGCATGGCATGTTTTTGAGTGACAGAAGTATCTTCGAAGTCCGGGGCTTCCTGGGTCGGCCGCGTCTTGGCGGTGGAATTTAGTGCTGGCTATTTAGAGCACTAAATGGATTTGAGCTCCTCTGGGGTGTGCTCTCATTGGAACAAGCCAGTTATAGTTATAGTGCGGCATCGGCATGGGATGCTGTGATCTATGGAGCTGCTTAAAAAGAGACAATAAAACAAAGGCGCGCAGCACGATATTGTGTTGTTCTATATATAAAATAGGAACTTTTTGTTTTTGTTTTTAATCCGAGTGGCCAATATCAAAAAGGTGCCTGTTACTGTATAATTAGTCACGCCAAATACCATAATATAGTGCTCCATAGCCGCATGTCGACATCCCTGGAGTGGCACAGCCGTTACTTCTAGCCACTTCTGTGCATAGATATGTCAAAGAGTGTGAGTAGTATGCTTTTTCGAATCTCGCACTCACACTTTTCCGCGCATTGAAAAGGTCTGCAACGGCTTCATTCTTTTCATTACTTTTCCGCGCATTGAAAAGGTCTGCAACGGCCTTCATTCTAATGCAAAGTCAGCGTCGACAAGTCCTTTGTCCTTGGCCCATGCCATCAGAGCAGCCAGCGCCTCAGGGGCCTTGGGCGCGTCGAGGGCGAGGTCTGGCAACTTCTCCTTGAGCTTCACGAGGCCTTGCTTGAGTTGCTCCTTGGAGAGCACTTCCGCAGCGCAAAGTTGCTCGAAGAGCGCCGCAACGGCTTCCAGGGCGATGGCGTCGTCGGTCGAGTCGAGAGCGAGCACAAAGGCGCGTTTCACCATTTCATGCAGGAAGTGGCCGCACGCTAAGAGCTTGACGCATCGCGTGGCTTCGGTGGCGTCGTGGCTAATCAGGTACTCGGCCAGGAGGGCGTCCATCTCTTGCTTGAGCTCCTCCACCGGCCGGCCGTCCCCCGGGCCCCAAATGCGCTCCACGCGCGAGTGAGTGTGGTCCCGACTCAGCATGCGCTTCGCAGCCACCACCACCTCACCGCCGAGCCCCATTACGACCGGGTCCGTCAAGAAGGAAGGCGGCAAGATTTCGTCCACCAGAGCGCGGCTGAGGAAGGCTGCGACGATGCCCGAGGCGCCAGGCACGTCGAGTTCGAGGTCATCCACGTACTCGAAGAGCCGCTCAAAGCCTTTGCCCAGTTGCTCCACGGGCAGCAGCTGCGGGTAGCTTGCTGATAAGAAGCGGCTTACGAGCTCTCGCTCGCGGTCTCCTCGGTCCAGCGCCAGCGAAATAGCACGCTTCACCTGTTTTCAGGTGCAGGAATTACTCGTGGGTCACGAAGGTGCATAGCACTGAATTTGATTGATAGCTTCACCATTCCTTCTTGCTGCAGAAGCTGGTGAGCAATAGTTGAAGATGCCATAAACGCAAGACTTACCACTTCGTAGTGGTATTCGGGGCAGCCGAGCTCTGTGATGGCTCGGATGGCTTCGGCGCTGTCTTCGCTGTCGAAGTACTCTTCCAACGACACCTGATGATAGCAAAGAAATAGATTGTAAAGGTAAAAATAAATATAGAACGAAGATGCAGACATCCACATTTACAGTCTGAAGCTTGAGAGTGGAGAAATCGTAGAAAGTAAAGCTTACCGCGACGCGGCGCTTGAACTCACTCAGAGTCAACATCGGACCGAGTACCACCTAGTGTCAAAACACAGAAACAACAACACAACGTTGGCACCAAGCTGCTTCAGATCCAAGGGAAGATCCGCGGATTCAAACGGATGTGCATGAATTCGCACACTCGGGAAAATATGAAATGACGGATAGCAGCAGATTCGTAGATGCACATGCGTATGCACTCACCCGGCGGCGATCGGGATCGTAGTTACTTCTTCCTGGGGACCGTGACAGTGCTTCTTCACTGCCCGACACCAGGATGTAGTTCTCGTCGTCTTGAGCATCGTACAAAGGGTCACCTTTTTCTATCTCAAGAGCCCCACCCGTGGATCCGTCATCTACCTGTAAACGAATTATTCAAAAGTTCAGCTAAAGAGCTCTGTATATTACGTACGAATTTGAGTCCCAGTATAACAATGCACTCAAGCTAAAGTAAGCTAAAGAAAAGAAGGAGAATAGTGCGAGAGATGCAGTATAGACAACATCTGAAAGCACACATTGATTCTAAAATACGATTTCATTCTCGGTAGATTTCATTGTCTAAGTTCAGATATCTCTCATCATTCTCTTTGGAGGAACCTACCGCGAGACCCTTGTATTTCTCCTTCGGCTGACGACGCTCAGCCCCACCCTTACGCAATATGTTGCGCTTAGAAGCTATGTCTTCGGAGACAACCGTATCTGGCACACCTCCCCTGAACAGAGTGAGTTGCGACGCGGTGGATGTTAGTGTTGACACATATGACGCGAACACATTTGCTGCTTCTTCCTCCCCAAAAGAATACTTACAAAGGAGCCTCCGATTGACTTACTTGATATGATTCGATAGACCTGAAGGCTTCTCCTTGGCAGTCGAAGGGGCGACATCAAAAGTGGAGAAGGTCGCCACTAAATTTTAGATTCAGGGAGAAGCAAGAAAGGTGTCTCGTAAAGAAAAAAAATGTACTCGACGTCACAGAAGATATTAGGCACAGATGGAGGTATATGAAGTCAAAAGTACGGACTTGGGTGATCGAAGTAGTCTTGATCCTTGAACTAAAGTAATCAAGTAAATCAATGCTAGCGAAGGCGTACTGCGGGCTTTTGAGTGGGGAGGCGCTGGATAGCTTGAAACGTAGGTCGTGATGACACTCTGTTTGATGTTCTCCATCAAGATCAAGACGACTCAGGAAAGGAACACGAAGAAGACACGTGCTGGAAAGCTACACGGCTACACGACACCGCTGAAACCGCAATACAGGGAGGAGTTTGAGAATTGAGAATGACTCCACTTCTAGTAGGCATAGCAGCAGCAGCGCAGCAGTAGGCTAGCTGTAAAAAAGGACGAACTTTTTTTCCAGATTTTGGAGAAAAAAAAAAAGAAGCATAAAAGGAGCCCAACGGACAAAGTGATAGCCCAACGGACAATTCCAGAAGCCCAACGGACAAGTTCAGGGATGTCCAACGGACATATTGTTGGCCATTTACGGGAATTCCTCCAGAAAAGTACATAAAATACGTACAAATCCGTTGGGCTCCTTTTGTTTCTCCTTTTTTTGGGTCTCTCACAATCTCACGTCCTTTTTATGTTCAGTATGCGCCACAGCCACCAGGACGCTGACTCGACTTGGAACACCACTTGGTTTTCGACATTCTGGCGTCAACGGATTTCCTCTACTGTTACAGCTACAAATGCGGCCTTCGTTAACCGCATCCTACAGAGGGATTCTGTTTTTCAGCAAGATGGCCCTTCTATTGCCAGGGCATCACCTTACCCTCGTTTCTACAACTACGACCCCAAGCTAAACCGGCGATCGTGTAATCACCGGAACCCCCATTCAACCCGGGATAAAACTAGCTAGTAGCAGCACAGTTTTTCTCTCGGATTTACTGAGTGTGTTTTTCCCCTCTTTTTTCTTTTTATAACATACTAGTCCAGTGCATTTTGTGCCTTTTTACAGCTAGCCTACCACGTTCGACGATTTGGCCAGAAAGTGGACATTCTTTAAAGGACTGGGTGTACGATTTCAGAACCTGTTCTTGTCGTAAATCGTGAAATTAGCTCACCATGCAGCTTCCGGCGGCGATATACCTTATTTAATAGATTGAGCCTTGTGAGCAATATTAGTGGACATCGCGCAAATTGATGGAAGCGGCATAGCCAACTTTAGTAGTAGAGCGGATGAAATTTGAACTCACGCCTGCTAGTTTGTTGCACCCACTACAGATTCTTCAAACATCTTTCAGCACGATTGTAATCGTCGCACGCCGGGAATTCTCTAGAAGGACCCTAT